>Ga0265326_10000255_pt1 | contig 24760 bp, 25 predicted proteins | sample 41424metaG_FD_192439 | JGI IMG/M metagenome (GOLD analysis project Ga0265326, IMG submission 192439) | Rhizosphere microbial communities from Carex aquatilis grown in University of Washington, Seatle, WA, United States - 4-14-24 metaG | ecosystem: Host-associated > Plants > Roots > Rhizosphere... | reverse complement strand
CTGGCTGAGCGCGTCGTCATTCTTGGGCAATTCCAACAACTATCCGCCGGCCACATGGCCGGATATTTCCGGGCAAGGCAACACGTTCTATGCGACCGGGGTAAACGAATATTACGTGCATGACACGTTCGACTCGCTTTACTCGCCGAGCACCATCAATGGCGCTTCGCCTTGGGGTTTCGTCAATACGAATTATTTTCAGCGCTATCCGGCGCTGAATACCAATTTCACGATGATGATCGTCTTGAAGAATGCGCCAGCGATCTACGCGAATCCGGGCGGCGCCTATCACATTGCGAGCGCGGGGATCAACGGCACCAGCATATTGGATGGCTTTGCGTTGTGGGGTTACCGAATTGGTACTTCCTTTGGAGGGGCGGTGTCCATGCAGACACATTCCGCCAATACGTGGGCGGTGATTGATGGCATGAACAAGTACACCACTTTGCTTTTCCGCTTCGACGGAGTCTATGATTCTTGCTGGCAGGACGGGTTTTCGGTTATGCAAAATTCAGTGCAGGGCACATACACCGGGACAGAGACCATCTTGGGTGCGACCAATAACCTGTACCTGTTCAATCAAGCCATCACAGGGGCTTACCCTTACCCGGGAAGCATCGCGGAAGTGCTCATCTGGACCAACGCGCTCAACAATGCGCAGCTATCCACCATCAGCGCGTTCTACGCCAAGAAGTATGGGCGCAGCAATCAGACGGTCATTCTCGACGGGGATAGCTGGATGCAGGGAAATGTTGACTGGGACAACGGGTCAATGACCGGCAAGACGCTCACCTACGATGTGGCGCAACAGTTGCCCCTGTGGGATGTCTATTGTACGGCGGTCGGCGGCCGCACGTCGGCCGGCACGCTGACCAATGAGCTCATCTGGATTAATTCGTATCGGGACAGCGGGACCCGCGTGGTGGTTTCGGATTGCGGCGTGGTCAACGACATCATTTATGCGCAGGCGCCCAACGCGGTGAGCATGACGGTCCCGCAGGCGGCGGCGCAGTTGCCGTTGACCGAGGCGAATGTGCTGGCGCAGTGCTCCATCGCGCACAGCAACCATTACGCGTTTATCCCGACGACGATGATTAGCGGCTTCTGGGAGACCAATGGTTTCAAGACTAATTACAATACCTGGCTGCGGGCGAATCTGACTAATTTCGACGGCATCAATGACTGGGCCGCAATCCCCGTCCTTGGCGCGGATGGGGCGTACACCAGTTCAACCTATTTCTATGAGGCGCCCGCCGGACTGCACGCCAACTGGCTGGGGGCCACATACCAGGCGACCAACATCGCCAACGTCGTGGCGTCAGTCACCGGTGCCCATCTGAGCGGCTTAACCAATTCGGCGGCAAACTTCCTAACTGCGGGGCTATTCCGGACGATGCCGGCGCTCGGATTCGTGTCGGTCAGTTGCGTCGTCACCAATAACGCGATTGTCTGGCTCACCAACCAGACCAGCCACTATTGCGTGCCGATGGGCAACACCACGGGGCTGTGGACCAATTACGACAACGCGCTACTGCCGGTCAATCTGGGCGACAGCATCTGTGTGACGAATCCTGGCAGTCCGAACGGCTGGACCCTGGTGAGCTCCTATTTCCAGAATCTGCACTGATCAATGAAAGCCTCTACCCAATTGTGGATCTTCGTCGCTGGCTTCCTGCTGGTCTGTGCCACCGCGCTTTGCTGCCACGGCCAGGCGCTGGCCGCGATAACGGTTCCCCCGCTGCCGCCGGCCTCCCCGGCGACGACCAATCGGCCGTCGGATGCCCCGCTGCCCAGCACCAAGACAATCAGCCTGGCGTGGAATTATCCGAGCAACAGCTTGTCCGCGGATCTGAGTTTTGTCCTCGTGGCGACCAATCAACTGGGACCACTGCCGTGGATGCCTATTGCTAATCCCATGGCCTCTAATTGCATCGTCACTAACTCGTTTGACGGGGCACAATTTACGTTCTCGACGCCGATCCAGATGACTCCAGGGGCCATGTATTTCGCCGTGTGTGCGTCAAACCTCTGGGGTCTAAGCACGACCAGCAACGTCGCAACCACGCCGCCGGCGCCGATCCAGGTGACCGCGTTAAGGATAACGAAAACGAACCAATGAATACTTCGACCCGACCACCGACAGATTGCCTGGGCTGCCCGAAGTTTCCGGAGCGGGACAAGCTCGCGAAGATGATCGCAGAGACGCACCTGGCGGTCGTGGGCAATGAAAAGATCGGCGTGACCGGGCTCGTGACGCGCGTGAATCGCGTGGAGCATAAGCAACGCAAGATGTGGCTCTATACGTTTTTTGGCGGCGGCGTGATCGCGGGCGCCGCGCTGGGGGTGAAGGGGGTAGTGACCGCGATTCTGGGAGGCAAATGATCTCCCGCAACCAACAATGAAAGCGAAAGGATCGAGTGTATGAACAAAGAGCAAGTAATCAACCTGACGACGAAAATCATTATTGCCATCTGCGGCGGGGTGGCCGCGAAGTATGGCTTCAGCGACAATTTGGAGGGGATTGCCGGCACGGTGGCGCCCTTGCTGGTGGCGGGCGGGGCGTGGTTGTATACGCATGGGAGGCTGGCGGCGGCCGTGCCAGACGGAGCGGTGGCGGGCGGTACGGTCGAACCTCGACTTGGCACCACCACTACCGGCGGGACGCCGGTTCCACCCGGAAGGGTCGTGGGGCTGGCGGTAGTAATCGCGGCGCTGGCGCTGGCGAGCGGTTGCGCGACGTACCAGAAGACAACGACGATCACGTTTAACAAGGACGGCAGCACGAATGCGGTGGTGATCGCCGAGAGTGGACGCACGGATCCGCTGCTGACCAAAACAATGGAACAAGACAATACGGGGTCCGGCGTGGACTTGGACTTTTGCGGGCTGGCGAATTACTTCTCGCCGTTCCATCTGAAGTTCGGAAATTTCGGCACGACGTACAGCTCGCTGCCGACGGCGGAAAAGCCGGTCTTTACGGCGCCGTATAACACCACGTCGCACGAAAATGCGAGCATCATCCAGCATGCGGCCGACCGGAACGTGAGCACGACCACGAATTTGCCGCCGGCAGCGTTTGTGGGGCCGAACGTCCAGGTCCTGAATCCCATCGTGCAGCCGACGGTTTCCACGGGAACCAACAGCGTGGTGCCCTGATCTATGCTCGCGGGATTCCAGAAAACCTTGTTTGAGGTGGCGACCACGGACGGACGCCACTTCATCCTGCAGCAGCCGGTCGATTACGTGGCGGCGGACGGCACTGAGTATCGGATTCCCATCGGGGCCACGAGCGACGGGGCGAGCACACCGCCAATCTTGTGGGAGAAGTTCGGGCTGGAATGGATTCCGCCCTTTGGCTCGTACTGGCCGGCCGCGGTGCTGCATGACGCGGCGTATCGCAACGCGCTGATGGTTTGGAACGGGGTGTCGTGGATCACGGCGAATCTGTCCAAACCGCAGTGCGATGCGCTGTTGCGGGAGGCGATGGAAAGCCTGGGGACGCACGCGCTGACGGTGGACGAGATCTATCACGGGGTGGTGGTGGGCGGGCAGAGCTCGTTTGACCAGGACCGCGCCCAAAATGCTGAAACACTGAAAAGCTAAAATACTGAAATTTTCAGCATGTCAGCGTTTTAGCATTTCAGCGTTTGTTTATGAATAATCCGAATATTGCAGCAACGCAGCAGGTGAAGCCGGCGGACGGCGAGGCGCTGATTTGGGCGTGCGATCAGCGTGATCCGCGGACGATTGGGCCGATGTTGCTGAATGACGCGCGGAATCTGCGCTACGCAGAGGGGCTGCCGGCCACGCGCAAGGGCGTGGTGAAACCGGCGTGGGCCAATTTTACGAGCAGCGGACCGGTGATGCCGATCCCCGCCATCGGCAGCCTGGGCGGCCCGTTCGGGGCCGGGGTGTTTCGGGATCCGAACGGCGTGGAATGGCAGATCGTCGCGGCGGGGGGATACGTGTGGCGCACCCGGCCGGGGAATGCCAATGTCACGGTGCCTTTGCCGACGGGCGTGCGCATCGTCAGTCCGTGCCGGTTTGTGCAGGCGTTCAATCTCTTGTTCTGCTTTCGGGGGCGATACCTGGCGCCGCTGGTGATGAGTGATCTGGACACGGGGTTTACGGACTTGATCCAGCAGTATGCGCCGGGCACGGTATATCAGGCGGCGGTGGTGGCCAGCGGGCAGGCGGCGGATGAGATCGCGTACGGCCCCTATCTCCAGGTCAGCAGTCTGACATGGAGCAATGGGCGGGCAACGTGTGTCACGGTGCTGCCGCATGGTTATGTGACCGGAACCGATGTGACGATCACGGGCGCAGTGCCGTCGGCATACAACGGCCGGGTGGGGATCACCGTGGTGGACGCCTACACCTTTACCTATGCGCTCCAAGGCGTGGCGAGCTCGCCGGCGACGGGCACGATCACGGTGAGCAACAACGCGTATTATTGGACGGCCGCGGGGAGCCAGGTGACGCTGAGCAGCCTGACAAGGGCGACGAATTCCAAGTTTACGCTGAGCAGCCTGACGGCGCCGAAGCAGGTGGCGGTGACGGCGCTGACGTGCGCCCAGTCGATGACGGTGACCAGCCTCACGAGGGTAGGCACGACGGCCACGGCGGTGTGCGCCAATCATGGGTTGATCGCCGGCGCCTCGGTGACGATCTTGGGGTCGAACCAACCGTTGTACAACGGGACGTTTACGGTGACGACGGCGAAGGCGAGCACGTTTCAGTACACGATGACCGGGACGCCCGGCACCAGCCCGGCGACGGGCGTGATCACGGCGCATGCCTCGTACACGCAACTGGCGACGGCGACGGCCGCGGGCCACGGCCTGGCGACCGGGGCGACGGTGACCATCGCAGGGGCGAGTCCGGCCGCCTACAACGGGACGTTTGTGGTGACGGTGCTGGATGCGAATACATTCACTTTTTGGATGTCCACGGACCCCTTGAGCAACGGCAGCGGGTCGTCGGTGACCTGCACGCCGGCGAATTACAATGTGGCCACGGCCACGGCGCCGGGGCACGGGCTGGCCACGGGCGGCTCGGTGACCATCGCCGGCGCGAGCCCCAGCACGTTCAACGGGACGTTCACCGTGACGGTGATCAGCTCGAGCGTGTTCACCTACAATTTCCCCGGGCCGGCCACGAGTCAGCCAACCGGAACGATCACGGTGACGAGCACCAATGGCACGACGGCCACGGCCACGGCGCCCGGGCATGGCTTCGTGCAGAACGACACGGTGACCATTGCCGGGGCAAGTCCGGCCGGGTTTGACGGGACGTTTGTCATCACGGTGATCGATGCCAACACGTTCACGTACACGATGAGCGCCGATCCGGGGAGCAGCGCCAGCGGGGTGATCACGGCGCAGACCAGCCGGGTGCTGGCCGGGCAGAATCCGGACACCAATTCCGCAGCGTGGACGCGGGCGTACAACATTTTGCCGAATGCGGCGACGGCGCTCTTTATCGATGATCTGCTGCTGGTGCCCACGGCGTATCAACCCAGCAGCACGGACAATTACGCGACGATCACGGGCGGGGCTTATTCCACGGTGGATTATGTGGTGGCGACGAATTACCTGGATTACACGCATTTCAGCTTTGCCAATGAGCTGCGCATCAACCAGGGCAGCGCGGATGAGATTGTGGATCTGTTTGCGTTCGGGGGCAACGTGGTGGTGCTGAAGACGCAGAGTTGGCACTTGCTGAGCAATTTGTCCGGCGGGGTGAGCACGGTGACGCAGCAGACCATGAGCACGGTCTATGGCTGCGCCGGTCCACGCGCCTGGACGGTGGTGGGCAGCAACGCGTATTTCATGAGCCCCGGCTACGGGATCGTGGTGATCCGCCAGACGGATCTGGGCACGATGTTGAGTGTGAACGTGCCCCTGACGGCGCCGATCCAGCAGACGCTGGATGCGCTGGATTGGACGCAGGCGGCGGGCATCCGGATGAGCGCGTGGGACAACAAGTTGTACGTGGCGGCGGTGCACCGGGTGCAGGGGCCGATCATCCTGGTGTATGATTTCAAGGCTTCCGTGCGCATGGGCAACAATGTCTGGGAATCGGGCGTGATGACGCAGGGCTGGACGCCGATGGACACCGGGAGCGCGCTGAACGTGCTGGAGTTCTTCCGGCTGACGCTGAACGGCCGGGAGCGGCATTTCTTCCTGGACCGGACCGGCTACGTGAACTTGCTCGAGGAGAGCGATGGCGGGGACCAGGTGGCGCCCACGTCCGCGGATCTGGTGGCGCTGCGGCAGACGGGGGCCTGGGTGGACGGCACGGTGCCGGGGCCCCAGGGGCTGGCGTGGAAGGAGATCGACAGCTATGCCCTGACGCGGTCGTATGGTAATTCGCTGGACCAGACGCGGCCGGTGGAGGCGGTGTTTTCGCTGATGACGTTTAATCCGTGTTATTCGGTGAACCTCGTTTTCGCGGGCGCGGCCAACAAGGTGGCCGTGACGGCGAATGTCACGCGGAGCAACCTGACGTACGACCGGCCATTTGACGCGCAGCCGTGGGACCCGACGAATGTCGATGACGACTGGGCCACGCCGTACCGGCAGGATTACCGGGTGAATCTGCTGCCGCGATATGTGCAGCAGTTGGGGCCGGCATCGCTGAATGCGGGCTATGTCTTCTTGTTGACGCCGTCGGTGCCGTGGTCCTCCACGGTCTGGTCCGGCGATGATCTGGATTACGGGGCGCAGTTGCTGGTGCAGTATTATCTGCCATCCAACCCCGGCGTGATCCTGTTCACGGGGGATATCGCGCTGTCGAGCGGGATGCCGCAGGTGGTGCAGCTCCCGTCCATCGGCTGGCCGGCGGGGATGGTGGGCAAGCTGACGCTGAGTTCGATGGATCCCAATTGCAGCGCCAAGGTGTCCATCGGCCAGGGGCTGAATTTGGGCAGCGGCTTCGTGCTGGATCAGATGCAGGAATCGCTGGACACCCGGCGGGTGGGCTGGCGGATCAACAAGAGTTATCAACTGGAGTTTGAGAACACGCAGGGCCGCATCCAGCTCGTGGGCTTGCGCCTCGACTCGGCTGCGACGCGGAAGATTTTGGGGACGGTCAACTGACAGGCTGAAAAGCTGAAAAGCTAAAATGCTGAAATAATTATGAGTGCGATTTCGATTACTTTGACGCCGGGGTACCAGTTCAGCGCGGGCGAACTGTTGGATTATGCCAAACTGAACCTGCTGGGCCAGCCGGCGATCCAGCTCCAGGGACAGCTGGGAACAGCCCAGCTCGAGGACCAATCGGTGACGACGCAGATCCTGGCGCTGGGCGCGGTCACGGCGCTGCAATGCGCGACCGGCGGTTTTACCGCGGACGGCAACGGGACCGGGCCGTTTGCGACGGGCTTCCTGGCGGCGCTGTACACGGCGCAGGCGGCGCGGCCGCTCAGCGGCCGGACCAAGTGTCTGGTGACCAATGCCACGGTATCGCCGACGCAGCAAGTGACGATCACGGCGGCGGAATTGGTGCTGACGGATGGCAGCAGCAATTATTACCTGGCCACCGGCGTGAACCTGACGGTGAACGTCACAGCCAACGGCAACGCGAACGGCTTGGACACGCTGCCGGGGACGGGGGCGAGCGCGAGCACCTGGTATTACCTCTATGTGATTTGGAACGGGACCACGCTGCAGGGGCTCATTTCCGCCAGCCCGACGGCACCGACGCTGCCGAGCGGCTACACGTATTTCGCGCTGGTCGGCGCGGTGTACAACCAGGCGGGCAGCTCCGGGTTTCAGACGTTCCGGATTGTGAACCGGCGGGCGTTCACGGTGGAAACGGTGCTACTGACGGCCGCGGCGGCCACCACGAGCTGGGCGAGCTATGTGACGAACGTGGCCGCGGCCGTGCCGCCGATTGCCACGGCGATGAGCGGCACGCTGGGGACTACGGCCGCCGGCGGGTTTGGGATCGCCGCGGACGCCAACGGGACGGGGGCCGTGTACGCGGCCGGGGCGGCCGGGACGGTCGTGGATGCCTTCGCGGTGGCCAGCAATTTCACGATCCCGATGATCACGAGCCAGACGATTTACATCAAGGCCAGCGGGACACTGTCCATCAATCGCGCGGTCTGCACGGGCTATGAGTTCTGAAACGCTGAAACGCTAAAATGCTGAAAGCTGAAACAAACACGGGCGAGGGCGTACAGGCGTCTGGACACGCGACGTTGCTGCCGATGACGCCGGCGCTGCTGGCGCAGGCCCGGGCGGCGGCGGCGGCGGACCATCATCCGCTGATCGTGCCGACGCACGCGGTGGTGCGCGAGGGCCGGGTGATCGGGTACGGCTCGCTGGGAGCGGTGCGGATGTTTTACGCGTGGATGGACTCCCAGCACGCCACACCGCGGGATAGCTTCAGCGCCTGGCGGCAGGCGGAGGAGCTGCTGCGCGCCCCGTACGCGCGGCCGATTTGTCTGGTGTGCGACGCGGACAGTCCGTTTGCGCCGTTTCTGAAAGCGAAAGGGTACGAGGTCTTGGGCACATCGCAGATCTGCCTGAAGACGCTGGAGCGAAAGTAAAATTATGTGTTTAGAGAATCCATCGTCGGCGAACAATCTGAGCTCGAGTTACGGGCAGGATATCCAGGCGCAGATCAAATACGCGCCGCAGGAGTACGCGAGCAACGCGCAGTACAGCCCGCTGTACACCCAAATGGACTTGAGCAACCTGGACTCGTTTCTGAACGGCAGCAACGGTCAGTCGGGCTACTTGAGCGAGTACGTGAACCAGATTGCGCCGGCGGCTGCCACGGCCACCGCCAACAGCAACAGCACCATCCGGCAGCGGAACATGAATGACCTGCAAAACTTGCTGCCCTCGATGACGGCGGCCACGCGCTCGGCGAATCCGCAGGGGGCAGGGCTGCTGGATACGCTCTCCAGCAACGCGAGCCGGGATCTGAGTTATGGCACGCAGTTGACGCCGGCGGAGCAGGTGCAGTTTAACCAGACCACGCGCCAAGGCCAGGCGGCGCGCGGCGGCGGCTTCAGTCCCAGCGACGTGTTCAATGAGTCGCTGGATGAGAGCGGCTACGGCCAGAACCTTTACCAGCAGCGCCAGGGGCAGGCCTCGAGCGTGGCCAGTCAAACGCAGGGTTTCTACGGAAACGACATCAACGATATTTTGGGCACCAGCGCCAACATGAGCACGGCGAACAGCTTGAGCAGCACGGGCACGGGCGCCAGCGGCTCGGCCGGCGCGCAGACCGGGAACGAGTTTTCGGCCAACTCCTCGCTGATCGGGAACCAAATGAATGAAAATTACTCGGCGAGCGAGGCCGGCGCGGCCAACAATAACGCCGGTATCAATATGGGCGTTTCGGCCGCGTCCGGAGCAGTGGGAGCCTTGGGTAAACTATGAACGCGGCGGCGGCCATCGAGTTTGAGCGAGAGATGATCGACCACGCTTGCAAAGGCGACGCGGCGGCCGTGGACTTCGTCCATCGGGCAATCGGATATTTTCACGCGGCGGATGATGTGATCGACGGCCACGCCGACGCGGAGGGCACGGTGAAAGCCTTCATCGCCGGCCAGGACCTCTACTGCCATCCGTTCTTTCTGCGACACGGGCACGCTCTCAACGCGGTGATGAGGACGTGTATCAGCACGTACGCGGACAGCGTGCGCTGGGAGCACAGCACCGATCCCGGGAAGCGGGCCTGGGCGGATTGGGCGCGGCATTGCGGCATGGATTTGGTGCTGGCCGTGGCGGATATCTGCGGCGGCTGGGACCATCGGCGGGCGGTGAGTTTAGAATTGCGCGGCTATATCTTGGCCGTCGCAGAGCAAGAGAAAGGAAACGACAATGGCATATACTCCACCTAATTTGGGCCAGGCTGGCGCGATGGCTGGCGCGATGGCAGGCCAAGGCATGGGCAACTTCATTTCCGGAGCGATGCTGCCGGACAGCTCCGCCCCAGGCGATACCGGCCAGCCGGCCACAATTGCCGACCGCCTGTTTAACGGCATGAATTCGGCGCAGAACGGCGGCATCGAGAAGGTCGTGGCTCAAGCCAACCAGGCCAAGGCGCTGCGGTCGGTGATCGGCGCCTATGCGGATGCCATGCCCGATGAAGACCAGGCCGCGGCGCTCAAAGCCAAGTCGCACGTGGCGGGGCTGGGCGAGCTCGAGGGCATGGTGCAGGGATTCGCGGTGCAACAGCAGCAGCAGCTCAACGCGAGCAAGATCGCAGACTATCAGTCGCAGATCCAGGAGCGGCAAGACAAGCAGGACCTGGCCGACCAGGAGGCCGGCGGCCTGGCGCGGTGGGCCCAGACGATGGACGGTCAGATCAACGGGGGCGCCACCGTGGACCATGACAGCGGCCGGCTGATGCCGGCGGACGAGGACAACGAGGCGGAGCCGGCGGATGGCGGAGCCAGCCCGATGGCCGATTTCACGCCGCAGCAGCGGCAGCAGTTTCACGCGATTGCGCAGATGGGCGCCGCGAATCCGCGGCTGGCGGCGCCGCTCTTGCGAAATTTGTTCCAGCAGTTCGGACCGGGTGCGAGCAAGACGGCGAACGGCGGCGCGGATCAGGACAACGTGCCGGGCATCGTGACCCTCGGCGACCAGAAGATTCCGGTGATCTATTCCAAGAAGGGCGGCCAGTTCCAGATCGATCCCGGCTACAAGGCCGGCAGCACAGCGGAGGCGAAAGCCGCCAACACGCCGGCCGAAGAGGAGCCGGGCGACGGGCCGAAGTTGGACAAGAGCGGGAAGTTTTATTACGACGCACATTTGAAGAGTTGGAAGCCGGTCAGCGGAGCGTTTGGCACCGCCAGCCGGATTGAAGAAATCTTGGGTGGTCCTAAGACGGGAGCAGCCACCGCCCCGGCCGCGGCGCCGGCGGCTAAGAGCGAAGAGAACGGCCCGTTGGAGCTGCCGAAGACCAAAGGCAAGATCGATCCGTCCAAGATGGAGAAGGGCAAGGTGTATCAGACCAGCCGCGGGCCGGCTGTGTGGGATGGCAAGCAGTTCACCAAGGCACAATAATGGCCGAGACCTTTTCATTGGAGGAGGCGACGCAGCCCGAGACATTCAGCCTCGAGGAGGCCGCCCAGCCGGAAACCTTTGGCTTGGACGAAGCCGCGGCGCCGGTGATTTCCCAGCACGACCCAAACGAGGTTTCCGCCATTGCCGGCGGCACGCACGGGGCGTTCTTGCACGGCGGCTTCAGTGCGGCGGATCTGCCGGACAAAGCGGACGTGCAGGAGGAAGTGGCCAATCTGTCACGGCCGGCGGTGGCGCTGCCAAAGTTCACCGTGCAACCGGACGACTCCAAGACGGCCGCAGTGGCCAAGACGGCGGCCAACCTGGTGGCCGGCCTGCCGGAGTTTGCCGAGAGCCCGCTGGGCGTGGCCAGCCTGGCCGCCGGCGGCGTGGCGCCGCGGGTGGTGGCTGCCGCGTTTCTGGGCGATACCGCCAAGAATGTGGTGCAGGGCGCCAAGCAAGCCGGGGAGAATTGGGACCAAATGACGCCGGCGGAGAAGGCCGCGACCGCGACCGACCTGGCCGGCCAGACCGTCCTGACTGCCGCCCTGGCACACGCGACGACGGCCCACACCCCGACCCCGGCGGAGCAGTTGGCAAGCGAATTGGACCGGACCGCCCCGCAAGGCGCAGCGCTGCCGCCGGCCACGCCGCAAACGTTCTCGCTGACAGAAGCCGTCCAGACGCCTGTACGCGCAACCGTTCCAAAACTGCCGGCAACTGTTCCACCGCCAGCCGCCGCCGTTCCAGAACCGGCGGCAACCGTTCCAGAATCGGCCCCCAGTGTTTCACCGGAGACGCCCAGCGCGCCGCGGGAAATCCCGCTGCTGCCCGTGGAGGTGAGCGACCAGGACGTGGCGAAGATGCGCGGGCCGGCCGAAGAGCGGCCACCGGATCTCCTGGACACGATTGGCGACCATTTCCCCAACGGCGTGCAGTTCGCCAGCCAGGCGGATTTCGGCGAGTACGTCAAGCAGGCCCAGGGCGCTGCGAAGGAGCTCATGAGCCACACCGAAGGCGAGCCGGCGGACCAGGTGCTGGACGGTCTCCACCTGGCCGGCGAGGCCCAGGGCATCGAGAATGAGGACGAGCTGGCGCAGGCCATGGTGGATGCCGGTGCCACGCGGATCGGCCAGCGCGGCCAGGGTCTGGAGGAAGCCCGGGCGCTGGCGGAGATGCAGGCGCGGGATAAGCTGTTTGCCGAGGCGAACGATCCGAAGCGCGAGGGCGCCGAGCCGGTGCGGCCGGAGCAGTTATTTGTGGGCGACCAGGTGCAATTCGCCGGCCAGCCCATGCGCGTGACCGGTTTCGCCACGGATGCCGAGACCGGCGCGCCGACAGGCGTGGAGCTGGAGGGCGCCTACGGCCGGCAAATCATCCCGGTGGGCCAGGCGCTACATATCGACAAGGGCAGCCTGGTGGATGACATGGGGCTGGCACACGCCACCGAAGCAGAGAGCCCCGGCCGCGTGGCCGCCAGCGGGACCAGTGCGCCGAGGGGTGACGAGGAAATCCCGCTGGGAATCAATCGGCCCGACAAGGAGAACGCCGCCTTACGCGACTTGAGCGATGCCGAGTTCGATGCGGAGTTTCGCGCGGCCAAGCAAGGCGTCAATGAAGCTGAGCGCAGCATGGATGAGTCGCCGGAATTGGCGCTCGACCAGCGTAAGAAGGTCGCCGAGGCGCAGGATCGCTGGAGCGCTGCCCGACTTGAACGTATCCGCCGGAACGACTCAGATACGCACACGGAGGACATTTTCCGCAAGATGATAGATCTGGCCGACGTAGGCCATGATTTTGCGCAGTTCCGCGTGCTCGCTAATATTTTGAAGGCTCGCGGTGGCGCAAGGCCGGAAGATGTCACGGCACTGTATCGGCAATTGCCGGCTCGTCTGCGCGGAGACGCCGATTTTCAGGAGGCTCTAGGCGGCAAGCTGGGCAGGTTCAAAGAATGGCTAGGACAGTTGCAACAAGAGAAAACCCCCGGCCGCGTGGCAAGTGCCGGCACGTCGGCGCCGCGTCCCCAGCGCGCCCGGCCGCTGGCGGTACCGCCGCAGGTGGCCAAATCGCCAGTGCCATCCGTGGGGCCCTTGCGGCAGTGGTTTCAGCACCAGACCATGGCCGTCAAATCCGTCGTGGCGCCGCAATCCATCAGCCCCGAGGCCCGCGGCGTGGGGAACGCCTTGCGGCATTTCATGGGCGAGAACGCGATTGCCCTGGCTCGAGCGGATGAAGCGATGGCGTCCTATCGCAAGGAGTTCGACCAAACTCCGGTGCCCGCAAGCTGGCACTACAACCCGGCACAGCCGCTGCCGCATAACTACGCGATCATCGATGCCCTGGAGCGCGACCCTGCGAGCCTGCCCCAGCGTTACCAGGACCTGGCCAAGACGTTTCAACCGGAGTTTGACTGGCGGGTCAAGGAGATCCAGAAGTACGCCCCGAACGCCTTGCAGCATCTCATCACTAACTATTTTCCACACGTCTGGAAGGACCCGGAACGCGCCGGCGATGCCATGGTGCAGGTGGCCTCGCGGCTGTTCGCCGGCCGCAAGGAGTTCCTGAAGCAGCGCACGCTGCCGATGTTCCGGGACGGCCTGGAGCGCGGCTTGCAGCCGATCAGCGACAACCCGGTGGATCTGCTGATTGCCAAGATGCACAGTATGGACAAGTTCTTAATGGCGCTGAAGGCTGTGGACGAGTTCAAGCAGAGCGGCGCCATGAAGTTTAAATACGCCCTGGAGAAGATGCCCGACGGTTTCCAGAAGATCGACGATCCGTCCTTCATCGTGAATGGGCCACCCACGGTCACCATCAAGGAGGCCTTTGACGCGCAGCTCCGGACGCGCACCCAGGAGTTGCTTCAGAAGCTGGGCGTGCCCGAGAAGCGCCTGGCCACGCTGGGCGGCAAACGCTGGGGCATGGCGTACGAGAGCCCTGAGCAGATCAAGACCCGCTTTGGCGGTCCCATGAGCGTGTACTGGCACGAGCTGGGACACATCATGGATTACCGCTACAATCTACAGGACACGTTCCTAAAGCAGGGCAAGGATTTTGACGCGCAGTTGCGCGCCCTGGCAGATCGCCGGCTGCCGGCCGGCTACAGTCCAATTCGCCGCGTGTTAAATCGGTCCACGGGCAAGGTCGTGAACCGGCCGGCCAGCATGACCAAGTACGTGCGCAGCGCCGCCGAGAAGATGGCCGTCATGAATGAGGCGTACGTTCACGCCCCGGAAGTCTTTCAGCGCGTGGCTCCGGACGTATACAAGAAGTTCGACGCCTTTATTGAGTCGCATCCGGAGCTGCACGACATCCGGGAGCTGAAGCCAAGTCTCCGACTGGGCACGGCGGAAATGGAGCAGAAGCTGCCGGGCGTTCTAAAGCTGGGCGATTGGATCATGCCCGACGGACCGGCGGCAGTGATGAAGAATCATTTGTCGCCCGGCCTCTCCCGCTTCGCGCCGTATCGCAGTTTTAAATCCGCCAGCAACATCCTGAACGCGGCGCAGCTCGGGCTGAGCGGCTTCCACTTGGGCTTCACCAGCTTGGACGCGGCCACCTCGCGCTTGGCCATCGGCATCGAGGACCTGAGCCGCGGCCACGCGTACAAGGCGGCCAAGACTTTTGCGAGCGTGCCGGCCAGCCCGGTGACCAATATCATGCAAGGCGCCCGGATCATGCGCGAGGCGCTCCATCCTGGCAGTACAGACGCCGAGACGGCCAGCTTGGTGCACGCCCTCGAGCTCGCCGGCGGCCGGATCGGACAGGACCGCTTCTGGCAGACGGACTTCATGCGCCGGCTAAAGCGAGCCTGGAACGAAGGCACGGCCACCGGCTACCTGAAGACCATTCCCCTAGCGCCGCTGACCGCCATCGAGCAGGCCATGAGGCCGATCATGGAATACGTGGTGCCGCGGCAGAAGCTGGGCGTCTTTGCCGATATGGCGCGCCGCGAGCTGGAGCGACTGGGACCGAACGCCGGCGTGGAGGAAACCCGCGAAGCGATGCGCAAGGCCTGGGACAGCGTGGACAACCGCATGGGCCAGGTCGTCTATGACAACCTGTTTTACAATCGGGCGGTAAAGGACCTGGCGCTGATGGCGTTTCGGGCGTATGGCTGGCAGCTCGGCAAATACCGCGAAGGCCTGGGCGCCGTGGCGGACACGGCGGCCGCTGGCAAGGACCTGGCGCAGGGCCGGCGCCCGGATCTCTCGCATCGCATGGCCTACGCCATGGCGCTGCCGCTCATGGTCGGCACCATCGGCGCCACCATGAACTACCTGATGACCGGCCAGCGCCCGCAGGACTGGCGCGACTACTTCATGCCCCGGACCGGCCAGACCGACGCCAACGGCAACGCCGCCCGGCTGAACCTGCCGACGTACATGAAAGACGTGATCGCCTACGCCAAGCACCCGATTGAGAGCGTGGGGCATTCGCTCAACCCGATGTTTAGCGCCATCAGCGACTTGCTGGGCAATCATGATTTCTACGACGTGCAGATCCACAACCCGGATGATCCCCTCTGGCGCCAGGGCAGCGACGTGGCCAAGTTCGCCGCGAAACAATTCATCCCGTTCAGCGTGAGCGGTACGCAGAAACTGCGCGAGCTCAACTCGCCTTTGAATCGGGAGATCCTGCCTTTCTTCGGCGTCACGCCGGTGCCCGGCCGCATGACCATGACGCCGGCGCAGGAGCTGGCCAGCGAGATCACCGCGGCGAACCTGCCGGCTAGCCCGCGGACGCAAGAGCAGTTCGACAAGTCCAAGCTCGTGCGCGAGATCATCCAGGACTTCCGGAATGGCCAGAACACCGCCGGCCGCACGGCCCTGGCCCAGGGCTTCGAGACCGGCCGCCTGAACGTGAACACCGTGCACACGATCCTCGACCGGCTGAAGTACACCCCGCTGCAGTTCCAAGTGCACCACATGGACGTGCCGGCCGCCATGCGCGTCTGGCGCGTGGCCCGTCCAGACGAACGGACGCAGCTTACCCCGATGATCGAGACCAAACTGGTCACCTCGAAGACCCTAACCGCGGCGCAGATCCAGCAGTACACCGCGGAGCTAAAGCGAGCCCAGTGAACTCTCCGGGATTTCCGGAGAGTTAAAAACACCGTATCAAACCCCGTATCATTGAAAGTCGAAAATGATTAGACGCTTACACAGAAGCACTTACGAACGTGGCAAGTAGCCTTCGGATCAAAGGGTTGCAGGTTCAAGTCCTGCCGGGTGCACCACTTAACCCCCCTGCTTTTGCAGGGGGTTTTGTGTTTTCATCAATGGTGACAATGGGTTGCTCATGATGCGGAGTTTGGAAATGTCGGTTGAGTGCATACCGTATCTTACCGCAAGCTACCGCAATTTAGCTGTATCACGCCGTATCACAGTCGTATCACAAAGCAGGTGCCAGGCGGGATGCTTGTGCGCCGGTAGCCAGTCGTGCAGGCAGCCGCCCACCGGGTCCACCGGATTTCCGTAGATGCTTCGGATAAGCTTGCCGCTACTGGTCTGGCCAAGTTCCACGCTGATCGCCACATCGTCCGTTCCCTGGCTGCGACGGACGCGGACGTAATACGCCCGGCCGGTGCCGTGCGGTTTGAGCGCAGGCAACTTCATTTCGCGACACGCGCGGTCCAGGTAGTCGCGCACGCGCTCCTCAATGACATCGGGAAAGAGTTCGACGCGGCCGGGGAAGTGGCGATCTCGATAGGGTAGCCAGCAGCGCAGAAATGACCGCAGCGCAGGATGAATGAGGATGGCCGGATTTTGACCATGCTTTAGTCGATAGACTTTCATCCGCCAAGTCTGATCGGGCATCCGGTAGATTAGGCCGTAGGGTGCTTGGTCGAGGTTGGCCGGGAAATGTTTTGACGGGCGCTGGCGGGTGAGTTTGGCGGGCTCGCCGGGGCGCAGGCCGGTGAGGGCTGTGAACGCAAGCCAGGCGCCACAGGTAATGCGCTCCAGTTCGCGGTCAGGATCGGCGCCGAGGGCGGACAGGGAGAAGTGCCACTGAAGGACCTGGTGCAACTGATCATCGCCGGCAGGCATGTTCTGGTGGCAGTGTTTGACGTTGTCGGCGTATTTCTCGCGCTCGCCGAACGGATTCTCCTCTACCAGGCCGGCGTTGACGGCCCATTGGAACAGGCAGCTTAGGGCGGCAAGTTGGAGATCCGCAGACCGGCTGCCGGTAATGCGTTTACCGGGACGGATGTTCGCGCGGCGCCAGACGACAAAATCTTCGATGACGGCCCGGGTGACGTTGCCGGCAGCGCGGGTTTTCCAGAAGGGCAGACCGCGCTCGAGGTGGCCCTGCAGTGGGACGACCGCGGCGGGATCGCGGGACTTAGTCTTGGAGAAGGGCAGGCCGGCCGTAATCCACTGTTCGGCCAGGGCGCCGATGGTGAGTCCGCGTTTAGCATCGCGTTGAGCGAGAAATTCCGAGAAGGCGCCGGGCTGTTCGATGCGACCGTTTAAAATGTCTTTGGCGGCGCGAATGGCGTCCTTGTCCTTAACGGCCAAAGAGAACAGGCGCGCTTTGCCGTCGATTTCTTTGCGCAGATACCAGGGCTTTAGCAACGCTTCGGCAATGGTCATTTGGCTGGCGCGCAGTTTGGTCTGGATGCTGGGGTGCTTGTTCAGCGTGTACTGCTGGCCGGCGTGCTCGAAGGCGAGCGTAGGGCAGATGGTGGACTCGATAGCCGGCGCCGAGGCGCGGATGGCAAAACGAGCTAGGGCGATGGGATTCATTTATTCGGTGTGGTTACCTAATTTGACGGGCTCAGTGAGATGGACCTGATTGGCGGGGACTAGCGCGTAGCCGTGGGCAATCATCCAGTCGCGCATGAAGGCATTGCGATCCATAGAGACCGCAATGGCGTGACCGAAACCGCCGCCAGCGGCAGCGCCCGCGGGCGCTAGATTGGGTGCGGTATAAGAGCCAGTGCCATTATAGACATTCACCGTGGCGACGGCCGTGGCGCTGGGGGCAGGCTCGGGCGCCGGCATACCGCGATAGGCCAGGCGGGCGCGCGCCAATTCTATTTGCACATCCTGAGCTGTCTTGCCGGGCTGATACCAGACCGAGGAGGAGGCGCAGCCAGCCAGTCCAGACGTTAAGACGGAAATAACCAACGCGGCGAACGCGAGCTGGAGGCCAGTGGCGATGACGAGCAACAAAGTTCTTAGATTCATAGGTAATCAACTATTGGAGAGGTTCACTTTCATGCGCCCGTTTTACCGCGCCGCGGCGATTTTAACAAGGGACCATAGCTACTGATTTCCCGGACGCCAGCATTGCTTTGGGCATCCGTGCCCGCAGCTTTTGGGGCAGAGGCGTCCGCCAAAATCATGGCTCCCTTTTCTGCGATGTCGCGTCGCGCGAGTTGCGCAAGATATTGCGAGCGACTTAAACCAAGCGATTTGGCGCGGTCATCCACCTGCGCGAGCAGTGTCTTGCCCATGCTGACGCTAATGGCCGTCTGATCGGGGGCGCGTTGGGGTCCACTCATGATTCGATAATAACAATTATTTACAGCATGTCAATTATTTTGTGTTGACACTATATTACAGTGTGATATAGTCCGGTTATGAGTGAGCGGGAAAAGCCAATGCCGGTGAGTGTAACGCTGCCAAAATCGCTGATTGAGCAGATTGATGCGCGGGCGTCCCAAGAGGACTTGACCCGCTCACAATATTTCCGTCGGCTGGCGCGTGAGGACATTGAGCGCTCGGCCCGCATGGTCCAACCAGACTTGCAGAAAGCCGAGGTGGCGGCGTGAATGTACGTGACACCGTGTTGGCCACGATCTGGACGCGCCAGCAAGAGTATGCCCGCTGTTTTGACGGGTGCCCGTGGACGGCAGACCAGTTATCGGATCATGCCTGGCTGGCTATGGTGGCGGTGCCCTGGCTTTTAAATGAAGTGGAGCAGAATGGCAAAAACGGAGATGCCCAGAGCGATCCACGAGCGGAAAGCATCCGGCTGGCGCAGGCGGCGGTTGAGCTCATGCAGTCCCAGCAGCCGGTAACCCCCGCCCGCCCGCTCATTGTTTCCGGCAATCCACTGGCAAAGGGCTTCATCACTCATTTGGCGAAGTTGGTGGGGGTCAGTTTTCATGTGGGTGACGCTACCAAACCAGCGCCGGCAAAGAAAGCCGAGGTGGCGGCGTGAAGGCGGCAGCGTTCAGACCTCTGGTGGTCGGTCAAGCTTGGCCCGCCACTGTTGAAGAGTCTTATGTGCAGTATCGTAATCTGCTTCTACGGCCAAGACGACCCAAAGTGATTCTTCAGTTAACTCCCGAGCAGATACGAACACAGAACGATTCGCGTCGAGCATTTCGGGAACGGTTTGAACGTGAAACTGGTTTAGATGTGGATTCCATTCAGCGACGTAGCAATCAGACAGGTTCATTGGACGAGCTTAATGCCTTGCTGGCGCAAAAGAAAGCCGAGGTGGCGGCGTGAACGATCAACCTCTGCCGGAGTTTGACGAGAATCCGCTCCCAGATTTTGTGCGCGCGCTGGAGGCCGCGGCCGACTCAGAACAATTCAAGAGCGCCGTGCCCTGGATGCAGCACGAGCTGCGGCGGTTCAAAATCTCCGACCGGCCCCGAACGCTGGCTCAACTGATTTTGTCTCTTTCGTGGGGCGAGGGTTTACCTGCGGTAATGGTTCCCAAATTGGAAGTTTTCCGGGAGTTGACGGGGCTCAACACGTCGCACGTGTCCACGGCCCTGGGTGAGCTGGAGCTGATGCGGGTGCTGGAGGTGCACGATGCGTCCTCGGGTAAACGATATGCCATTAATCCGCGGTCGCATCTATGGCAGGCCACGCCGCGCACGGCGAGGGCGTCTGTGGATCAAGCCGTGAATCTGCTGCGCGAGGTGAATGGTATCCCGAACGTCAGGAGCGCCCCCGTAAATTTTAAGATCGGCCCCGTTAACGTTTTTGTGCCCACTCGCGCTACCGATTCGGGAACGCGTACCGGTTCGGGAAGCGAGGTGGCGGCGTGATCCACCTGGATATCAAGGTTTGCGCCGTGGGTGATCCACCGGCGTTCCCGGAGTGCCAGCCATGCCAGGTGGGACGCCTGGTCGGTGTGGCCATTCTCCAAGCTGGCCTGCAGAGCGGCAAGACTTCGGTCGCACTGATGATCAAGAATGAGGATGGCTCTTTCACCGCGGCCGAAACGAGCGCGGCTTTGTTCGGAGCAGCCGCCGGCGCGGTGGCCGGCGCCCAGGAACGCTTCGGCGATCCCACTTAATTTCCCGGACGGTTAATCAATCAATCGAAATAATAATTATGATGACCGCAAACGAAATCATTCATTTGGCTACGCCAATCGTGGCCGTCCTCGACCGCCAGATGAATCTGGCGCAGACGAAGCCGGAATTCCTCGCGATCAACGAGGTGGCGCAGAAGACCATTCGGGCACTGAGCCGGTTCCAGAATGATGAGTCACTTCGGCAAGAGGTGCTGATGCGCGGCGAGACTCTGCGGAGCCAGTTGCGTCAGATCGCGCGCGAGTCGTGCACGCATTTCCAGGACCTCGGCGGCTTCATAGCGAAGGAGGAGAAGCAATGAGTATGACGGAGCAAGGCGTCCGCTGGCAGTTGCCGGTGACGGATTCGCCGCTGCGCGCCGCAATCGACCGGTTCGATGAGTATTTCGGCTATGACATCCACCTGCCGATGCTGACGGAGGACGTCCAGGCCGCGGCCGACATGGCCGAGCTGCGCGGCCGGCACGACATCGCCGAGGAGATCCGGGCGGCGCTGAAACTGACGTTGCAAGCATGAATAATTCTTTCCCAGTCTCGCGTAGCGTTCAAGCGGCCTGTTCCAGAAAGCAGACCGTTCGCGGTGACCGCGTGGCTGGGGATCTGCGGGATAGATCAGTGGTAGATCGGGAGCCCCATAAACTCCTTGTCCCTGGTTCGATTCCAGGTCCCGCAACCAATTTTCCGGGTATTAGGGTTCCCGCAGCGGACGCGGGTGGATCGCAGTTCCCAGCATCCCCAAGTGGCTGCGATCCCCTTCTGAGCGGCGGGCCGACGCCGTATTCGTCCGCATCGGCCGTTTTTGCGCGTGTGCGCGCCGCGGAGAGGTCCGGGCTACCCTCTCCGCGGTTGGCTGCCGGCAGGATCATGCCCCCGCCGGCGGCCGCTTTTTCTTTGGGTCGGTTACTCGAGCTGTCACAGGCCTGGGCCCGACAGCGGCCGGCCAGTTCGCCGGCGCTTGACCTGGCGCTGGGCATTGGCGCGGTGATTTGCGGCTGGATCTGGATCGTCAACCTGTTCACGTGACCCTGACTTTGCCCATGAATGCCACCGGCCATCATTGGTGTGATCACTGTGATGAGCCGTCGTTCGGTGCCGTTTGCCAGCGCTGCCGCCGGCCGGCGCGGTGGATCGCGGACCGGCCGCTGCGCGATGACGTGGCCGCGGCTCGCGCGCACCAGGCGGCGCAGAGCCACCAATTCACGCCGGTGGACGCCGAGCGCGGCCGGCAGCTTTTTGCGGAAATGATCGCGAACCTCAAACAGAAGCTGGACCAGCAATGAGAATGAATATCGAGATAGAAGAGAAGCCTGATGGCGTTGGTGTGCGCATCCGCTGCAATGATGATGCGAGCCCAAAAGAGATTGCGGTAGCGACCAGATGCGTCGCTGCGGTGAACATCGTCACCTTGGAGATGCAGCGCGCCGGTATCGTGGCGCCCGGTCGCCAGGTTGGTGTCATCGTGGTCCGCGATTCAGTGAAGTCCGTCTAACCCGCGGCTTTTTTTTATTTTCCCATGTCTATGCGTCTGGACGATCCAGCGGTGGTAACGGCATTGCGTGTTCTGCGCGACGCCGGCGCCGTGCTCGTGGTGCCGGGTCAGCGGCATTTATCGCTGGGCGAGGCCGCGCGGCTGCTGGATTGCAGCACAAAATATTTGCGCGAGCACCTGGTGGACTTCCCCAACGCATGGCGCATGCCTGGTGGCGAGATCCGCATCCCGGCCGGCGACATCGATGGGCTGGCTAAGCGCGGCCGCTTTTTTTCAAAATCCAAGCTGGAGGTGGCAACGTGAGTGAGCCAGATCAATCGCTGGTGCCATTTCAGGCGTCGCTTTTTTCGGATGACGAGCTGGATTTGATCACAATCGATCAGCCGGAAACCCGCAAGCGTTACACCGCAGCCAGCCTGGAGCGGCATGTGGCCAAGCGTGACGCCATCGTGCGTGCCCTGGCGGAAGGCTGGGGACTGTTGCGCATCGCCAGCGTGTACGGTGTCAGTCATCACCTGGTCTCTGCGCTCCGTGATGCCCGGCCTGAACTGGTAGCCATGGAGAAGAAACAGTTGTCGGGTCAGATCGGCCGCATCCTGAAGATGAGCGCGGACAAGTTCGAGGAAGCCCTGGTAAAGGGAATGGTCCCGGCCGGCCAGATACCGGTTGCGTTCGGGATCTTCGCGGACAAAAAGGCCATGCTCGATGGCGATGCGGGGCTCGTGATCGAGCACCGGCACACCATTCAGGCTTCGGCCTCCGGGTTCCTGGAGCGCCTGAAGCAGGCAGTTGATTCCGAATCAACCGGAATCACGCCAATTCCCCAGCAAAAAGGACCTATCGTGGACGTTGAACCGGTGGGTGATACGGCTGGGACCCTCCATCCGAACGGTGGGGACCAGGTGGGCGGCATGGTCGCCGACCCGGACCCGGCAGGACCCGGGACGGCCACCCCCGGGGGGGGGGATGCCCTGCCGCCGCCGCCGGCTGCTCGACCGATGGATCAACCCGACGGCGCAGAAAAACAAAAATGATTATGGACACGACTTCTACGGATGGATGGGTGCACGAGGGGTACTTGGCCCGGCAACTGGGCGTGAGACGCGAGGAGATGCGAGCCCTACGCGCCGGCTTGCAGGTGGGACCGGATTGGCGCGTCGAAAAAAACCGCGTCGAGATTTCGGCAACGGGCGTGGCGAAGCTACGGACCGCTCTAAAGCTGCCGCCCGAAGCGCCGGCCACGGTCCAGACAACTGGAACAGATGCCGGGATGGATTCTGCCCCGGCACAAAAAAGCGCGCCGCCTACGGTCAAGCTGTGCGTCTGGCGCACCTTCCCAAAAAACGCGCACATCATCGAGTGTTATCGGTCCGGGACGAATCCGGACAAGCGCGAGGATATCGTGCGGGTGAAGGTGCGCGACTCCTCGAAGTTCACCCGGTTCGATAACACCGGCCGGCCGCTGGAGATCGAGTGCCGGCATATCCAGGCGGACTTCTTCGAGCACGTGGGGCCGACGCCGAAGCGAAAGGGCCGGGTGTAATGAGCACGATTATTCAACAGATCCTGGAGCTGAGCGGGCCGATGCCGGATCCAGCGGCGCATGCGCGGTACCTGGAGACGTTGACGGCGGCGCAGTTGCAGGCCCGGGCGGCGGCGCTGGTGGATGGCGCGCGGCAGATCCGGGATAAAGACCGGCCGCTGGTGGAATTTTGGCGGGTGGATCGGCAGAAGACCTTGGAATTGGCATGAACGAAGAGGAAGACAATATGCAGAATTTGGAGGGGTGCGTGCGGCTGTATAAGCGGATTCGCCGGAATCGAATTTGGCGGCGCGAACCGCTGACGTATGGCCAGGCCTTCCTGGACTTGATCCTGCTGGCCGTGGACGCGCAGAGCGCGCCGCAGGTGCTTTGGTCGCGGGGCGAACAGATCACGCTCCAGCGCGGCCAGGTGGGCTGGAGCGTGCTGCGCCTAGCCGAGGAGTGGAAGCGATCCCGGGAATGGGTGACCCACTTCCTGAAGTACTGCCAAAATGAGGGGATGATCAGCGTGGATTCGGACCGGCGCGGGACGGTGATCACTATCACCAATTACGACGCCTACCAAGCAACAGACCTTGCAACAGACCAGTCAACAGCCCCAACAACAGACCTTGCAACAGACCAGTCACATAAGGGGAAAGGGGAAACGGGAAAGGGTAAAGGGGTAAAGGGAAACGGGAAAGAGGTAACCCCCCCCGGTGATGAAGCGGCTGGCAGTTGTCCGGAGATTCCGGATGACGAGACGATGGCGAAGTGGTTCGCCGGCTTCAAAGACCTGGCGCGGGGTGTGGACGGGATTCCGGAGGGGTGGTGGCGTGGGTGGGTGTCCAGTCGGCTGGACGCAAAACGCTGGCCGGCGGATTGGCAGGCGGCCGCCCGAATGAGTTTCTTGGGCGATTTTGCAAGCCACCACCCGAAGGCGATGGCGAAATGTGGGGAAAATAAAAAAAACGGCCCGCCTTCGCCTGGCTACGGCGCGGCAAGCCGACCTACCAGTCCAGACGGCCGGACGCCGGCGCAGGCGCGGTTTGAGCTTTCCAGGGAACTGGAGGGCATCAAGGAACGCCTGGACGCGGCGTATGAGATCGGGGCGGAGCCGAATGCTGGCGATTTGAAGCGGGAGAAGGAAATCGAGAAGGAGCTGAAGGGGCTTGCCGCGAATTAACGAGAATTTATGAAAACCACAAAAAAATGGCGGTGCTTCCACTGCGACGAAGTTTTTACAAACGAGGCCGATGCGCGTCTTCATTTCGGCCCGAGCTGCGATCGCGATCCCGCTTGCCAAGTCGATGCCAAGCATCTTCGCGACCTAGAGACAGAACTGGCCCGCTACCGCAGCGAAGACACCGACCTGCATCGGCAGATAGAACATCTCAAAACCGAGCACAGCCAGGCGCTGATGCGGGCTGAAGAGGC
>Ga0265326_10000248_pt1 | contig 25896 bp, 26 predicted proteins | sample 41424metaG_FD_192439 | JGI IMG/M metagenome (GOLD analysis project Ga0265326, IMG submission 192439) | Rhizosphere microbial communities from Carex aquatilis grown in University of Washington, Seatle, WA, United States - 4-14-24 metaG | ecosystem: Host-associated > Plants > Roots > Rhizosphere... | reverse complement strand
TTCACCCGCTTCGTCACCCTCAGGAGCCGTTTCTTCTTCAGCTTCGTCGGCAACCAAGTCAACACCGACCGCGTCCAAGTCCATGTCATCTGGAAGGCCGGTCAGCTTCATTGTTACATCAGCTTCGTTTATTTTTTTCATGATTTTCATTGTCTCCTGGAGCGAACTTGAACATTTCCTCAACTGCTCGACCAACTCCTTTTTCTTGTTTTTATCGAGCTTTGATTCCTGTACTACGTTATAGGTATTTCTAACTTGTGAAATTAAATTGATAAATTGATCTTTGTATGTCTTTGACTCACGCACGGTCTTGATTTTACCAGCACGAACGACATTTTTTGCAGACTTAGTGAGTGATTCAACCGTTAAAGCTATTTCAACGGGTTCTGCAACGTCTGCAACTTTTTTGAGCGTGGGTGCAATTTCATCGCCAAATATAAAATCTTCTCCCGTCGTTTCAACAGGAACTTCTGGTTCTGCAACCAGAGCATCAATGTCAAGTGTAACCTTACCCTCTTCGTCAGGAGGTGATATTGCATCAGTCACAGCAACATCCACGGGTGCTTCAATTACGTCTGTTGGTGTAATTTCATCTTCGTCAGTGATGAGTTCACCTTGAAGATCAGGTGATCCAGGAGCACCCTTTGCTTCGTCTTCAACATCACCCATCAATTCGCTCTCAATTAGTTCACGAATTCTTGGAATGACGGCTTCAACGATTGCTCGTTTTGCGCTCTCTTCTGCAACTTCTTTTATCTTTCGAACGTCTGCAAGTGCTTCTTCATACAAATTTGACATATGTACCAACACATAATTATTCGTCATATGTGAACAATCACAAAAAAGTTTGTTAAAATAACAAACGCACCACAAAAAGTGCGTTGTCATAATTTAAGAAATTACTATTTTTAGTTGTTTGCGCCCGAATTTCCTTTTATTAGCGACGTGTCAATTGCATTAATTGCTGCTGCAATTTTTGCACCAGTCACGACAGGATTTCTCGTCGCGCTGTTAGGTTGTCCAGGAATGTAATTTGGCTGCACATCCTGTACTGTAATTTGCGGATCAACATTTTTGTCTGTTCCCGCTGTTTTGCCAGGTCCAGGTGAAGATAAATCTGGAACGTATGGATTTGCAGGATCTCCGGCAACTTTCCACGAAACTTGAGAAACGTCAGGAGTTTGTGTAGGATCGTCAAGTGACCTACCTGCGAACGTATAGTCAACGCCATTTGGAAAAAGTAACGTGTTACCTTGTTGAATTCCATCGCGTGGAAGTAATCCTCCCACGCCGTTAACAACGGGTGCAGTCGCTAGCGCACGAACTGCTGCTGCACAATCAATTTCTTTTCCAGGATCAATTGTTAATTGTGGTGGCAGTTGATCAGGATTTGCATGTGACGCAAACAGTCTATTCAACAAAACATTTTTTGCATTTGCGGGTGGAGAAAACGTTGTATATTTTGGAATTTTTGGCATCACATACCTCTAACAATTACTTCTTTTCTGCAATCTTCTTTAACATGTTACGTCGTTGTTCCTTGATTTTTGCAAGGCGCGCAACGAGGCGAGTTTCTTCAATTTTCAGCGCATGCATGAAATCAATGTTCTTCTCAAGACTATCTGCAATTTCGTCTGCATCAACTTCTTCAGTGTCCTTGGCGCGCTTCTCAACGTCTTCTTCCGCACCAAACTTTGCGACTTCTTCCTTGATGATCTTGTTGAGTAACGACGTAGTTAATTTTGCTGTTTTCATATCCACATTCCTTTCGCGTAAAAGCGATGCTAACGTTAAATATGTTGTTCATCGTCTTTTTAAAAATTTCTTTTGTTCGTCTCAATCAAGTGTCTTAAAAAATTCGCATGCCAGCGACGTCCATGCATGTAATGCAGATAATGTAACATAACTTGCTTGGTGTGATGAATCAAAGAGAAATCTCCTAAGATATCCCACAAAGTTCGAATTTGAACCATTATAAAATGGAGCAACGTATCCTACACCCATCTTATCGATTGAAAATGATGTTGTAGACGATAAATCGCCAGTTGCCAAGACGGCGCCGGTGTGATCAGTTATCACACCAATATTTCGACCGTCACCAACTGTTGCAAATATAAATCCTAATGCGTATTTTGTGTTTAACAAAAGTCCATCGAATTCTATGTTTGTATCAAATCCTGCTGCATTACGTTGAAAGCGTACTAAATACGTGTTCGTTGCTGTTTTTTTGATCAAAACACCCATACCAGCTCCACCAGAGCCGGGCCAAATGCCGGCGGATGAATCATTTGCCGACCAAACTGCGGCGTAGTTATTTGGTGCAGTTGTTATCATAAACTGTAATACAACCATAAACTGAGCGTTAACACCGCTCAAATTTGGTAATGATGAAGACACGCCAACGTTAGCAGCCAAATGCTGTCCGACTTGAATCACAGGCGAATAACCCATCCATGCAACATCTTTTACCCATGTCGTCGTTGAAACCGGAATTGTTCCTGTCACCCCAAGAACCATTTTTGAACGATTAGAACCACCCCAAAATATTAAATTATTGCTACCATCTTTTGTAAGATTTAAATCTGTGTCAAGGATGCTTTCAAATGTTGTTGCAAATGAACTTGATGCACCCACGATTGTTGTATTTTGTCCATAATCAAGTATTGGACCATATACCATTGCGGATTCTATTTTTGTGTCAAACCAAGTAGGAGGTATCGTCAACATCCAGCCTGTTGCGTTTGCAGACGATCCAAACGTCCAACCAAGTGCGCCGAGCTGCGTATTTTGGTCCCACTTAATTCTACACATGCCCTGCACTATGTTGCCATCAAAACGACCAACAATTTGTCCCAATGACGTGTCAAAAAGTACATCAGTCCACACGCCACCCCACGCAACAGGTTGCCCTGCTACAGGTGGCGGGGACGCGTCAATATAATTGTTTTCAATAACATAGGGACCCTTGCGATCATTTGATAGTTGTTTTGGTTGTATTCGAATTCCAATACCGCCGGTTGCAGTTGGTCCCCATGAGTTTAACAATCTATTGCGCACAGTAACCAAGTGTCCTTGTCCTAAATCTACGCCAATTGTGTCACTGCCACGTCCGCCAATAATATGCACTCCTTCACATGGTGCAGCACCAAAAGTATTTTCATTGAAAAAATATAAAGATCCTGTTGGCCAACCCGAAGGTGTTGATACAGAACCTCCAACGGTTGACGATATATTAACTGTACCTGATACAGTATCCCTAGATATTACGTAACCCTTTGCCGGCAACACAACATCGGACGATGACGTTCCAGAATTTAAACTTGCCTGAATTCCATAACCAATTGGATATTTTGATGTATCAGTGGATGACGATAACGTTAAAACACCCGATAAAATTGTTCCTGTTCCCAAATTTCGAAACGATCCGTCAGTTATACCAATTGCATTATTAAACGTATTGACGTCTCTTAAATCGGCAAGTATTGCTTTTGTTAAATCAACACCAATGCCATTATCTTTAAATCCAACATTTTTACAAAAACTATACAACGGCCATCCTAATGACGATTTTAAGCTTAGTCCCGTTGAATTACTTGTGCCATTTCCAACAAACAACACGTTCTCTAAGTTCAACTGTGCACCAATGCCAAACAATGACGTCGTTATTGGAAAACAACACATTGGTATGTGTTCAGTAGACGATTGTTGTATTACTGTTCCATGATAACCTGCACTCGTAAAATCAATATATTGTCCACGTCCTCGTATTAATGTTAATTGATCAGAAGGAAAAATTATGCTTCCACTTATTTTATAATGTCCTTCAAAGTCTCCAAGAAATGATTCTTTATTATTTATGGCTGCCTGTATTTGTGGCAGTGAATCAATGATACCAATTGAATCAGCCAAGTATGGTTCATCAGTGACAGTTTTTACAAATCTTGTTGAAACAACACGTGTACCATCGTCAGATTGTCGCCATATGTAACTTGCACTAACCGCCACGATTGGACCTGTGGATCCTGACGGGCCCTGACTTCCTGAAGCGCCAATTGGTCCTTGAGGACCGATTTCACCAAAAGGTGCAAAGATTGGTGGCGAATAACTCGTCATTACATAACGTTTATTTAAATCATGTTGTAATACTATTTTACCAACGTCAGTCGAATCAAATGATAATTTATTTGGAAATGCAGTAAACGATGAAAAACTTCCCGTATTTTCTACGACTGCTGCATCTATTGAATGAATACCATTTGTTGACGCTAACGACGAATGTTGTTTAGACATAACATTAAATATGTCGCGCGTGAAAAAAATCATTTTGCGTAAAGCGATGCTGATGTTAAGTGTTTCGTACTACGTCTTTTTAAAATTCTTACAATAACATCATGGCATTTGCTGATCACGTATGTTTGATGTAAGCAACGTATAATTACAATTATTTGAACCAGAAATTTTATTAATTGTAACGATAAAATTTCCAATACTTCCTGTGACTTCAATCCCACTATACGTCGGCATATTAACATCTGAACTAAATGCTAATGTACTATTACACGCACCAACGATGTGTGATGTTGGCACACCCACTCCATCGTACGTAACTGACATATGTTGCTGACCATGTATTCGTCCTTGAATTGATGACGTTGCAAACAATGATAACAATACGTCAATTTCAAAAACTGAGCTATATATTTGTAACGCACGACCGCCATTTGTTTGTAATGGAATTGTCGCTAAAATTTGTGAATTACTTGCCGTAACTGTACCAGTTGTAAATACAGTTAATTTTTCAGCAAATGTTGATTTTAATATTTCACCTTGAACGTCCCACGTTCCGTATGCAATAGTATCATCTTTGACATTTGTAGCGTTTGCAAGAAATCCATTTTCTGGTGTTGCTTCAAGGTGTGTTCCTAACAAGTGCGCTTTCGCTGTACCTAATGCTTGTATACCACTTGAAAAGCTAGATCCGATGTCGGTGTATAACGTTCTGCCTGACGCGTTATACATCACAGAGTGTATTGTAGGAACAGTTGGATTTTGATAGTGCACGCATCCAATCGTTTGTACAGGAAACACTGCTTTGAATGCCGCTGAAGAATTGTCAATCCACAATAAACATGGCATGTCAGTTGCTTGTAGTCCATTAATTTGACATCCCGCGGCGAGTGACCCTGTTGCGGTGATCACGCCAATTGCTGTTTCTGTCATATTTTCAACAAGACCACCATTTACTATAAAAGTTCCTCCTGTTGCAAGTATTCCATATTTTGCAGTAGCGCCAAATCCAACGTACCAACGACAATTGTTAAATGTCGTATTATACGTATTCTGCGCTTTTATATAAACCAAACATTGATCTGTCGGATGTTCGAATGATTGTGTTCCAAATATGCATTTATTAAATGTTGTTGCAAGACAATCTCCTGTGTCAAGAGGGCTTGTTAAATTTCCTAAATTGTAACAAGACTTCAATCCATTATACATTAGTACGTTTTCATATGTTATGTTTCTTGTAACAGACGTATCACCTGGCGCGTGGATTTGTTGAATTGCAACATCTGCCTTTTGGTTTGGATAAAAAGCAAGATTTCGTATCTGACAGCCAGATATTCCTCTTAATTGTAACATTGAACCGGTAAACACAGTGTCATTATCGCATTGAATCATTGTACCTGGTGATATTGGGCCTGTTCCATCGCCCGCGCCTTCAATTATTAATCCACTGTACGATGACGTTGCATTGCCAGTAAATAACGGACCATTTATGAATAAGGTACCTTCAGGTATTGTAATTTTTGTCCTGTTTGTAATCCCATAATTTATGGCTGCTTGAAAAGCTACTGTATTTTGAGTAGCGAGCGCAACATTATTCATTACAACACCGAATGGTGGTTCAGTAACACATCGTGCCAAATACGTATTTTGTGTTGTGCCGTTAATTCTTCTTGGAATTGAAAGTTCATTAATTTGTAACGAAACATCTGCTCCCGTGGCACCTGTTGCACCCGTAGGACCAGTTGCTCCAAACGGTGCAAACGTTGGTGGAGAATAATTCGTCATTACGTAACGTTTAATCGGATCATGTTGCAAAACAATTTTGCCAACGTCAGATGTATCAAAAACAGATTTATTTGGAAAAGCAGTAAATGTGCTAAAACTTCCCGTATTTTCTACGACTGCTGCATCTATTGAATGAATACCGTTTGTTGACGCTAATGACGAGTGTTTAACCGACATAACATTAATTATGTACATTTACATAATTTGATAGCGCGTACGAATGTAATTGTATATTATCGCACGTTCAACAACTGATAGAACACGTGAAAAAATTATGAGCTCATAACACTTGCCAAATAAATTGCCCTGTGACGTATTTAAAATATACGTCGTAGAACTAATACCAAACGTATACGCATTATTTGAATAACGAACTAAGTTATTTAACCTAATTTCATAGTTAGATCCCGCAGAAACATTCCAACAAAACGTTTTACCAGGTGAAAATGCCGTATTCCCAGTTACGTTAAATGCTCCTTCTATGCGAACAGTGCGCCCAAATCCTTCATATATCTGATTATCAGAAAATGGTATGTGTGAACCATCATATAATCCACCTGCAGTAATTGTATATATTCCGCCATTACCATTTGTTGTAGGTTGTTGATTGTGAGATGCAACAAAAAACAATTCTGCTTGTGACAGTGAGGTAAATATGTTATTTGGAAACACTAACTGAGTTGCGCCGCCAATCCCACAATCCAAATATGGACGATTAACATCAGAATTAGACACGTAGATAGGTCGTATGGTTGATGTTACCTGTGAAACGTCATGCCCAAAACCTGACATGTCGTGCCAATTTGACACCTTACCTGATACCGTTGTAATACCTAAATCTGCGCGCAGCCACACATAATTATCTTTTATAGACAGTGGACTAAAATTAGCATTAGAGCTTGGTTTTATTCTTATTGGACGACGTTGAATTATTCTCATGACGTCACCGATAACGAAATTGAACTCGTCACCGACGCACTGACAATGAGTGAACTTATTCCAATTGGAATTTGCAAATCAAATCTTTCACCCGGAAATAGGGTATCACACTGTGTTGCACCCGTTATATCAGTAGAACTTACACTTTCCCCCGTAGAACCCGTCGAGAACGCATAGTAGATCGGAGTAAATGGATCGCCTTTTAATGAAAATACTTTGCTGCCCGAAATTGCACTCACCAACATTGATCGTGGGGCCGTCAAAAATGACAGCTGAGTGCTTTGACTACCTGTTACATTAAAACGCCAAATTTTTGATAACGTTGCAGCCTTTGGAATTCCAAGAAGTTGTGTAGTTTCAAGCGCACCATTTGAAGTCGATGTCAATGACGATCCTGACACAACGTTTCCACCACCCGCAGACGATTGACTAAATCCACCGCTCATGTGATCACCCAACCCCTTGTAAGTTGTTTGAACCTGTCAAAACCAACCCTTGTGCGCGTAAAATTCCAGTGAGCTCAGCATAAACAGTGTGCGTGGTTGAGCTGCCGCTCACGAACAAGTCAGTAATTCGCACATCCATGGCGATGCTTTCACCCGGAACCAATTCCAAGTAATTTGAACCCATCAGTCCATTCGCAGTAAAACCTGCACGTAAATTGTTTGAACTTACAGTAGAATTTTTGACGACGACGCTGTTTGAAACGAGCGGAAAGCTGTATCGAATTATTTCGTTAACACCCGTCGTCGACGACGTCACCCAGGGAATTCCTGGGACTGAATATTCAGACGCATTATTGTATCCGGGTTGTACATTACCAAGAGGCATAGTTCACCTTGTCATAAGTATCACGTTATTGAACAATAGAAATTTATTTACACAACATGTCGTTTAAAATTCTATCTATGCGATCTTCTTTTGTGAAATGACGTCGTAATTCATTTTTACTAACGTTTCTACACTCTGGAAGCATGAACGCGTGAACCGTACTCGGATCCGAAACAGTATCGAAACAAATGAGCTGGAAGTTGTCAAGAACAACAGAATAATCACCTTTTTCTTCTACATCACCCACGCCTCTTGACGATATACCGATCTTCACTTTACTTTCTACAAGACCCTTAAGTATTGCACCTGACGGCACTCTATGCAATATTTCTATTGCGCCTAACACGTCTTTTCCATCCATATATAATTCGCGAACTATGTGCGAAATGTTCTTTAAACTAATCACGCTTTCAGGTGGATGATCTAATTCACCTGTGGCTCTGTCTTCAATAATAAATTTCTGATAGTTTCTAACTTCGCGTTGTAGTATCGCCATCGGGTACACGCGACCATTTTGATTGAGCGAATCAGCGCGCTGCATCACACCGCGTAAAATTATTTTACCCTCATTCTCAAACGTCTTCTTAACATCTTTGGGATCGATGGTGTCGAGTGAAAAGTATTCACATAGTAATTTAGGCATTTTCATCCTCACTCTTCATTTCGTTCAATAAGTTAGCATATTCAATGCACTTCATTGCGGTGTCATCGTTTGACATTTCAAATTTTTCGTTTGTCAATGTTTCCTTTACTTTGTTCAACTTTTCAGCAACAACTGTGCTGCACTTGTACGCGTTAATTTCTCTTATCAAGCTATTTCTCAACGTTAACGCCTCTTCACGAAGCTTGTCTTCACCTACCGCGTATGCCTTCACAATTTTCTTGTGTTGCTCAGTCAACGCATCACCATATTTGTCGTCTAACTTCTTCGACATGACGTCCATAACAAGATCGTCTTCGTTGCGCGTTCCTTCAACAACAAACGTGTCTGCAACTGTTTTGTCAGCAACCAACATCTTTATGAGCTTGTCTTCAAACGTAGCGAGTTGCTGTATGTCACACCTCTCAGAACGCCACTCATTGATCAACGAAGAAACAGTTGCGTGTTCAATGTAATTCTTCACCCGTTGTTCAAACGTCTCTGCGCCCAACACACAGTTGATTTCATGTATCAACATCGACTTCTCTTTGTCAAGAAGTTTGACATCATGTTTCTTTGACGCCTGCTTTGCTTCGCCCAATATTGACGACGCAACGAACTCAGAAGACACCGTTGTCTTTAACAGTGAATTTGCGAGCCGAAACTCTTTGCAAAGCTCAGTGCCAGGTTTAAACCTTCGCTTGATTATTTTTAACGCTCCCGATGAACGTTTTTTGTTACCTTCAACAAGTGCCTGTGCAATCGTCTGAACCAAGAATTCATACACGAGAGTTACGTTACGCTTTTTATTGTGTGATTTTGACAATGTGTCAACCTCTTCTGTGCCACTTCAACGTGATACAAAAATAAATATAGATCAAAAATCAATATTGATTTTAAAGTGGCAAAGGTTGGATTTGAACCAACCACACCAAGATCTTCAATCTTGTGCTCTACCAAATGAGCTACTTTGCCAATAGAAATTACTCGTCTTCTGCAATCAAAAACATTAGCTCTGCAAGTCTCTTTGCAAAGTCAGTCTTTGCCATTTCACCTGTTTTAACGCGCTGCCACGCTTGGCTCCTGTCACATCCTAACACAAACTGTGAAATCTGATCTGCTTCTTCTCGTAAACTGTCTGTTTTGCTCATTTTTCTCTCCAGTACTCACATCACTGTATTTAAACGCTTAACACGTAAACGCCATTCATGAAGTTTATTTTCAAGTAATTCTGCATCTTTCAAAGATTTTTCATCAGGAAAAAAGTGAAACGTTCCATTAATTGCAGTCGCTATGTTTTCATAATTGTTTTCGTTCATAATTCCTCACTCACACTATGTCAACGTCAATATCTAACTCCATATTTTGATTTAATTCATCTATCTCGTCCTGTACATCAATTCCCTCTGTCAAAACTCTTTTTTCTGTTCCTGCATCAAAGTTTGCTTCCATAAAGCGCTCGCTGTTCGCCATGTCGTTCAACGTCTTGCGCAACGTGCTCGTTATTTTAACTCGCTTGACGTTATTTTTGCTCTCAGTCGCAAGCTCTCTGAAGAAGTCCTTGTCATATGGATCGTCAAGCAAATCTACCGTCTTTGCCATTCTGTCGACTTCTGGTACGTAAGTCATTGACGCGCCGTGATGACGTTGTCGTTGATTGTTATACAATGCCTTTTGCAGATGACCATTTGGCTTTATTGGCAACGCACTGTCTAGCTCAAGCATTGCCTTGTTGACAAAATCATCGTCCTCGTCAACGTCCGACGAAGTCAACAGTTGTAAGTCGTCATCATGCAACGTGCCGGCGTTTTCAGGCTTCTCCTCTTTTTCTGCACCCGCTTCGGGCTTTTCTTCCTTTTCAGGAGCACCTTCTTTTTCACCACCTCCACCAAATAAGTCTTCATCGCTCTCGCCACCTTTACCTGTGTCTGCAACGACTTGTTCACCTGCACCTGCGTTCTCAATTGCGGCATCAACGAGTTTTTCATCGTAACGTTCCTCGTCGAGCGTTTCAATTTGTTCGTTATTTAACATCAAAATCTCTCTACGAATGAAGTTACGAGATGCCATTCCTTCAGGCGCAGAACCCGCAATCTCAAACTTCGCGCGCCAAAGTTCAAGCTTCTGTTGCTGCGCGACAGTCGACGGGTTAGACAACCGGAGCACAAAGTTCTGCAGGTCATCGCCTTTGAAACCATGTGCGAACAAGTGAATGACTGCAATCTTGTTGAGCTCTGCGATGATGACGCGTTGAATTGAGGCGATTGAACGAGAAAATCTCACATCCAACTGAGCGAGTGACGCTTTTGATCCTAACGCGTCGCCGTAACCGAGATAGGCTGCAGGTATCTTTAACGCAGCAAACAGCTTCTTCTGCAGGTACGCGACGTCTTCAACGTTGCCTTGATTTTGAAGGCCGGCTAGCGTGTCGATCTTGGTGCCAGTTTCGCCGCCGCGGACGGGTATTACGTAATCCTCATCAATCGATAATGGTGAATAGCGTAAATCGACCCTACCTGTGTCTTTATCAATAACGCTGTTCATTCGCAATGCCTGCTTTTGCTGCTGCATGTACGCTTCGACTTCGTTTGCGGGCAAATTGGCGACATCGACGTAGAACACGCGGCGCTCGGGAGCCCTTGACACGCGATAGACGAGCATTGCGTCTTCGAGAAGCATTAGCTGTCGCCAAATTTTGCGTGCGGGCTCAATCCAAGAACACCCGTAAGGTAGGAACTGATCATTACCCATCAATCTGAAGTGTGCGATCTCCCAATTTTCAAGTGTCCTATTTCCCATTGAAACCCAGCGAAAACGTGTGGCAAATGGGTCGTCGCGATCGTAGTTTTCTTCACGTTCAATTTCATTAACGGGCACTGGGAATGTACCAACGACGCCGTAGTTTGGATGTACGTCTATATACTGAAAACCATCACCATATTTAACTGTATTTCTAACAATTGAACGTAAATTAAATTCAACATTCAATGTATCATAGAAAAGCTCTTCGACAGTTTCTTTAATCTTTGGATTGTCACTGTAGACGTGAAGAGCGCGGCCCTTGTCGTCCACAGACACAGTTTCGTCTGACACAATGTCTAAAGTTGAAGCTATTTCGGGTGTGTTATGCGATATCACGCTGTCAGTTGCAAAGTTTTTATACCCATCTACTGTTAGATCGTATAGCGGAATTATACCTGTCTCTTCTATACTCACAACTATCTCACACTGTTCATCGCAGTCTATCAAATATAGTTCATTTTCAATGTGCGAGTACGCATGAGCAAAAGTCTCAAAGTTCTTGTATCCAAACCTATCAATGACGTTTAAGATCTTTTCACCTGAAACGTCGAGCGCGATTGACAGCTTCTTTAAATCTGCACCCGTTCGTTCGACAGTGCGTAATATTCTTCCGAACGTCACGTCAGTTCGATCAACAATTTGCTCCAAAAATTCATTCTTACGAGACTGAAGCTTGACTTCGTCACAAAAGTTTGGTCTCACAAATGGCATCATCAACATTCCTGCACGAATGTCCTTGATCTTACAGTAAGTTCCATCTACAAGCATCAAGCGATGGTCTTCGCATCCGGTTATTGACTTACCACTTATAAAGGTTATTTTGAATGATTTTTCTACGACTGTTTGACGAGCTTGTTTTGCTAATGCTGGTGTTATTTGTTTTTTATTGTGATCATATGCATAAACAATAAACGTTTTATTAATGTCTTCTTCACATTCTTTTGCAAGTTCATCAATTCGTTTATACCCACCTGGAATAGCGATCTTTGTATCACCAGATAAACACTGTTCCATCTCGCAATTGTGAACAAAAATTACACTGTGTATTCTATCGCTTGCTATCGCAAAATTGTGATATTTTACAACCTCAATGTCATAAACAGGAATTACAACGTTCAACTTTTCAATCTTTACACAACGAAGATTACAAGAAAAGTTACACTCCACACGAAAAGGCATCATTTCTTTTTCAAGCAGATCTTTTGCTTCAACATATGATCCATCGTGAAGCATAAAACGATGTTCAGGCGTACACACAATTTCTGAACCATCACTAAAAATTGCCTTGACAACTTCTTTTTCACCAATAAATTTTGCTCCTGTAATTTTTGCAGAAACAGTTTTATTTGTTTCATGATCATACGAAAACACAAGTTGATCACGTTCGCCATTGTTCCACGCGTCAACAATTTCATCAATGCGTCGAGATCCCTTGTCAGGCGTCACAACCAACGTGTCGCCTGACAAACAGAAATCTTGCATCCTCATTAACCTCTCTGAGAGGTTGTACGCGTTCGAAGTTATCGTCGCATACGTCGGCGACAGCGACTTCTGAAACAGCAACACGCCACTCGACTTAACTTTGTCGGGCGTTGCCATCGCAGTGTCGTAGCTTCGTACCTTTCGCTTGACAACGCTTCCGCTCTTGAACAGCGTCGACAGTTGTTGAAACAAATTTCTGTCTTTTGAGTTACTCATCTTTTAATTCCCAATAAACTTATTGTATTTAAATAAGTCTCCACGTCGTTATTGTCACCTTAAACGTCACACGTGCCCGGAAAGACACGTCGACTTTATAATAAAATCTATTTCTTTAAAATCTTCACAAACCCATAAAAATATCTTCGTCAATCCACGATTCGTCAATTTCATCCCACACTATGTTGTTACCCAACTTATCTTTCGACACCCACAATTTACGAACTGGATCACGTGTAATTTTACACGTCTTGTCAAGTTCATCAACTGCTTTTTACGGTGGATTTTTAGATCGTTGTATCTCTTCTTGAATTATGCGTCGTAGTTGTGTTTCATTAATAATAGTCATGTGTTTTACTAACCTTACTCACCCAACATCATCTGCACGCCTGAGCCCGGATTTTTCGGTGCCGCAAACGCCAGGTCGGCCCACGTAGACGCAGCCTCACCAAAGACTTCTTCGGGCGCACCATTGAATTGTTCAACGTTGTTCAACGATGGCTTTCCTTCGCTTCCCTCACTAAGCATGTTTGGCAATGTCGTCTTTGCGGTGTCGGCAAATATTTCAGCCATGATGTCATTTCCACAAGAAACTTCTTTGATTGCGTTCAACAATGCTGGGCTTTGCTTCGGGCGTTGCTGTGGAACTATCTTTCTTGTTTCTACCTGTTGTTGAGAAACTCGTTTTGGAAGCGCGCCAAGGCCATCCTGAAGAATTTCAATCAGACACTCCTTGACAATGTTTTTTAGAGCTGCACGTGAGACTGTTGCCATATTATGAATTTAACCACGTAGTGAATAGTGTCACGCCTTTTTCGACCACTTTTTACCGTTCCAACAAAATTCTCCGCCCAAATCATGGGTTGCACACAGCTCACCATTTTCGTCGTAGTGAAACGTTAACGCATGATCGTTTTTATAAGAGCTTGGAAGCGCTTTGTATGCAGCGGGTTCAACGTCTTCGAGTTTGTTGGGATCGTTGCCAATTTCTTTGTTTGCATTTCGAAGCATCTTGTTGCCAACGCCTGCGTTCATGTTGCTTCGAAACAATTGCTCGTCTCCAACTTTCTCCTTCAACGAAGCTTCCTTCACCGCTCTTAGGCTCACCATCTTCACAGGCTTTACCAAGTAGCTCGCCGGATTGCTCACCATGTCTTCAAGAGACTTCTTGAGTTCACTTGTGTGAACGACTGTGGCTTCTACAGACTTCGGTGGAAGATCCTTCTCGAAGGCAGCGATTGCATCGAGTAGCTTAGACGCAGAGTTGACGACTGTTCGAATTCCTGTGCTATCGATTTCTTCGTTAAGCTTATTGTACTCTTCCTTGATGAGCTGTTGTAGACGATCACGTGTGATTGAATTTCCCATAATAAAACCTTAGCAATAAATATACGCTCCCGTTGATCATCTGTATAACCAACTAAAATTTGTCAATTCGCTGTACCTATTCACAACTTGCTTCCTCATGTTATCTACGTGATGTGCTTTATACGCGCTTTGTGCGTTCATCATCCCAGGACTTATCAATGGCGAAACCTCGTTCATACGTGGCATGTGCTCAGATGACCTTCTTTCAATGCTTGTGCTATTCAACAACGCCCTCGTCATGTCAGCGAGGTTATCGTCTATGACGGGTGAAGTCTCAACGAGCCACAACCCAATTGCTAAGCTCATCACTAAGTCGTCAAAGTTGTCCTTTGCTGCCTGCGGCTTGTTACCCATCCACATGAAGCCTTGAATTTGATCGTAGAAGCGCTGCGAATAAATCTTTAGCTTCTTTGTACGAATTAGTTCTCCCAGCTTCGTGAGCATCGGTAGGCGCACAGCGCCGTTAGTGTTGAAGCCAGGAGTTATAACTTCACCGTCGTCAGGTGGTTTAAAATTGAAAGGATCGTTCTTTCCTTTTTCGTAAAATACGTGTGGATACTTTGCGTCACGTATCGCTGCATTTACTGTGTAACCAAACGAGTTCAACTCTACGACAAGCAACGCATCATTGTACTTTTTGCCATATTCTATCAAGACATCTGAAAACTTTTCTGGTGGTATCTTACCCATGTACTCTACACATACCTCGCAAGTTTCTATGTCTATCGCGTGAAATGTAGAGTAATCATGTGCATTGCCACGGGCAACGTCAGCAGAAATTACGTACTTTTTTGTGAGCTCCGGTCGTTTCCATACCCAAATCGATCTATCATTTCCTGTGCCGTGTTTGTCTACGACGCTTTGTTTTTCTATTGGTTGTAATATGCTAAATTTAAGATATTCAATTTCTTCAGGTTCAAGGAAAGTGTCACCTGACGTCAAAAAGTCGCACACATACTCTTGTGCTATTTTCTTTTTTGACATGTTCGACGTTTCTTTTGTGAACCACGCCTGATCGTGTTCAGGATGCACGTTCCAAGGTAAACATATCGGATTAAACTCATTTAATCCTGTACACGCTTGTGAATACAAGCGATAGAATAATCCACCTGTTCCCACCATGCCATTGGGCGTGCTAAGAAGTATTACGTTTCCACCTTCTGAAATTGTGGGCGACAATCCGGTCCAGATGTCTTCCATTTTTTGTATCCATGCCGCTTCGTCGCATATGAGCAACGAAAGTGCCATAGAACGGCCGGCGTCTGCACTCGTTGGAATTGCAACGACCGTTGAGCCATTATCAAATTTGATTTCTGTTCCTGTCACCGTGACTTCAGGTAACACGAGCCACACAGGTAAGTATTCGAGCATCACTTTCACTTTTTTAAGAAACTGCGACGCCGTGCTCATCTTTGTCGCAATAACCAAAATCGTCTTATCTTTGTGAAAGAGCGCCAACCAGGTTGCATACGCAGCAGTGACAGTTGATAATCCCAACTGTCTCGCCTTCAAAACTATGTTCATGCGGTGCTTTTCAAACGCGCCAATACAATCGTCCTGAAATGGATACGTGTTAAAAGGAATTATTCCCTTCACAGGATGTCTAATTTTACAATACTTATTGATGAAATAAACGGGATTTTTACCACACTTTATTATTTCATCAATCTGATCTTTGCGCTGTACTTTTTTTGCTGCCACACAAATAAATAGTGGCAAACACCATTTCAATCACGTAATCAATAACCCATCGTAAGGATTGTTGATATCTTGCATCATATCGTTAAAACGTTTAACATACGTCCAATGTTTTGTACCTCGTGTACTTTCACGTTTGCTAACCAACGTTCTCATTTCATCCAACAATTCTTTGCCTTCTTTTGTTGCGGCGCGTCTTTTGGCACTTTCTATCATACGAAGAATTGTTTCAGGCGAATGTTTTTTACCTGTACGCGCTAAAGACATTTTAACGCGAGTTTCATCTGTGACCGGAACACCTTTACGATATCCTGGGTGTCCTTTGCGCTGTTCACTCATTTTTTGTCGTATTTCAAAAGTATGTTTTTTACCCGTATTTGATTTAGAAATTTTTTCTCGCGTAGTAAGTGTTTGTTTAACACCTCTACCACCTTCTTTCATGTTGTACCCTTGTTTTACTGTTTTCCATTCAATTATTAATTTCTTCTCAAAATCATATGCTTCATCTTCTGTTTTAAATTCTGCATATACGTGCATTTTAAAATTTTCGACGCCATATTTTGTCATTGCACGATATAACTTAAAATCTTTATTAGAAAGTACATTTTTTAAATGACCCAACCAACGTTTGCAAGGATCGTTTGCCTTACCAACGTACAATTTATCATTAAAAATATTATCAATATAATATACAAACGAACTCATAATTATTTTAATTCAAAAACTGACTTTCGACGATAAAGTGCTGTGCGCCTCGAATTATTTGAATTCATAGATAAAATTTCAATACTATCATCATACGCAAGTTGCGTAAATTTTATCGTCTGCCCAGTCAACTCTTTATAATTCTTCTGAACGTTCTTCAACGACGCCTCAATCACAGCATCGCTCTCTTCTTTATAACGACGTTTTAATTCTATTAATTGGCGTTCAGTGACAAGTGTGACAAGTGCCTGATAACTCGCAACGATAGTATCACCCGCAAGCGTGTACTTTACAGACATTGTCGCAGTCAATGGCGTTGAAGACCGCCCCCACGACGTATCGATACATTGTTGTAAACTACTCAAATCAATTTTTTTCATATGAACCAACTCATAAGTATTCAAAACGTCACAGTCATACTTTGTCTCTCTGACATTTTTTCTTTGACTTCGCTCTCGCTTGGTCGCCAACCTTCTTCCCACTGCTTTCGATGTGAATATGCCCACGTCATTGAGCAAAAGTCACAACAATAAAATTCTTCGTAGCTGTCTTCATCTTCTTTTGAACAAAATAGGTAATCACACACAGGACACGCAAGTGGCATTGTCGGATTTACGTCTTTTGGCACAATCACAACGTAGTTCTCATGTCTTTCAATGAGACGATCTTTTAGATATGGTTCAAATGTCATATTATACGTTGTTCAAAAACATGTTCAACAGTCCTACTTTGTGTATTATATTTTTCACCCTTGCGCGCGCAAGTTTTTCATTTGAACAATCACCTGATGAAATTCTACAGTAATTTATAAAAATTATTGCTTCACACATTCCATTTTCGCAAAGACGAATTTCAAATATAGTGTTGTATCGATTTATAGAACACGCCCATATATCGTACTTACCATAATGAACATCCCATGAACCCTTAGATACACAATCTAATTTAATTCCAAACCACGTTTTTGTTTTCATGTTTCCTCACTCAAAAACTATTTTGCTGTCTTCATCTTCTTTGGAAATTTCAATCACAGTATCAACTGTATCTTTTATCTCGTCGCTATGAGTTATGACAAGAATTAATCTAAAATAGCGTTTTAAAGACAATAGAAATCTATTACATGCTTCTGTGTTCGTATCATCAAGCGCACTAAATCCTTCGTCTATGATGAACAAGTCAGATTTTGGTAAAGTACCAACGTTTATCATCGCGACTCGAATTGACATCGCGGCTATGAACTTTTCCATGCCACACCCGAGCTCAATCACCCGTCGCCTGTCACCATAGTTCAAGTAAATTTCCAACGTGTCGCTGTCTTCTTCGATCTCAAGTTCAACAGTGAAGTTGACAATTCCCTTCAAGATTTCTGAAATCTCGTTGTTTATCACCGGAAGCTGCGAGCGTAAGATCATGAGTGGTATTGCCTTCTTCGACAACGCCTGTATCACGAGCTCATATGCACGAATTCGCTTTAACTCCTTTGCGCGTCTTTCTTTGTCTTGTAACGTTTTTTCGAGCGTAGTTTCAGTTCGACCTAACTCACGTGAAAGTTCATTCTTTTCGTTGTTCAATGTCTTTGACTTTGCGATGCACGTTTCGAGCTTCGTCTTTAGCACAACGAGCTCAGCATTTTTGTCGTTTTTATAAGCTACTTCAAGCTCACTCAACTTTTTAGTTTCCATTATTTTGTTACGTTTGACTGCGTCTATTTTTGTCTCCAATCGAACTGTGTTGACACGTTGTTCTGATAACTTTGTCGTAACATTACTTTTTAATTGTTTTAGCTTCTCAATCTTTTGAATGCTGTCTCTTACGTTTTCTTTTTTCAAATCATCGACTTGTTCAGTGATCTTCTTCACCTTGTCAACTATTTCAGAAACTATTTTCTTTTGTTCTTCTATCTTTTCGGCGTCCTGTTTTGCATCTTTTATGAACACACAACCACCAAATTCATTCACACCGCCGCATGGCACATCCTGTAGAACTTGTAAAGAGTGTGTGTATCGATCTAATGTCGACGCTTCTTCAACTTTGCTTCGTTCGGCTATCTTTGCATCAGTTTCCGATTTCACTAACTTGTCTAACTTTTCTTGTAAGTTCTTTATGTCATTTAGCTGCAACGTCGCATCAATTTTTACGATTTTATCGTTGAGATCTGTTATACCTTTATTTGTGTCATCAATTTCTTCAGTAATTTGCTTTTCTTTTAGTGTCAACTGATCCACTATACTACGTTGTACATCTACTTGCTTTGACGTCACTACGACGACTTCACCAAACTGTGCAACGCTGACACGTAAATCTGCGATTTCTTCATCAATTTTTGTGACATCAACTTCTTTGTTAGAAATTTCCTGCTTTGCGTGTGTCAAGTTGTCGTTCAATGTCGCAATTTCAGTCTCCCAATCACAGTCTCGCAGTGCTTTTATTGTATTTTTTGCAGTGTTCAAATCCGACTTACACAAGTCATGTATCTTATTGATAATGTCGAGCTCAAAAAATCTTGACACAATCTTGTGCCTGTTCGTTGAACCTTGTTTTATGAAGCGTTCAGCGTCGCCTTGAACACACACTGACGTCATCATGAAGTCGTCTGCTGTGCCAAGCATGCTGCGAATTACTTTTTCAGTGTCGATCCTTTGCTCTTCACACGCATTTTCAGCTGCAATCTCATTTAGTTTAAACAACTTCAATTTTGCGTTCGCAAATGTTCTTCCTTTTTTTTCATACTTTTCTATGTTACGCTCAATGACATAATCTACGCCATTTACGTCTACGATCATACGTGTGTCGCTAAACGTCTTTCGTTCGTTTGGAATTAGTAGATTTACCAACCCATCGCGATCAGTCGTGTTGAACAATGAATAAATTGTAGTTCCAATTATTGACGACTTACCCGAGCCGTTTGGCCCAAAGATGCCACACAAACCAGAAAGCTTTTCAAAATTTATTATGTTCCCGTCACCGTACTGAAACATGTTATTGAACGACAACCATTTTGGCGACCATTTTACGTTGCGTTGCGTAATGCTTGCATCGTCTGTGACTTGTTGTAGATAGCCTCTAAGCAACTCACGCATTGTAGCAAATTCATCTTCTGACATATCAGTGTTTTGATGATAATCATTGACGAGCTTTATCAAAACGCTTGAATTTTTTAGATCAGTCTTTGATATTGTGTCTTTACCGATGCAAACTGAATTTGTGTCTACGACATTTTCTGATTTAAATGTTAGCTCAGACGTAATTCTTTTCAACTGTGATTGTAATTCCAACACATCACTGTGTGACATGAAGCCATCACTCTTGACGCGCACCCTACAATCTTTTCGAACTACTTGTGCGACGGTGTCCTCTACGTTACCCATCCATTGAATTGTTAAAAATGGCTTAGGATTTGGTAGCTCACAGTACGTTACGTTCCATTCACCCTTTTTTTCAATGTCCCATAACAAGTACCCGTGTTTCAATGTCTCTGCGTACGTGTTTTGAAGAAAACTCCCTGGATATCCTACAAACGGGCGACTTTCACCCGACAAAGTCTTTCTTTCTCCAAGATATTGATGCATATGCAGATCGCCAAGCATTGTTACATCAAAATCATTGAAGAACTCTACGTCCAATCCTGTATCAACTTTCCAATCCGTCGTCTCCATTTGGGCACCATTGACGGGCCCATGATACGTTGCGATGTTTACTTCGTTTTGTACCGGCTTTACTACGTCCCAATTTTGTTCATCAAACAAGCTAAATGAACACAGATTATATCCTGGTGATAGTTGATACACGCCTGAGTCACGGTACATCTTGATGTTGTCATAGTTCAACAAGTTCACGATTGACGTTATGATGTCCTTTCGTGACTTGTTCATCTGATTAAAATCATGATTTCCAAGTGTAATGTGTATCTTTACACAATTGTTGGGTGTACAACATTTTATTGTCAATAGCTTCTTGAAAATCCAACTGATAAAGTCGACAACTTCAGGTGTTATTCCTTGCGTCTTTGTGTGAAATGTGTCTCCTGCAATCAATACGTGATCAACACCACCACGATTATTTGCATCGATGACTAATGCTTCAACAACTTCTTTAAGTTCATCATGTCGCGTTAACCCGCGCACATGAATATCAGCGACATGCAGGATGCGCATAATTCCTCATTTATAATACTCCATTTGCACGCATGACTGCAATAACAACACGAGACGATACCGGCAAACTTCCGTCAGATATTAGAAATCTTTTCGAACAATGTATTGAATTATGTGCATACCAGCATCGACCACTATCAATTCCCCATTTCCAATCACGTGGTAATTTTGGAAGCTTCTCTTTTTGCATCATATGATTAATGTAATAATCCTATAACTTTATGTTTAATCTTATGTCACTCATTTTATTTACGCGAGATGCAAACATGCTATCCCAATCAAACGTCATCGTTGAACTTTTCAACAAGTCCTGAAATTCTTTTTTCGTCATTGAACCTGGATCTTCCACGCTACGCGTGTCAAGAACCTTTGTGTCTATTGAATATTCCTGCAACTTCTTGACGATCTTTGGAATTTTTGTGTTCCACATGTCACCGTCTAATGCCAATATTACGGGTGTTGAGTTGAACACAAGCTCGGTGAACAGTGCGTGTTCTTCATCAAAGTCGCTTCCCAACAAACACGTTGCGTTCTCTCCACACTTTAATAAGTCAAACGGGCCCTCACATAGCACAAGAGGTTTTTTCCAATCAATATTTATTTCATTGAAAATAACAGATATTTTTGGTGTCGATGGATTTTTGTACTTCATCCTGATCTTGTCGACTGAACGACCGGTGAAGTAGTTTAACTTTCCGTTCACGTCGAACGATGGTATTATTATGCGCCTCGAGTACTCACCCTTGTCACAAAACCCAATCTTATATCGCCACAAGTCCTCTTCGTCAATCTTACGGCGCTTCACGTACTTCTTTGCAGCATTGAAATCAGGATCTCGCCTGTCTTCCAACAAAGCCAACAACGAGAATTCACTCGGTAAACACAGTGTCTCCTCCTGTTTACTTTCCTGTTCAAAGAGAATGTCACCCTTCTTCGTTGCCGAAAGGTACTTCTCAAGGTACGTGTGTAACTGTTCTTGTGTGCCACACTTTTTTATCAAAGGAACAAGCGTCTTGCCTTTGTGCGTGCAAGTCCAACAGTGCCACCTGTCATCATCAGTGCGAATGACAAGTTTTTTCTTATTTTTATCCTGATGATCGCACCATGGACAATGTACGTCAAAGTTCTTTTGATTGCGTGAGAGTGAACCTTTACCAAGAATTCTCTCAATAAAAGTCAATTTTTCATTTAGTGATATCACATTACACTTAGCGGAAAGTTGACGGGTTGAACGCCCAACCTTGCGGTCTCACTTGATTAGCAATCAAGGCATGGCTCCTGTGCCAAGTTAACTTTCCAGAATATTACACGTATAAGTAACCAGTAGTACAAATCGTACTTACGTTGGGTGGTGAAGCATTGTCTGACAACACGTCGTCTGCATCAATTGACGCTTCAACAAAGCGCGTCACAAAGTCAATCGCCAACTTTTCGCTCTCGCTTGGCTTTATCACATCATCAATGTACTTGTTATTTGCAAGCTCAAACAAGTCAACGTATGGCTGTGCAAGTTCACCGTCAACGCACACACGAATTCGTTCTTTCAAACCGTATTTATAGACAATTAAAACGTTGTTCATGATCGATTATATTTCACGATAATTTACTACGTACATAATTCTTGTGTTGTCTAAATTTGTTTCGTCGGGTAAATCAAGCATGCTGTCGAAATCACCTACGTTTTCGACACGAACAAATTGTTTCAATTCATTTTTGTGAACTAAATTCACCAATTCATTAGCGACATCAAATTCATGTCTTTGACGACCCACATATAAATAAAAATCTTCAAACGTAAATTCACCCGTCCGAAGCATTTCAAGAAACTCATCCACGTTCTTATTTTCCATGTTTCACCAAGTATTCTGGAGATCGGGCCTTAAATGAAACCGTAGGATCAGATTTTAGTCTCACGACTATTCCTTCGCGTAAGGTATTTCTTAATACTGACTTGCCATTTGACATTGTGAGCATTTCTTTACCCGTGATCGGGAGAGTAAAATTGTCATCAAGAATGGGAACTGTTTCAAACTCATTCTCTTTACAGAATGAAATGAATTCATCGTAATTGTAAAATCGCCTCTCGTCTATATCATATACTTCAAAGACATAAAATTTAGTCTCTGTGAGTTTATAAATATTCCCTTGAATTCCCGGACCACAGTGTTCACCTCGAACGACGATTGACTTGTTGATTTTACGAAGCTTGTCTTCTACGCCCAATCGTTTGATTGTCGTAGTGAAAGGATTGACACCTGTCTTAAGTCCATTACGAGAGCATACACCAAATTCTGTTCGTTTTCTCAATCCAAAGAATGATGATGTTATTCGTAAAAATACCAACATTGACTGTCCCTCTAACTTTTCACTTATGTAGAAGAGCCCTGCCGGCTGTTCTTCACCCACATCAGTATAAGAATACACATATTGCTTTAGAATGTGTCCATACTTGTTTTGCACGCTCACTTCGTCAGATTTAGGTGGCAAAAATTCAGGCCAAGATCCAACTGAACTTGGGCTATTTTTCTTGAACAATCTCCTGTACCAAGCAAACTTCATCAACCATTTTCGATTTTTCTTGCTCCCGTTTGTGAGAGGTGCGTCTTCATCCGGATCTTCAATTGCTCGAGTTATGTCCAATATTTCTGTAACGTCACATCCTTCACACAATAATGTTTGTTTATTATTCCACAAAATTGAAAATTGTCCGAGCGCGCTAGTGCCTACATCTGACATAAACACATTTTTAAATGAAAACAAAATTCCCTGCGAAATGATTCCAAACTTTGATAGTTTCATCGCCTTGATGCGAAAGTGCTTTTGGCGTAGAAACTCAAATTCAGGACGCTCAGGCATAATGCTATCGACTTCAACGTAAACCGCGAGATCTCCGACTGAAAACTCGCCCTTCTTCACAGTGACGTGAAAATCTAACACCTGTGCCATTTCGATGTTGTCTGCACCAGGAATGTCGTAAATTGAAATTATTTTCTCAACGTGTGCAAGCGATCGATTTCCCATAGACATGATATTACAACATTCTTTGTGTAATTACACATTAATGTGAAATGATTATTCAACATGATGTATTATCAGCACATGAAAAATGACACTGAACGTGACTACGACGTGATATTGTCGGGCACACAAAAACACAACATCGTAAAATTGTGGAACAAGGGCATCGCGTTCGAGACAGAAGCCATCGAACAGCTTCAACGAGTCTCTCGTCTCCCGTTCATATATAAATGGATTGCAGCGATGCCTGACACGCACGCAGGAAAAGGTGCAACGATTGGAAGCGTGATAGCAACAACGGGAGCAGTAATTCCTGCAGCAGTTGGGAGTGACCTGGGCTGTGGGATACAAGCATGTAGAATTTCAAAAAGCAAAACTGAACTCGGTGATGTAGCAAAACTACGACACGCTCTTGAAAGCAAAATACCACACGGTCGCACAGACAATGGCGGTGAAAACGATCGAGGTGCTTGGCACGACGTTCCTGATGTAGTAGAAAACGCGTGGGAAGAACATTTACGCGCTGAATATGAAGAATTGTGTATATATCATCCACAACTAAAGAAAGCAAACGCAAAGAAGCACATTGCGTCGCTCGGGAGCGGGAACCACTATTTTGAGTGTGTTGAGGACGAAAACAATAAAGTGTGGTTAGTAGTTCACAGTGGATCGAGAGGAATTGGCAGCAAGATTGGTTCATACTTTACGCAGCTCGCAAAAGAACAATGTGAAAAGTGGTTCATAACTCTTGAGGACAAAGAATTGTCATATTTTCCTGAAGGTACAGAATACTTCAATGATTACATATTTGCTGCGAACTGGGCACAAAAATTTGCAAGAATTAATCGTGATCTAATGATTTCTGCAGCACTGAAAGTAATTGACGATATTTCGTTAGAAACAATTGATTGTCACCATAACTTCGTTGAGCGCGAAAATCACTTTGGGCGCAACGTTTTGGTCACCCGTAAAGGTGCAGTGAGAGCTCGAGTAGGTGACATGTGTATAATTCCTGGAAGCATGGGAACGAACACGTACATTTGTGAAGGCAAAGGAAATCCTGAAAGCTTTTGCTCCTGTTCGCACGGCGCAGGTAGGACAATGTCAAGAACAAAGGCAAGAAACACGTTCACGTTAGAAGATCACGTATTAGCAACTGCGGGTGTTGAGTGTCGTAAAGACGAAAGCGTGCTCGATGAAACGCCAGGAGCGTATAAAAACATTGACGCAGTCATGAACGCGCAGGAAAGTTTAGTCAGAAAAGTTCACACGTTGAAACAGTTCATGTGTATTAAGGGATGAAATTTCAAAAAATTCTCCATAGATTATTAATCATTTATGGATATCGTTTCTTTTGGGCTCGACATCAGCACTCACGTCGTAGGCATTGCGGCTGTCACAAAGCAATGTGAGTTTGAGCTTGCACATGTCGACTTGTCAAAGTTTGAAGGACCTTGGGAAAAGGCCGATGAGTTTGAAAAAGTGTTGAAGTCAATTTTACAGAATGGAAAATTATTCAACAAAGCAACGCACTTTTTTGTTGAAAATGCCGCGTTAAAATTTCAGTCGGGTAGTTCAAGCGCTGCGACAATAGGAACGTTGATGCAATTCAATGGCGTCGCAAGTTACATCGCACGTAATTTGCTTCACCTCACGCCCACGTTCATCGCTTGTACACATGCACGAAAAGTGTGTGGAATGAAGATGCAACAGGCAAAGAAAGTTGGCATCGATCACAAGCAGCAAGTGTTCGACTACATGTCTACACATGATCTCAAGAGCGTAGTTTGGCCAACGAGCACGTGTTCTCGTGGAAAAAACAAAGGCAAAGTTTCGATTGAAGGATTTTGTTACGATGAAGTTGATGCGTATGTCGTCGCGATGGCAGGGTTGAAAGAATATTGTTGTTAAAAATTGTATACAACTAATTCTCTCCTATTTATCAATAGGAGAACTTTTCATGGAAAATAT
>Ga0265326_10000243_pt1 | contig 26290 bp, 27 predicted proteins | sample 41424metaG_FD_192439 | JGI IMG/M metagenome (GOLD analysis project Ga0265326, IMG submission 192439) | Rhizosphere microbial communities from Carex aquatilis grown in University of Washington, Seatle, WA, United States - 4-14-24 metaG | ecosystem: Host-associated > Plants > Roots > Rhizosphere... | reverse complement strand
CGCGACCTCGCTCGCGATCATCACGGCGTCGTTCCCGCCCGGCCCCAAGCTCCACCGCGCGATCGCCACGTGGGCCGCCATGAACGGGCTCGGCGGCGCGGCCGGGGTGCTGTTCGGGGGGATCATCACCGAGGCGCTCAACTGGCGCTGGGTACTGCTGATCAACCCTCCGATCGCGCTCGCCACCGCGCTCGTCGCCTGGGCGGTCGTGAGCGAGCGCCGCAGAGCTCGTGAGGGCTTCGACCTCGCCGGCGCGCTGACGCTCACGATCGGGCAGATGGTGCTCGTGTACGGGGTCGTGGAAGCGGGGCTCAAGGGCTGGGACACGTTCGCCGCGCTCGGCCCGATCGCGCTCGGCGCGATCCTCCTCGCGATGTTCGGCGTGATCGAGACGCGCGTCGCGTCCGCGCCGCTGATCCCGTTCAAGGAGCTCACCAAGCCGCTGCGGGCGGCCAACACGGTCGTGCTCCTGTTCAGCGCGGCGCTGTTCCCGATGTGGTTCGTCAGCTCCCTCTACATGCAGCAGGTGCTGGGGCTCTCGCCGCTGCACGCGGGGCTCACGTTCCTGCCGATGTCGTTGACGATCCTGCTCGTCGCCTCGCGCGCGGGCAAGCTCGTGAGTCGCTTCGGCGTGCGCCCGGTGCTCGGCGGCGGGCTGATCATGCTGAGCGGCGGCCTGCTGCTGTTCACCCGGATCGGCTCGAGCGGTAGCGCGATCGTGTACGTGATGATCCCCGGGATCCTCACCGCGGCGGGGATCGCGATGTCGATCGTGCCCTCCACCATCGCCGCCACCCAGGGCGCCAAGGAGGGGCAGGCCGGTCTCGCGTCGGGTCTCGTCAACACCTCGCGTCAGATCGGCGGGGGCCTCGGGCTCGCGCTCCTGATCACGCTCGCCACGCAGCGCACCACGCACCTGATCGGCTCGGGCCAGCAGGTGGCGCAGGCGCTGACCGCGGGCTTTCGGCTCGCCTACCTGATCTGCGGGGTCCTCGCCGCGGCCGCGGCGGTGATGATGTTCGTCTCGCTCCCCAGGACCGACGCCGCGCGGGCGGGAGCGGCTCGGCGCTTCGCGCTCGTGGTCGGGGCGGTGCTCGCGTGCTTCGTCGGTCTCACCGCCGCATTCGCCGGCTCCCACGCCCCACCGATCGGCGATTACACCACGAGCGGCGCATACAGCTACGCAAGCGCCCCCTCGCTTCATCCGCCGATCGTCCGCAGCCTGCAGCGAGCGCCCGCCGGACAGCTCGCGCCAGGCTACATCTTCACGACCAACTTCTTCGACCTCAACGAACCGCCGATCATCGGCCAGAGCGGACCGATGATCCTCGACCGCGGCCTGCAGCCCGTCTGGTTCCAGCCGGTGTCAAAGCGCGTCGCCGCCGCGAACCTGAGCTTGCAGACCTACCAGGGCAAGCCGGCGTTGGCGTGGTGGCAGGGCAAGGTCACGAACACCGGCGCGACCGAAAGCGGCGAATACGTCGTCGCTGACCAGCACTACCGGACGGTCGCGAAGCTCAAAGCGACGGGCGGCTGGGTACTCACCGTCCACGAGTTCGCGATCGACGGGGAAAACGCGTGGGTCACCGCGAACAAGAACATCCCGCTGGACCTCTCCAAGTACGGCGGCGCCTACAACGGCGCGCTGATCGACTCGGCCGTGCAGGAGTACAACCTCAAGACCGGCAAGCTCGTGCGCAACTGGGACGCGCTCCAGCACATCCCGTTGAGCGAGGTCCAGTCCTCGCTGCCCACCAACGGGTTCCCGTGGGACGCCTACCACGTCAACTCGATCGAGCTGACCGGCAATGGCAAGTTCCTCGTCTCGATGCGCGACACGTGGGCCGCCTACCTCGTCGACATCGGCACGGGCAGGATCGAATGGACTGTGGGCGGCAACAAATCGAGCTTCAAGCTCGGTCCCGGCGCGAGCTTCCAGTGGCAGCACGACGCGCGGCTCACGAACGGCTCGACGCTCACCGTGTTCGACGACCACTGCTGCCAGCTGAAGGGCGGAGGCACGTCCGTCCGGGCCACGGGGCCATCCCGCGGACTCGTGCTCGAGCTCGACCAGAGCGCGCACACCGCGACGCTCGCGGCCCAGTACGTCGGCGACGGCAAATTCAAGTCCGAATACATGGGCGACACGCAGACCCTCGCGAACGGCGACGTGTTCGTCGGCTGGGGCTCGGAACCGTACTTCTCCGAGTACAGCCGCTCGGGCAAGCTGCTGTTCGAAGGTGAACTCCCGGGCCCCAACCTCACCTACCGCGCGACGATCGAGCAGTGGGTCGGACTGCCGCTCACGCCGCCTGCCGCCGTCGCCCTCCAGGCGGGCACGCAGACGAAGGTGTACGCGAGCTGGAACGGGGCCACCCGGGTCGCCTCCTGGAAGGTCCTCGCCGGAGCCGACGCGAGCCGGCTGACCGCCGTGGCGAGCGCCACGAAGGCCGGTTTCGAGACAGCGATCCCGGTGCCGCGGAGCTACGGCAGCTACGAGGTCGAGGCGCTCGACGCCAAGGGCCGCACGATCGGTACCTCCCAGCCGTTCTCCGGGACATCGGCGCAATGACGCTCGACCGCGGGCGCAACCAACCCCGACCGCCGGTGTTGTAGTGCGCGTGCGGACGAGCAAGGTATTCGTGGGCGCATCCTGCCTGGCCTGTTTGGCGGGAGCGTTCTCGCTGGGCGCATGCGGCGACGGGGCCTCGGTCAGCTCGGCGCTGATCGCACCCGACGCGTCGGTCAGGGCGGCGGCGGCCAACCCGGTGGCGGTCTCGCCCGCCCCCGGAACACCGGACGCGTCCGCGAGCACCCAGATCAGCTTCCTCGGCGAAGCCGGCACCACCGTGTCGAGCGTGCACGTCGTCGGCTCCCACACCGGCGCACACTCGGGTGTGCTGCGCGCGTACTCCACCGGAACGGGCGAGAGCTTCCTTCCGAGCCACCCGTTCGCGGCCGGTGAGCGCGTGACGGTCACCGCGCAGGTGAGCACCGGAGGCTCCACCGGCACGGCGCGCACGAGCTTCACGATCGCCCACCAGTACACGCCGTCCTCGAAGCAGTTCCCCAACAACCCGGGAGACGCGCACGCGATCCAGCACTACGTCTCCGCGCCCACGCTCACGCCGTCCACGGTGCGGATCACCACGCCCGCGAAGCCCGGCGCGGCCGCGGGTGACCTGTTCCTCGCCCCCTACCAGGGCAAGGGCACGTCGGGGCCGATGATCGTCGACCAGGCGGGCAACCTGATCTGGTTCAAACCGCTGCCCGCCGGCAAGACCGCCACCAACTTCGAGGTCCAGCAGCTGTTCGGCAAGCCGGTGCTCACGTGGTGGCAGGGCCGGGTCCTCGAGGTGGGCTTCGGCCAGGGCGAAGATGTGATCTACGACACCTCCTACAAACAGGTGGGCGTCGTGCGCGCGGGCAACGGCTTCCACGCCGACCTGCACGAGATCCGCCTCACGCCCCAGGGCACAGCGTGGATCGACGCGTTCGACCCGATCCGCATGAACCTGTCCGCGGAGCACGGGCTGTCGAACGGCGCCATCAACGACTCGATCGTGCAGGAGATCGACGTCAAGACGGGCCTCGTGATGTGGGAGTGGCATGCGCTCGGGCACGTGCCGCTCTCCGAATCGAAAAGCCCGGCGCCCAAATTCAACTGGCCATGGGACTACGTGCACGTCAACTCGGTCGATCCGGGCAGTTCCGGGGATGTGCTGCTCTCGGCGCGCAGCACGTGGACGATCTACGACATCGACATGCACAGCGGCGGCATCCGCTGGCGCCTGGGCGGCGCGCACAGCAGCTTCAAGATGGGCGCCGGCACCCGCTTCTACTGGCAGCACGACGCCGAGCTCCAGCCCGGGGGCCTGATCTCGGTGTTCGACAACGGCTCGGACCCGCCGAAGGAGAAGCAGTCCCGCGGCCTGCTGATCGAAGCGAACACCTCCACCCACACGGCGACGCTCGCGAAGCAGTTCACCAACCCCGCCAAGACGCTGCTCGCGACCAGCCAGGGCAACACCCTGAGCCTGCCCGGCGGCGACTGGCTGATGGGCTACGGCGGCCTACCGAACTTCACCGAGTACGACTCCTCCGGCCACGTGCTGCTCGACGGGACGCTCGGCAAGAACGTGCAGAGCTTCAGGACGTACCTCTCGCCGTGGAGCGCACAGGCGCCGGGCACGCCGTCGGCGGTCGCCCAGGCCGGCGTGGCGGGCACGCTGTCGGTGTCGGTGAGCTGGAACGGCGCCACCGAGGTCGCCACGTGGCAGGTGCTCGCGGGTGCGACTCCGAGCGCGCTCAGCGCCGTGGCGAGCGCCCCGAAGACGGGCTTCCAGACGACGATCGCCGCGCCCACCGTGGGGCCGTACGTGCAGGTCCAGGCACTCGACGGTTCCGGTGCCGTGATCGGCACCTCGGCCGTGGTCAAAGGTTGAGCGCCCGCCGCCTCACCACTCGGGCCGTGTCCGGGGCGCTTGTCGCGGTTGCGCTCGCGCTCGTAGCGGCCGTGGTGGGTCTCTCCTCCTCGCACGCGATCTCGCCGCTGCTGCGGACGAGCTCCGCGCGCATCGCGAGCTCCTCGCCGAGCTGCGTGCCGCCGCGGCTGAACGTGTCCGCGGCGCTCGCGGGCTCGCGCGTGACCGTCTCTCCGGGCCCCGAAACGCGGGATGCGGCGGCGACGACGCAGATCAGCCTGCTGGGCGTGCCCGCGGGCGCGCTCACGAACGTGGTCGTGAAGGGCTCGCGCACCGGGGCGCACCCGGGGCGGCTCGCGGCGTACTCGCAGGACGACGGGGCGAGCTTCCTGCCCTCCAAGCCGTTCATGGCCGGAGAGACGGTGAGCGTGCACGCGGAACTGAGCGAAGGCGGGCACACGACGCCGTTCGCGTGGAGCTTCGTCGTGGCCGTGCGCGACGTGCGCGGCACGGCGAAGGTGAGCGCGGTCTCCAAGCCCGCTGCGGCGGCGACGAACTACCAGAGCTTCCACTCGCTCCCGGGCGTGCGCCCGCCGATCGTGACCGTCGCGTCGAAGGCGCCGACCGCGAGCGGCGAGCTGTTCCTCGCGCCTTACTCCGGCGTGGGGCAGTACGGGCCGATGATCCTCGACGAACACGGCGGCCTGCTGTGGTTCCAGCCGATCCCCGCGGGCGCCCGCGCGGCGGACCTGCGCGTGCAGCAGTACGAAGGCAAACCGGTGCTCACCTGGTGGCAGGACCCCCTCGTGGCGGGCGGCTCCCGTCAGGCCGGCCTGGTGATCGCCGACAGCTCCTACAAGACCGTCGCGGTCGTGCGCGCCGGCAACGGCTACCAGCCCGACCTGCACGAGTTCACGATCACGCCGCAGGGCGCCGGCCTGACCACCGTCTACACCGCGATCGCGTGCGACCTGTCCTCCGTCGGCGGCCCGCGGGCGGGCGCGGTGGCGGACACGCTGCTGCAGGAGATCGACCTGAAGACGGGGCTCGTGATGTACGAGTGGCACAGCCTCGACCACGTGCCGCTCGCCTACTCCTACGCTTCGGCGGCGCAGGCGAGCCTGACGCAGCCGTTCGACTACTTCCACATCAACTCGATCGACGTCCAGCAGAACGGCGACCTGCTGGTGGACGCACGCAACACGTGGGCCGCGTACGACGTCAACTCCAAGACCGGTCAGGTGCGCTGGCAGGTGGGCGGCAAGCACAGCAGCTTCAAGATGGGTCCGGGGACGAGCATCGCGTGGCAGCACGACGCGCGCCAGCAGCCGAACGGCGCGTTCACGTTCTTCGACAACGGCGCGTTCCCGGCGGTGCACAAGCAGTCGCGCGCGATCGAAGTGAAGCTAGACACGACCCGCAAGACGGACACGCTCCTGCGCAGCCGCGTGCACCACAACCCACTCGTCGCGGGCAGCCAGGGCAACGTGCAGGCGCTCCCCAACGGAGACTGGGTTGTGGGCTGGGGCCAGGCGGGCTACCTGTCCGAGTTCGACGCCGTCGGACACGTCCTGTTCAACGCGCACCTCCCGTCGAGCTGGGAGTCCTACCGCACCTACGTGTTCCCCTGGAGCGGACAGCCCGCGCAGCCGCCGGCGCTCGCGGTCGAACCGGCGCCCGGCGGCGCTGCCGGGACGGTGGCGTACGCGAGCTGGAACGGCGCCACGTCCGTGGCCTCCTGGCGCGTGCTCGCGGGCTCGTCGCCGAGCAGCCTCGCACCGGTCGCGACCTCGCCGCGGGCGGGCTTCGAGACGGCGATCGCGCTGCCGGGAGCCGCCGCTCCCGCCTACGTCGAGGCCCAGGCGCTCGACGGCTCGGGCGCCGTCATCGGTGCTTCGGCGGCCGTGAAGAGCTGACGCGCGAGCGCACGCGGGTCGCCGGCGGGCTGCCTGCCTGCGGGATGTGCCCGAGGTCGCGTTCGGAGTGCAGCTTGCGCCGTGCCGTGGACGCCTGGGCGGCGTTGCGCGCGGTCGTGAAGTAGTCGGCGAAGCCGCGACTGTGCGCGGCGCTCAGCCTGTGCGGCAGCGGGCGGCGCAGCTCTTCGCTGAAGGCGCGCTGGTATTCGGCGCGCAGCGATTCCTCCTGCGCGCTCTGCCCGGCGCTGTTGTGCAGCTCGAGGCGCCCGCCGTGGGTGGCGTAGTCGTAGAGCTCCACTTCCTCCGCGTGCGACTGCGGCGCGATGCCGCCTTCGGGCCAGTGCGAGTACGTGGCGAACTTGGCCTGCGGCGTGCGCATCGCGACGACGTGCAGCGGCGCGTACGCGGCGTAGGTCTCGATCGCGAACTCGGTGACGATCTCGTCGGTGGCGTGCAGCACGAACGGGCGTCCCGGGGCGTTCGGGTCGGCGAGGATGCGAGCGAGGTCGAGTCGATGGGCGATGTGCGAGTAGTGCTCTTCCCTGCGCCATTCGTTGGAACCCGTTGCGACGGTGAGCAGCAGCGGCGCGAGGTCCACGCTCGAGGTGAGCTGCGTGCGCGGCTGCTCCGGTTCGCTCGTGAGCACGCCGCGCGGATCCTTGACGATCAGCGGCACGCGGATGCACTCCTCGTACGCGCTCGCGCCCTTGCCGCGCAGGCCGTGCGACGCGCCGTACTCGCCGTGGTCGGAGGTGAACACGATCACCGTGTTCTCAGCCACGTGCGGCTGGCTCTCGAGCGTGCGCAGCACGTGGCCGACGTGGTGGTCGACCTCGCGTTGGAGCTTCGTGTAGAGGTCGACGAACCGCAGCCACTTGGCGCTGTATTCGGGGCCGCTGAACGGCACGGCCCCGAACGATGCGGCGGCGGTTTCCTGGAAGGTGCGCTGCAGCAGCGGCTTGTGGCGCTCGGCCAGCTGCTCGGGAGTCTCGAAGTTCGGCGGCAGGCGCCGCACTGTCCGGCGCGCGTCCGTCTCGCTCGGCACGCGGTCGCTCCACACGTACCACCACGCGATGTCGTGCGGGTTTACGAACGACACCGTCGTGCACCACGGCCCGCTGCCGCCCTCGTGCCGATACCACTCGGCGAAGGCGCGGGCGATGTGCGGATCCCGGTGCCAGCCCTGGCCGGGGCCGCCGTCGGGCGAGGGGTAGACGCCGCCCGCGAAGCCGTAGCCCTCAAACGCGCGTTCGCCGCTCGCTTCCGTCCAGTGGTTGTCGCGGTGGGTGAGGTGCCACTTGCCTAACCAGCGCGTGTGGTAGCCGTGTTCGCGCAGCATCGTGCCCCACGTGGGGAAGCCGGGATCGAGCGTGCTGCCGCCGGTGATCATGCAGCCGGTCTGGTGGGTGTAGAGCCCCGTGAGCATCGCCGCTCGCGACGGAGAGCAGTCGTTGGAGGCGGTGTAGTGCCGGTCGAAGGAGACGCCTTCGCGGCGCAGTCGGTCGATGTTGGGCGGCAGGCCGATGGCGGTCGGCGTGGCCCCGAACCACTGCGGGAAGCGCAGCTGGTCGACGACTATCACGAGGATGTTGGGGCGTCGCCCGGATCCGGCGGGGCGGAGCACCCTCGCGGTGGAGCCCTGCGGAGGCGCGGGGACGGCCTTGTCCCCCGTGTCCGCCACCGCACGGATCACGCCGGCGCCCGCGAGCACGCCTCCGGCGGCGAGGCCGCCCTTGATGAAAGTCCGTCGATCGACTCTCTTATGCTCTCGTGGATCGATGTCATCCATGCGCGCTCTCATCCTAGGGCCGGTCGCCGCCTTGGGCTTTGGGCTCGTGGGGGCAGGCGCCGCCGCGGCGCAGTCGGCTCCGACGTGCGGCCCGGCGAAGCTGAACAACTCCGCGCTGCAGGCCGGCGCGGTGACCGTCTCGCCGCTGCCGGGCACTCGCGACGCTTCGCCTCACGCGCAGATCAGCTTCCTGGGGGTTCCCGCCGCCGCGCTGAGCGCCGTGAGCGTGGCCGGCTCGCGCACGGGCGTCCACGCCGGAAGTCTGAAGGCCTACTCGCAGGGCGACGGCGCGAGCTTCGTGCCGGCCGCTCCGTTCGCCGAAGGCGAGCGGGTGAGCGTGCACGCCCGCGTGCGCGTCGGCGGCTCGACGCGAACGCTGAGCTACCAGTTCGGCGTGTCCAGCGAGGACACGATCAGCACCACGCCCGAGACGATCCACCCAGGATCCGCCGCCGAAATCCAGGGTTTCCGCTCGCGCCCCGACCTGCGCCCGCCGACCGTGAGCGTGACCGCGTCCTCGCCCGCGGCGGCGCCGGGAGACGTGTTCGTCGCGCCGTACACAGGGCCGGGCCAGGCGGGCCCGATGATCCTCGACCAGAGCGGCGGGCTGGTGTGGTTCAAGCCATTGCCCACGAACACGTTCGCGACCAACCTCAGGGTGCAGGAATACGCGGGCAAGCCGGTGCTGACGTGGTGGCAGGGCAACATCTCCATACACGGGTTCGGGATGGGCGAGGGGATCGTCGACGACGCCACCTACACGGAAATCGCGCGCGTGAGAGCCGGCAACGGGCATACGGCGGACCTGCACGACTTTCAGCTCACGCCTCAGGGCACGGCGCTGATCACGTCCTTCGACCCGATCCGCTGCAACCTCTCCGCGGTCGGCGGGCCGGCGAACGGCGCGGTCACCGACGGCACCCTGCAGGAGATCGACGTGAAGACGGGTCTGGTGATGTACGAATGGACGAGCCTCGACCACGTGGGGCTGACCGAATCCTACGTATCCCCCGCGCGGACCTCGCCAGGGTGGCCGTACGACTACTTCCACATCAACTCGATCAACTTCGACCGCGACGGCAGCCTGCTGGTGTCGGCGCGCAACACGTGGACGGTCTACCGGATCGAAGCGGGCACGGGCCAGATCTCGTGGCGCCTGGGGGGCAAGCACAGCAGCTTCGCCGAGAGCCCGCAGACGCGCACCGCCTACCAGCACGACCCGCGCGAACTCCCCGACGGCGCGATCAGCATCTTCGACAACGGCGCCTCCCCGAACGTGCACGGGCAGTCGCGGGCGATCGTCGTCGACATCAACGGGCAGACGAACACCGCCGCCCTGGCGAGCCAGATAAGCCACGCCCCGGGTCTCGTGGCGGACAGCCAGGGCAACATGCAGGCGCTCGCGAACGGCGACTGGTTCGTCGGCTGGGGCCAGCTGCCGGACTTCTCCGAGTTCGGCCCCGAAGGCAAGCTGCTGTTCGACGCGCACTTCCCCGGCCGCACGCAGTCCTACCGCTCGCTGCGCTTCGAATGGGCGGGCATGCCGGCGCACCAGCCGGCGTACTCCTTCCAGGCGACCGGGTCGGGGACGGGAACGGTGTACGCGAGCTGGAACGGCGCCACGCAGGTGAGCGCATGGCGGGTGCTCGCGGGCGCGAGTGCGACTGGGTTGAAGGCGGTTGCTCAGGGGGCACGGGCAGGCTTTGAGACGGCCGTCTCCCTTCCGGCTGGGACCGTCGGCCCATACGTGGCAGTGCAGGCGCTCGGCGCGGTGGGGCAGGTGCTGGGGACTTCAGCCGTGACCGCGCAGCATTCGCCGTAGGCTGTCTGATATCAAATCGATATCAACTGCTATCGTATCTCGGATGTCGGAGGATCGCGTTCCGCTTTTCGTGAGGCTTCCCCGCGACCAGGTGGCCGAGCTCGATCGGCTGGTCGACACCACCGGGCAGCGCAAGCAGCAGCTCGTGAGCGATCTGCTCGCCGATCGCCTGCAGGTGGGTCGAATCGAGATCCGAGACACTCCGAGCGCCTCGGAGGAGGTGCTCAACCTCGAGGAGCTCGCAAAGCTGCTGCGCGTGTCGATGGACGCTGCCGAGGCACTTGCCGAAGAGGGCGAGCTGCCGGGTCGGCGCGTCGCGGGGGAGTGGCGGTTCGCGCGCTCGGTGGTCTTGCTGTGGCTTGCGGGCCCGTCGTCCAGGGCATGACTGACGTCAGGCTTGCGCCGTGCAGAACAGCCTAAACAACGACGGAAGGGGGGGGATTCGAACCCCCGAGACGGGGTTCGCCCGCCTAACGGTTTTCAAGACCGCCGCATTCAACCGCTCTGCCACCCTTCCATGATCACCGCAGATGCTACGCGGTCGCCCGGGATGGTCGCGAGGCTCTAGACTTGCCGTCCCAATCCAGGAGAGGTGGCCGAGAGGCTGAAGGCACTCGCCTGCTAAGCGAGTATGGGGGTTAAACTCCATCGCGGGTTCGAATCCCGCCCTCTCCGCCATTTGCTTTGGTTTCAAACCGTGGCCCCGAAAAGCGGGGCTGCGGCCGTTTTCGGGCCGGGTTTCGCCGGTCTGGCCGCTTTCGCGGGCCAGTTTGCGGGCCAGCGGCACAAGCTCGGCGTAGAGCGGTGTGGGCTTGATCTTGACCTCGCCAGTGTCCGAGACGAGCAGCATCAGGTAGATGGCGAGGTTGATCAGGCGTTTCTCGGTGGGTGATCCGGTCAGGTAGGGCACTAGGCGTTTGTCGATGAGTAGTAGCGCGTCGCTGAGCGCTTGGTCTAGCTCGCTGACCTCGAAGCTGGCGGCGTCGGCGAGTTGCTGCGCCCTGGTCTGTTCGGTCTCCAGGCGCTTCTGTTGGGCTTGGAGCACCTCTTTGGAGACGCGGTCAGCGAGGACTTACTCGACCAGAAGTTGACCGCCGCTATCGCTAGGGTGCCGCAGCGTACCCTAGTCACGACTCAGAACACATTCCTCGATTGATTCAACTTTCGGGACGGGGGCCATTGCCGCCTTGTAACATTTGTGTCAAACTTTGGGCAGACATCACAGACATCGCCCACAATGGAGGAAGCTGATGCCGGATGCTAGTACGGATCAAACGACTCAAGAAGATGGAGCTGTTGGCGAGTTGATTGTCGAGATCAACTCGCTGCTGTTGAGCACACGAAGTAAGGCCGATACTGCACTTCGACTCTCTACAGGCAATCCCCGCCAGCTACGCGACGTCGCAAGACTCGACGACATGCTCACCGCCCCATTGCGATATAGCAGGCAGCTCGCTAGCGAGTCCACACCAACCTAACGCAAACGCCACTTGAGCGTGGAGCGCACGCCGAACATCGCCCAAGTCATCAGCTCCGCTTACGCCAACGCGTCCAACCCCCTGGATCACGATAGCGATCCAGGGGGTCTTTTTGCTAGCGTCAGGCAGCCATGTCTACGGATATCGACCCGAGATTTGCAGCGGCACTCCCAGAACAAGTTGACTCCGGCGAACCGTTTCGCACCGCGAAAGCATTCCGGCGGGCCTGGTTTGGTCAGGAGCATGGAGGACAAGCGCTCTTCTTTCTCTTTTCTAAGAATCTCAGCGTAACCAACGTCCAATTCGCCGAGCTACTCAGTCTGCTGCGGCTGCATACCTATGAGCGTCGTACGCAAGAACGTGCGAAGGCGCTGCATTTCGTCACCAGCTCCGAGTTTGATCGGCTCTTCGTCGAAATGATCGAGCCTTTCGAAAAGCACGGCGACGAGCTCCGTCAGATCGTCGGTCCGCTGTACAGCGACATCTTTTCGCGCACAGTAGTCGTCGATCCACGATACGGCTCCTGTAACGTCTTCTTGCCACCATCCCTGATTGCGAACATGGCGGCAATGGCAGGACAAGCCGGCTACATACACTCGTGCGGCTATCTCGTCTTCATTCGCAATGTAGTGAAGGCCGACCCAGGGCTTCTCTTTACCAATCTGCACAAACATCTTCTGCGCTATCCGCCAAGCACAGATAAGAAGCTACGATTCTTTGTTTACGCGGACGAGGATTTTACGAAGGAGGATCGTTCAGAGGCGAGCCGCCTCCGCGCGGGGCTTGACGACGTGAAGATCCACGTCGAGAAGGCGTGGTTTCGCACGCAGCGCCTGGTGGATGTGATCGGGACACTCAAAGAGCAGATGCCCGACCTTGTTTTCGGCGCAGGGCGCGGATTCCGCGCAGATCACGATACCCAAATTGGGCAAGATGACATCGACCGCGCCCGTACGCTTTGGCTAATCCAAGATCACGGTATCGGGAATCCGCCCGAGCAACGTGGTGTGGACCGCTACTACGTTTGCTATGACCAGCTGTTTTATGCGCAGAACGCCGTACATCTCTTCGATGAGAACAAGCCAGCATGGCATGACCACACGACCCTCCCGCCGAGCCTAGCGGGAAGCCTCGTCAACATCATCCGCACACCCGAGCGTCACGAAGCATCACTCTCAATAGTAGACCCTTTTGCAGGCACCGGCACGTCACTTCTCGAGGTCATTCGCCTTCCAAAGGCTAAGTTCACCGGATTCGACAACGATCCTGGAACTGAGCGTCTCATCTACGACAACCTTCAATTCTTCGATCAGCCCCGAGAGGGACTGATTCACCGTCAGCTCTTGGACGCCAAGCAGGAGCTACTGTTCGCTCTCGACGAAAACCCTGCCGCGATTGGCGGTACCCGGGCGCTAAGCTTGGCACGCCAAGTGTTTCGAACCGAGGACGTGGTCGGACAGGCGTCCGTACTCGATGGCCTGCCGAGTCCGCGCGACGAGGACTTGCCCAATGATCTCGCAGAGCGCATTCTCGTGTATGTCGCGATGCGTACTAGCAAGCGCCACAGTGCACGGTTCTCGAGAGCCGCCGAAACGTCAGACATTGACTGGTGCGATGCGTATCTTGCGGAACTGGAGACCCTCAATGCGCAGATTGCCCGCCTAATCGAACTACGCGATCGGCAAGAGCTAGATGCGGCAGCTACCGAGAGCTATCTTCGCGGACTCGGCTATTTCGACGACTCTTCGAAACAGCTCGCAATGTTTTTCGACGACTACTCCATGGGGGTAATGCCTCGCGCGCAGGCAGTGCAGGTCGACCGAATGCTCCAAGAGTCAGACCCTAAGCGCGAGTTTGAATTGTATGTCGGTAGCGAACGCGGCGATGCGCGTGGCCTGCCTGCTGCGACATACGATGTTGTGATCGGTGATCCGCCATATGGCTTCAACACCGTTGCAGAAGCCAGCGACCTCGCCAAGCTCTATAGCGAGTTTGCCCGGGCGGCACTCCTTTCTCTGCGCGACGGAGGTGATCTTGTGCTTTGCCTTCCTGAGCGAAGTCACAGCGGTCGATACTCGCCGGCCTTTACCCACCGCGCTCTCGTATTGCAGCAGCTATTTCTTGTTGCTGGTGAAGAGGAGCTTCAGCTTGTATTTCCACGGAATAGCGTCCGTGGCGCAGAGCATCTTTTCGACGCGGACTATTATTGGGAGTCCCAGCGGGCCCTAAGACGAAGCGTGTTGCACGTGCAAGTACGGTTTAAAGCGCCACGTTCCGACAACGGAGATGGGTCAATGCCGCAACTCGCGAGCACGAGCTTGACGCACTGACGCTCAATACCGGTTGTGCGACAGCGGCCAGTCGCTACCAAAGAAGTATTGCTGTACTAGCGAGAGCGAGCGCACCGATGGCGACAAGTGCGCACCCTCCGCCTGCGGTTGCAACTGATCCAGCGGCCGACGAGTCGGCAGGCTCGCGTGACGATGTGGGGCCGAACTCTTCACGGACACCGTCCACGAACTCATCAAGAGATGCGCCCAACTCGTCAACAATGATTTCATTGATTTCGCGGAATATGCGACTCTCGACACTGGCTCGGCGAGAATCGTCTCGTTGGACCTCCGTGTCTGCCAGCATAACCGTGAGGATGCTGCAAGCGCCATCGATTCGCTCGAGGATATTGGGCGGCCCGACATGCGTCTCGCCGAGCCAGCCTTCAAAGAGGTTTGCCCCATTGGACTGTGCGTATGGCACGAGACGTTGGGTCAATATGAGCCCTGCGACGGTCTTCGCGATCTCCCGGATCTGATCCGGCGTAGGGCTAAGCGCGGCGTCGCGGAACACTCGCTCCGCCCACGCGGTGAGGGCTTCCTTCTTGTCGCTGCCTGCAGGCGGATAGACGTCTTCCACGATGATCGCTACCTCAGTTATGTGGCTGGCATAGTTCGGGCTACGGGACTGAGCCACATCGTAGCTGGCCTGTCGTCGCCGTGTTCGCTCGTCGCGAGGTCCGTCCATCACCTTGCTTGTCACCTAACGCCGATTGTACGACTGTCCCGGCGGGCGAACTCGCCGCGAGGTAGCTCTCAAGTGTTCGTGTACTAAATCTGCTGCTCGCCAGCTTCGACTGGTGCGCTGCTCCATCCCATGGCCGAAAGCTCGGCTTCAATAAGCTCCGCTACATGTTGATGTGCTCCGGCGTTCAGGTGCACACCATCCCATTCATGCCAGTGTCCATCATGGGGTTGCATCCACGAGAGCAGGTCAGCGAAACGAACGCCAGCATCCTGCGCGGTCCGACGAGCTATCTCATTGTATTCTTCGATGAATTTCAGTCGATATTCTCGCGGTCGATGTTCGACAGGTGTCGTGTTTGGCTCATCGACCGGCGTAGGACCTACGAACAGGACTCGGCGCTCTGCATCCTGCGCTGCGAGGGCCGCGAGCGCCTTCATGTTTGCTTCATAGCTTTCGGGCGCAACCAGATGTCGTTTGGTCTTCGTGTCCATGGCACTGTCGTTGATGCCTACCGCGAGCACGATGAAAAGTTCTGTCTGCTCCCCTTGGTCGTGCCGCGCGTCGACTTCACTCCGGTATCGGCCAAGTACGTGCCGAGAGGTATTGCTGCTGATACCGAGGTTGTAAACGGTCGCGTAATGCCCGCGCGCCGTCGCTATGACCCGCGCATCCGTATTTCGACGAAGGTGCGCGATCCAGCCACCACTCTCGTCCCAGTGACCAAGGGTTATACTGTCACCGAGGGCTATCAAGCGCTGGTCCATTAGGCTGATTCTATCGAAAGTTGACGTTCGTTCTGTTCTTGCGTCGCTTTATGCCGCTTGTGCGACACAACATGCTTGCACGTCACACCAAAGCCGCATATCCGATTACGAGGCGCCTGCTGATCAACGAGGCTCTATGCCTCGAGCGTGTCGGTAAGACCCGGTATGGACTTCACCGTGTCGGGGTACCGGACCACGTTGTAATAGCCACCATTTGCTTCGGCGAGCGCGTCAGCGGCCTTCTGCGCCTCCGTAGATGAATCTCTGATCGCTGCGATCTTGCCGCCCATCATCACGGCGGAGGCAGGCTCGGAGCGGCAAACTACATACGCCTGCGGTGATCCAAGGAACAACTCTGGGCGTCCGTCGACGCTGATAACCCGATTCATACCCTGACATTCTATCGCTTTGCTGTAGCGCCACCCACTATGCAAGCGAGATGCGGTACTCCATATCGATCCGAAACGTGTCTCGGTGCTCGGGACGCCGCACGCGCGCCATGATCTGTGTCGCGCTTGGGTATTCGCCATCAGATCGTCGCACCCACAGCCCCAGTTCGCGGTTCTTGTTGGCTATTTCACGTGAGGACATCGCACGACCAGCTTGATCCAGGATGTCGTAGATCGCGTCGTGAAGGGTCGGCAGGGTCATGTCTACAGGATAGGACGAGTCGCTATATCCGGCCTCCCGGACGGCCCTCCGGGTCCATCAGGAGCAAACGACGTTGCGGATCGCGTCGGCTGCCCGCCTACGAGCCTCCTTGCCAGTGGGCTCCAGCAGCTCTGCCGAGAGTCGATCCACGGCGTCGTCTCGGTTTGCAACGCGTCCCGAACTCCCCGTTTTTCGCTGGTAGGAGGTTGTTGTTCGAACTTGCTGGGTCTTCGCCGCATCGGCGGGGCCGCGTCTGGTGGCGGGCGTGACCGGGCATCCAAGGAGCCAGCGCGGGTTGACTCAGGCGGCGTGAGGACGAGCTTCCGTGGTGCGCTTATCGATTCCGTCAAGGAGCGCACTGGTGGCCTCGACCGATCGCGCCAGTCGCGGTAGCTGAGGGGCAGAAATGATCGTTGCGCGGAGGTCCGCTGCCAGCGTCTTGTAGCCGAGGTCTTCGAGCTGGGCTGGAAGCTCGGGTCTTGAGAGCGGGAAGCTGTGGTCCGCCAAGAGGCGCCATCGCGCGGTGAGGGTGAGCGCTGTCCTTACCTGCTCAACCGCGGCTTCGTGATCGCCGCTTGCCACCATCGCGCGAGCGATGCTGAGAGACTTCTGCGCTTGCTGGTGCTTGCGAAGCGGATCTGGCCACAGCTCCTGTTCTGCGATGAGGCTTTTGCTCTCTTGAACGATGCCCGTGTCGAATACCACGCGGCCGAAGCGCAGGGACCAGTGGGTGAAATCATCTCCATCTAGTAGTCGGGCACGTAGCCGCGCAGGCGAGACGACGTGGACATCAATCTCGTCAGGTAGACAATCGAGCGCGATGGGCGTGCCGATCAGGTGATAGTCGAGGTCGCTGACCGGCGTGCGGGCTCCGCGCGCCGTCGATCCGGTAAGGAGCAGGGCGTGCGCCCCCCCTTCGCGAGCACGCGACTCGACCATATCGTGAGCCACGCGTAGCTTCGCCGGCAGCAGTTCTTGGATGCGGTCGGCCTCATTGCTGAGCCGCATCCTCCAGAGGATTTCGTCGAGCGCGCGCTGTCTTTCGAGCTCGCTACTCACGATGAGCCTCGGCTAGATCGACTGCCGACTCGACTTCCGAAGCCAGGTCCTCGAGTGACTGCTCCCCGAAATCCGGGTCCTCTCCGTCATATACGGCCTCCTTGCGAGCCACGTTGAGCGTACGCAAGGCTGGTGCGAAGTTCGTCGTGATGGCGCCCTGGGCGTAAAGCTGTTCGGCGGCCTCAGCCTTCCGCCAGTGATTGGGCTCGATCGAAACGCCATGCTGTTCGGCGAGTGCGGCGATCGCTGCCTCGAGCGAGACAAAGAGCCAGGTGACGGCGTCTGTGTAGTCCTGAGACGCTACGGCCGGCAAGGCGCGGTCTAGGTGCTCCCGAGCGAGCTGTTGCTTGGTCTTTGGCGACACGATCACATGCTACGCCCCAAGGTTGATGGGGTCGTCGATCCAACGTCATCTGGCCTCTATGCATTGGGGTCAAATCGCTCCTCGTGAAGCCTCCGGATCAGAGGCCACGGAGATTTCGAGAGTCTTCCCGCCATCCCCGTGTTTGTTTGAAGTTCGAACTGCGTGAAGCCAAGCGTTCGAGTCAGCCGGGGACGTCTACGGCGATGTTAGTGCGGCGAGTCAGGCCGACAAGCAGGTTGATGTCGTCTGGATCGCCGGTGACGATGGTCACCGCGCAGATCCGGCTGCGTTCCTCGGCCATCGCCACGACCTGTGCATCGGTCGGCGAAATGTCGTGGCGCGAGAGCGAAAGTGCCTCAGTCCGCAGTACGCCCGCGCGGGTAGCGGCCTCGACGGTCAGTGGCGCGTAGATGTCGTCCTCTGCGCCGATGGCCTTGATCAGGCGATCGACGAGTGCATCGGAGCGTCGTTGGCCGGATCGCACCTCGGTAAGCACGGGGATCGGGATCAGGAGCGCTCCATCGATGCGCAGTTTGAGCACTTCGATATACGCAACGAGCAGGTCCCGGTTCGCGGCCAGCGCGCTGACGCCGCCACTGTCGAGCAGGAAGTCGCGGCGAGGCCGGTTGATCACTCAGGCCAAGTGTCCGCGCGGCGCTGGAGCTCGGGCAGGTGCTTCGAGCCGTCGGCCCCCTCGGCGACGAGTTCGTCGCGCAACTGCTGGAGGCGAGCACGCTGGGCGTCACGGAGCTTCGGATCGTCCGCAGGCTGCGGCCCGACGTGCATTGCGATGGCGGCCTCCATTGCATTCATTGTATCCAGAGTCTCGGCAGTCGGATCGGCGTTCTTGACTGACGCACAAGGCTGGCAGGCGGTCACGGAGCAGTGAGTTGGAGGTCTGCTTGACGGATCGCGGCGACCGCTTGACGTCGCGCCGCCCGCCCGGCGGGCTTCATCAACTCCTCAAGTAGCCGATCCAGGGCGGCCTCTCGGTTTGCAACGCGTCCCGAACTCCCCCCGTTTTCCGCCGGTACGAGGTCGTTGTTCGAACTTCGTCCCGCTGAGATGTCTCAAGCGTCGATCATGCTTAGCGGGTGCCCGACGCCGTCAATCAGTTGCTCGCTACGGAGGCCGCCCTGAACAAGCTCGGGGCTCGGGGGATCTCTGTCGCAGAGGCAGAGCAGACGATCTGGAACCGCCATGTGGTCGTCAGGAACCGGCGGGGTAGCCCGGAGCGGCGTCAGTCCGATGTGCGCAGGCTCGTAGTCGGCCAAAGCGATGCGAACCGAGTCCTGACGCTCGTGATCGAGGAGACGATCGAGCCGACGACATGGCTGCTCGTGACGGGGTGGGATTCCACGCCTGCCGAGCCTAAGATCTTGGAGAGATCATGATGCCCTCTCACCCAGATCCACTGCCGGGGGACTTCGACGAGGAGCTCGGCAGCCTGGACCCCGCTGACGTACAGGTGGTCGAGTCTTCTCACGGGCGTCATCTGAGCGTGCAGTTCACGCTCGAGGGAGACGACGCAGCGGCGCTGCAACGGATCGCTGACGACCAAGGCGAGAAGCCCGGCGAGGTCGTCAGGTCTCTGATCCGAGCAGCTTCAGCCAAAGCGGCCTGACCGCCCGCCGCAGCGGGTCCCTGAGCGTCATTAGAGGACTCATGGCTGCCGTTAGGTCGATGGGCGGGGAACCATTCGCGGTGGGGCATCCTGCGGAGTTGACCATTAGGGCGCTGAACGGCTATCGGCGGAGTTCCTAGGACTAAAGTCCCAGTTCGGGAGTTTTTTTTGAGATGGCGACTGTGCTACAGACGAGCAGTGCCGCAATGACCACTACGAGCCCGTGGAGAGACTGATGAGCAAGACAGTCGACAGCGACGAGTGGGACGATCACGACCAGCCGGAGCGCGACATACGCAAGGATCGCGTCGAGTGCTGCCTCACCTCTCTTCTCAAGCCATCGTCGCATGTGTTGATTGTCGTATGGCCCTAGGACGGAACCGGGTCTCGGCAAGCAGGTCGAGAGCGAACAGCCTCGGCTAGCAGGAGTCAAAATCGCTCCTCATGTAGTCGTCGAATCAGGGGCCACGGAGATTTCGAGAGTCTTCCCGCCATCCCCCGTTTTTAGCTGGTGCGAGGTCGTCGTTCGAACTCGCTCATTTTGCTAGTGCTCGAGCTGGCGAACAGCCCGACGATGGGGCGTGGTCCTACGCTGGCTGGTCCTGATCGGGCTCAAGTTGGTCAGGATTTGGCGGCGGGCCTGCGGTCTCTATCTCGGCTTCGGTCCACGCTCTGAGTTGTTCAACCAAGGCGAGTGCCGCAGATCGGTCCAGGGCTGGCGGTTCCTCGCCCTCGTAGCGGAACTCGACTGCCCAAGGCGACAGCACGTCGGCCTCGGAAAGCTCGTCCGGTGCCTCAATGTCGTTTTCCTCGACCAGGCCGATGAGGTAGCTCAGCGCGTGGCTCTTCACGAACGTCACCCCGCGAGCGGCCAGTACGGCCTTGATCAGCTTCTCGGCGGCCTGCTGTGCGTGAAAGCCGATGATCGCGTCGGCCACGTCGGTGTCCGGGCAGACCTTCTGCACGAGCGTCTCGTCATCGACGGCCCTGGCGAGCAGCACCCGCGCCAGGTCAAGCCGGTCATGCGGCGGCATGGAGCACTCGACCTTCGGTCAACGCGGCGTGGACCATCGTTCCCTTCACGGCCCCCCAGTCCTCCGCGTAGCGCTCGCTGACGACGACTACATCGAACGGCCTTCCGAGCGGGCGAAGCGCGCGACCGAGACGCACCATCTCGGCATGGCGGTCGCGAGGGTCGCGCTCTACGACCAGGAAATCGAAATCGCTGTCCGGGCCGGCGTCACCGCGCGCCTGCGAGCCAAACAACACGATCTTGACCGGATCGTCAGCGATAGCCGCAAGCGTCTGCCCTGCAGCCTCGATGATCTCCTGGGCAACCATGGCGACACCGTAGCGAAGCCCGCGGATCAGGGCACAGAACGGTAGTCGTCCAGTTGCGGCAGACGATCTTTGGCGCCCGCCCCAAATCGCTCCTCATGTAGTCGTCGAATCAGGGGCCACGGAGATTTCGAGAGTCTTCCCGCCATCCCCCGTGCAGCCCGCTGGTCATTGAAGGTGCGTTTCGCCAGTCCGCTCTGCAAGGGGTCAGGCCGTGTGTGTTCGTAGTCCCTCGAGGAGACTCGTGAGGACGTTGCCGACCTCTTCGCGTGCTTGATTCTGGTCGTCTGCGTGGGCGATGGTCATGCAGCCTTCGAGGATCGCGCCGGTGAGCATCAGTGCGAGGGTCTTCAGGGGCAGAGGCTGGATGACTCCGGCGCGGATCGAGCGTCGTAGTGCGCCGCGCAGGACGACCGCGCCGTAGCGGTTTTCGACCCGGCGGATGGTGTCGGCGTCGAGCACCGCCTGCGCGTCGTGGAGCAGGATGCGGCGCACGCTGGGGTCGAGGTGCGCGTCGAGTATCGCCTCGCACCCCGCGCACAGGTCCTCCCATGGGTCGGGCTCCAGGAACGCCGTGGCGGCACGTTCTGAGACTTCGCGCTTGACCTGTTCGTAGACGGCCGCAAATAGCTCTTGCTTGCCATCGAAGTGGTGGTAGAGGGCTCCCTTCGTGACGTTCGCCGCGTTCGTGATCTCGTCGAGGGGGGTCGCGGCGTAACCGCGCTCGCCGAACAGTGTGCGTGCGGCTTGAAGCAGCGCATCGCGGGTCGCCTCACCCTGTTGCACCTTCTTGCTCTTGACATTCGTACTCTGAGTATGCATGATGGATACCGATGGTATGTTATCAAACGATCCATTGGAGGAGACAAATGCCCAAGTACGTGATCGAGCGCGAGCTGCCCGGAGCCGGGAGCCTCAGCGCGGAGGAGCTGCGGGGAATCTCAGCGAAGTCAAACCATGTGATCAGTGAGCTCGGCCCGGAGATCCGGTGGCTCACGAGCTATGTCACAGACGACAAGCTCTACTGCATCTACGTCGCCCCGGATGAGGACATCCTGCTCGAGCACGCCCGCTGTGGCGCCTTCCCAGCCGACCGGATATCCAAGGTCTCGACCGTCATCGACCCGTCGACCGGGGACGTCGTCACGGCCAACGCCTGATAACCGCACCGGGCGAAGCTGAACTCCTTTGTCATGTGTGTCAGGCGGACTCGCTGTGCTGCCGCGCCAGGCCGTCGAAGATGTCGGCCAGCGTGGCGGGATCCTCGATCATCGGGAAGTGGCCGCCGGCGATCTCGATGGGCTCGATCCCCAACAGCTGACGCGCCATGAAACGCTCCCATGGGGGTTCGAACAGCTCGTCGTCAGATGTGTAGACCAGCGCAGTGGAGACGTCGGGATGTCCCGAAAGGGGGTACGCGCCTGACGGCGGAGCCATCGGGCGCAGTCGGTGCGCCAGGGCGCGGCCGGTGTCCGGCGGCAGCCGTGAGTACATCGCGATGATCGCCGCGGCGGGATCCCAAACGCTCGTCCCGTCCGGGCGCGTCGGGGGGATGGGAAAGCCCTCTCGGAACATCGGCGGTGCGCCTGGTGGCGGCGGGAACGGTCCCAGACGAGGGCAGAGATGAACAAGCAGCGCGCCCGGCGCCTGCGCCGCAACCAACGGGGCGTAGGCGGATCCCATCGAGTGTCCGACCACAACCACACTCTCTCCGGCGCCCGCGAGCGCGGTCAGCGCCGGGCGAGCGCGCTCCGCGTATCCGGCGGCGGGGTCGCCGTAGGCGGCCATGTCCGGCGCTACCGCTTCGTGGCCGCGGGCCTGTAGATCGCGAATCAGCGGATCCCAGCACGACCCGTCGTGCCACGCTCCGTGGATAAGGCAAAACAAGCTCACTCGGCCATCCGGGTGTCCAACAGCTTCCTCACGAGCTCCTTCGGCAGCGGCTGGTCGACGGGGAAGTGCAGTGAGCCCTTTGTCGTTGTGTATCCCTCGGTCTCCTCAGCGAGCCGGCTGATCACGGAGCCGCTGTGCGGCAGGTAGCTCAGGTGGCTCTTGAAGGCCGCGAAGCCGGCAATGGTCTTGCCCTCCAGCTTGAACGCCGGCATGCCGTATGAGATGCCCTGCTCTGCGTCAGGGACGATCTCTGCGATCGTGTCGCGCAACTGGGTGAGCGTTGCTCTCTTGGGTTCGTAGAGCCTTTCGAGATAACGGTCGATCTCTTCTTTGGGCATGGCCGAGAGCCTAGCCTGACACCTGCTCTTCCTGCCCAGGCCACGAGCAGAGAACGCCCATCGTCGGGGCTCAAAGTCGTGTTTGGCTGAGGCTTGCCTGGTTCGCCCGGGCCCACCGCACCCGGGCGAACCAGCCGCCTCGCCCCTGTCTCTCTCAGCTCAAGCAGACTGCACTTCCGGCAGCCCCGGGTCGGGCGCGCCGAGCTTGGTCACTTCGGGCGCCTTGTAGACGTGTCCGGGGCAGCCGCCGATGGCGAGCAGGCGCATGCCGTCGGCGCCGGGCCAGACCTTGCGCTTCGGCTCCGGACCGACGCGGACCATCGTCTCGGGGTCGATCGCGAGGCGCTCGCCGTCGATCTCGATCTCGCCGGAGCCGCGCAGGACGACGAACACCTCCTCCTGCCCGCTTTCGGCGTGGTCGTGGTTGGGGTACTGGGTGGCGTTGGGCGGCAGGTCGATGACCTGCATCCCGAACGACTCGACGCCCAGCGAGGCGCGGGCGCGCTTGAACGAGCCGAACACGACCGCCTCCATGTCGTCGATGGGGGTGATGGTGAAGTCGGGCATGTGGACCTCCTGGTTGGAACGGGGAGTAACGGGAGGCGCGCATTAATAGCACGAACGTTCGTTCGTTACAATGGATCCGATGAGCCCTGTTGAGACGAAGTCCGCTCGCACGAGATCGACGATCCTCGACTGCGCGGTCGACCTCGCCTCTGCGGAGGGCCTCGAAGGCCTGACGATCGGCCGGTTGGCGGGCGAGCTGGGGATGAGCAAGAGCGGCCTGTTCGCGCACTTCGGCTCCAAGGAGGAGCTGCAGCTGGCGACGATCGACGCGGCCGCCCAGCGCTTCTTCGGCGCCGTGATCGCTCCCGCCCAAGGGGCGCCCGAGGGGTTCGAGCGCCTGCGCGCGTACTGCGAGCGCTACCTCGACTACCTGCAGCACGAGGTGTTCGCGGGCGGCTGCTTCTGGGCGGCCACCGCGGCCGAGTTTGATGATCGTCCGGGCGTGGTGCGAGACGCTGTTCGCGCCGGCGTGGCGGGCTGGCTGGGCGAGATCGAGCGACAGGCGACGATCGCCGGCGTGGACGCGCCGGCGGAGCTGGCGTTCGAGATCTACTCGCTTGGGCTGGGCGCGAACGCGTGCTCGCGCCTGCTCGGCGACGGGCGCGCGTTCGAGCGCGCGCGGTCGGCGATAGAGCGCCGGATGCTCGAACAATCGCAGTAGTAGAAGCTCGCACCGAGGGTCCCCGGTGAGTCGTTCCGGGGACCCTCAGCGAGCACAGGCGACGCGCACGAAAGTGGGCCGGCGCACCGCCTGAGTTGTGCCCGGGCAATCTGTGGGGATGCCATGGGCGGTTGAAATCCTACAAGGATTTTAGTCCTAGGACTACGCTCCCTGGACTTTGAACCTTGAAGTACGCGATGTTTCTGACGTGCGCGCCGAGCCCGACGCCGCTCTGGCGGCGCTACTGAAACGACTCCGCAAGGAGCGGGAGATCACTCAGGAACAACTCGCATTCGACGCTGGCATCACCGCGTCGGCCCTGTCGAGGATCGAACGGGGGCTCAACGACCCGGGCTGGACGACGGTCAATCGCATCGCAAAGGCCCTCGGCATCAGCCTTGTGGAGCTTGTGATGAACATCGAGCGGGACGTTACATAGGTCGTCGGAACCATCAGGCCAAAAACGCCACCGTACTTCGAGCTGGTGCGCCAGCACGGCGTGGCGTCGGATCGGCGACTCAGCGGCGCGAGACGTCTTCGAGGTAGTTCTGCACCCAGCTCTCCGACAGCTCGTCCGCCTGCCTGCCCATCGTCGGCGTGCGCGCGGGCGCGAGATCGGCGGGTCGCTCGACCCCGAGCTCGTCGAGGACGCGTCCGACGGTCCCCTCGAGGTCGCCGGCGACGTCCTCGTAGAACAGCGACAGCGGCCGCTGGCCGATGCGGAAGAAGAAGCCCCGCCAGGCGTCCTCGTGGCGGCGCAGCTGGTCGAGCAGGTGGTCGATCGCGTCGAAGGAGTAGACGGCTCGCTGTGTGGGCAGCGGCTCCTCGCTCCCACGCCCCTCGCCTTTGCGCCACACCCACGTCTGCAGCGCGCGCCACAGCGACACGGCCTGACGCACCTTGTCGCTGCGCGAGATGAACACGTAGTGCAGATCGGGGAACGCGGCGTTCAGCAGCGAGCCGTCCCCCATCCCGCCGAAGCGCGGTATGCCGCGCATCAGCTCGAGGAAGTCGTCGAAGTAGCTCCACATGAGCTTCGAGCCGAACACGCCGTTGGGTGTGGTGCCCTCCCGCAGCGACGCCGACAGGTGCAGGGCGTAGTCGTCTCGGTTCCACGTGGCGGTGCGTTCGCCCTCGCGGTCGAGCTGGGCGTCGTGGGGTAGCAGGCGGATGACTTCGGGGCTGCGCAGACCCCAGAAGTACTCCCGCGGGCGCCTCGGCACGCCGGTCTCCTTGAGCGCCTCGAAGTACTCGCGAGGGCGCCCGGCGACGCCCGTGCGCTCGAGCGTCTCGCACAGCAGCGTGCTGCCACTGCGTGGGGTCGCGCAGACGAGATAGGAGCGCGTGGGGACCACGGGCTGCGCGTCCGCCTCGGCCGCCACAGGTGGCGTGTCCGGCTGGGGCTCGCCCGAGCTCATGCGATCGTGAGCGTCGGCTCGGTCGCCGAGCGCTGGTCGGGGTCGTTGATCTCCGCTCCCGCGGGCGGGGTCGGATCGCCGTGGAGCAACGGATCGGAGGTCTCCTCCATCCATGCCCGCAGACGCCCGCTCAGCTCGCGACGCACGTGCTCGTGGCTGGGGTCGCCGGCGAGGTTGTCCGCCTCGCCGGGGTCGAACGCGAGGTCGTACAGCTGCTCGAACGCGATCGTACGCTCGCCCCACCCGAGCGACAGCAGCAGGTCCTTGCTGGGCGAGTCGTCGCAGTTGGGCAGGACGGGCTTGGTGCGATCGCCGAAGCGGCGGATGTACTTCCAGCGATCGGTGCGGATCGCGCGCTGCGGCTCGTATGCGGCGTGCCACGTCATCTCGGCGAAGATCTCGTCGCGGACCGCTGCGGTCTCGCCGCGGATCAGCGGCATCAGCGAAACACCCTGGAGGAAGTCCGGACGCTCGATGCCCACAAGCTCGCACAGCGTCGGATACACGTCAATGTGGGAGACGAGCGCGTCGAGCACCTTGCCGCCTTGGAAGCCGCCCGGGCCGCGCACGATCAGCATCACACCGAGCCCGCGGTCGAACAGCGTGGCCTTCGAGCCGGGGAACGCGAGGCCGTGGTCGGTGGTGAACACGATCAACGTGTTGTCCGCGAGGCCGTGCACGTCGAGCGCCTCGAGCACCGAGCCGACGCCCTGGTCGAGCGAGCGCGCGCTCGCCTTGTAAGCGGCCATGTCACGGCGCGTCTCGGGCGTGTCGGGGATGTTGCCGGGCGGCAGCGAGTAGAGCGCGTCGCGCAGCGACGGGGGGTTGAGGAAGTCGCGGTGTGTCTCGAAGAAGCCCACCGACAGGAAGAACGGCTCCGGCGGCGGCCCGGCGAGAACCTCGATGGCGGCGGGGGCGACCGACTCCACGCGCGTGGTCTCGATCTTGATCACCTGGTCGAAGCCGATGATGTCGGGGCGCTTGGCGATGTGCTGCTCGCCGATCAGGATCGAGTGGTAGCCGGCGTTGTGCAGCGGGTGCACCAAGTGCTCGCGGTAGTCGTTGAGCGACCAGCCGCGGTGGGCGAGGCCGAGCATGCCGTTGTTGTGGCCGTACTGCCCCGTGAGCAGGCACGCGCGCGAGGCCGAGCACGTGGGCGCGGCGCA
>Ga0265326_10000236_pt1 | contig 26638 bp, 29 predicted proteins | sample 41424metaG_FD_192439 | JGI IMG/M metagenome (GOLD analysis project Ga0265326, IMG submission 192439) | Rhizosphere microbial communities from Carex aquatilis grown in University of Washington, Seatle, WA, United States - 4-14-24 metaG | ecosystem: Host-associated > Plants > Roots > Rhizosphere... | reverse complement strand
GGATTTAGGTTTTAGGCTCACCTAATGTGATACCATGACAATGTAATTCTTTTCGGCCTAAATACATTTCTGGTATACATAGCCATAACATCATAGCACGATTGTGTAATGCGTAGGTATCATTGTGAAATTCTAAACCAACCTGCACACCAGCTAAGTAGTCCGCAACACTGCTGAGGTTCATATTAAAGTGTTTTCGAGTCAAACATGCATTGTGATGTATTTTGGGATCAGTAAAATTCATCCACCAAGTATTAATAGCACGCATAGCAGGAGAGACATTAGATATATCCGTTAATAAATGCGCATCTGCTTCATATACCCCTTCAATTTGCGCTTCAATGTGTTTAACTCTTTCTTTATTTCGCTGTTGTTCAGGAGTTAAATTATATTTATACTCATCTTCTGAATGTAATTTATTTAATACTTCAATATAACGATTTTCTTGTACTTTTGTTAATGTAGTTTCATCATATGCTGGAGTATCAATAGGATATTTTTCAAAATTACGTTCAAAATTAAGTTCTAATGCTTGTTTATTTTTGATTAAACAATTTTGTAAACGATTATCACGCCTTCCAGTTCTACGATCTAAATAATTACATTCAGGTGCTAAATTGCCTATATCATGTAGGCGGATATATGTTTCATATCCAGGTTTAAATTTATTAGTAATCGAACTCTCAATTTGTGGGAATTGAAAATTCATAAATGTTGCATAATTAAATTCTGTAATATCCACTTTCCATGCAAATTTCCCATCAAAAGGAAATTTTCGACTAAATATTTCATCTGTCACGGGATGTCTAATCACCCAATTTTCTGAATCTATAAATAAAGGATGAGTTTTAGGAGAAACACAACTTCTAGCTATTTTCATTGCTGAACTTAAATGAAATACTATTTCAGGTCTTATGTAATGATCATTAAGATTAAAACCCCGTAAATAATCATATTCTTCCTCTGGTAAATCTTTCGTTATATTCACACCTAAACCACTTGCAATTAATTGATGCCATCGTTCAAGAGTAAGGATACTAAATGGATCTGGATGAGATTTTCTAGCTGCATTTTGATTATGATAAATCTTACTTCTTTTCTTATTTTTAGGTTCACCTGTTTCTTCATCTAATTCATCTTCTCTTGCTAAAATGATTGATTTCATTGCCATCATTTTTTCTTCATATTTACGATTAGCTTCTAAATATTCATATAACATAGAATCAAATGTTCCAAGACCTAATCGACTTCTTTTACTTAAACGAAACCAATAACCTGTGACATTTTGGATTGGATTATTTAAATCTGTATTAGCGGCAATACCTAACTGTATGATTAATGTAGTATGTTTTGGATCAACTTTTAATGATTGATATGCAAGATATAAAAAAATTTTTAACAATGTTGAATAAATAGAACAATGATTAGGATCCTTACTAACATTCCATTGACCAAAGCCCAGGGCACCTATTGTAAAGAAAATCTTTGGTATAAATAAATCTAATATAATATCAGATTCACCACTAGTCTCTTCAGAATTTGTTGCTGCTATTACAAATTGATCATATAAATTACTAGTCCTATATTCGACTTCTGTTTCAAAAAACAATTTAGACGCATCAAAATCAATATTATAATTTGATTCACCAGGAAATTTACGCGTTGGTTGAGTAAAAGGAAGGTGTAACCCTACTATTTGCGTTGATATATAATTAGTTGTCATTTAGATATGGACAGACTATATCTTTTCCGTATTCTTTAAAACACAATTCTTCGTTTCCAATACCAATCTTTCTTTTTAATTCATCATATTTGAGAGTCAGTGTGAAGATTTGTGATTTCAGATCAGTGATTTGATCAAGTAAGAATTGAATTAACTCAGAGATGGAGGTAGCGGGAATAGTCGACATTGATTTATTGAACCGTTATTGGTCTTTATTACGTACTTATAGATTACAATTAATACTGAAGAAAAAACGCGAATCGCAAACAGGAGAATTAAGCAATGAAATAGAACAATTAGTCAATAAAGATACAATACGAATTATGAGAGCATTATTTGACTTACAAATTAAATCTAATAATCATTCATCAGCATTATTTATTTTAAACCAAGCACATGAAATTTTATGTGATCTATTACACGAATTAGGATTTTTTAAACATCAATTAGATAAGACATTTATTTTAAATCTTCTTCCTTAAATAATAGTGAAAATTGCTTGAAGTGGTGCATTATTCGATAATAACATTCGAAATAAAACATCCTGATCTTGTTTAATACATTCTTTCAATTCAGTAATACGTTCTACATTTAATTTAGAAGCAAATAGAGAACTTAATCTCGGTTTACTCATTATCAAATATTTAAAAAATAAATAACAATCTTGAACGTTGGTTTCAGTATTAAATTGTGCATTATGATACCATTTTGACATAGATTCATTAAATTGTATTGTTTCATCATATAATTCTTGTTCAGAAGGTTCTGATGACAATTGTCTATGTAGCGGGGATGGCGATGAAGATGAAGAAGATGATGATGTTTCAGAAGAGAAAGGTGACCAGAATGGATCTCTTTCATATTCAGGCAATAGTCGTAATGATGCACCCATTACTAAATGATCATAATTAATAGGACGACTAATTGGACTATTGAGATTAAATGCATCAAGAATAGCAGATACACCACTAGACGATTCTTGTCTATTAGTAGATAAAGTGAGGAGTGGTTGTTTTTCTTCTTCTTCTTCGTCCATCTCATTTTCTTTATCACTATCTTGTGTACTTTTAATAATATTTAAAATATGAGTAAAAGTGTAAAGTTGATTATTTGAACTTTTAACTTTCTCCTCTATATATTCAATAAAAGAAGTCTCACATATAAGAGCGTTGATTTCTTTTAATACATTTTGATGTTCTTCTTGTTGTAAATTTTGTTCACTTGGTGAAAGTTGATTAAAACTATACCCCCATAATGTACCTTTAAAATAACCAGATTGAAATTCAGATAAAGTATTTGACCAAACAACTAATGCCATCAATTCATTACATATTTTAAAGCTTTTACGATAATAACAATCAATGATCCAAGATGGTTTCTTATTATCAGCAGGAGAAGGAATACAATCAATCATCAGTGATAATAATGTAGCTATGTAGTGTGCAGAATGTAATCCTTTTGGACTAGTTAATATTATAATAGGACTTTCCCTCGTTTTATTCCATGGTTCTAATCCGTTAATAAGACTTTCATTATTCATTGAAGAAAATTCATTTAATATTGTCTGCTTCAAGCTAGTAGTCGAAGGAGAATCTGAAGTAATTTCAATAATGCTTTGATTTTCCTCATCGTGTGATTTAATTAAAAGAGATTGTCCTTCTTTCCATAAAGCATTAACAATATAATATGCTTTCTTTTCAATCTCCAAGTCAGGCGGTAATAAATACAATGATTCATCATTTGTTGTATTCTGTTTCTTGTAATCATAATGAATTAACTGAATAAATATTTTACCACCATGAAAATGTCTAGGATAATAAAAATGAGATGAAACAATAGGTATTGATAAGTAGTTCTCTTCATAATAAAATAATACAATATAAATCCAAGAAGCAATTAATTTATATAATTTCTTATTATTAAATATAATAAATCTTGGATGATAAGTAGAATAATCTAGTTGTATTTGTTGACATATAAATTCTCGAAGAGAAGCAAGATATCTACAATAACTTGGAAATGTACTAAATTGGTCCACATTCTGAATTAAGTGATGATATTGATCTACAGTTTCAATTGGCATTAATTCATTTTTACGTAAATTCATTTCATCTATATATCGATTTATATCTTTTTGTGTAAGTTTTAAACCAAGTTGAGGACTTTTACTCCATAAGTCAGCAGTCATGGGTATTGATACTGAGTTGATTAGGAATCTGATACCAAAAGTGTCTCCGAGTTGTGTGTCCAAAACGCCGTACGCAATAACAGATGCAGTGGTTTTTGTTGACTTGAATCAAAAATTCTATGGTTTCATGTATCCGATCCGGGGAGAACCGCAACAAGCTGTTGATGAAACGATGATTAAATATCAATTAACAGGCATTCAATTCATTCAACGATTAATTGATTTGATTCAATCTAGTACTACTAATATGAAAATGGGTATTTTTATGATGGATTTTAAACAATATATTCCAAAAGAAAAATCACTTGCATGGAAAAAAAGAAAAAGAACTGATGCTCCTCCTCCTTATCCATTAGATTTTATGATTCAAGATAATGAAATGGTTGATGTAATGAGACTCTTAGTTAGTGGTGATATAGGTAGACAAATTATTGTTCGATATATCTTAACAAAAACTACTTATTTCCATCCATTTGAAATTGATATTATATTAGATATTGATCCTATAAATGGTCCATATCAATATAATAAACATAATGGTTTATTTATGAAAAGAGAAGATTTTACTATTCCTACAACTTCTTTATTAGGTGAACCTGATCTACGTCAATATTTTCACATTTCTCAACATCAATTCACTTCTATTGTCTGCATGACTGAAGATAGTGATCATTTTCCTGTTACTTTATCTTATTTATATATGAATACAAATTGGCCAACAAAATTAATCTGGCAAAAACCAGGTAAATCAGAGACTCCAACTCTCTGGTATGATATGATACAAATGTATCGTGATTTTCAAACCACTTCTGATATTCCACTCTACATCTTATTATGTATATTAGGTGGAACTGATTTTTTCGATAAAGGAATGTTAACAGCTCAATTTGGTTTATTAAATGATATATTACCCACTCTTCTGGATTATTGGAATCCATATTTAAGGCAATCATTTATGGCCGGTGATAAGAAATGGATATATATTTTTTTAATCTATTTATGGTTTCGAAAATCAAAAGCACCTCAACGTGAATTACAAAAATTAACATCCTACGATCAATTAGAAGGATTTAGAGCTAGAACAAAATTAGCGACACCTAAATTTAAGATTCCAACACGAGAAAGTGTAGAACTTGCTTTTACACTCATTCAATTTAATTGGAAGTACTGGACAGAAGTACAACAAATGGAAAGACCAGTAAGACTGATACAAGAAGAAGAAAAAAAGGAAGAAGTAGAAGAAGAAACGAAACTAGATAAATGGTTTAGAGATTGGACAACTCGTTTAAACGAAATCAGATCTCGTTGATTTTCATTTCAACACGTTGTAATAACAAATGATTACTTTTATTAACAGATTCAAAATAGATAACACATTCACTACTTTCATATACTATCTGGGAAAGCCTACCCGTTCCTTCAGCAAAATATCGAACCTTTTCATTCTTTTCGTTTAGTCTCATCATATATTCAGTGCCAATTAATACGCCATTTAACGAGACTGGAATCCGTTCTTTATCTAATGTATAATGTTGAAAAGGTAAGATTAACGGAGTTCTAGGAAGAAATCGTTTTGGTTCGAACTCGCATTTCTGTAATGGAAAAATATAGCCTGCTTGTTGAGAAAGAGGTTCATGAATGATTAGTAAAGGATTTGCAGAAGAATAGGATTGGGCGAGAGCAGGAGAAGGAGTAGGAGTAGTAGCAGCGGTGGCAGAAGACAACAAAGAGAAAAGAAACGACATAGCGAATTTGAATTATGACGATTTATGAACAGTACCACATACAAAAAAGAGTCCCCTATCTTCTTCAATCACATTAATACCTACTAAAATATCTAAAATAGAAACTAATTTTTTATACCTTTCTATTTCATTTTCCCATGAAAGCACCGGAGCTAAATATTTTTCAATTTCATTGATAGATAAAGCTCTATTTCCATAAATACTATATACACAAAATGTACCTAATATATCATGTACCAAATTATCACTTGATTTTAAATCTGAAATAGAGCCCTGAGTAATTTCATCATTTCGAACTGTACCAATTAATTTATATCTCTCTTGTTTCTGATCTAATAAATTCAAACTTTTTAATGTCTCTACAATCATATAAACCTGTGTTGACTTAACAGATGAATATTTTTGACTTAAAATGGCTATAATTTCATTGAATGTAAAAAAGATAAATGGGTACTGTCTAAATATATTCATTAGATGGTCGGTACATCGAGATAAAAGGGAAAAAGTCGGAGACTGCGACTCGGACTTTTCTATTTCGTCACCATTACCATTTCTACATGCAATACAACTACATGTAGATGTACATTGATTATTTAAACGATAACATAAACATTTAGAAGTGTGACATTCGGTAGTTCTACACTTACACATCTGTTTGAACTATGAAAAATGGGACTAGATCAGGTGTCCAATGGAAACTAAAATATGATGGCTGTTGACTTAATTCCGAATTCAATTTCTTTTCAACATCTGGATGACTAACAAATAAAATATAAGCTAGGTTCTCTATAATTTCAGATGCGTGAATATAATGAGTAGAAGGATCTGGATTATGATTGATTGTTAAATTACGTAAGAAAAAAGTATTTAGATGCCATTTACGAATACCAACAATATAATAAGATGAATTATTGTAACAAATTAATTTACATAGCACATCATTATAAGGAAGAGGACGTAGTAATACCTCGTAGCAAGGATCTGAACCATTTGTTGAAAGAATGACTCGGCCAGTACCTAGTAATTGAGTCTTGTGTGTTTCTTGTTCTTGTTCTCTTTCGGTCATTTTAATACAGTGGAGGAGTTTGATTTATGAATGATTCCCCTTCTATTTCTAATTCAATACAATCACAAATATAACGATCTGATGCTGGACATCCTATTCTTACATTTTTCACTACATACTTCATATTTTCGAGATATTCTGTAAAAATTTTCCATGGAGTGTAGTTAAGTTTATCATCATCACACAATTCTCCAGAATTAAAAAATCCCACATTATCTCTTTCTTCTATACTTTTACCTCTTTCAATTACACAACAAGAATGTTTCATTACAATAGGAAATGATTTCGAATCTTTAACTAATTCATTGAATTTATGGATGATATATCTTAAATATTCGAAATTTTTGAAAACCTCTTGTCTTGTTTCATAATCAAGCACAGCAATAGAAGGATCTATTATTTCTGGTAATTCATACGCGAGAAAGAGATGAGAACACAATAATAATAAGACGAAAAAGAATAACAACTTCATTCCAGTTTTCGTTTCTTCCCCTTAGGAGAGGTTTGAACAATGGGATCAGAAGCGCGAGCGGTAGCGAGTGCTTCTGGTTTGATTTTAACGTCTTTAAATATCTCAGTAAAAGCGGCTTCTATTAATGGCAGGTCTCCTAAATCTTTCACTCCTATTACATTAATATTACCATTTGAAAATATGATTAATTTAACAATATGAAGTGGATCTTCAGTGAGTGGTAATTCAATCGTTAATCCTTGGAATGAAAGAGGCCTATAGCGAGCATGATGCTTTTCGTGATTACTAGTATATCGATACAATGCTTGTAAATCTATACGAAATCCTTCCGAGCAGCAGCAAACTAGATTCGGATAATATAAATTATAGACTAATAGATTTAGACCAGGATACAATTCATTTAAATAGTTAGATAATAGATAAGCACTTAATTGAGTAACCTCCTTAGAAGCGGCTCCCGTGAGAATGACCTTCCCACTTGAACAGACTCCAAAACGAACTCCCGTCTCTTTGATTCGACCAAATACTGCTGGAAATTCACGAGGCCCGAAAGTTGCTTCACAGTGATAGGTAAGTTGTATCAGATCTAAGTGTAAGATCTCTAAACTCAGCTGAAAAAGAGCTACCACATTTCGAACTGTTAAAGGAGATACCGCTCTCACAATTTCTGATTTTCTTAGTTTCTGACTCATTATGAATCAATTTGAATGGACAATGCCGACAAAATCTTATTTCTTTGGATTGTATAAAGAATTTGTATATCCAGATTGGAATAATTTGATTTATTTACTAACCCAAGATGATATCAAAGAACAGATAAAAGTATATTTAAATCATATAGCTATTCTAGTTAGAAATAGAATTGATGTGACAAATGAAGAAAAAGCATTAAGAGATCTTTTATTTACTTTCGAGACATTGGTAGAGAAAGCAGGAAATACAGTTCATCAACTTGGACGTGTAGGATTAGATTATAAAGTAGATTTATATTTAAGAGTAAATGAACAAGATGTTGAGAGTTTAAGAGTGTGGTTATTTGAGATCACGAATAGATTTATTAAAAATAGAAAGCCTACTTAAGATTTTCTTGAATTCTCATCCACCTGCTCCAAGTCACAGTATCGAGATTTGCCCCTATGTTTCTAATCAGTACACTATAAAGAATATACTCTCCATATAAGTCCTGCAACGGACCGCATGGACCAATTTTGAGTGGTTTATAAGATTTTAATTCATTTAGAGATCGTGGACCAGGTCTACCGTGACTTATAAGAAATGATGCAGGAAGAGTTAATAGATGATCAGACTTGATCGTTTCTTCATTTAGATAAACTTCAAAATCTGTTTTGAAGGTAGCCGTTGGACATGAATCGGGAAAGTAAAAAGCTAGACTGACTGTACCAGAACGTTTAAATTCTAAAACTCCTCCGCCATAAAAATATAAAATTTCATCGATATTTGATTCATAAGGTTTATTTTTAATGTTATTAATCCATAGATTCATTTTACCGTTCACTTTACTATCTGATGTACTATCGTCAGATTTTGTTGGCGATTTAAAGGTATTGATTCTTGGATTAATACTATTTAAAAAGTCATCTTCTTTATAATAACGAGTAGGTTCTTGGTTAACATTTACGCCAATATTTAAAGGATAAGAATTAGTTGGTCTTTGAAAGGTAGACGTCATGCCTAAAAGAATTAAACGTTCAGGAGTGTTGATTCCCCGTCTTCTTCCCTTTTATTCTTGGAAGTTAAAAGGTAAAAAAGAACCAGAGACAGATGCAGAAAAATTAGAAGTGACGTATCAAGATGCTAAAACAGCGATTGATAAAGGATATTTCAACAATTGGGAATTACCGCTTCTATGGGAGCATCAAGAGACGCTGGGGGTAATACGGAATGGGAAAATAATCTCTGCTCGTATAGAAAATAATACACTGAAAGGTGAATTTGAGTATGATGCTGAATCAGATCCAAATGCAGATTATAAAGATATCGGGGATTTTGTTGATTTGCAATTGAATTGTAAGAAGCCTATCCCTGGTACTACAGGTCTTTCTCTTAGTCATAAACTTTTAATTAATCCAGATGGTTCAACTGAATTTTTCCCAGAAGAATTAACAATCTGTCGAGATGGTGCTAGAGGACCTGAAGCGAAAATTATAGATGTACAAGCTTCTAAAAGACTGAAATTAAAATCTAATGAATACCTACGTTCACAGCCAATATTAGAAGATGCTACTAGTACAAGTTCTCCTCATATATCCTCGTCTAAAATGAGTATCGCAATTGAAGATATTCCTAAATTTCTTGCTTGGAAAAATGCACAAACCGTAGCTGCTTCTTCCTCTTCAACCGAGACTACTCCTCCTCCCCCTGTTGCGGCTGCTCCTGCTGAAGTTCCAAATACGGATGACCTTGATGATGATGCCGATCATGATGCAGCGGCGGAACCAGAGGAAGAGAAACAACCTGCTGTTCAAACGAAAAAGACTATCGCTACATTAGATGATTTTGTTAAGATGTTAGTAGATCCAAAAGATCCAACGGGTAACTTCCTCGGGAAAAACAATCGTGCTAAATTAGCAGAAAATGCAATTGAAGTATTAGAGAAATTAAAACAAACAGAAGCAGAAAGAGAGAAATTAAAAGCAACAACTAATGAAATGTATGATCATTATAAACAAGTTTTAAAACCTTATTTAAAAGAAGAATATGGAGAAGAAGCATCTTCAGATGAAAGAATTGAGTCTATTATGAAACAATATCAAAATCAAGATCCAACTGCTAAAATGATTGTAACTAAAGCATCTGCTCGATCTCAACAACAACAACCATCACAAAAGAATAAGAGGAGTGCTGCTAGCGCAGCAGCTGCAGATGATCCAGCTACACAACAATTATTACGATTAAGTAAACGTTATTTAAGTAGTGGTAGTTCGCCTGAAGAAAGAATTAGTAATTCAAGATCTGGATTAAATCCTCAAAAGAAGGCTCAACTTGCTGGATTAGATAGTATTAAAGCAAGTTTAAGAAAGAAAGATGAGTTATTTAAATTGGGTACAACTAATTTTGATCCATTTAAAAATCGTTATGGAAATGAATTCGCATATGAAGAGTTGTTGAATAATGACGATATTAAAAAGACAGATGCATATAAACAAATGCTTGCTGCGAAAAATCATAAAAATGGATTGGATTGTAATAGATGGGTGGATAATGTTGTTGAATTTAATCCAGATGGATCAGTTCGCAACAAAGCAAGCTTTTGGCCTATCGTTTAAATAAAAGGTCGTCTGACGAGTCAGACGACCTTTCCATTTGTTGTTTAAGTAGTAAGAGTGAAAGGATTAAAAAATGAATAGAAGGTTTTGTTCCATCTGTTATTCGTGTAAATGGGAGGTTACGTGTTTGTAATTTTTGTCTTTCTCTTTCTCTTGCTTGTTGTCCTTCACTTTTATATGATGAAGAAGATGAACTCGACGAGTTCATTTTCTCTTTTTATTTCCCCGTATATAACGATTAGATATTCTAATCAAATTGAACTAAGCCGTCTGTTCAGAATTTGAAGTGTGATACTTTCATTTTTCAAATCAGAATATGCCAAACAGAAGACGAACTAGATTAAAAGGAAGTTTATGTGCATTAATCATCAAGCACCCATCTAAAATCGACGACACCATCTATCACCATATTCAAGAATTTTTCACAGATCGAATAGCTACTCGACAAACAAAAATTTTATATTACTCATTTGTTATGAATTTTAATGATTTCAGAGCATTAGAACGTTGGGCTAGACGAGATAAGAAATGTCAATAGAATCATTTAATAACCTTTCTTCGTTATCTACTTCTTTTTTTGATAGATCTGGATGTACAGATATCAATAAAGAAACTCCTTGTATTGATTGGATTTCAATTATTAATACAATTAAAGAGAATGAAACGAGGATTAAAGAGAAATTAAGAAATTGGTTTTTATCACCAAGTTTACTACATATTTCTGAAATAAAAGAATATAGAGCGTTGTTTATTGTAATTCAATTACCTTTATGGTTTACTGGTGATTTTAATGATATCACCCTGTTAGCTGCATTTATTGATTTATCTATATCCAATCAAAAAGATCATTATTTTATTAAATGGTTTGAATCATCTATTGAAATTGAACATTTAAGAAATGTGCTACAAATGTATCAAAATTGTTTATCTAATCATATCAATTCTAAAACCGGAAAACTCATATTATCACCATTTGATCGACTTCTTCAACTCTTAATTAAAGCAAATAAATATAGAAGATCATTCTATTTAAGTTTTTTTGATTATAAATTATATTATAATGATAAAATTAATCAAGAGTTTAAAATATCAACAGAATATCAAAAATGGAAAGATAATTTATCTGATTCATATATCAAACGAGTACCTTTCCTGTTAAACACTCAAAATAAATCACAAGTATTAGCCTATTCTTTTCAAGAAAATAGAAATAGAAAATTACAATCTGCTTATATTCAACATGTTATTGAAAGTAAAAGTGAACCTAATTTTGTACTCACTATTAATCGTTCTAAAAAAGATATTATTGGTCAAAGTATTAAACAGATAAATGAAACAATTAATAAAAATATATTACAAAGAAGATTAAAAGTAGTTTTCTTTAATGAAGATGTAATTGATTTATCTGGTTCAAGTGGTAATTATTTTGATTCGATCATTACTGAATTTTTTAATCCTGATTATGGTTTATTTATTTATAATAAAGATAACGATAAATATCATATAAATCCTCTCTCATCAGATGAAAAGGAATATCATCTATTTGGTATGATTCTTGCCCTCGCTATATATAATGGATTTCATTTAAATCTATCATTTCCTATTATTTTTTATACTAAATTATATCCATTTGTAAGATTTCTTTCTTGGGTTGATAACATCTCTTCATTAATTGATTTAGTAGATTATGATAAAGCGTTATACAAATTATTAGTGGACTTTAAGGCCTTACAAACAAATGAAGAGATTGCTGCTTATAGTTTATATAATATTTATCCAATTGAAATCTTTGGTGAAACCTATCAATATAATATATTTACAGGTAAACAAGTAGTCGATGAAAAAGAATGGGAAGAAATAGATACGATTCAAAAAAGAGATAGATTTTTACATCAACTTCCTCAATTCTTGACCAATCAATTGATATCAAAACAATTTCAATGGATTTATAATGGATTTCACTACGTTTTGGAGTCAGTTCCATTATGGGATAGTCTGTTAGATGCTCCTGAAGAATTAGAACTCCTCCTATGTGGTTCTAAAGTGATTGATTTACATGAAACAGAAAAACATACAAGGTATGATAATGGTTATACGAAAGATTCTCTTGTCATTAAATGGTTTTGGTCTATTGTTCATCAATATGGGCAAGAACAAAAACAAGATCTAGTACGTTATATTACAGGTGTACCTCAATTAGGTATTTCTGGTTATATTAAACTAGTGATTAATAGAGGAGGATCTGATATAGGTAAATTACCTGTTGCACATACATGTTTTGCTACTCTTGATTTATTTGACTATGCTTCTTATGATCGTCTTGAATATTGCTTGAAAATGATGATCGATTTAACCAAAGGAGATACTGCATTTGGCGACCAATAGATACATATCTACGAGAGAAAATAATTCACGAGCGAGTATATCCAGATTGGAATAGCTAACATGAGAGTCGCATACATTAGATACAGAAGGAAATCACTGCATGCAGTTGCGACTTTGAATAAAGTAGGAAATTGTAATTCTGAACCAACACTCGCGTATGCAAAATGAGGATATTCATCAAATACTTCTTTCCAAAATTTCACAGATAATCTACGTTCTTTACAATTCTTTTCTATCACTTCTTTAGCTTTATCAAAATCATCAATTGGATTCTTTAATTCAAGTTCCTTCTCTACTTTAATCAACTCTTCTTTATCTTCATCTAGATCAAAATGTCGACGCATTTTAGGAATTTGAAGAATGAATCTCACGTTCTCGCCTTTCGATTCTCTCTACAACATCTAATGGCGCTTGAACTGTGAGTGATCACTCTTCAAACGTCCATTATGACTTCACCCAGCAGCAGTAGTAGCATCGAAGGATTTGCTGGATTCAATGGGATTATTAAATCGTTAGAACAGAAAAATCTACAATTAATGTTAGATTATAATATTCTATATGAACAAATAAAGAATAGTCAACCTACTAATAATAAAAAATTAGAAGATAAAATAAAAGAACTTGAATTAACTAAACAATATTCTGAGAATCTAGCAGAAGTGAAATTGAAACAAGTTCAAGATGAATATGAAAAGAAGATTGCCGAATTTCAATTGAAAATTGATAATAGAGAAAGTTCACTTAAAGATAAAATTAAAGAAGTTAGTGTTTTACTCGATTCGATAGTTGAATTAGACCACGACGATGATGAAGAAGAAGAAGAAGAAGAAGAAAAAGAATATATTTGTGAAATGACTTCTCTCATTCAAGATATTGAACATAATTGTGATATTAAAAGACTCGTTTATCGATGGGAACATAAAGAATATTTTGAATCAATTGGTTATAAAAATGTTCCTCTTATTCAAGAAGATAAGAAGACTTATATTTGTGCTAAATGTTGGACTATGTATTATAATCATACTAGAAGAGGTGTTCCTAGACCTAGGCCTAGAAAAACTCCATACTTCGAGTGTGTATTATCTCATTTAAATCCAGATCGTATACATGATACGAGTGAAAGTTATAGAAGATTAGTATACAAAGAAAAGTATCAAAAATACTTTCAAGACTATTATGGGCTTCATCAAGTACCCATTTACAATAATACGGGACAGTATATGTGTTCTAGATGTTATGATGAGTGGTATAGATCAAGTGGGAAAAGAAAGGTCTCAGCTGTGACAGTGAGCGATACAGTTAAGAAATCCAAACAGGATGAGTAGACTAGTTCATTCTTCAAATGTCGATTCCAACTGCAGTCGATTCGTTTAAAGAGATTCATCTTCCTTCTGATTAATGAAAACTCTTCAATCTAGCTCTCAGTTTCTTGGATCTTTTCTTATTGAATTGCTCTTGTAATAAGACTGGATCTTCTTCATCTAGGGTTTCATTTGTTTCTTTTTCTTTGTAGAGTGTACAGAGTTGATCTATTTTTGAATGATTATGAATGAATTCTTCACCGTATGCTGTTTGATGTTTTAAACAGAGGAAATGATTAGAAGGATAAATAAAACCATTCGTTAAAGGACCTGTAATAATTGAATTTTCATATTCATCAGAACAAATAGAGCAATACAGTGGTTGTTGTAAATATTTCTTCTCTAATTCCAAATAGTCTGAAAGAGACAAGGTCGAACGAGTACGTTCGACCTTGTTACTGCATCTAAAACAGAATGGACCATCTTGATTATAATACATATAGTTCATTTTTTTATTATTAAAACACATTAAATAACCACACTGTGGACAGATCAAGATCTGTTTTGATTTAAATATTAATACTTTACCTAACATGAAGAGATGGCTTAATTTTTGTGTTGGATGACTACAATTTCCTTTATAATTGATAATAGGTATTTTCCGGCTGCAATGCAGCGTATGATTTAAAAAACTAAAACTTGCATTTCGTAATCCGTACTTAAATAACTTTTTCTTATACACTGAGTTGGGATCATTTAAATGTGAATATATCTGCATACAGACAGAACAAAATACAAAACTAAGATGATTGGTTAGAAAATTGTGCTGTGCACAATTTTCTAACTGTCTCTTTGTAATATGATAAGGAAGATCCATCAAATAGAATTTTCTATTACACTGTGAAAGTAAATCAGATGAGATTTGTAATAAATTATAACAATGTGGTTCAATTAATCGAAGATGATAAATTAGTCTGATAATTTCTTGAATTTTAAGAGTACCTTCATAATAATGCAGGAGTAATTTCTTAACATATTCACAAGTCATTTTAGAAACACCTAAATAAGGATAAAAATCTATAATTCGGAGTATAGGACGAGTATAACTTACAGGTCCAATATTTTCAATCACTTCATGTAGAGTCTTAAATTGTAATTCGGATACATAAGGGAGGCATACATCTGATGATACGTAGGTATATTTTTTCTCTTCTTCTTCGTCTTCATCTTCCTCTGAATCGGTATCACTACTTGAATCTGATTCAGATTCAGATTCAGCTTCTTCTTCCTCTTCTGTGACAACCGTGGCTGGTTGTTGTGTATGCACAGCAACCAACGGTCCTAATTTGCGTCGAGGTAGTAATAAATCAGCTAATGATTGAGGTGATGAATGATATCTTCGATAAGAGACTGTATTTTTCAATTGAATTTCATATTCAGTTAAGAGATATTCCACCTGTATATGTTCTGGTCTCTTATTCCATGTAAATCCAACTTTTGTTTCTTCTTCAATATCATATTGTTCAATTTCATGTAGCTTTGCTCCATATGGACTATTTGCTGGAATTTTATGAAATTTTAAAGGACATGGCATATTATGAGTGAAGGTATTCCGTTTCTTCTTCTTTGTGTGACATCCACAACTGTAGAGATGCTGTAAGTGACACAATTGCTGTGGTTGATTTAATAATCCTTGATACAGGTAGGCTAGAGGATTACACAGATTGAGATTAAAATATTCACGAATTTTAGACGCTGCCAGCTCATTCATTTTCGTAAAGATTGGAAAGGAGAGAAGGTCTGATAAGTTATTTAATAATGCTGGATCATATGAAATAGCAAAGATTAAATAACATCTCAACGCGGTGAGTACAAATATGGGACAGTTATGAAATAATTTCACAATCCAACGATCAAAGCGCCCTTCTGGATCTCCGAATATCTCATACAACCTTTTTCGAACGTTAATATCAATCGGGCGAGAAGAAGGATTAGAATGAGTAAAATTACCTTAGACGACAAACCACACACACGCATACACAATAACATTTACAGAGATTACATTTACTCTTCTGATCGATTCCTGGTTTCAACATATGCTAAGAATTCGGCAAATTTCTCTCGATTCCATTGAACAGTAGTACTAGTATTGAATTCGAGGCATATAAGAACAACATTGCTCTCGATGTATCCCAGATCATTATTTAATCTTTCTAAACTGCATTGCCATGGAGTATTGGGAGTAAAGTTCATGGGGATATCAGAATAATAACATTTTCCTCTTTGGGTTTTAACCATATTTACAAGTGTTTCATATGTAATCGCGTGTTCGCCAGCTGAAGCGAGTCGTTTAACTCTATTTTCAGCAGATTTTTTTGAATTACCCAAAAGTTTGCCTAGATATCCAGTTATAGTCTCACTCCTGCGCGCTTGTCTATTTACTAAACACTCTTTACATTCTGTGCCTATAGTATTCTTATAAAATTGATCAATCGGCTTCACCTCATGGCACCAATTACATAATGCCGCGCCGTTGATAATTTCATTTCTTTTTAAGTATATTCCCATGGGCTTTCTTTTTCTCGTCATATCAAGTTCGTCTACATCAGGTTCAAGAGTTCGTAAGTATACAATTTGATCCATTAATTCTTCTGAAAATTGCGCTCTTGTATTAAATTCCCAGCAACAAAGTAGAACGTTTCCTTTAATATAACCTTTTTTATTATCAATCCGTTCAACCGTCATTGTCCAGTCTGTTTTACTTTCAAGGCTCATTCGTTTGGTCTTGAAATAAGCACAGCAGCCGTTTTGTTCGTTATACAATTCCAACAAATCTTCTTGTGTAAGAGTACATTCTCCTCTGATCAAGTCTCCACTTTTTCTCCATCTTTCAGATCGAGTTTTCATACCAAAATATCTCTGTAGTAATTTTGAAGATAAGGTATTGCGGTATACTTTTAAATATTCTTGTCGATGGGCTTTTCCTTCTTTAGAATTACGATATCTTCGATGATTTTCTCTTAATCGAATGGGAGTATAACAAGTCACGCATATACCTTCATTTTCACCAACAGCATATAGATTTTCTGTTTTCGATTCACACCAGGCGCATAATAGATATCTAGTTTCCAGTTTTTTCTCGTCGTCGATTTTAATACGTTTCGACATTTTATTAATTAGAATAAAAGGAAATGTTTATATGATGTTTGTGTGTGTATATCGTGTGTTTTATTTTGTACCCAATAGAAAACATAAAACAATTGATTTCAAGCTCGTGAATGCGTAACTGTCATAATGTATGTTGAATCGTTTAGTGCCGTTCTTTTCTTTATATTTTTCAATCCATCTTACTACTAATTTCTGTTTAATAATGATACTTGCCGTGCGAGTGTTGCATCTTTGAAGCAGCGATTTTCCAAAAAGCTTAAGCATGGGGTTAGTCACGTTCGCAAGAGAGGAAAAATAAGAAAGATTTTGTACGTATTTATATAATTTAGGATCTAATAATAAATCACATGCTACTTGCATCCAATTTAAACGATCATCTTCAACATAAATATAGGTTTCATTCATTGGTATATCTAAGGCAGCATCATAAATGAGAGTAGAGAGAAAAGAAATCAATCCATCTGTTTCATTTACCAATCTGTTAATTAAAGTACGATCAAAAAATTTCTTTTGATGAAGAAGAATTGTAAAATTTTGAATCGAGAGATAAGAGGGAACTTTATATGGTCTTTGAAGTAAAACGGAAATAATAGAATCTATTAAATATCTACCAGTATATGATTTAATAGAAATATTATCTTTCCCTATTGCCATTTTACTTCTCCATAGAAAATGTTGAATATTTTCACCTGGTTTAGGAATCATCAAACCATTGTCATTATTTCGATTTGAACTCCATATCAGGTTAGATTGATCAAAACGCCAAAGCCCAGGCCCCTGCTGGGCCTGGGCTTTGTAGCAGACGATGGTAGCACCATTTAATCGAACTATTGGCTGAAAAGAGAGATTACCAATTGTATTAATATCCATATATTCATGACAATAACCACCTTCTTCATCAAATAGATTGTAGTATTTCTGCATAGGTTTAATTAGGACCATTTCATGTGAATTGGAGATTGGTTTCTTAATAATATTTTCACCTGTTCTCATTACTTGTCTTTGATGATAGAGGTGAAGATTCGAAAAATAAAATCGATAACAATTAACACATGGTTGTCTTTCTGATCCCACTTCACCAAATAAGAGAAATTCATCATATTCCTCTTGATCCATAGAAGAACAACCAATCACAGGTTCTGTTAAACCATGAAAACATTTATAATAGAGATAAGAAACACAACCTTGATCATAAATACATGGTGGAAAATCATACTCTTGGTTGTTCGGAGGAACAACACGTTTTCCTGCTTGAAATAAAAGATTAGATTCTAATTGACTTGTTCTTATATGAAGTTTCACTTTAGGTGTAATTTCTATTTCTTTAAATCGTTCAGTTGGTATTTGTTCTTGTAAATTATTAATAAATCTTCCATAATAATTATAATGAAAATGTAATGTTCTTTGATATTCAATAGATTCATTAGAAGTAGGATCATTATAGGGTTGAATTAAATACTGATCGGAGTGAGAGGTGGTTCCGCCGCCCACGGCGGCGCAACCATCCTCTCTTGGTTTTGGATCTGAATGAACAATTTCTTTTATTGTTTTAGATAAAATACGATTTCCATTTAAAAGATTACAATATTCATTTTGTATAGATGAATTAGGAAGATAAGGTTGCATCTGTATGAAGTAAAACTGTATTTAATTCAGGCCATAAACTAAAAGAATGATCTATGATCCACCATCGAACATAAGCGATGGTTGCAGCATCAGTTGATTTCCCTTTTCCTTTTCCTTCAATATATGGAATCAAACGAATTAATTCTTCTTCAGATAAATTTAATTTAGATGGATCTGTTTGAATTAATTTGACTGCTTTACTCCAATCTGACCATTTCACTGACCCGATGCTTGACATTTTTGCTTTCAAATTTGTTTTATTTAATGTAGGAAGTGTAGTATATGATTCACTAAATTGTAATAAAAGTGATAATTGTAAAATGGGTTCTGTCCAAATAAGTTCTTTACCTTTTGAAAATGAATATGTTTGTGAATTAGGAGGAACAGGAGAAGAAACGGGAGCGGGGACAGGCACGGGGACAGGGACAGATTTATCTTGACTTGGTGCTGGTTTTTGCTTTGGGAAATATTTTCGGAAGAAGTCTTCATTGTGATAATCATCTGTCATTCTCTATAGTTTGAGTTGTTCTGGACTTAACTCTAATGCTTTAATTGAACTAAGAAGTGAATTTTCGTCGCCAGTATCTTTAGTAATACGTGAAATTAAACGGAGGTTATTTATTTGTTCTACTGCTTTCTCTATAATAGAACTAGATGGATATTTTGAAGTTGCTGTTTGATTTGTAAATTCATGTATAACTGCTAATCGTACTTGAGGTAGTACCCATATTTTATTTTTTAAACACCATTCTCGACATTTTTGATGATCACCTTGAATTAAAGCAAGATAAACTGTTCGCTTATTTGAATCCTTCTTGATTTGATCATAAAATTGTTCAAGACCGCCTTCTAATTTAATTGTTTGAAAATAAATATAGTGATCACCTCCTAATCGACCGGAAATAGCATCATCCCACTTCATGCAAACTATCTTATCTATTTTATACGTATCAAAGAAAAAAGAATCTTCATTGCTAATTCTACTTTGACGTATATTATGACATATTAATGTATCAATGCCTTTAATACCAGTTACATTTTTACTTTGTAATTCTACACTTTTTCGAATTAAATTTACATTTAATTGATATTCAAGTACAGTTTGATATATTTTATCCACGAATAAAGATAATAAAGCTGAAATACTAATTATTGGTGGATCACCGTATAACATGAATTGAGAATGTGGTCCATAGTTCATTTGTTTATCATTTAGCTTATAGATAACCGTTTTGGTTAAAACATAACCAATTACATTATTCAGTGCATATTTCTTGATATCCGCTATATCGCTAATAATAAATAATTCACAGTCTTCAGCTGAATTACTGTCGTATGAAAGTTTCACCTTTCTATTTTCGCTTAACGTAATAGTATTCACAAGATCTTCTGTTTTTCTATCAGTTCCAAACTCTGCTATATATTGTTTGGTATTTTCTGTGATGAATACAGATAAATTAATTGACATCTTATTCCAGAGCGATCTAATTATTTATTCAGTATTTATGCTTAGTGGTAGTATAAGTATTTATATTCTTGTTCTCAGTCTACAATCTTTATTAAAAACAATCGAGTTAATTAAATTAACGATTTTATATTCTATTCTCCCTGTTGTAGTTATAGGTATGATTATTGCCTACTATAAAGATGACAGTCAACTCAAAGGTTTCTTCGCTTTTTCAAGAGTCTACGAGCTTTTTACAGAGACAATTAGAACAATTAGAAAATGAATATATTGCTAGATTAAAACTTCACGAAAAAGATGATATTATATTACCTGAATATGATCGTTTTTGGGCTATTAAAAATAGTAAGAATACCTCAATTCTGGCTGAGGGTGATAAAAGGCTTGAGAAAATATTATATACTCTTGATCAATTTGGATATGAGAGGTCAGCCGATCAAATAAATTTCAACCTAAAAATGGTCTATGCGGTACTTCCTCAAATATATGGAGATGAGGATTGGCCAATTCACGCACAACGAGTCCTGACGAAATTAAATATTAGAAAGATTTGTAACAGAATCGCCTTTTTTTGTCCTAGACGATTTGGAAAGACGACATCCGTGTGTTTGTTCTGTGGAACAATGTTGTTGAATGCCCCAGGTTCAGAGATTGCGACCTTCTCAATCGCAGGTCGAACATCTGGGTTCCTATTGGAGCGGATGATTGAGATGATATCAAATATTGAGGAGATGCAGAGGAGAGTTGTGAAATTTACGAAAGAAGAAATATGGTTATGTAGAGATCCACTACCTGTTGGCTGTAATTATAATTCGATTGAAGCGAAAAAAAGAAGAAATCTGAAGACCACCTCTAAATTTTTCGCTCTCCCGTCAAATCCCAAAACATTGAGAGGGACAAATGCACGTATTGTTATCTTAGAAGAAGCAAATTATATCAATAAAAAAATTCTGGATGAGATTGTCGCACCTCTCTTATTAATGAAAGATGCCGTTATTATCGCAATCACTTCTCCTAGCGATGACGCTACCCAAATGGCTCAACAAATGTTCAAGCGCCTTCCTAGTACAGATGAGTGGCTATGGGATTTGGTCAGGGTCGATAAATGTGAACTTTGCGCTCGTAGTGATAATCATGATATGAATGACGAAGAATGTCCACATAAATTAATCAACTTGCCCAAATTTCGTTCCAGTAAAAATGTAGAAGTCGTAGAAACTATGTTGGATTCAATAACGGCACAACAAGAAGTACACGGTAATATTACAGGTGGGACTTCCGATTACTTTATTCGAAAATATGTGGATAATTTTGCGAATAAAGCCCCTTATAAATTTGAACGTGATGTTGAAGTTATTCATTGTTTTATAGATCCCTCCGCAGGTGGAAAGGGTAGTGATTTTGTAATTTGTACTTTAGCGTATGAAAATGGCAAGTGTGTAATAGTCGGGTTGGACTCATTCGAATCACGGATCGGTATGAATAGCGATTGGAATATTCCAATCGCTATGATGATCCAACACGTAGATAAAATATTACAAATTTATCCAAATTCGCACGTCTTCTTATATTGTGAAGCCAATTTAAACTTTTTCAATTCTTATATGTATCAAGAATATATTCAACAATATACAAGAGCAGATGCACGACATCGTATTCATTGTATAGGTAAAAATATTGAACATCAAGAATCATTAGGAATCTTCACAACGCATGAGACCAAAAGGAAGTGGGCTTTTGACATAAAACTGGTAATGAGTCGACAAGAATTATTCTACAGTCAAAAATTTTACTCACAAGAGCCGTTAAAAAATAAGCAAAAGATCAAAGCCCAATTATATAACTATGGGCATCACACCAAAATGCCTGAAGATAGGATTTTTGGATTAGCCCGAGAGACCTTCAATGGTAAGAAGACTGGAGACATGAGAGACGACTGTGCTATCGCGATTCAGGCTTCGATCAGCTTCTGTTTAGAGTCGAGAAATGATGATAAACCAGGAGGTTTCATTGATCACTGGTGCAGATCGTTACACCTCACTAATTTCTGATTCTTCCAACTCTTACTCTTCTTCGACTTCATTATATTTGATTCTTTTAGAACTTGATTGTTCTCCTTCCTCTTCGTCCTCTTCCTCTTCTTCGTCTGAACTGATCACATTTAGCCTTCTGTAAGTCGGGCCATGTATCTTAATCAATTCTTCATTTGCTTTTCTTGCTGCCGCCTTTTCAGATACAAAACGACCATGATATACCATTTTGTTCACTCTAGGATCGCGTATGTTCACTTCAATTTTACCCATATTGTGCCTCACTCCATAATATCTAGTCCCACTGTATCTATGGCCCTCTTTTCTCCATTTCTTATTCTTTATAAAATTTTGATATTCTTCTGTTTCTTCTATATTATTCAGAACAGCAAACTCTCCTTGGAATTCTTTTGCCTTCCTGTCATAAGCAGCAACTGCATCCAGTTCATGATCAAATAATTCACAATATACCACTTTATTGTCAACGGTTACTTCACTCTTCCACCGATCAAGTGTCTTCTTAAACGAGACACCTTTATATTTACTTGTTAACGGCTTCTTGGTATTTTTACGCTTTCTTTGATGTGCTGCTTGTTGATTTGCAGTTGCCCATCGTAAATTCTCGACGTGATTATTGCCGGGATCGAAGTCAATATGATCAATAGTCATCGGTTTGTCATTCTGTGGCTTCGGGATAAATGCATTTCCTACTAAATCAGCAATTTGATATTTAACATTCTTGATTGATACCTTCTTGTAGCCGAGTTCATCTTCAGTAAATTTTCTGATTCTCAGCATCCCGTCTCTAACTCTGCCCTTGTTAGAAGCTTGATACTGCGCAGGGAATCCTGGTATCGACTTCCATATTTCTTTCTTCTCTTCTACTTGTTTATTCTCTGGAATAGCAGGAGGAGAAGAAGAAGAACTAGCAGTATAAATGTTTACAGTTTGTGTATTGATCGTAACTGAAGTCATTGCGACAGATGAACTAAGAGATCGATGAAAAATGAGACCAAGCTATGAACTATCTGTCTTAACAAACTGTAGATCAAGTTCATTTTCCTCTATTTCAAATTCTTTATAATATTCCAATAATTCATTCACAATAGTTCTTCTATCAATTCCATTCATAGGAAAAATTCTTGTTTCAATCATTATGATAAGTATTAAATCTTCCCAATTTTCCGATCTCTTTAATGATTTAATCTTTCCAATTGTAAGAGTTGGAATTGGTTTAAATTGAATATATTTACGAAGAGTAGTTAATCGTGTAGCCGCTCGGATTTCTAATCTCTGTATGTCTTCATCTTTCTCTTTAAATACCTTCTGTGCGGTTTGATTAGCGGACCAATTATGCTCAAGAGATAATTTCTGTTCTTCTAATTGTTCAAGTAGTAGTTGATTCTTCTTAAATATTATGTCATACGCTTGTTTCCAATATTGATTATTTTGAGGAGATTCATGATTAATAATCAATTGAAGTACTGATTGTAATTGTTGATCGAGTTGATTCATTTTCGGAATTTGAGTTGTGAGCAAGATGCCTCCAACTAGACTCTATCTGATAATGCGTAGTTTATCAGCATATACAGAGAATGATTTAATTGTTGGTTTATTTACAACTAGAGAAAAAGCAACGAATGCAAGAACGGAATATATAACACGTATTCTAGAAACTGGTGATAATAAAAGAGAACAATGTTATATGACTGTTGATTTAGAAAAAGATCTTCTACGACTTATGATTTATTCAGCAGAAGAAGAGGAAGAAGAGACAAGGGAATATAAATCAGATGATCTCGTTTATTTTCTATTCGACGTGGCAGAGGGATTCGGACAAGTCAGCAATGCACTTATTACATTTTCTAACTTGAAACAGGATGTAGTAGAATATGCAAAAGATCTAAAAGAAGAAGCATCAGAGGATGAATGGCCCTCCTACTATCAAATCGAGCAAATTAAACTAGATCAAATTAGATATGAAAATTCAGAGAGAGAAGATGTCCATTTGCCGGACGACGAAGAAGAAGAAGAAAAGGTTAATGACAGTTCGCTTGTCATCATTCGTCCTCTATGATTGTAACTGAACTGAAGTCTCTTTTGGTAGGCGTCCCGTGATTTCATATTCAAGTTCATCGGGAAATTCAATCGAATCTAAACCGTGATCCATAAAGAATCTATATCCCTTTTTCATAAAGAGATATTCTTCTTCTTCACAACAATGCATTGTATCTAATTGTCCTAATGCATATAAAACTTTTATTAATGTTTGATTTTTAGGAATAATTGATTTATATCTATCTATTATTAAAACCCATCCTTTCCAATGTTCTTTATATTCATTCAAATTTTCTCCAGGTTTCATTAGAGAAGGAGTTTTAGATTCATCTAATTCTTTAATTAACAAAAAGATTCGACATACTTCTTTAATATCTAAAGGATTGATATGTCTATCTTCCCAATGAGAAATCTCTAAGTTCGTTGAAGTCATTTTTCAGAATGAAAGAATCTGAACAAGATAGAGTTACGAGACTTCTCAAGAACGCGCTAAAGATCATTGAAGAAGAAAAAGAAATAGAGATCAGATCTAAATGCAAGTCATTTAGATGTTTATGGATTCTATTACTCTTACTAGTTTGTTTTATATTTGTTGTATATATGATGTGGAATTATTATGCTCTTGAAAGAGATGTAGATTATAGATTTAATTTTGCTATTTATACAGCTCTACTAGTTGATGTCATTTTACTTTCAGCATTTTGTCAGTAGCTCATTTTTCATTCGTCTCCAACTTAAATGTCTTCATGGCCTCCATCTCCTCCCGATTATGAAGAATCTGAACAAGAACAAGTAACAAGACGTGTTAAACGTGCTCTAGAGATTATCGAAGAAGAACGAGAAGCAGAATTAAGACGTATAGATCGAGAATGGATGCAAGAACGGAAACGTGAAAGAGAGGAATGGGAATTGGGTGCACAAAAGAGAAGAGAAGAAGAATTTAATCTATTCATGAAAAATATGCCTTGTGTATTATTTGCAATCTCTATAGCTTCATTCTGTTTCGCAATGTGCGGTGTGAGCTCTTCAAGAGATATGACAGATTGTTTAATATCGGGGATAATTTTTTTAGTAGGAGGAGTATTATTCAGAGGATTTAGTTGGTTTTATGGATATCAGAGAGAGTTATAGAATAGAACTAGATGATCAATCAATTCATTCATTTTCATTTTCCGATTTTCCTTTATCCATCCGCGTAACAATAGATTGAATTCTGAATTCCCATTAATAAAAAGTTCAACTACTCTTTGTAATTCATTTAAAAATAACACCCTTTTCCTTGAATTGTCTGGAATCAATCGGAGTTGATAATTAGGACAATATAGAAACCAAGTGAAGATTAACCAGAGTAAGTGATCCACTTGAGCAGTATTTGCTAGCAAATACTGCTCAAGATCCTCTATCTTGAACAGAATCGTTCTTCCTGGGATCTTAGTCAATTCATATTTTTGATAAGGATTAGCAGATTCTGAATTAATTGTTTCAGTTAAAGGGTAGAGGATATTTGTTTTAATCTCATCGATGAGTATTCCATTAGAGGCGTATATTAGTTTATTCATTGGAATTGTATGTATAATTATAGTAATGGGAATCTTACTTTATAAAAAGGAGAAAAAGATTAAATGGAATCCTTCTTCTTTCGAAGCCGTTTACGTATTAGAATGTCAAAGAGGAAAATATTATATTGGAAGAACAAAAGATGTTGACCTTAGAATTAAACAACATAAAGAAGGTACAGGTTCTAGTTGGACACGTCTTTATCCGCCTATTCGATTAATGGAACTAGTAACTTTATGTTCTCCTCTAGATGAAGATAAAGTAACAAAACAATATATGATGGAATATGGAATTGATAATGTGAGAGGCGGGTACTATTCTTCTCTTATTCTTGACTGGAAACAAAAATTCATACTTCAAAAGGAATTTAGACATGCAAGAAATGAATGTTTATTATGTGGAAGTAAAAATCATTATGCTGCTCAATGTGATCAAAAATCTATACCGTGTACTCGCTGCAATTTTGTAGGTCATTCAGTTGAAACTTGCTACAGACATCTTAATTCATTAGGTCAAGAAATCAAGAATCTGAATTATTAGTTCATTATGTCTTCTATTAAAGAAATT
>Ga0265326_10000222_pt1 | contig 27675 bp, 18 predicted proteins | sample 41424metaG_FD_192439 | JGI IMG/M metagenome (GOLD analysis project Ga0265326, IMG submission 192439) | Rhizosphere microbial communities from Carex aquatilis grown in University of Washington, Seatle, WA, United States - 4-14-24 metaG | ecosystem: Host-associated > Plants > Roots > Rhizosphere... | reverse complement strand
CGCTCGAAATCGACCCATGGGGCGAACGCTCCTATTTTTGGCAACACGGCAGGTCTAAAAAAAGAGACAATTTTCGAGGCCGTCGTCGCGGTCCAGAAAAGAGGCTGAGTGCCATTCACTCCGCTTCTGTCACGCGACAGCAGAGATGAAACGCTCGGCACAAGATGTTCGTGCGGCCGCCTTGGCCGCGGCGCACGCGAAGAAGAACCCAACGGGCGGCGCGGCACCGGCCAGACTCGTGGCTATCCCGCTCCCGCGACCGGCCATGTACAAGACGGACCCCCGGAGCATCGATCTGCCCGGGTTCCTGCTGGGCATTGACACGCCGGGCCAGTATGGGCAGAAGGCGACGCTGCTGCTTGGCTCCCCAGAGGCCATCTATGCTGACAAGCCAGAGGGCCCACCGCAACAGTGTGTTGATCCGGGACAGCCCACGGTGCCTCTCTACACGTACGACGGGGACAAGAAGAAGGCGTTGCTGCTCAACTGTGCCAAGTACCCGACGCCGCAAGACCAGAAGAAATCGTTCATGTACATGTTGAAGACGCCGTACCCGTTCCGCAGCGGCGACCTGGTCGACGTGGACTTCCCCGTTGGGGAGAATGCCTCGCTCTCGAGCTTCACGGAGGCGGGCGGCGTCCGCTACGGGCCCGTGCGCATCTGCAATGTCTGCATCAAGCCCGACAGCTACGTGACCAGCAGCAAGAGCGCCAAGCCAGGCCTTGTTCACCACACGTTCAACTTGCATGCCACCCATCTGGACATTAAGCGACTTCAAGCTCCGCGCCCGCTGGAGTATGAGTTCGCCGCGTGGTGCACGCTCGATCTCCTGACACTTCCGCCCGTGTACGACACCGAGGCCATGGACGGCGTCGCGCCCGAGTTCATTGCGCAGCAGCAAGCACGTCGCGCGCGCTTCCTCGACGGTGAGACGGCGCAGGTGGCTACCCAGCACTGGAAGTATACGACGCCCCCGCCAGCCACCCCCGCCGCACCCGCTGCCCCCGCCGGCGCTGCGGCTGCGGCTGCCCCGGCCGCTCCGGCCGCACCAGCTGCGCCGGTGGGCGGCAAGAAGGGCTACGATCCGCGTCTCGTTGAGGCGGGGCCCGTGCCGATCCCGCCGCCGACCTGCGTCATCCAGCTCTTCAACCGGCATGTAGCGCCTGGCGTCGTTGGCGCCATGGCCGCGCTTGACCAACAGCGCTTTGTCCTTCCCGAGGACTCGTTCATGCGTCCGGCGGCGCTGGCGAGCACGACCCTCGCCACCGTCGACGCGCCCAAGTTCAGCGAGCTGCTCGAGTGGCGCGAGATGCAAGGCTGGCCCAGTGCCCATCTATCGTTGCGTGTCTACTTGCTCGCCGCGTGCAAGCAAGTGCCGCCGCCTCATCCCGGCGAGGTCCGCCGTCGTCTGGACGATGCACCTCCTCTGCACACGGAGTTCTTGACGATTGGCGCCGGCATTGTTGACACGAACCGCTTCTGGGGCAACAACTTTGCCTCGCTGAACATGGCGCTGCCCTACTTGGCCGCCGTCGTGCTGCGCAACCCGACGCCCGAGTTTGGCGGCGTGCCGATCCTCGGCATTGTTAACGTGAACATGGCCGAGTCGCTGCGGTCTCGTCCGAATGAGACAGAGATGATTGAGTCGCGTCGCGCCAACTATCCCAATGGACACTTGGTGCCCAAGCTGCTCAAAACCGTGCCGCGCATGGTCGACTACCTGACGTACATGGGCGTCGAGGTGGAGTTCCAGCTTGCGCTGCAGCGTTTCAAGAACTGGTCGCTCACGGACACGACGGACATGCCCACCCTTGACTTCTGGATCAAGGGCGCCTATGGCGTTGGCCGCGATCTCGATGTGCCCGACGACTTCCTGCAGCCCAAGTTTGACAACCACACGGGCTTTGTCCCACTCGAGACCGTGCCGGCCGTCAACAAGCTGCTGGCCAAGGAGCCCGCGGGCAAGTGGCGCATCTTCGTGCTGCCGGCGCTCAACCTGCACGACCTCGCCCTCTGTCCCGACTTTGAGGTCGACAAGCAGCTTGCGCCACTCACGGGCAATGTCGATCTCTGTCCCATACGCCACACGCTCCGCACGGCGGCGGCTGGTAGCGCCTGGGTGCGCAAGGTTGTTCAGGCCGCGTACACGCGCCGCAAGGACAAGGACGCGGCGCTCACCGAACCACTTGCGAACGCACAGGCGGCTACCGATGCCGTTTGGGTGGAAAGCGACATTTGGATGCAAGACAAGATCGTGCCCGAAGCTAAGAAGAGCCAGCCTTACACGCCGCCCGTGTTCATCTTCTTTGCCGTCCTCGCAGCCGATGTGCCCGACCACGATGCACGTGCCACGGCGGCGCTGACCGCTGCCGCGGCCGTTGACGCCTCTGCCACGGCGGCACCTCCCGCGCCCGCGCCAGTGCCAGCCCCGGCGCAGGATCGCATGGAAGTGGATGCGCCGGCCGCCAAGCCCGACGTGCCGGCCGCGGAGGAAGAGGAGGAGATCGAGGAGCCGCCGGCCAAGCGTGCGCGTGGCGAGGAGGAAGAGCCGGAGTTGGCTGGCGACGTTGACTTTGACGACTAGCCCCCTCCCCCCCCCCTCAGTGCTTGTGTGTGTATCAAATCTATCTTATCCATGGCTACGGCGCGCAAACGGCGGGCGCCAGAGCCTGCGGCGACGATGACCGAGGAGGACGGCGGGAATGTGCCGCTGCCGTCCGACAAGCTGGCCGAGAAGGTGGACCGGGCCGCCCGGAAGCTTCGCCTCGTCATGCCACGCACCACGACCGGCGCGGATCTGGGCACGCTGCGCGAGGGCCTAGTGGCAGCCGAGCTCCTCGCTTACCTCGGATGGGCCGAAGCCAAGGCGCGCGACATTGCCGGCGTTGCCTGGCTCAACGAGGGGGCCTACGCCGTCGAGCTCGCGGCAGAGAGCCCCGCCGCTCGGGCGCTCGAGCCGGGAACTGGTGGCGCCCTCTCCTTTGACGAGCGATTCCAGCGGCTGCTGCTCCCGTGTGCATCGGCAGTCGCCTCCGGGCGCGAGGCGGGTACTCCTGCCGCCGTGAGCTATGGCGTCCGAAGCCCGCTGCAGCGGCTGTTGTTGTCTCCGACGCTTGTGCTCGCGGACCTGCGTGCGCTCTGCTTCGCCATGGAGCGCGAACTCGGCGTGCATCCCGCCCTGCTGCACGGCATCCCACTCGCGGGCGGCCCCTACCTCCTTCTCTTCGTGGCCACGCTGGGGTCCTCGCTGCCCAGCCATATTGTCCCGCCCGACGAGGCGCCGTGTCTCGCCCTCGCCTTCACCCTTGCCGGCGCAGAGGCCGCGGCGCCGCGATGTGTCGTCCTTTGGCCCGAGGACGCGACAGCCACGTCCGACCCGGGTCCGCCAGTGGCCAAGACGCAGTGGTCCCATGGCTTCACGGCCCAGACGCAACTCGCGTGGCGCGGCGCGGCGCTCGTCGACCCCGCGTTTGTCGGGCCCCTCGACCGCCTTCCAGTGACGCACTATGCGGAGCGGTATTATGAATTGGTTTAGGTCCGCGGTTCCAGTGGCGCAGTGTGAGTTAGGCGCAATGTTTGGCAAGTCCTGAGGCACGCCCGGAATTCGCCCGGGCGGTATGACAATGAATAAGTCCTGATGGGTCCGAATAAAGGCACCTGGCAGCTGAAGCGGCGCGACGGGCGCCCGGACGGCGGCCAGTCGTCCCACTCAAGATAACGAGCGTGCTCGACTGGATAAAAACGAAGGTGTCACTCGAGAGTTTGGAGACCGCCTGGTCATTTCTCTCTGGCGACAGCAGCAAGGCAGTCCTCCTCGCCATGGGCCTCAGTATCCTCCTTCCTCTGCCCGGCTGGCAGGAAGGACTGATGCTGGTTCACTGTTTTCTCCTCACCTGGATGATGGTGGGATTGAAGATCACAAAGGATTCGGATCACTTCAAACATGCAGTGCCACTTGTCGTCTTCTGGCTCGTGCTGCTTGTTTCCGGGTGCGCCGTCTTCTTCTTCAATCCCGCCATGGACACGCGCTGGCCCGTTATTTTCAGCTTGGCGTTGCTCGGAGCCGGCCACAAGGTCTACCTCAATTGGATGAAGCATCGCATCTCTCGTTCGGGCGCTGACAGCGCCGCCGCTGTCCAGTCGTTCGTTGAGCTAATGGAAGAGCCAACGCTGCAAGACAAGATGGTGCTCATCCGGATCTTGTGCTTTGATGCCGCTCGCAACGAGACGTTGTTTCAGGAATTTCGCGCGGGCATGGAAGGGAAGTCCATGCGGGTCCAAAACGCGTTCCTCCGTAAATTCTTCGTCAAGTACGATCCAATCCAGGTGGTGACGATCCAGAAATATTGACAAATAAATTTCTTTGGCATGGTGGGAGGGCACTACACAGAGCGGGTCTAGCCCTGAATATCCTCGAGCATGATGTAGTTGGGCTCGTATTCCCGGTCGCCAATGGCGATGATGTACTCGACGGCGGCGTCGAACACCTGTCCCAGCGCCTTGAAGTAGGCGATCATGGCGTCCATGACGGCAGCGGGGGGTTCCTGCGGCCAGGCGAGTCTCACGGCCAGAATGTCGGGTGCGTCCTGTCCAAGGCGACGCGTAGGGGGCTGTTCGTCTCGCGTCGGAATCAGGTTTTTGATACGCTTCGGACGCCAGAGTCCCAGTCCGAACCCTTGGAACCACATGGTCGTAAAGGCACTCGACCGCTCCAGTCGGCCCGTGAGACTGACGCCGTGCGTGTCCAGCGCGACCATCATCGGCGGCGGAGGCGCCCGCAGCCAGGGGTGCTGGCCCCAGAGGGCGCACTGGAAGTCCCGAGCGACCAAACGCGCCGCTGCAACTGCATTGGTCGGCCAACCGGCGTCGAGGCCGCCGATCGCGTCGAGCATCTCGTTTAGCGCCTGGAGGGGCGACGTCCACATCCACAGAACTTGCGTTGGATGGATCCAGCGAGGGCGTTTCGCGCAGCCGTGCTTAACGGCCGCGGTGACGAGGTTGTTCGGCAGCCTGACCATGAGCCATTGTGGCCCGAACGGGTTCGCCACAATGGCGCGCTCGAGGCGGAAGAGGGTGTAGTAGAAAAACGGCACGTTCTGGAATCGCGGCAGGGACAGGCCGGACGCGAGGTCCTCGTCGACCCATGCTTCCACGAGAGGGTCCGAGCCGTCGGGTGTGGCGCTGCCGTGTGTCAACACTTTGATCTCGTATTCAACGGGCGTGGGGCGTTCCAGGCGGAGCAGCAGTCGAGGCCGGATCCCGCCCAGGATGCGCGATTCCATAATTGCCTCGACGACATGTGCGGCGGTCGCGTCCCCGGCGGTCACGAAGCTGAGTGCGTGCCGATTGCAGCCAGCTTCGAGGTCAAGGTAGAAGGGTGCCGTGGTCTCCGCGGCGAGGTCCGAGAAGCGCGCACAAACCGCACGGAGAATGGAAAGGAGGCCATTGTCCATGAACTTCATCATGGAATGGGGCACGAACAGCGAGAGCAGCCTCATCAAGAGGAACAGGCCAACCCTCGCGAGGGTGTGCCACACGCCAGCGAGGCCGCCCGTGTACAGTTGGTAGACCAACAAAACAATCAGGAGAATCAACGCAAGGTGCGTCACCAGCGGGGCCAGCAAGAACGTGAAGGCGCCGCCGATTTTGGGGAGAAGGAAGTCGCGGACGGTGGGATGGATCATGTAATATGCATTCCAGTAGAGATCGTGGGTGCCCTTTTTGACCGCTTCTGAGATGACGCGCCAGATTGCCGTTGCCGCCGACGTGGGGCCCTTGCGCATCATACTGCCAAATGCTGGAACACGGATGGCGTGGCGCAATTCCTGGATCATGTTGTACAGGACGTGCGTCGGCGTCTGGTTGATGCTCGCCCCGAAGTCCGTGTTATAGAGCCGCGAGAGATAGTCGATGACGAGGACGCTGAGGACGGTCGCGGGGACGCCCTTGACGACAAGTCGCACGAGCGGGCGGTCCCATGCGCGATGGATGGCACTGAAAATCGTCTCGCCCTTGTATCCAATGATCTCGTCAATCTGGGCGGTGATAGTCGACGTCACGGCCCACGGGCCGGCGGGGATGTCAGGCGCGATGAGACCACCGGGACCATGCGCCGGGATACCCAGGCCATCTAGGATGCGCTGCGCGAGGGCGAGGTCGTATCGGCTGAGGCTAATAAGCTCAACGGATGCAGCAGCAGCGGGAGCGGGTGCTGGCGCCGGGGGCGGCGCGGGTGCCTCGGCTTCCTCCTCATCCTCCGCGACGCCACGGAACTGACGTAGGACACGGCCCACGTGTCGCACGAGATGCCACGCTCTCTCGACCAGCGCCGGCGACACAATGGGGGCCGGCGGCGGGCGCGTACGGCGGCGTATCACGGCAAGTTTGACGTCGGGAAGGGCCAGCCCAGAGAACTTCCGCTTGTCATCGTCGAGCATGCCGTGCAGCAGCACGTTGCGCGCTGCATGTGCTTTCACCGTATCTTCGGCGTCGTCCGGCACTGCAGTGAGAAGACGCGCCGCCTGATATCCGTCTCGTTCCGCGGCCGATGCATTAGCCGGCAATGCCGCGTCAGGGTCGCCGAGATAGAGGCGACAATAAAAGGCCGCTTGCGCGTCAGCTACCTTCCGTTGGGCGGGGAAATACAGGTCCATGTACTACTATTACTAGGATGTCATGTTGCCAGTGACTGGCGCAGACTGGTCGTCCAGTCGCCGCGCTGTCGCTCGAGGACGCGGGCGGGATCAGACAAATTCAGCACGTCCGGCGGCGGCTTGGACGTCAGGCAGGCGCCAGGCATGGTCCAGCCCGCCAACACGCGGTACCAGTGCCAGATGCCGCCGGCAATGGCTCGGTCGAGATCCTCTGCTGACGGCGCCGCCGTATCGGTGGTCGCCGCGGAGGATTGGCGCCAAATGGCATAGGCAACTGCATCGCCCGCCGGCAAAGACGCGGGGGCATATCGCCGATAGAGCCATGCGCGGAGAAGCTGTTCTGGCGCTTCCGTGGTGGCAACCCGCGGGACGAGCTGCGCAATACCCTCGCTGGGCATCTTCCACTCGACCCGGAGCGGACTCGGCTCCATGTCGATATTGAGCGGGGGCAGCCGGCGTATGATGAGAATCAGCAGGAGAGCGGCGGCCGATTCAGCTGACCGTGTGGGGGCTCGTCGATCGAGCGACGATCGCATCGCCCGCATGCCATGCGGCCGTCCGCCAGGTTCGCAGTACCAGAAACGACTTCGGCCATCCTCGGTCGCTGGCGTGGTCAATGCGGCGCCCAGCAACGCGAACAGCGTCTCGTGTGCACGCACGAGAGTCACCACGATCGCTCGCCCGCGCATCAAGGACCATGGTGTAAGCGTGCCTGTCGGCAGGGGCGGAAAGCTCGACGCCGGGAAGATGCGGATGGCATCCACGGTGGGTATGGACTCCTCCTCTAGCCGGGCATTGGCGGCGGCCACGGCGGCTGCCTGATCGTCTTCGAGGGCGACGATCCAAATGCACACCTGCCGCAGCGAGGCCCGGAATGCGTTGGCGAGCGCTCGGCTCGTAAGGACGACCTGATCGTGCGCGTCGCTTGGCAGACACAGGACGAGCCCGTGCGTTGGCGCAACGTCGGTACGTGCCGGTGCGTCTTCCAGGCAGTGGGTGCGGAACCACGCTTGCATCCGTCCGAGAGTGAATGACCATTGGAGGCCCCGTTTTTTGACCCTCGGCGGCTCATCCGTCCGGGGCGGCAGACGGCACCGGGAGGGAATGGGTAGTGCATGGAGAAGAAGGACACGGCGCCCGTTCTGGCCGACGAAGCGCGCGGCCGCGCGGCGGAGGATCTGTCGCTCTGGACCATCTGCGAGGATATATTCGATGGGACGGTCCGTGTGCCGAGCGATGACTACCACTACAAGAACGTTCAATCCTCCAAAAGATTCCTGGTTCTCCGTGCATGTCGGCGCGCACTGAACATGCTCACGCGCGTTCTGGTCGAGATGAAGATCATCCCAGTGGATCGCGCGCCACCCGTCTTTCCAGTTGCCTATGATCCCAAGAGCCTGGATTCCAGGCTCCCTTCGGCGATGACGGCCGCGGATCGGCCGATCCTCGAGGCCTACGCACAGCTCATAAAATCGTTGCCCGACATTGACGTGCGCAAATACATGAGAAAGATGGACGATGGCGAGGACGTCAACATCACGGAGCCACGGGAACATTTCGACGTTCGCCTCGAGAGGCTGGCTAAACGGGACCAGATGCCGCTCGGCGATGCTCACTATTACGCCATCTTCTTCTTCATCTATGCGCGGGCGTTCAAGAAACGACACGGCGATGCCGAGGACCTCTATCCCTTCCCCTACGAAATCGCCAATTCGCAAGACTCCAAGCGTCGGAATGCTCGGTTGGAGGCGTTCCTCCTAGGGATGCCAATACCCGCGGTGACGGTGCCGAAGAAGAAGAGGGAGCGTACCGACGCCCCCGCTGAAGAAGAGCGGCCGCAGAAGCGGGCGCGGACCGAGGCGACTGGCTTTGACTCGACGATTAGAGGGTATACCGTGCAGCAACAGCCGATCTCGGCCATTATCGTTTCCGACGACGACGACGAAGCCCCTCCCCTCCCGGCGCCCGACGTGGACCCCATGATCGGCATTACGACCACGGATGTGCCCGACCTTGTCTATGTGTCCGCTGCCGGGACGGAACTCGCTCGAACGGCGTCGTTGCCCTCGTTCTCCTCCTTTATGCCGGACGACGACATCCTCGCCGACAATTTCGGGTTCTTCCTCCCGACCGTGGATATGCCGCTGCCCGCTGCTCCCGCTTTCGAGGTGCCGATCGACGTGGCCGTGCAGAGTCTGGCCCTCGCCCCGGTCGACATTGGATCGCCCGTCCGCATCCCCGAGGTAGCATCGCCGGGAAGCGACAAGGGCGACGGCGACAGCTTCTACACGACACTGTCGTGTGGCCACTGTGGCCACCCGGCGACCGTGATGACGCCCATGCCGCCGTTTGCTTTTGCATGCGGTCAGTGCTATGCTTAGCCCCGGACTCGACATGAAGTAGTTGTTGTTGTTGTCGTGATGTACTCGGGGGTGATTCGGCCGCCCGAGTTTACGGACCGGGACGTGGCCGACGGGCTCGTCGAGACCATTGACGTGGATCTAGCCGACCCCTGGAATCTCGTCACCTTCTTCCGCAACGACACGCCCCTCATGCGCGGCCTGCGTGGGCGCAGCCGGCACCTCTTCGACTACTACGACTGGGAGGTGGCGCTCGGCCTCGACGCCGCCGAGGCCGCTCGCGTGCGCAAGCAGCAACGCGGCGACGCGCCCGGCAGCGGCAGCGGCAGCAACAGCAGCAGCAGTGGGAGCTCGGCGGCGCCGTGGAACTACGTCAAGGCGCCTGAGTTCCGCCGGCAGGTTGTCGAGCTCATCGGCGAGGAAGTGATGCTCTACGAGGAGCTGTTCGGCTTCGTCGTCTGTCGCGTCCGGCGCAACATGGTCGCCTGGATTAGCGAGTGCCTGAGCGCCATGACGTCGCCCGACGACCTCCTGGGCACGGCGTGGCCGCTGCAGGTGCAGCAACTCAATCCGACCGAGGGCCGCCTCACGTGGATCGCGAACAAGCGCACCGGCGTCGCCGGCTACGTGTTCGAGCCGACACTGCCCATCCTCAAGGAGCACTGGACCTATGTGGTCTGGCGCACGGGCGGCGTGTCGGCGCGCCGATCCATCCGGCCCGAGTGCGCGCGCGAAGTGCCCCTCGTCTCGGGCATGGCCACGCGCACCTTCCTGACGGGCACGGCCACGACAGGCAGCGCCGAGGACGAGCAGAGCATGCTTCCGGCGCCCTTTCAGTCGTCGCGCGCGAGCGACGGCCGCTGGCGCCTGCACTCTGACTACCGGTACTTCCTGGCCATGGCCACGGACCTGGCCGAGATGAACGAGAACGTGGGCGACGCCGAGAGCCAGCTGGCCCACCAACGCGACTACCTGCTGGCGCGGCCGACGCGCGAGATTGCGCCCGACGCCATTGGTGAGGCGGTGCGCCAGTCGACCACGTCCATGGCCGCGGCCCAGGCCGAGGAGGGCATCGGACTCACGCTCGAGGGCTACTACGGGCTGATCAACATGCTCGAGAGCCAGCGCAAGCAGGAGATCACCGACTTTGACTATCGGCACACGCCGGCGGCGGGCACTGAGCGACTGGCGCTGGCGGCGCGCCGTCGGCTTGCCATGCCCACGAAGCACGCCATCATGGCCGTGCAGTACGGCCGGCCGCTGCCCGCCGACGGCCGGCAGCCCTTCCCCGACCTGGTCCATGGCGTGTCGCGCCAGGCGCCGTCCGTGTTGCGCGACCCCCTCGTGTACGAGCAGCGGTACAAGGCGGCGGTCGTCACGCACATGGGCCCGCTCGTGACGCTGGCAGATCTCGACGTCTTCGACAGTGACCTCCGTCAACGCAGCGGCCCGCGCAGCGGCAGCAGTGGCTCCAAGGCCGGGGCCGACGGCGAGGGCGGCGAAGAGGTCGGCAGCGACGATAAGGCAGCGGCGCTCGAGTCGCTGCGACAGCGCGCGAGCGAGTTCTACTCGTGGATGCACGCGCTCACGTTCGCCTGGTTCGACATGCAGATCTTCGACGGCATGTTCGAAGCGCTGCCGGCTCGCCAGCGGGATCTCTACTTTTCCCTGCTCGTGTCTCGGACGCCGCGCGACGGAGACTCGGCGCCAACGGCTCGCACCATTGCCGCCGTCCAGCGGCGACTCGCTCGGGCCACTGTCCGCCAGGGGATGGTCGTGGCCGCCCTCGAAGACGCCCCCGCTGCCGCCGATGACGACGAGACGTCCGCGTCGATGGCGGCCATGCGCCACGTCATCTGGACGCGGATGGCGGCGCGCGAGTACGTGCCGGCGACGCTCGTCTTTGACGTCGAGCGCCCCTCGGAGCGGGCCAAGCGCCGCGGACTGCGCGAGCAGGAGCGGACGATCGACGACACGACCCACGCACGGCGCCTGGCCGAAATCGGGGTACTGATGGAGGGGGCAAGCAGTGGGCAGATCCACAACGACGACCTCCGAGAGAACATCGGGACCCTGCTCGGCCTCAAGACGACGCGCCGGCCCCCACCGCCGGCGCCCGATGGCGCGCCCCCTGCCAAGAAGAAGAAGAAGAAGGGTCAGTGACATGTTTGTTTATTGCTGGTCGCCAAAGAGAGGCACGGTGGCGTGGGGCCCGAGGGAGGGGACGAGGAAGGGCTTGGCGCGGTGCAGGTCGGCGAAGATGGGCGCCGTCGAGCCCTTGGCCATGGCCGCCAAGACGTGCTCGACAGACAGCTGCTTGTTGCCTTGCTCTTTGGCAATGGCCGCGGCATCGTCTGCCAGCACCGAGAGGATGGCCTCGATGCCTGCAGTGACGGCGACGGCGCTGTGCGTGTGCAGCGGCCTCACGGCCTTGCGGCTCTGGTTGGCCCGTGTGCGGGTGGGCTGCAGCGTCGTGCCGCTCTGTGCACGCAGAGTCTGTGCGGGATGCTTCGCGGTCGACATGTGAGCGAGAAAGAATGACGGCGACGGCAGCGGCAGCGGCGGCGGCGGCAACAGCAGCATATTAAAGTCGCCGCCGCCGCCGTCGCCGCCGACGGCAGCTCATTCTTTCTCGTTCTCCTGCGACGCGAGCACGCACATGAGCGAGGGCACAGAGGCGACGGCGACGACCACGAAGAAGAGCGCGGGTCCCTTGGTGCCGCACCCGCGACACCTGCCCCGTGCACAGAACCAGCACATCTATATCCGGCAGCTCCTCAAGGAGAAGCACCCCGAGCATCACTTCCAGGAGCAGATGATCGTTCTCGTCAACGACCTGTACAATGTGCTCGAGGCGCGCATCACGGCTCTCGCGGCGGCCAAGACGCGGGCGGCCGGCCGCAGCGGCGTCTCGTTCAAGGACGTGCGCGACGGCATCGCGCACTGGCTCGACGACGTGGGCATGGACGCCCACGTCGCCCGCGGCATCACCAACCGCGTCGTGCTCTCCGAGGTGACGCTGTCCAAGTCCATGGCCGAGCGGAAGGCGCGGGCGCCCACCAAGCCCGCCGCGGCGACAGACGCCGCCCCTACGGAGAAGCGCAAGGCGACCGATGCAGCGGCGGGCACGGATCAACCGTCCGCCAAACGCGCACACACTGAGTAATAATACATGATCACTCCCTCCCATGAAGCGACAGCGTAGCGAAGAAGAGGGGGGTGATGTGGAGGAGCCGTCGCCGAAGCGTATCATGGCCGATCCCATGTCGTGGGAGGCGCTCGAGGCCCGCTTCTCTGTCGACATTAATAAGGTGAATGCTGTCGAGCGCGACGTCGACATTACCTTTGCCGAGAGCGTGCACAAGTACGCCTACCGTGACCAGATCATGCGCATCTCGGTGACCGAGGCCGTGTCCTATTTCAAGGAGGTGTTCATCTTCGAGACGGCCGTTGAGCGTGTGAGCAAGGCGCTCGAGAAGCCCTCGTATAGTGGACCGCACCGGGGGCGGACACAGGAGCAGGCACGTGGCCACATGACCGGTGCCAGCGGCCGAGGCACGGCACTGCACGACCTCTACGACCGATTCATCAGCGGGCGCCTCCCGCGGCTGTCCGATGACGAGAAGAGCAAGGTGCCGCTGTCGTTCCGGCGCGTCTGGGCCGACTATCCGACCCTGGTGCCGCGCCGCACGGAATGGAGTGTCATCGATGAGGTCGCCGGCATTGGCGGCCGCTTGGACCTGACCGCCACGCTCGACGGCGTCAGCATCATGCCCGACTACAAGAACTGGGGCTACATGTCGGCCGTGATGGGCCCCGTCACCGAGAAGGCGTACATGGACGCGGGCATCCTCGCCAAGCCGCGCTTCTTCTCGGGCGCCGCTGACGTTGAGGCACGCCTCAAGGCCGAGGAGGTCGAGCTTGCCCAGGCGGAGCGCGCCCTGCGTGCCGAAAAGGCCCGTCTTCGTCGGGCGCACAATGCCGAGAACGAGAAGCGCGCCAAGACCGGCCTGCCGCCCCTGCCTCTACCGGACGCAGCCGAGGAGGCGGACCCGCCGGCCAAGGCGACGCGGTACCATGCGGCGTCGCGTGATCGCGCGCCCCGGAAATGCCCGCACCCGCTGGTGTCGCATCTGCCCGACGGGAAGCTGACGAGCGCGTGGCTGCAGGTGAACATGTATGCCGACATTATCGAGCGCACGTGTCCCGACTACGTGAAGCGGTTCGGCCGGTTCGAGCGCTTCTGGATCATTAGCTTCCCGCCCGAGTTCCCCGACCACTACGAGCTCTTCGAGGTGACGCGCGCGCCCGAGTCCATGATGCGCGCCCTCTTCGCCCTCTTCCCGTGGAATCCGCGCGATCCGCGGCACTTTGCGCGCGACCCCGCCCGCGACTTCTGCGTCACAGAGCTCATCGCCCCCATCCCGGGAGAGGAGTACATGGGACCGACGCGTGTCGCCCCTATTACGCTGGCGGAGGCGCGCGAGGATCCTGACGCGCTCTGGGTGGGCGCCGAGTACAAGCCGACCAAGCCGGCCCAGCAGGAGCGCTACGGGATGCTGCCGGCGACGGTCTGGTCGCCCAAGGCCTTTTACCGGGCGCCGCCCAAGATTGTGCGTGACCACAAGGACGCCCAGCGTGCACGCACCTATGGCGGCGGCAACGTCGAGACGACCCCTCGCGATGGCGATCTGAAGCGCGCCCTCGCCGATTACACCAAGGCATTGACCGTGTCGGCGCGGCAATATGAGGCGTGGCTCGTGACGAATCGACTGCGACTGTACGAGCTCATGGCGTCGCTGTACGGCAAGACGCTGCTGTGCTGGTGCAGCCCGGACGACCCGATCGAATGGCCGTACTGCCATGCCCGCATCCTCGCGCGCTACGCCAATGCGATTGGCGACGGCCGGGCGGCCATTATCCCCGACGAGATTGAAGAAGTCCCCGCAATGGAGCCTACGTCCTCTCCCTTTCGGTGACGTGGTATCTATTCAATCAGAGACATAGCCAATGTAGCCATCGGGGTCGAGTTTGGACTCTAGGATTAAGTAGGAATACTTCGAGTCGCTGCAACGGGGGATAGCAGCGAGGGCATCCTCTGCCTTCTTTTGTGAGGTGAAGGTACCGCGCACACGGCAGTAGGAGCCATGCCAGTTTTTGATCGTCAACACGACGACCCAAACCTTGGTGCCGAGTTCTTGACGCTCGCGCTCGAGTGCGGCTTTCTTGGCCTCAAGTGCACGCATCTCCGCGTCGATCGCGTCCTTACGTTTCACGAACTCGGCCATTGAAGAGAGTGAGTGCATGATCACATTTATTAGTTCACTCTCAGTGGCTGCTGCTCGCATTCAGGCGGGTGGCCGGGGAGGCGGCGGCCGCGAGGCGCGTCAGGACGGGCCGGGCCGCGTCCATGAGGACCGTTGAGATGAGCTGGGCATGGGCTGCTTTCACCAGCGTTTTCTCGTAGCGCGCCTTGTTGTCGGGCGCGAAAATGCCCTCAATGGCCGGCACAATGTCGCCCGGCTGCATGGCGCCCGTCGCGCCAATGGCCCCCGCCATAATGGTGCTCATCATGGCCGGCGGGCGACTGGCGACCATGGCCGCGGCGGCCAAGACAACGAGGTCGCTGTCGGCCACGAGGATCGTCTCCTTGCCCGGGATCGTCGCGGCCTGCGTGAGCCGATCCAGCAGGTCGTCACAGTTGTAGGCGACCAGCTCATCAATGGCGCCCTGCCAGCTGCGCGCGTCCATGTAGAAGACGGCACGCGAGAGGGCGGCCACATGAGCCCGGGGCTGTTCAATGCGATCCATGGGCCATTGCATGCCAAGGTCCTGCCATTCCACGGGGGGCGTTACCGCGGCCGTGAGCTGATGAGTCGTGGTCGTCATCTGCCAGGGCGGTCGCTCCACCTCTTGCGCACAGAACAGGCGTAGCACCTCCTCCGAGGGCGTGCGCCATTCGTCATACGCGGTCTGCGCCTCGGCCGCTGTCATGTGGGCGCTCTTAGCGGGGGTGGGCGCTGCCGCTGCTGGCGCGGGCGCTGCCGCTGTCGCGGCTGCCTTCTTTCGCTTGGGCTTGGCGGGAGGGGCGGGCATGGCCGGGGACTCGATCGCGGCTGCCTTGAGGGTGGTGCTCGACTTGCGGGCCGACTCTAGGATCTCAAACGAGCGCAGGATGAAGCGGAAGTCGAAGATGGGCAGTAGACGCCGCCGTTTGTCGCTCGTATACACCTCGCGGTTTTTCATGTGCGCGGCCTCGTCATAGGTCGAGGCCGCGCACCCGAACTGGGCGGCCGTTGTCGGCCGATGGAGGTGGCCCAGTTCCGCGTGGCTAAACGAGGCCAGCCGAACGTACCGCTTGCGTGTCTCCGCGTCCGCCCCAAGGAAGTTGGCCTGCGTCATGGGCTCGGCCGTCTTGCGAAAGCCGAGGACGCGATAGCGCCCAAGAAGGACCAGGACAATGGCCGTGTCGGCGGCGAAGCGGTCGGCCGCCTTGATCTTGGCCGCATTTCGGAGCGCCGCGTCCGCGTCCTCGGGCAACGGTTCCGGAAGCCAGGCGGCCCGCGACATGGGCGTGTCCGCGTGCCACTGCTCGTAGATAAAGTGTGTCGGGGGCGGTGCCGACACGCCCGTTCCAGAATCGGTCGTGGATGCACGCCCACTGCCCGTGCTAATGAGCGGGTACGGGCTGGTCCCGTCGTCGTCGTCGGGGTCGGCAAAGAAAGGCTCGATGCTCGTCACGGCCTCGAGCAGGCTCGCCTCGATCCTGCTTTCCCATGTCGTGGCCACGGGCAGCTGCTCGATAAACGCCATGATGAACGGCGAGGCGTTCTTCTCAATGGCGGCCGCCTTGGCCACTGCCATGATCGCCTCCTTGGACGGCGGGATCGTGCGTTTGCTCGCCGTGCTCGGATCGCCGTCCATCCGAAAAGAAAAGAAGTAAGTAAGTGAGGGAAGGAAGGTCATTCCTCCTCGGCTGTGCGATCGTTTGCCCGCATGAGCGTGCTGGACGCACCGCGCGAGCTGATCAAGAAGCTCGTGGCCGCCTCGGCGCCCGAGTCGATCGAGGCGGTCGATCTGCCCGAGCCGTTCGATTTCGGCAGCGAGTCGCCCGTCCTCGACCCCGAGGACCTGGCGCCGCCGCCTCCCCCGCCGTCGCCGCGGCCACCCGCCAAGCGCCGGCAGCAGGACAGCGACAGCCCGGACAGCAGTAGTGCTGAGAGCGGCGACGAGGAGGGGGAGGAGGAGGAGGCGGAGGAACATATTAGCGCGCCGCAGCCGTTGGTGGCGCCCGCGCCGCCGGCGCCCAACTACTGGTACGACCAGGGCAAGGTCGATACACTGTTCGAGGCGGCGCGCGCGGAGCTGGCGCGCAACACGCCCCGCGTCTTGGCCGCCGTCAACGCGAACGTGGAGAAGTTCACATCGCTGCTGCACGCGACCATGATCACGGCGGGCGCGCGCATGCGCCAGCAAGTGGACCCGCTCCTGCTGCCCAAGCTCGTTGGCATGGAGGAGCGGGCCATTGGCATGTCGGTGGCACAGACGCGGCGTCTGACCGACGTCCGGGCGATCGCCACGGGAAATGCGCCATACTATCCCGACCTGACTAACTGGCGCAAGTGGCCTACCGTGCCCGAGGCTCGCCGGCTGACGGCGGCGTTCCAGCTGTGCTACCTGGCGTCGCCGCCGTGCGTGCCGACCCATCTCCTGCGGGACGCACGCACGGATATTGAGATGCATCCCTTCGTGACGCTCATGTGGGCATGCAACACGCTGCCGCGCATCTCGCTGCTGGCCGATCCCTTCTCGCGGGTCCTCTTTACGCCGGGCGCTGCGCCGCGCCTGAACGGGCGGCAGACGCGCGACATCCTCACCCGCGAGGTCCTGCGCAAGGACGTTAGCAAGTCGGAGCAGATCGGCCTCGCTCGCTTCTGCCTCGTCCTCAAGTCCCAGAGCGACAAGATCGCCTTTGTCCAGACGGCCATGGACCTCACTTCTCGCATCGTCATTCCTGGCATGGAGGCCACGGCCGCTGCCGCTGCTGTCGCCGCCGCCACGGCCGCGGCCAGCGCTGCCGCCACTGGGCCGACGCCGCCGCCTCCCGCGGCCAAGCCGAAGAAGAAAAAGAAGCCGAAGAAGATCGTCGAGGTGGAAGAGGAGGTCATTGCCGAGGGCGTGCTCGACGCCGAGCCCGCAAAGAAAAAGTCCAAGAAGCGACCGGCGTCCGAGCCGGTCCCCGATGCGCCGCTGGCCAAGAAGCGCCGGATTGAAGCGCCGGGATCGCCATTGGCACCCTTCCTCCTGCCGCTGCGGGCCGACCCACAGACGCTGCCCATGGACGGACGACACGTCCTCGCGGACAAGTATACGGGCTCGCCCGCCCTCCACTGGTCGCCGGCGCTGCAATCGTCGTGGCGCACGATTGAGCAGTGGTTCGAGTCGGGCCAGCTCGACGCCGGGCTGCAGGCCATTGGCCGCCCGCCAGACTGGGCGCGCGGCTTCATCCTCGGCGTGCGCGCCGCCATGGACACGTACGCCACTGAGACGTTGGGCAAGCGCGAGCCGGGCGCCGCTGCGCCCAGTGGCATCCAGGCCATTGCCGCCGTGGGGGCCCAGATGCTCGACAGCGCGGGCGTCACTGGCGATGCGGTCATACCCGAGCGAAGCAAGCTCGCCTTGGCGCTCTTCATCGCCGTTGGTTGGCTGCGCTTGTTCGTCCTTGATGGCGCGGAGGCGCGTGCGCTACCGCCCATTCCCGATTCGCTGCGCACCTCATCGGCGATTTCGGCACCTCCCGTTGCTGCGGCGGCGCCGACACCCGTGTCCGTACCGGGCGTCCGCGACCTCTTTGCCGAGGCCATGGAAGTGGATGAGCCGCCGCCGCCCCCGCCGACGCCCCTACTGACGCGCGAGGAGATGATGGTCCCCATCCCGTTTGGCGAGGAGGACGAGGGCCCCTACCGACTGACGCTGATGATGATGATGACGGTGATGCCGGCGAGCTTCGCGTCCATGCACAAGGCTATCCGCGAGTTCCGCGCTGCCAACGCCGAGTTGCTGCTGCGCGACACGTGGCGCTTGCCGCGCACGACCATTGCCGGGCTCTCGCGATCGGCCGCGAGGCTCCAGAACGCCGGTGAGAACGTGCAAAAGGTACAGGCGGCGCTCGCGGCCTTTATCAGTGTCGTCTGCAAGTCCATGGCGGGCGGTCCCCGCCCACTGCAGATGCCCTCGCACCTGGAAGTGGCCCTGATGCTCGTCGTCGTCTTCTACGCGTGCCTGCCGAGCGAGGAGCTGGAGCACCGCCTGGCCCGTGCCACGCCCGCTTTCGCTGGCCTCTCCATTGGCGCTAAGCGCTAGTCATTCATTCATAATAAATGGAAGCAGAGGAAGAAGTTCGCGATCTTGTGAAGTGCACGTTCCCAGCCGAATGGAGCCAGGAGCGATTGTATGCCGCATTGAAGGAGACCAAGAAGCGTGTGCTGTTCATCTGGCACGCTGGCCAGACCGCCGTCGTCATGTTCATTGAGAAGGTCGATATCGACGCCCTGCGTCGGCATGTCACGACAGCGGAGCACGTCGCCGAAGGCGCACTGATCTCTCGCCTCTCGCGCGCCAAGAACCCCGATCTCTACCCGACCGGCCTCCTGAATGAAGCCCCGCCCATCCAGGTCCTCGTGAGTGGATTCACCAATATTCACACCATTGGGCAAGCCTATTCGTACCTCACTGACGGATGTCACGTGCCCTCGTGTGACATGCCATACGCAATTGGGCTGTCGGACATGGGCGGCGAAGGCAAAGAAATCAAGATCGAGATGGCCTTTGCGCGCCCGCTAGGCGCCGCTCACGTTCTCGCATGGCTGCGGCGCAGCCCTGTGAACTGTGATGGTGCGTCCTTTGGCATTCGCAGTATCCACGCCTGGTCGTACGCCGGAAAGGCGAGGATCGACGCATTGGTCGCCGACAAGGAGGCGGAGCGGGACAGGCTGGCGCGATCGTTGCCTACGCCACCAGCACGCACCAGCACGCGTCTGGCCGACGAGCGCGCTGCCGCCCTCCCTTACGCGCCGTCGGCATCTCCCTTTGCGCGCGTCCGCCAGATCCGCGCCGCACCCGTTTGTGACGCCATTGGGCGCTGGCTGGAGAAGAAGCATCTCGCCGACCCCGAGGGCGAAGCCCGCTGCCTTGCGTGGACCATCCCCATGGACGAGGTCGGCACCGTTGCTCCGGCGGAGGTGCCCGTCATCAACGAACAGCTTGCGGCCGAAGGATTCCGTCTCACTGGGATGCACATTGCTAATCGCACGCTTTCCGTCGGCATCGATGGCGAGACCCCCCAGTCTAAAAAATAAATCTTCGTCATTACTTCTTCTTGTTGTCATGGCCAAGTCGACCGTGCCCGCCACCCAGATGAAGTGGGGCAAGACCCGGGCCGAGGCCACCCCGCTCGACCTCGGCGGCGAAGAGGAGGAAGAGGAGGACGACGCCATGGACCTTGACCCGCCCCCGACGCACGTCCTTATGCCGCCGCCGGCCGAACAGACGGCACAGACGCTGCGCCCGCTGCGCGAGCGCCCGCCCATGGAGCGCCTGCGTCGCGATCCGCGAACGACCATGGAGGCACCCCTCATCGCCTACGTCGCGCGTTTGCAGGCCCCGCAGACGGCCGCTACGGCCGTCGTGGGCAGTGGCAGCAGCGACTCGACCATGGGCCACACGGCCATTCGGCGGCTGCGCGGGGCCGCTGCCGCGGCACGCGCCGGCATGGACCCGGCGACGAAGAAAGCCCAGAGCACCCTCGGCGTCCTGGCCGGTGACAGCGCGCAGGACGGCACGCTCTTTGGCCGCCCGCTGCCTTTGGAGGTGCAACTGCGGGCGGCGTCCGACCATTTGCGGCGGGCGGCGCTCGCTAACGCGGCGGCGGCTGCAGCGTCCACGGGATTGCTCGCGCCCGTGCATCGGCCCATGGCCTCGAGCGCGTTGCTGCGCGTGGGTACGCCCGGCCTGGGTGTCATTGGCAACTACAAGCACGTGCTGAGCCAGCCGCCGCCCGAGGTGGAGAAGGCCATGTTCGCCGCGTACTTTGCCAAGGACACGTTTGCGCCCGAGGTGGAGGCCGACATGCGCGGCCACGACGTGCTCACCTTCCCCGCGCTGGCTGCCATGGAACGCGAAGCCGCCAAGGCGGCCGACGCACAGCGAGAGGCCTTTGAGGATGCCGTGGGCGATGTGCCCCTGCCAAGTCTCGATGTGCTGACGCGCGACTACTTCCAGCCCTTCCGACTGCCCATTGCCGAGGCCGATCTCGACGTGACCGCGCGACACTGCCGGAGTGGCGAGCGGTGCATCTTCTTCGTGGGCAGCAGCGACAGCCGTGGATACGTGGGCCGCGAGTTCTTGCTGCCGAGCGAACGGGCGCTGACCTTTGCCGAGCTCGTGCAGCTCAAGCCACGCGCAGGCTACTGCATTGATTGTCTGCTCGCCATCTGGACGATTCGCTCGGAGGAGAACGCCCACGAGCACGTGGTGCCGGCGCGCCCGCTCAACACGTTCACCGTGCATGTGGGGCGCGGCGAGTATGGCGCGCACTGCATGCTCGATACCGGGCATGGCATTGACGGGCACGTGCCGCGCTTCTCGGCGAACTTGCGTGAGTACGTGCGCCTGGATCGCGCCTACGCGGTGCGGTATGGGCTGCCCGAGACGGGCTGCTACTACTACGCCGAGTGCAACATGGATTTTCGGGAAGCCTCGGGGCCGCCAACCGCTGTCTAGGGCTCTTCTTCAAGAGCCGGCCGCTGTTACAGCACCGGCATTGGCCCGTGGACTTGGTGCGCCACGGACGGGCCTTTGTCGGCGACGCCGAGGCTTCCCTTCCATCCAATGAAGAAGACAACGAGGAGGAAGAAGACGAAGAAGGGGAAGGGGAGGAGGAGACGTACCAGTTCTGGGCCAATGGGTGGCGCGCCTGGGCGGCGACACTGCCTGGGCCTCTGCTGCAGGAACGCGCGCTTTTCCATGAGAGCACGGACGCACAGACGCGCAGCAACGGGCTTCGGCGTCTGCCCGTGGCCTGGTTGCGGCGCCACTGGTTCGAGGCGTGGGACGAGAGTACGCCGGAACAGCGGGCGTCCTGGTGTCCCGTGTCGTCGCGCGAAGAACTTGCTGCGCTGCGCGACATGTGTCTGGTGCCCTTTGAGACGACATGTCGGCTGCTCTCACATGGCACCATTGACATGCATCGGTGGCAGCGCTGGATGGCCCACTGGGCCCATGAACTGGGCACCTTTGCTGGCCTTGATGGCTACGTGCTGCCCCCGTGGCCGCCCCTGTTGGCGACCGGCGACGAACATGTCATCTCGCGCGCCATCCTCTGGCGCGTGGTCGTGGCGGACGTGGCGGGGCGGCGCATCTTTGCCCGAGGCTTTGGGCGTCCCGATGACCCGCGCATGGCCCGCGGCCGCTACGAGGCCGTCCTGTTTGGCGACACGCACTTGGACGCGCTCGTGTCGCTGGCCACCGCGAGCGGCCCAAGCCGTGTGGGCGCCATGGCCGTCACGGATCGCAGCCATTGGTTCGCGCACAAGGGCCGGGCGCTCTCGGCCGTGTACCCATTGCCGCATCGCGTGTTGTGTGCCGAGGAGCTGCCGGACCTGGTGCCCGCCCTGGCCCATGCCAACCTGCTCTATGACGCGGGCAAGACGAAGAAGGCCCGGCCCGTCCTGATGCGCGATGTGGCGCACCTTTTCATTGGCAAGGTGATGAATCAGATCTGCCACAAGCGCCACTGGACACAGACCCTGTACGAGCTCATGTACACGCACGACGCGATTGCCCAGCTGGTCCCGCTCGTCCTGCGGTGTGCGCTGCTCGGCAACTTCCCAGGCAATGCCCACACGGTGCGCCTGGGATGGGCGGCGCGCATCCGCCTCGCGATGCAGTTGCCCGTATCGGCCGAAGCGACGCGCGAACGGCTCGGCGCCTTTATGCGCTGGATCGACGACCACCCGTTCACGCTCATGTTCAGCCTGCGCGAATGGCTCGTGTACACATGCGAGACCAGCGTCGTCCATGATAGGATCTTGGGTCGACACTTCAAATGGGCCTCCTTCAAGGCCACGGCCCGACTGGCCATGAACAATACGCGCGCCGAGCTGACGCGGCAGGCGGCCGCGCACGGACCGGCGGCGCCGACTCGCTGGTACGTGATTGAGACGCCGCCAACGAAGAAGGACAAACCGCCCGACGACCCGAAGCGCCGACCCCCGCCCCGGCCCGCGGGATGGCCCGCGCCCGTCCCGCCGCCGCCCGGCACACCCCCTGGCCTCCTGAACAAGGCGCACCAGCACATCCTCTACACGTTTGTCAAGCTGCGCAAGGGACATGCGCGGCACGTCATCTACAAGAAGATGACATCGGAAGAAGCGGCCGTTCTCGACTATCACGTCTGGCAGGCAGCGAGCGAGCGGCCCGATGTGCGCGCGCTCGCGAGGCAGGCCGCGGCCGGCCATGACCTGTGCGCGGACGACGAGGAGGAGGACGAGATGCACCGACTCATCGCCCTCCTGCTTGCGACGACACACACGGACCCAGGCGCCACCGACGTCGAGCTTGAGCGGCTGCTTGCGGTGGCGCGGCCGCACCGACAGCAGTGCTTTGATGCGTGGCACTCCGTCGTGGCCGAGCGCGTCCTTCTCGCGCCGATTCGCGCGAGGCTAATGACCCTGGCGCCCGCGTTCCGCGCGGTGGCGCATCGCATCGCATCCATCATCACCCGGCCTGGCGCGACTCGCCGCGAACGCGAGACGCCCGAGTTGCGCTGGCTGCGCCCACTGGGCGTGTCGCCGCAAGGGTACGCGGAAATCCGCATGTGGTTCTTCAAGTACGTGGCCTACGAGCAGCCGGACGACCGGTACAAGCACTGGGCCCGTCTGCTTGGCAAGGCGTGCCTGTACGACTTTATCGCGCTGAAGTTGTTCCTGATGCAGGTGGCCAACGCGGTCGCCCAGCCCTCCGTCCTCGCCTTCCTCTCGCACGAAGACGCGTGTCGGCAGATTATGGCATTGCGAACACGGCTGCGGGTCCTGCCACACGAACCAACGCCCGAGGACGCGGCCCGGGGGCATCTCTGTGTCTCGTGTGGCCACTGGGCCTCGACGCTGCAGACGCCGCCCGTGTGGGTCGTCCATCGACACGACGCCGAGGGAATGGCGACTGTCATGCGAAGCCACGACGCACTCAATGGTGGCGTGCCACTCAAGGCGCGCGATCACGTGCACAAACTCGTTCCCGTGGGCCAGCACCGCGGCGTCCTTGACGTGCTCAAACACGGGCGGCTCATGTGCCCACGGCATCGCGGCAACAAGGAGGAGCTCGAGCTGGACCGGATAAGCGCCGTGGTCGCCGGGATCACCCCCGATGATGACGACGACGAGGACGGCGTCGAAGGCGAGCTGGAAGTGCGTGGGGCCGAGGCAGAGGCCGAGCGCGCCATTGTCGGTAGCGTGCGCGGCATTGACGACGATAGCGACGAGGATGACGGTGATGAGCCAGAAGAAGAAGAAGAAGAAGAAGCAGACGCGGGAACACGGAAAACAAAGAGGAAAGCTACGAGAACAACGAAGAAGAAGAAGACGAAGAAAAAGAAGAAGGCGGGAGACCCAGCGACGGCGCCGAAGCACGTGCGCGACCGAGCAGGGGCGCTCCTCAAGTCGACGCTGGCGGCGCCGCTGCAGTATGGGAATCCGACGTGTCGCGATACGCCCCTTCTGTCTGTCCTCCTGCGCGGCGTTGTCGTGCGGTCGGGCCATCGACGCGATGTTGGCGTTACGCTCTGCGCCGAATGTGGTGATCCCATGCACATTGCCGATGACAAGTGGACGTCCTACGGGCCGTCGTGCCTCAATCACGCCCACGTGGACGAGTTCCCGCTCGACTCGTACGAGCAGACGGCCTTTGCCGTCCAAACCATGCTCTGCGTGGGCACGGCGACGGGCCAGTTCGGCGCACCGCCCGTGGAGGAGGTGGCAGCAGACGGAGATGACATTGACATTGTCGCGCGTCGGCACAAGCAGCGCAAGAGCGAGTACAATTTGATGATGGACGCGGGCGCCGTGGCCACCACCGCCATGGCCGCTGCGGTGGCGGGCGCGGCCGACGAGCAGGTCTACCATCCCTACGTGCTTCCAGTGGCCGTGCCGTGTGCCTTCTGCCGGACGACGCCGACGCGCAAGATTATCTACGCCTATGACGCGCGACTTGCCTGGTACGAGGTGGGCCTGTGCGACCGCGAGCTGCGCGCCCTCCGTGCGTTCCTGCCGACCTCAAAGCTCGGACACGTGGACGGCATTGCAGTGGAGCCGGTGCCGATTGAGATGATCGCGGAGACCCTGGCGCGCGTCAAGATGCGTGTTTCCCGTGCCGCGGCCACCCCCACGGTCGACGAGGACGATGACGCGCTTCTGGATCTGCTCGACGACCTCGAGGAGGCGTCGCCCGAGCAGGTGCGGGCACTCGAACTGCGTGACCAACTGGCGCAGCGGGCGACACCTGACCAGCTCGAGGCGCTGCTGGACGCGCGGCCCGACTTGCGCGTGCACTGGCACACGCTCGATGCGGTCGACTCGCCCGCGCAGCGCGTCGCCATCCTTGAGCTCATTCTCACTGCCCTTGACGAGCATGGAGCTGACTAGTCTTTGTGATGATGCCATTGCCGTGATCGCCTCCTTCCTCGTGCGTCCCGCCCATTACGCGGCGCTTCTCATCGCCTCGTCGCACACTGCTCGGGTCTTGACACAGCCCACGCTCAGGAAGACCATGTGCGCGCGATATTTCACCCCCTGGTGGTTGGTGATGGCCGATTTCCGCGAATTGGCTAGCGTGGATGAGCAAACACCCGAGCTCTGCCTCGCTGCCGTGACGGGGAGCGGACGGGCGCTCCAGTATGTCAAGGCGCAAACGCCAGAGATATGCCTCGCTGCGGTGACACAAGACGGGTTCGCTCTTGAGTTTGTCTCGGCGCAGACGCCCGAACTGTGCCTCGCTGCAGTGATGCAGCGAGGTCGCGCGCTCGGATATGTCAATGCGCAAACGCCAGAGATCTGCCTCGCTGCCGTGACACAGGACTGGTATGCCCTTGAACGTGTCAAAGAGCAAACCCATGAGATCTGCCTCGCGGCCGTGACCCAGCATGGAGCGGCACTCGCATGCGTGAAGAATCCGCAACCAGCGATCTGTCTTGCGGCCGTGAGACAAAATGGGCGCGCCCTCAAGTTCGTCTATGATCAAACGCCCGAGATTTGCATCGCTGCCGTGAAGCAGGATGCCTGGGCGCTCCAGTATGTCAAGGAGCAAACACCCGAGATCTGCCTTGCTGCCGTGGCACAGAGTGGCGCGGCGCTCAAGTATGTCAATGAGCAGACGCCCGATATCTGCCTCGCTGCCGTGAGCCAAGATGTTCTCGCCCTCGCGCACATAAGGGATCCGGCATTGACAAACTCCATCGCAGCCATCCTGTACCCATTCGAAGACAGCAATTCCTGACTTTATACCGTCGAGCTCATTCTCCCCCATCATCGGCGATCATGGAGCCGACTAGGCTCGGATTTCCTGATCTATGTGATGATAACATTGCCGCGATCGCCTCCTTCCTCGTGCGTCCCGCACATTACATGGCGTTCCTGCACACCTCGTCGCGCACTGCCCGCGTCTTGACGCAGCCTGCGCTCAGGAAGACCATGGAACAGACGTATTTCATCACATGGCACACGGTCATGCTCGAACCTCACCATTTGCAATACGTCGAGGTGCAAACACCCGAGCTTTGTCTCGCTGTGGTGACACGGAATGGGCTCGCTCTCGACTACGTCAAGGAGCAGACACCCAATATCTGCTTCGCTGCCGTGTTGCAGGATGGCTGGGCGCTGGAATACGTCGATGAGCAATCCGGCGGGCTCTGTCTCGCGGCGGTGGGACAGGCTGGCCGTACGCTTCAATTCGTCGTGGAGCAAACCCATGAGATCTGCCTGGCGGCCGTGACCGAGGATGGCCTGGCCCTCGAGTTCGTCAACGAGCAAACGCCCGAGATTTGCCTCGCCGCCGTGAGTGAAGACGGCGGCGCCTTGCGGTTCGTCAAGGAGCAAACGCCCGACATTTGCCTCGCTGCCGTGCGGCAATCTGGGCGTGCCCTCAAGTTCGTCGCGGAGCAAACGGACGATATTTGCCTCGCGGCTGTGACCCAGCATGGAACGGCACTCGAACACGTGCGGAATCAACACCCAGAGATCTGTCTTGCGGCCGTGCGACAAGACGGTTGCGCCCTCAAGTTCGTCCATGATCAAACACCCGAGATTTGCCTCGCTGCTGTGGAACAAGATGGATGGGCGCTTGAGTACGTCAAGGAGCAAACCCCTGAACTCTGTCTCGCGGCTGTGATGCGGTATGGCTGTGCGCTCGAGCACGTCAAAACACAGACCCGCGAGCTCTGTCTGGCGGCTGTGCGTGAGGATGTCTTGGGGGTCGCGCATTCCAAGGATGCGGCATCCAGCACCCGCTTTATGGGCAAGACGCAAGCTGGCGTGGCACTCTACTATGTCAATGAGAAAACACCCGAGATCTGCCTCGCTGCCGTGACCACGAATGGATGGGCAATCCGCTATGTGAAACGACAGACGCCCGAACTCTGCCTCGCTGCCGTAACGCAGCATGGACTAGCCCTCGAATACGTGGAGGAGCAAACACCCGAGATCTGCCTCGCTGCCGTGACACAGCACGGGGGTGCACTCCTGTACGTCAAGGAGCAAACGCCCGAGATCTGCCTAGCGGCCATGACGTCGCGTGGCCGTCTGCTCCCCCACGTCAAGACACAGACACCCGAGATCTGTCTCGCCGCCGTGGCGCAGTACGGTCTCGCCCTCCAATTCGTCAAGCAACAAACACCCGAGATCTGCCGCGCCGCCGTGAAACAAAACGCTGCCGCGCTCATGCATGTCAGGGATCGGGCACTCGCGGCCTCCCTCTCAGCCATCCACGGACCCATGTGAAAGAACGGGGTTTATTCATTCCGATGCCTTGGCGGGGTGCGCCCCCTTTCTCGGCTTCACCTTGGCCTTGGCCGGCGCCGACGCGGCCGGAGGCGCGGGTCCTGTCTGCTGCTGCTGCTTGATGGCGCCGTAGCCTGGCGTGCCGACGCGCGGGTCGACACCCTCGCCGGGCGCGAAAAAGTGCGTGTGCCCACTCAGGGTGCACGCACACGCGGCCGCCTCCGACGGCGTGCCCGGCTTGCGGAGCGTTACGCGCAGAGGGAAGGTCAGGGTGCCGTTGATGGGTGTCTTGTCCGTCGGGTCGCACGTGACGTGGAAGTTGGCCGTGGCCGGGTCGCATAGGCGCTGCGTCAGCAGGGCGATCTGGTCCCGGAACGAGCCACACGAGGCAACAGCCACGGAGAAGGGGAAGATGGTCGAGTACGTCTCGTCAAAGGCGCGCGCGGCGAAAATCTGGCGCGTCGTCTTTACAATCTCAGAGTACAGCAGGTCGAGCGACTCGTCACATTGCTTGGTCGCATCAGCCTTGAGGCGCTTTAGCTCCTCGAGATACTCTTCATTGAGCGGTCGCGGCTTGGGCGGCTCGGGCACCACTGTCGTGGCCGCGGGCGTCTT
>Ga0265326_10000217_pt1 | contig 28024 bp, 24 predicted proteins | sample 41424metaG_FD_192439 | JGI IMG/M metagenome (GOLD analysis project Ga0265326, IMG submission 192439) | Rhizosphere microbial communities from Carex aquatilis grown in University of Washington, Seatle, WA, United States - 4-14-24 metaG | ecosystem: Host-associated > Plants > Roots > Rhizosphere... | reverse complement strand
TCCCCTCCCCCCCCCTCCAGATAAACCATGGTACCCCCTCCAATTTGAAGGGGGTACCATGGGATTTCGGAGTCCCCCCCCCAACGATCTCGGTTCTCATGGTCATTCCTTCCGTCTCCAATCATGTCGTGCACGGTGGGATATGGCACGCGCGCGATCATCAACGCAACGAACGGTAGCGTTGTGTGCCTTTGCCGCGCGGGTTACATTGGCGCTCAGTGCGAGGAGCTTGATGGGTGGTACCTGCCAACGGTCGCTGTGTTCCATGGCTTGCACGTGCTCGTGCTCGTCGCGGTCCTGGTCTGGTCCGCTTTCCTTTTGGGCGACAAGCAGCGACGCCAGGCTTTTCGCGGAAGCTTGGCCGGGCTCACGTTTGGCCTGGTGGTGGTGTCGGGCGCGGCGCGCATCGCGTGGTTGGTCCTCCCGTCGGGCGAAATCACGCCCTTCTACGTGCCGCCCACTGTCGCATACGCCTATTTCTACGCGGCGCTCAGCTCGTTGGCGCCAGTGTTGTTGCTGTCGGCGTGTGCCATTGTCATGACCTTCTGGGTCGACCTCTGGGAGGGCAAGGCGCGCCGCGTCGGCACCGTGTCGAATCTGGCGCTCCGCTCCAAGATCCTCCTGATTGGCCTGGCGAGCATCACCTTTGTGCTGGCGGCGGTTGGCATCTTCATCCTCCAGCCGACGACGAACTTTTTGCTCATTTTGTTGCCGCTCGCCGCCAACGCCATCCTATTCACGGTCTACGCCGTCCTGATTGCCCGTTTCAATACGGAGGGCCTGTCTGACCGGTTCCGTCTCAAGCATCTCACGGCGTCGCGTCTGTGCATTGGCCTGGCCGTGGCCTGGTGTCTGTACACCCTTGCGCTCCTCCTGCAGATTACGCTGGCGCTTCTGGCTGCGGCGATTCCACCGGCTGCGCGCAATGTCGAACTGATTTCGCACATTTTTTACCGCCTATGTGAACCCGCCGCGGCAGTGATGGTGATGCTCCTACTCGACCCGCACGGCCGCGTCCTTCGCAAGTGGTGTCGCCCGCACACGAAACGCGAGAAGGATACGACAAGCACCTCGACGTCCTCGCTTTAGACCCCGGCGTATGTATTTATGTATGTATGATCAGTCGCTCCAGCACAATGGCCACGTGGCTCGCCATTGCGGCGTGTCTTGTGGGGATGGTTGCCGCCGTTACGGCGGCGTCACCCATGGACCCCCATGCCGTCCTCCAGTTTGGGGGCAAGAACAATAAGAACTTTTACTCGCTGTCGCGCATCCGCCCCTGCAATGTGGGCAAGCTTGTGAGTTACTGCAACATTACCGTTGACGGCGAGGTCTCGGATGGCGCCTCCATTGTCAACGGGCTCCTCCATGTGTCGACCTGGTCGGGCACGACGCTCGTCGTCGACGTGAGCACGCCGGCATGCCGCGTCATCGCCTCCACCTTTTTGCCCAACCAGACGGGCCGCTCGGGTGTGATGACGGCGTATGGGTCGACGGGCACGGGCTCGCGCAATGTGCCTGCGCTCGCACTGGCGCGCAATATCCAGGTGATTGGCGACCTGTCGCGGGCCGTCATCTACGGCCAGGACATGACGACGCAGCGAATTGTGTGGCAGACGACGCTCAGCAACGCCACAGCCACGCGCATCACGGGCAGTCAGACCATCTCGGGCGATGGGCAGTACGTGTACGCGGCCGTGTCCTCGCTCGAGGAGGGCAACCCGGCCTGCTTCAAGCAGACGCCCGCCCTCTGTCCCTTCCGCGGGCTCGTGTACAAGTTGCGGGTCGCTGATGGCGCGGTCGTGTGGCGCCAGCAAATGGCCCCGGGCGCTGAGACGGAGACAATGGGCTATGCGGGCGCGGCCGTGTGGGGCGGCGCCCTCCTCGAGTGGAACAATCGCTTGTACGTGGCCACGGGCAACACCTACCGCCTGCCCGACAATGTGACGGCCTGCCTGGCCGCGACCAATGGCAGCGTGTCGACGTGCGTGGACCCGATGCACATGCCCGACGCCATCGTTTGCCTCGATGCCACCACGGGCGCCGTCCTCTGGTCGCACTCGTTCAACCTGGACGTTTGGACGGTGGCGTGCGGCCCCGACCATGCGCCGCCGGGCATGTTCCCGATGCCCACGTGCGACATGGACAACCAGGAAGACGACGCGGACTTTGGGCAAGGACCCATGCTGCTGCGCGCGACGAGCCCTGGCCGGCCCTATGATGTCCTCATGGTCGGGCAGAAGAATGGCTACGTGTGGACGCTCAATCCCTACACGGGCGCTGTGCTCCGCGGCGTGTTCGTTTCGCCCGGCTCGACCGTGGGTGGGCCGCTCCTTGGGCACGCGGCCGACAATGATCGCGCCTACTTTGGCGGCGCGAATGGCCGGAACGTGCCCTTCACCATGGTCAATGGCATGAACTGCTCGTCGGGCGCGCTGACGGCCGTGGACATTCGCACGGGCGCCATTGTCTGGCAGCTGTGCGATCCGCATGCCAATCGCATGTACGGCTTCTTGGCGGTGACGCGCGGCCTTGTGTGGGCGGGCTCCATGGCGGGCGACACGGACAATCTGTACGCGATCAACGCGCACACGGGCGCGATTGTCGCCACCTTCTACGGCAAGGGGTCGCGCATTCAGGCCCCGGTCTTCTACAAGAACCTCATGATCGCCGCGAATGGGTACACGGTGCCCGGGTACGCCCTCGGCGACAACACCATCCAAGTGTATGCGCTCGCCGACGCTGACTGCGATTGCGATGATGACGATAACGATGCCAATGATTGACACCAACACATATATGCACATGAAAAATTGTAATATATATATTCTTTATTGTGTTAACGCCGCGAGCTTAAGCTTGTGGAATCGCGAGCGAATGTGTTTGAATGCGTCGGGATTCTGCTGCACGGCGGCACGGCAGATGCCGAGGGTTTGTGGATAGACGTGTCGGAGAGCCAAGCCGTCTTGCGTCACGGCCGTGAGGCGCATGGCAAGGGTCTGTTCGCACCTGATTATTCCAAGGGCCATGGCATTTTGTTTTAGGGCGGCGAGACAGAGCTCCTCCGTTTGCTCTCGCACATGGTCGATGGCCATGCCGTTTTGTTGCACGGCAGCGAGGCAAATCTCGCGCGTTCTATTGGTGACCCAACAAAGCGCCATTCCATCGCGTCGCACGGCTGCGAGACAGATCTCTGCCGTTTGATGACGGACCTTCCAGAGAACGTGGGGATTCCTTTCCACAGCCGCTATGCAGACGGCGGTCGTCTGGTCCTTGATGTCGGACAATATGTAGGGGTCCTTTTGCACGGCGGCGATGGCAATCTTGGGCGTCACGTGTCGGACGGACTTGATCATGCAGGCCGCATACGTCACGGCGACAATGCACATTTCTTCTGTCGGTCGCTTGACATAGGTAAGCGCCCAGGCGGCATGATGTATGGCAGCGAGGCAGATCTCGCGTGTTTGGTGTTTCACTCGCTGAAGGTTCCATCCGTAGTGGCTCACGGCTGCAAGACAGACGGCAGGGGTCTGTTGCTTGACGTATTCAAAGGCCCCTGGGTCCTTTGTCACGGCCAAGGTACATATCTCGGCCGTCTGATTCTTGACGTATTTGAGTGCCCATCCAGTCCGGGAGACTGCCGCCAGACAGATGTCGTACGTCTGCTCTCGGACGAATTGCAGTGCATGTCCATCCTTTGCCATGGCCGCGAGGCAGAGTTCCGGGGTCTGAATTTCGACCTCGCCCAGTCGAGAAGGGCGGTCCATGACCGTGCGCCAGGCGGCAAAGTACTTGGCCTCCATGGTCGCCCGGTGCAATGGCTGTGACAAGATACGCGCCACCCGCGACGAGGCGATCAGGAAGGCCGCGTAATGGGCCGGCCGGACGAGGTAGGAGGCGATCACAGCAATCACGTCGTCGCACAGGTCATGAAACCCGAGAGGAGGCGCAGGCGGCGTCTCGGGCGCGCAGCGTGCGCGTTTGTGGGGCCGGCCACTGATGTGCTCGCCATCTGCACGACGCTTTGACATCTCACCCCGGGGCGAGAGAGAAGATGAATGAACACTTTACATGATAACACATGGATAGTTTCACTCGGCTTGGACCGTCTGCACGGTCGAGGAGGTGGAGGCCGACGTGTCCTTCTTGCGCGTGCCGCCCGTGGACGTGGATGAGAGGCTCTGGGTGTTGCGCCCGCTCGAGGCACGGCATCCAAAGGCGCGCGCGTAGAAATGGGGTCGGTCAAAGCTGCCGGCGAAGCAGATGAGGAACGTGGCCGTGCAGACCTGCCACGCCAGGGTGGTCTCGAGCAGCAGTTGCTGCACCTCGGCGCGATTCGTGATCCAGAGGAATTGCGATGGCACCAGGTAGCAGGCGTAGGCCCAACTGACGAGCTCGGTCAGCGTGACGACAATGCTCCGCACGTAGAAGTAGCGCATGTGCTTGTTTCCTGCCCAGTTTTCGCGACCCTTGGCGGTGAACAATTGGAAGATGTAGCGCCAGCGCAAGTACCCCGAGGCCAGCGTGATGCCAGCAATGCTGATCACGGGCAAGAATGAGATGGCATACTGCAAACCGGCACGCGCTGCCAGCGGGAGCGTCTGACCGGCCGCGTAGACGACAATGGTGAGAACGATGTTGACGACCATGACAGCCATGAAGAAGATACAGCCGGCGAGCGCGACACGCAACAAGGCCGGCGAATGCCCGAGGTTCTGGTATTTCATCAAAAAGGTCATCCACACGGTCGCCGCGCCCATGTACCCGAGCACGAGGAAGTTCTGGCCCACGAGGTGGACGGTCGCGCCAATGCCGGCATGCACCGGCTCTCCGCCGATCACATCGAGTGTGGCTAGTGCGCCCGACGCAATCTTGAACGGTCCGTAGAGGAACACAGCCAAGAGCACGTAGGGTAGAGGACGCTTGAGGAGGGCGCGCCCGCCGACCTTGGCCGCCGACGCGACGAGCTCAAAGACCGCCCAGACGAGAAGGGCCGAAATGAGCACGAAGAGCGTCACAATGTACGCTTCCTGGCGCCACTCGGGAATGAGGTGGTAGAGCGACGTGCAGTTAGCCGTCGGGTCGCGGTAGATGCCGCACACGCATGCCGTCACGTTAGAGCCTGGCGCAATGGGCGCGCAGACGCCGTACGGCGCACACGAATCCGTCGTGTTCGTGTGCACGCACGGGGGCAGGGTGCGGTCGCTGAGGCTACTGCTCATCTGCGGGAAGGGGAATGAGGAGGGAGTACACAACGTACACACGGATCTATTATTGGTCAAATCAATGCCAGGTTGGCTCGTTTGGTGGGCCTTTCTTCCTCCTCCTCCGCCTCGTGCGGGCGTATCGGGCGTTTGAGGCTCGGCGCGGCTGACATGGCGGCGGCAATGCGTGGCATGAAGCGGCCCATGGCCATGTGCATGCCGTCCACGTTCTTGGCGCCCATCAAGACGAGACAGCGCGCAAAGACGAGGAGGCACAGGCCCTCCATGGCGGGATCCCGCATCGTCGTGCCGGCCGCGCCTTCCGCCATGCCCTCGCGCGTCGTCATGCCCGGGAAGAGCCGTCGCAGGAGCTCGCAGTCCATGGGCCGAGGGAGGCGGAAGACGAACACGCGGTTGTGTGAGCCCGTCCGGTGCGCGCTCAGCTGCGTGTGCCCGCCGAGTCCAGTCTGCAGCAGGACAATGGTCAGTTGCTGGGCAAAGTTGCTCAGAAGGTCGTTGCGCGACGCCGTCTCGTTGATCTTCATCAGCGACAGGTGCAGCGTATGGCGCGAGCACACGGGCGTTGCGTACCGCATCCAGAACGATTGGTTGCCCGTGGCCCGGTGCGCACTCGCAATGCCCAGGAGGGCGCGCTGCGTCGCCATGCCCGGCAACGCACCCTCGCCCGTCGCCGTAGGCTCCGCCCAGGGGAGGTGAACGCGCGCTCCCGTGATCTGTGCCGCATTGACGGCGTTCACGGTCGTGCCCGAAAGGACGCTCCCGTCGTCCAACGCCTGCTCGACGGGGTAGCGTTCCATGGCCGGCTCGGCCAGGACATCGTCGAGCGTGACGGGCGCTCGGCCCGGCCCCACGTGGCCACCGACCCGCGCTGCGCGCTGCTCAGCCCAGAGCCGCCGATCGAGACGGGTGCATGCCAGCGGGACCGCCCCGCCCACGCGCTCTTGCATATAAGCATGATAAGGGGTGCCGACAATGGGCGAGTCAACCCACACGCGGGCCCGGGCCTTGCCGAAAAACCGGGCAGCGCGGGCGAGTCGAGCGTCCTCGGCCGTCGTCATCGCATCTTCCACAGCTGAATGAGGTCGGCGCTTGTCAAGTATTCGCCGCCCGTGAGCTCGGAGCGTCGAATACCCCATGCCTTGGAGACAATATCGCCGGTCAGGCCGAGCGCGATCCACTCGACCACCGTCTTCTTCCGCAAGATGCCAGCGAGCTCCCGTGACCGCCGTTGGATCGGCAGAGTCGACGGCCAAACGCGCCATTCGTCTGCAGTGGATGGCCATCGCAGGTGCGGCGGCATGGGCCCGCCGGCCAGCGCCTTCCACTCGGTCGGCGTCATAATCGTCTGCACGACCGCTGGCTGAGGGCGGAGCATGTCAATGACACGACCTACGAGCGGCCTGCTTGTGGGCTGCGCGGCCGCGACCTCGTCGCGCACCCACTGCTCCACCTGCGCGAGGTCGACAAACGAGAGACGCTGGCCATGTTCTTGGGGGCGGCCAGCAGGCGCATTCGCGGCGATAGCGACCGCGTATCGCACGAGCAACTGACACCAATCGCGACTCGACATGGGCGGCGTGGCAGCGGCCTCCGCGGCGCCTGCCGAGGGCGCGGGTCGCAAGGCGGCATTGGGCAGCGTCAGGCTCTTCTGCCGCTGGAGCCAGGCAGCATGGACAGCCTGGATGCCGGCGGAGATTTCCGCCTCTGCTCGACGTGGCAAGATGAGACCCGCTTCACGGTACGCGGCGAGTGTGCCGGGGACGTCGACGACGCTGCCACAGGCGGGCGCGGTGGCGCGCACGAGGTTGACATCGATCGCGTCCATGAACTCAATGGCTTCTTGTTTTCGCCGCTCGTCCCATGTGCGCGCCTGCTCAACGGGCATACCGGCGCGCATCACGTCCTGGGCGAGGGCGGCCATGACCGTGTGTGCGCGCACGGCCAATTTGGCGACCGCGTCGTGGTCGGTGGCGTCGCCGCCCACCATGTACGGGGACGGCGCGCCTGCGCGCACACTGGCTTCCGTCCTCAGCCACGCTTCGGCGTGCTGCACCCGGGCCCGTGCCGCTCGTGCCCGCAGCAGGTCGCTAAGCGCGTCGGGGGCGCCCAGTGGCTCGAGGAAGGTGTCAATGGCGAGGGGATCGGCACATGCCGCAGCAAGACGCGCATAGAAGGCACCGTCGGGGATGAGGCCGGCGATACGCCGCACGTCCGCGCTCACGATCTTGTCGTGTTGGAGGCGAAGCGCCGCCGCCGCTGCCGTATTGTCGTCGCACGCGTGCAGGTAGGCGACCACTAGGACGTACATGGCTGCCGCATAGTCGGCCGCCAGCGACGCATAGGCGCGGCGGGCGCTGCCGCACTCGTGGGCCAGCGCATCGGTGGTCATCGTTTCCCAGCCCGTCGAGCCGGTGCGCGTGAAGAAGAGCTCGAGGGCGAGCGCGTAATCCCGCACGGCGGGAATGTTCACCTTCCCCGTGGGTGTGAGCGTTGCCGCCTGGTGCCGCATGGCCGATAATTTCTCTTGCACGGCCTGCTTGGCCGCGGCATCCGCGCCCTCAGCCGTCCGCAGCACGAAGAAGGTGGCCGGCATGTCGGATAGCATGGGCTGGTATATGGAGGTAGTTGCCATCAGTTCGTCCTGAGCCGAATGACGGCGGCTATCTGGGAAGCGGCCATTGGCCACGGATACGGGGCCCTCATGACGGCCATTCACTGGGCCGCGGACGCCGACGGCGCGGGCACCATGGCCGGCACCCTGCTTGGCGTGGTGGCGCGCGGATGGACGTCCATCTACGCGTACGCGCCCCTGCTGGCGTCGTGGACACCTCCCCTGGCGCTCTCGACTTGGACGGCCCTGCGCTGGTGGCGCCAGCGGCCCTGGTTCTGGCAGGCGGTGACGGTCATACTGACGCTAGTGTGCGTGTTCGCATTCGCCGTGCCCATCACGGCCGAGTACCTGAAGATTATGCGCCTCAACGAGCCGCGCCAGCGCAACACGTGGCGCTGCGACAACGTGGACGAGTCGGGGCTGCCCGACTTTATCGCCATCTGCGATCAGCACCGACAGTTCCTCAAGTCGCCCCTGGGCGCGGCCGTTCTCGCCGTCTTTGATCGGCAGTTCGTTGGACTCCGCGCGGCCCTTGGCAGCACGCTCATGATGATCGTATTCGTCGTCGGTGCCATCTGGGTATTCGTGGGACGCTACCTCGCTGGCGTGGCGCGCGCCACCGAACGCCGGCGCCTACGCAATGCCGCAATGGATGCCGCGGCCTCCCCAACAACAACGAAGAAGGTAGAGTGACATGTCAGAGGCTAATGGAGGCAAAGTCCGGCTGCTTCGCGGGCAGCACGTAGGCCGAGCAGCACATGACGGCCTGGAGGGCCTCGGGGTCGGCCATGCACTGCTTGCCGCGGGGGCCCGTGCCGCTGATGTAGAGATCCCAGCGGCCCGACTGGGGGTTGTAGTGGTACGTGGGCGAGAGCTCGATAAAGGGTGCGACCGTGATGCCGCTGCCGTCGCTGTACTCGGCGCGCGTGGCCGTGTCGAGCGCCGTGAGGTAGTCGGAGTGAACATTCGGCGAGAGCATGTCGCGCAGGGTCGAGTAGCCCGTGTTGAGGCAGTCGGCCACTGAGGCAACACCGCCGGCGGCGCCATGGCGGCCACCGCGCGCGGGATCGCCAGCGGCGCCGGCAAAGGCGTGGATCGGGTACTGCTGCTGGTTCTCCGTGATGGGATATGGCACGAGCCAGAAGTCGCCGCCGGGCCGGTCGCCCACGGGGGCGCCGGCCATGAGGGCATCGAACTCGTCGAGCGACTGGATCCAGCCGACGCCGTAGCCGCTCTCAATGCCGCCGGGAATGATGCCGTCGATCGAGCTGATGCCGTCGGGGTCGCGCCAGCGCACGCCATGGGAGACGGTCCAGACAAAGTCGGTCTCGCCAATGACACCCTGCGAGTAGACGGCGCAGAGGAGGGGCGCAATCATGACGTCGCACGTGTGCGTGTCGTTGGCGCTGTTGCTGTGGCGCATCACAATGATGTTGTAGCTGAACGAGCGCTCGGACGGCCGCATCGCGTGGTAGTTGAACAGCTGCACGGCGAACGAGGCCCAGTTCGCAATCAGGTCGGGCGACAGCCTGGCGCGCGCGATCAGGAACAGGACGCTGATCTCGGCCGAGGACATGGACGACAGCCGCTTCAGCGCCTCGATGCGCGTGCCGTCGAAGATGATGGCAGAGGTCTCGGCGGCGTCGTAATCGGATGGGGCGGCGCGCGGGAAAACAGCGGGATCAACGCCAGGGAAGTACGCGTCCAGGTCCATGGCGTCCTCCTCCATGACTTCGGGCGCGGGCTCGGCCGCGGGCGCGTCCAGGGCGAGGGCCTTGCTCCAAACGGTCGTGTCGGCGAACTCGACCGGGCGCGACAGGGTGGCGAGCAGCTCCTCATTGTGGGCGAGCAGCCGCACACTCTTCTCGGCCGCCTTGAGCGGGGCCTTCTCAATGGGGCCGTCGGTGGCGACGCGTGCCGTCGTCAGCTTCTCGACCATGTCTTGTGCTAGGCGAGCACGAGTACCGGCATCGGGGAGACCAGAGGCCGTGTGCGTGTAGCCCTTGAGCTTGTTCTCCATGGTCTTGAGGAGAGCGTCCGTCTCCGCTGGATGCGCCGTGTGGTACTGCTGGAGGCGAGGCTCGAGGGCGGCCACGGCATCAAAGGCCTCGTCGGGCACAAGCCGCAGGACGGGCGAGAGGAGAGTCGCCACCGGTGCGTTGAGGCCGTCGGCGAACACATGGGGGACGCCAGGGGCGCCAGGTGCTGCACCGGGTCCGAGGCTCCATGTCTTGTAGACCTCGGCGAGTTTTCGCATGTAGTTCGTGGGGGTCGTCTTGGCAGTGTTCAGGTCCGCCTGTGGGTTGAAGGGGCCGCCATTGAGCTTAAGCCCCTTCAGCAGGTTCTTTGCCTGGGCCGTGGAAATGCCGAACATGCGCGACAGGATCGCCCGCGGATCCTCCTTCCCGGCGGAGGCGACGATCTTCGAGGCGAGGCTGCACATGAGGTCGGTCGGATAGTAGGCCTCGGTCAGGTGGCCGACGCGCTGGCAAAAGTCGAGACGGTCGGCCAGCGTCCTGGCAAGGTCGGTGTTAAGGAACGTCTTGAAGTGGAGGAGGAGAGGGAAGCGCTTGTAGAAGAGGACGTTGTCCGTTGTGTCGGCACGCGCCAGGTTGAGGGCGGCAACGGCCGTGGGCTGGTCGGGCGACTTCATCTGCTGCACGTGCTCGAAGAAGCTGGCCAGGAGGGTCGGATTGCCGCGGAGGGTGTTGCGAATGGATTCAGCGCGCGCCGAGAAGGTGCCGTTCGAGTCCGAGAACCAGCCACCAAAGCCCGTCTCCGTGATGCCTTGGAGGAAGTTGAGGGGATGGAAGCGCCCCGAGCGGCGGTCCATGTAGTGGACGGGGACCGTGTACTTGGCCCGGGCCACGTCCGTGTTGCCAAAGTCCTCGACCGCGAGCCGCTGGCAGCGGTAGGCGTAGCCATGGGTGTTGTGGCGGATGAGGGCACGCAGGGCGTCCTCGTCGGGCTCGTCGCGGTAGCGCCGGAAAATGGGCATGGTGACGGCGATGATGGGATCGCCCTGCTCCGAGGGGAAGGTGGCGAGCGGCTGCATGCTGAGCTGCTTGAAGCCATCGGCGAGGATGGTCGCTTGGGGCGTGAGGTCAATGGCCTTGGCCTCAAAGGGCCGAATGCTGCCCTGGATCATCGTGAGGTAGTTGTCGGCGCCCTCGGGCACGACGAGGAGGTTGCCGGGCGTGACGCCGTTCTCCTTCATCTCCTTCTTGATGCGCGCGACGGCATGGTTCGGCTCAATGGCGGCGGCGAGGAAGAAGCGCGTCGTCTGAAGGTAGTACTCGAGCGGGCCCATGGGCGCGGTGCTGCCCTGTCGCTGGCGCTTCATGATGGCGCTCTGGGCGGGCCGCTGCGAGATGGCCATGGCCGTCTCGGTCATGATGGTGTAGAGGCAGGTCTGCACCGTGGCCTCGAGGTTCTCCCAGAGGGCGTCCAGGCCATAGCGCTCGTCGACGAGCGTCTCATTGGGGATGGAGAAGTAGTGCTTGTACCGACGCGTCTTGCCTTCCTCCGCAATCCGATAGGCCTTGGTCGTTCGAGGCAGACCCTCGGGCCCGACCTCGGCCCAGGCGTACTGGTAAATGTCGCGGTTGATGACGCGCCACTGGTGCTCGTTCGAGATCTGGACGCGCGTCGCGATCATGAGGAAGGGCATGCCCTTGCGCTCGTTGAGCATCGAGATGTTGGCCGTGCGCGAGAAGTCGAGCAGGTACGTGTTCTTGTGCTTCTCGTCCACCTGCGACCAGCCGATGAAACTCTCCTGGCCAAAGGCGCCGAGGTTGGAATCGTCGCCAATCGGGTTCGCGAACCGCTGCCCGAACATGCGCGTCATCACGGCCGACCAGGACGACGGCGTCACCTGGGTGTTCGCCCCTGTCGTCATCGGCTCGATGAGCCGCGAACGGTACATGTTCACATCCGTGCGCTGCGGCACGCCCTGGACAAGCGACGTCATGTCGGCGGAGCGCAGCAGCAACAACAACTACCTTTCTTCCTCCTCCTCCACACACACGAAGCCAAGACCCGATCGACGCACAGAGACACGACCGGCCGCCGACGCCCACGGGCCGCGTCCCCGCCCCCCGCATGTCACCATTGCTACGCTCCAAAAAGCTTACATGCCAGCAGTGTCTGTGCCGTCGTCGTCGTCGCCCTCGGCATCGTCGTCGTCAGGGTCGCCGCGGCAGCAGCGGACGAGGGAGCGCGTGCCGCGCGTGCCGCCGCAGTAGTCGCCGCAGAAGCGGGCACACTCGCGGGCGCCGCGCGCCTGGTTGTAGCGCCGCTGCAGCTCGGCCTGGGCGGTGACGACGAGGATGGCGAGGACGGCGCCGGCGCCCGTGCCGATGAGGGCGATGAAGAGGCCGACGAAGACGAAGGCGTCGAAGCCGGTCTTGGCAAAGTCCACGATCTCGACCACCACGAGGCAGAACTCGAACACGAAGAGCACCAGCGACAGGAGCGCATAGGCCATCACCGTCGGCACGAGCGGCGAGCGCGGACTCGGGATGCACTCTTGGAACAACGTCAGCGGCCACAGCAGCAGCGTCGGCGAGAGCCCGACCCAGCTGAAGCCGACGAAGAAATTCTTCACCGGCACGAGCGGCACCGTCCCGGGGGTTAGCACGGCCAGGAACAGCAGCGTCACAGCGACCGCGAACATGAGCATCGCCATGGTCCATGCCAGCGTCCTTGATCGCATGGCGCGCTGCCCTGCCGCCTCCTTGCTGCGCAGGAGGGCGTTCTGCTTGATGCGCTCGAGGTCGGCGGCGTGTGCCTCCATGGCCCTCTTCAGCTTCTCAATGTCGTCGCTGGCCCGTGCCTCTCGCCGAGGAGGCCGTGGCGCCTCTCGCCGAGGGGGCGGTGGCGCTGCCGCCGGTGTCTCATCGGCGTCGAGGCGAACGCCAACCGTATCGGGCGCGGCGCTCAGGTAGCCGCGATCTGTGCGCTTCTTCTTGGTGACGGTGACGAGCGGCTCCCAGCGGCGATCCCCGCCGTCCATTCTCTTGCTCAACTACCCTCTGGGCGTCGGCGAAAAAATGACCGAGGAGCCGCGGCGCCGCCCGCCGCCAAAAACGGGGGGCCATCGATTCCAGGAGAAGCTCCGGGCCATGGCCCGTGCGATTGAGGCGCGCGAGGCCGACCGCGAATGGCAGCGTGCCCAGTGGACGACGGCCATGCCGACGACGACGGCGCTCATGACGCCCCTGCAACTCTCGCTTGCCTACCGAAACGACGGCGGGGTCGTCGCTCGACAGTGGCGTGCCATGCGGCCTCGAACGCAGCTGCGGCCATCCCAACGCCAGTCCATGGCGGGCATGCTGGCGGCCGAACGCAATCCGTACAATGGCGCGCGGGGTGGCATTCTGGCCGACGAGGCGGGCACGGGCAAGACGCTCATGACGATTGCGCACGTTTTCGAGGAGCTGCAGGATCGCGTGATTAACGAGGGCGGGGACCGGTTTGGCCGGCCAACACTCATCGTCGTTCCCAAGCAGCTGCTGTCGCAATGGGTGGGCCAAATCGAGCTGCACCTGCCGCCGGGCGCACTGACCTACTACGTGGCCGCGTCGTCGGGGCCAACGCATCGGCGCGCGGCCGGTATCGTCTTAGAGGCGGATGTGCATCATCTGCGCTTCTGCATCGATGTCGTGCTGACGACGTACGAGACGCTGCGCCGCGCAATGACCGTGGCCATGGCGGAAGAAGCCATGGGCGGCGAAGAGGAGGATATCGAGGAGGAGGAAGAGGAGGAGCCAAGCGACGAGCGCGCGGCAGCGATTGCGCAGCGGCTCGCCGCGGTCGACGCATCTCATCCAGCACGCAATCGCGGGTTGTTTGGCGTCGAGTGGTATCGCATTGTCGCCGACGAAGCCGTCTACATTAAGAACACGAGCTCGCGCAACTACGCGGCGATTCAATGGCTGCGCGCCGAGCGGCGCCTGTTCCTGACGGCCACGCCGGCGCCCAACGCCCGTGTGAGCGAGCTGAATGCGCTGCTGCGATCGCTCGGGTGTCGCGACCTCTTGCCTGAGACAGCGGCCGCCGCCATGGACGATGCGCTCGAGGAACGCCGCGCCACGCTCATCAAGCGCTTCTTCATCAGCACCCCGCTCCCCCCAGAGGAGCGCCGTCCGCCGTTGCGGCCGTCGACCGAGTGGCTGTCGCTGGCCGAGGAGTCGCCCGCCGAGGACGAGGGATATGCGGCGGCGGCAGAATTTGCCGAGGAGCGTGTGCGCACGGGCCGGTGGAAGCGCATTGATGCGATCAACTACCTGCGGCAAGCGTGTCTCTCGCCCCTCTTTGCCATTGTCGACGACAAGGCCACGTACGAGGCGCAGATGGCAATCTCGACGAGGCGCACGCCGGTGAAGATGGCCTTTGTGATCGCGTACGCGCAACAGCGGCTGCATCCACACGAGAAGCTCATCGTCTACAGTGAGTGGGTGCGGCCCCTCGAGGAGCTGGCGTTCCATTTGCGTCGTGCTGGCATATCCCGTGTGCTCATGCACGGCAACATGTCCGAGAGCGACGCCGACGCGGCCTACACTGCCTTTTGCGCCGAGGACGATGATCCACGTGTGATGCTGATGACGAGCATCGGCGCCGTCGGCAAGGACGCACTGAAGCGGGCCAATCACATTCTCGAGCTGGCCCCGACCTGGTCGCCCGGCCTGGACGAGCAGCTCGGCGGCCGCATCAATCGACTGGGCCAGACGCGCCCCGAGCGGCTGTTCTTCCTCAAGCTCGTATTGCGCGACACGATCGAGGAGCACGTCAACTCCGTCAACTGGGACAAGGGCGAGAACCAGGGACAGCTGCTCCTTGTACGCCCGCGGAGGTGATTGATTATTGCTGTTTAGTGGTGTATCCCTCGATCACGGTGCGCATGGCCGCCGACGCATGCAATTGGGTGATGCAATAGTCTTGTATGGCTCGGATCGTATCTGGCGTCAGGTGTCGACCGGTATGGTAGAGCGCGCGGATGGCAGCAATAGGGTTGGTGAACGGTATATAGTGCTCCATCAGCGGATGTACATTGGCCGCGGTCATGCCTACGCTCAGTAAAGCATCACAGCATGCGGCATATGCCGCCGACCGCGGGTATGACCTCCGACAGACAAGCCACGTGATGCAATGAGAGGGGAGACGCGCGATCACGTGTGGCATTAGATCCCCTATGTTCGCCTCGCTGTCGGCAAGTTTCTGTTCCTCGAGGCAGTACTGGGCCATGTCGGGAGTATAGGTGAGCAACTTGAATGATGATGGTGGCGTTGCGCCGCTCGGCGGGTGCCTCGACGCCAGCCCTCTGAGCCATTTCAGAGACGTGCTGGTGTGGATCGAAATCCCGTCGGCAGGTGCCTCGCCCGTGTGCGTGTAGAGCCACTCGTGGGAGGCCGCCGAGTCGGCCCCTGCCTCGGAGGCGAGTAATGTGTTCCATATGGGCCACAATGACACCCATGGTCTGGTGCCCATGGTGACCATGCGATGAACACGTTCCATCACGCAGACGCGTCCGTTCCGTGTCGCGCAGATGAACGCCTCTATAAAGCCGGCGCTGCTGATCTTGCCTTGTCCAGCAGCAAGGTTCGCCTCTCGCTCGTCCCTGGCGAGAAGAAACGCCATTGGCATGCCAAGCCCATTCACTGGCTCGCAAAGCCCGGTAACTACGCGGTAGGCATCTGCCAACTTGCTCCTAGCGTAAATCCCAGGAGCATACCATGGGGCATTGGTGAGCACATTGGCCGCATCGGGTCGGGCGCGGAAGTGTACCACCGCGGCGTAATCCACCAATCGTGTGGGTGTCCGAGCGCCAATGGCCGCCCGCCACGCCTTCCAGCCTGTCTTTGCGCGGTCGCGATCCATATTGAGCAGGGCGGCAGCGGCCATTTCAGGCAAGCCCCGTGCCATCAATGCGCGAAACCGACGGTCACATTGCGCGAGCAAGCGTGCCACAGGATACTGGATGGCGTCCAAGGCTGTCGAGGGACAGTCCTTGGTGCGATCGATCCCGTCTACGGCGCTCACAATCGCCGTCACGGCTCTGTCATCCGCTGCCGTTAGAACGATCGATCGTGCCACCAATATCCACGCGTCGTCGACCAGATCAGGCGTTTCCGCGGGCGGCACACACGGCCGTTTGGCAAGACGTGGTGAATCGGCCGCGTCATCTTGGCGCGCTCGCTTGGCGGCGCTCATTCAAATGAAGAATGACTGAGGCCCCCTCGTCAGCCACAGAAAGAGGGGGTGGGATGGGAATTGGAGGGGGGGGTGTTTTTCCAGCCCCCCCCCTCGATCGGGGGCGGGCGATCAAATCAAGTGGGTCTGTTCATTCACTCCTCTCACGATGCAAGCGACATCAGAGAAGGTCAGCAAGATTAAGGCGAACCAATGCAAGCCCGGCAAGAACGGCCCGATATTGACTTACTACGGGAAATACATGGCGGCCATTTGCGACGAGGCGTGCGCGAAGATGGACGAGGGTGCCTCTTTTGCGGCCCGTGTCTTGGCGGACCGGGCCTTCCTCGGCGGCGTGGCATACGCTGGCTACTTGGGTGACGTCTACTTGCGCAAGTTCAACGTGCACCCTATCATCGACGATGGCCGGCGTCGGCACACGACGGTTATTACGCCCCTCCCTGGCAAGCACTCGGCCGAGGAACTGGCTGGCATCCCGGACGTTGCCTCGTTGGTCGCGCGGCGTCGTACCGTTGGTTCCAAGATGGCGCACCACTTTGGACTTGATCGACGTGTCCGGTTCGTTATGACGCCAGGAGTCCTGGACCGGATTGTCGCCGGGACAGCGCCGGCGCACCGCTGGTACTACCCCGCCAGCCTGCGCCGCAGGCAGCCGGACAGCGAGGTGGAGTGCGTATACTTCATTGCTGTCCCCGTGACCGCCGCCATCATGAGCGCACTCTGCGGCCTCCATCGCGCGTTCCGCGCGAACTTGGAGAACATGGAGCCAGTGGTCGCGCTGCGCGAGGCACTATATGAACACAAGAATGCGCTCCTGAAGTCTCGTGGCCTGGAGAATCCCGTCAAGCTAGAGTTTGTCGCCGGCACGGAGACGAAGCAGAAGCGCAAGCGCTCAGACGCCGAGCCCGTGCAGGCGGAGCCCGTGGAGCCACCCCCTAAGCGCGCTCGGCTCGAGGAGCCTCCTCGTCGCCCGTGTGGCAAGTCGCCTCGCCCCGCGCCTCCGGAGGCACCCGAGTCACCCCGCCGACCCGCCGGCAAGTCGCTTCGTGCGCTGGCACATGTGCCTCCGCCGAATCCGACCGAGGTCATCACGGACGTGTGCAACGTGTTGACGGCTGCCATGGACACCCTGGAGGGTGGCCTTACCTTTGGCGGCTTCGCGGATGCGGTCAATCGATTGACCCAAGATGCCATGGACGCCGAGACACCGCCAGTGGAGCTGGAGCACCTGCTCGCGGAAGCCCTCAAACTAGTCGTGGAGGCGCACATCTGGAGCACGCTCGAGTCGCCAATCGTGGCCATGGCCGGTGGATCCGACTATAAACGGCGGATGGTGGCAGAGGTCTCCGATGTCGTACAAGACTTCCTCAAGCGAGGCCTGATTCACGAGGCCAAGAACGCGATGCTCGAGCTCGCGGACTCGTTTGACGGGATCAACCCGGATGCTTGGAGTCGCGCCGTTACGCGTCGCGAACAGTGGCAGGGCGACCGCCATCGCGCGGCCTACCGCTATGTGGCGGCAACGCTGCAGACGGTGCGGACCTACAATGCGGACCTGCCCCTGGAGTTCGACTGGAGCACGATCACGCGCCGCTCTCTCGCTGCGGCGGTCAACATGATGGCCGACCGCGCCGGCCCCTTGGCGTGCGACTCCTCGTGCGTTGGCGACAAATGCAGCAACATGGTCCTCGCCAAGTCGCTCTGCGACTACTGCGCCGCGGAGGCGACCTTTACGGGCCGAGCGCCCCTCTTTGAGTCGGACACCCTGGACGGGTGATCGATAAGCTATGCTTGTGTATAATTGTCATCAATATAATAGGCTGTCTTCTTCTTCATCTTGTCTCGGCAGCACACATCCCAATCTCTGGCGAGCCACACGGCCAGGAGAAGTCCACTCTCGGTAGTGACGAGGATAAAAGCGTAAACCAGCACGGCCGGCATGATGGGTGGACGCGACGCGTCGTTAACCACGCCGCGCAGTGTCCATGTCGCGATCGCGGCAACTACCATGGCCAGCAGGATGAGCCCTGCCATGCACGCGATAATTAGCCGAGTCATTGTCCCGCACACGCGGCGACGGCGAGGAGTGGACATGCTGGATGGGGCGAATGAAGGAAGGAAGGAAGATCACTCCATCAGCATGAAACGCGCCCGTTCGCTCACCACGATTGACCTGACGCACGCGTTAAAGCGTGCACGCACCGCGCCACCGCCGCCCATGCCGTCCCGCGCCGAGATTGCCGAGCGCGGCGGCACGGTCGCCTATGCGTTCACGGACCGGAAGGTCTCGTCTCATCTCATTGCCGCGTGCGGCGCGGCCGACCTCATGGCTGCCCTCGACGCCTCGGGCTTTTTGCTCGAGATGACGAGCACGACGCTCGTCGCCATGCTGCGCGAAGTGCTGCTCCGTGTGTGCCTGCTCATGCGGCTGACCTCGGTCAACCAGACATGGGCCCTTGCCGCGCCGCCCTGGGCTATGATCTACCGGAAGCTGGCAGGCGTCCTGTTGGTCGTCGGCGACCGCATCGGTCTCGGGGCGCTGCACGAGCACCCGTTGCTCTCCTCGCTGGCGGTGAGGCGGGCGCCTCTGATGGAGGACGGGACGGCGTTGATGGCCATGGCCAATGGGTATCAGAAACCACTGTCGGCGGCGGACTATCGCCGATTCCTGGCCGGGCTGTGTGCCCTCACGTTGGCGCGGATGAAACGGCCAGACGCGCATCCCTTCGACGTGGCCGATTATGTGCCCTACGTGGATCTTGAAGACCAACTATACGGCAAGCGTCTCTTCGACAATCAGGCGCTTGCGGTCGGCGCGCACGAGGCGTTCACCGGGTCGCCGCTCGCAGGGGGCATTGAAGACATCTTCAAGATGCGCGATATTGTCTGTCGACTCAGCCGTAGCGGCGTCCTCTTCCCAGGCGACACGGCAGAATGGCCGCCTCGTCTAACCCGCAACACGCAGCACCCGCGGTCCGATCACATCAAGGCGGCGCTGGACAGCAGTAGTGTGCATGGCCGCTACGTGTGTATCAAGTGTCCCGAGGACGTTGCCATCACCTGCGCCATCGTCCGTCTGCACGTCACCAGCGTCGTGCGGCATCATTACAGCTACCTTTCCCTGGTCGACAGCCTCAGGTGCCTGACGGCCATGAACAGTGGCGACGCGCCGCCCGACGACTGGCCGCCCGAGTACTATTTAATGCGGGTAGTGACTCACTCTTCTTCGTCTTCTGCTTGATGGCACGGTTTGTCTTGACCGAGGAGGGCTGGCGCTGGATGAACCGCTGCTTCGATGCCACGCCCATCAGCCAGCACTGGGGCGTCATGGCCGTGCTCGCCTCGCTGGAGCCGTTTGAGGCCGACGGATTCACCCAGGTCGAGCTACGCAAACGCGCGGCGGAGCGACGCATGTTCAGCGGCGAAAACGAGAAAACGTTTGACGAATGGTGGGCCTTTTATTTGGCACGCGGACTTATTGCACGGTATCAGACAAGAGCCCGGTAATAGTCAACGGCCTTGGGCACCACGTCGAGGGTGTCATGGCCCGACGCCGTGCCACAGCCAGCCATGAAGCGGAGTGCCGCGTGCACGCTGCGCTTGCCTTGCTCGGGCGTCTTGGCCGTGGCTATGAGGTGATCGAACATGGCCCGTATGGCGGGCTCAAACGGGCGCCCGGCAAAGTAGTAATCCGCAATGTGCCCTACCATCTCGTCCACGCAGGGATCGGCGCCATAGAGGGCGGCAATGAGCTGTCGGACCGTTGCCTCCGATCGCACAGAGGGAAGGCCGTTGCGTATCCAGTCGAGCATCTTTTCGGTAAACGGCGCATGGGCCATGAGCGCGGTAACGTCGGCCGGTGGCATTTGTGCCACGGTGAATCGCGTGTCGTTGCAGTCCGATTCCCGTGTGAAGAAAGCAGCGTCGGCGATCTTGATGTCCGCGTCTTCGCGGGCCAAGGCAAGTAGTCGCCCAAGGGCGGTCGGACAGTCAAACGAGACAATGGACACGTCAATGCCACGCCAATGGTGGTAGCACCACGCGATCGAGGTAGCCGTCTGTATACAGAACGCGTTGCGCCTGTCAGACCCGGGCTCGTCCGGCGGCTTTGCTGGGAAGGGGACCCGCTCGTGTAGCCAGGCATGGGCGGCCAGCGAATCGGCGCCCCGTGGAGATGCCATCAACCGGTACCATACCGTCTCCTCGAACAGGTGTTCTTCGTCCATGTCGAATCCCTCGTCCTCTTCCCGTGGCACCTTGCGAGCCCATACGGCAGCCATGATGCCAATGTCACCGTTGCTGCAGGCAAAGATCGCCCACGCTTCCCACTCGTAGCGTGAGATAGTGTCGGGCCATGGCAGGCGATCAAGCTCGTCGGCCGAGTGGGCGCATAGAATGGCGCCAGCAATGGTACGCCGCCGGTCATCGAACATCTGCAAGAAGTCGTTCACCGCTCCATCGCGGGAGATCCCGCGCAAGAGGAAGAAGCCCCTGAGGATGTCGTCGTACTTCCCGGTGCGAGACATCCACGTCGCTTCATGGAGGAAAAGGCGCGCGTTCGTTTCGTGTCTGTAGTACAGGGCCGCTGCCTGGAGAAGGACGGGCACGGTCAGGCCACCGCGAAGTGGATGCACAATCTTGGCGGTCTGTGTGGCGCCTCCCTTGCCGAAGATGGTATGCCTCTTCGCTAGCTGTCCAGTGCCACTGCCCTGGTAGTGGAGGTTGCGAAAGATCATAGGTGCACCTGGCCTACCGTAGAAGTCCGACCCCTTTAGCACGGTGAAGTAGTTCGCCTGGAGATGCCGCGTGCCGGCCAGCCACGCGTACCAGGCCAGCCAAATGGGAGACGGGCTCGCATGCCCGGCAAGCGAGATGCACTCGGGCATGGTGCGTGCCATGATGCCACGCAGCCGGCGGCTGCACTGCCCCAGGAGGCGTGCCAGGGGGAAGCGAATGGCCTCGGCGTTCATGATGTCCTGCTCGCCTGGGTGTGCGTCGGCGAGGACGCAGATCCCGCGCTGTTGTGCCGCGCCATACTCCTCCTGCCGCACAATGACCATGATCATCTCGTCCAGGAGGAGCGTCGTCAGGTCCACGTCGGCGGGCGCGGAATGGACGAAGCGATCGACGGCCTTTGCCTCGTGTGCCACCGCATCGCGGCGCAGCTCAACGTGCGGACGCAGTTTCTTCGCGGACGGGCCGTCACTGACACTATCGCTGCGCGCTCGTTTCGCTGACATCAAGGAAGCGGACTGACGGGGGAACTTTATTCATCATCGAAGTCGCCATTCCTGAATACCCCCTTGTAGCCATATTTGCGATGGGTCGCGATCAGCCCGCGCTCACACGGCCCTTGGCAGAAGTACGCTACCACCACGGATGTATTGGAGCCGTCCGCTGGCATCGGTGGCTTCTCGGAACAGTTGCGGCGCCAATTCGCCCAATCAATCTTCAGTTCCGTTTTCCGACGACCGCACGCACCGCACCTGGGGGTGGTATCATCATCGTCGTCGTCGCTGATCATCCGTATCGAGCAGCATCGCCCCTTCATGCCGTCCATGAGCAGGAAGGAATGAACGGGCTGGGTGTCACTCCAGCTAGGGCCTCATAAAACAGAGGGGGTGGGGTGGGATTTCACCCCACCCCCTCGAGAAAATGAAGGGGGAGGGGGCTCAATCCATTGGCGGTCGTCATTTCCCTTCCCCCTCCCCCGTTCATATGAAGCGCACGCTCGAGCGTGAGGATCATGATGAGGAACAGCGGTCTGCCAAGAAGGCGTGCGTCCTCGTTCAAGAAACAACGTTTCTGGATTTGACAGATGACGCGTTGCGCGTTGTGGCCCTTTCTGTGCACGTGGCCTTGCGGCGGCACCGCGATCATCTGCCGCTCGTGCGGATTCTCGCGTGTGTCAACAGGTCGTTGAACGCGTGCATGGCACCAGCGCTCGCGCCCTTCAATGAATGGCGCCGGCTAGGCTACCATCGCGTCCTCAAGGGCAAGGAATGGTACTGGGGCCAGCGCGACATGAGGGCGGAGCCAAGACCAAAGAAGCGCCCAACCATGTTTGCCTTGTTGCACGCCATTGCCGAGCGGCGCATGGACAATATCCAGCTGCTCGTTGGTCGGTGCACGGGACAGCGCCTCTACAAGGATGCAGACGATGACGTGCAATACGCAGCCATCGATCTCCTAGAGGCGCAAATCGCGTTGGATGGAGACGAGGACGGGCCGTTCGGACGGCTTTACCGAGCGTTAGGCGACTGGCTGTTCATACCGCCGCGCATTCTGGATCCGGAGCGTCGTGTACCCGGGGTCGACTTAGGCGGTCGCTCGGCTGCGATCTTTGAGCTTGCGCCGTCGTTCGACGCAGCCATTCAGGCACATGCACCGCTTGGCTTTGGCGAATGGCTAAAGGATGAGCCAAGATACCGCACCCAGAACGCCGTGGAAGCTGGGCTCGCGTTACCGCCTAGCGACTACGTGCACGTTAACATCGGGGACATGCTTACGTACGGCCTCTACGATTTGGAACTCATCCGGGTCGTGATGGAACGCGCCATTGCCGACCGCCCTCACCCACGATCAATCTACCTTAATTGGTACATGGGACGTTACTTTGCCTGCGTACCCCGGCGCATCACGCAATCGGAAACGGCATCGGAGACATTTGCCGGTCTCATGGCCAATATTCTCACCACGGATCTACTCACAATTGCATCGGCCGCCTTGCTGGCACGCACGGATCGAGGGGGCGAGCTGCTGTCGCGGCTTCGCTCCGGTTACAGCGGCCCCATCGCCACCGCCGAGAGCTGGGGCCCGTCGACCCTGGTCTATATCACCGCCGACCGTCTCGAGACCCTGAAGCGCATGGGCCGCTTGCCGTCGCCGATACCGAGGCACATGATCGAAGCGATGTTGTCGGCGGCATCGGTCGACGCGTTCAAAGCGTTTCTTCCGTTTATATCGGAGATGCCTTTTACATGCGGCGACGCCATTCAGGCGTTTTCTGATGTCTACCCGTACGCCAACCAACATGCCAATGGCGAACGTACGTGGCTTCGCAAGATGGTACGCATGCTAAAACGCGACCCTTGCTACGAGCCATACAAGAATTTCTTCCTCCTCGTGGAAGCGCACTCGCTCTCGGTCAAGGACGTGGTGGTTGGCGTGCTACATAGCAACCCGTATTTCCTAAGCGACGAAAGGAGCATGAACATCTTGAAGGAGGCATACGATCGCCATCGGGCGGACCAGTCGAACACCGCCACTCTTCTTTAGATTACATGACAAGCCGTCCTGTAAACGAATACCATCCTCTACCGGACGCGCCCGAGGACACCCCCAGGACGCCAGAAGAAGCAGCTCCGGCGCCTCCAGTGAACCCACGGCCCCTCCCTGCCTTCCATTCCGGGCGCGCCCCTGCTCTCCCCGGTGCTGGGTGTGCCATTTTGTGAAATAAAACCGCTCACTCTCTTATTCCTTGGACACATGCTTTCCCTGGGTGGCGGCATTTACGTGAGCAATGGCGCCGTGATGACCGGGTGCAACCACGTCGCGCCCATACGCCTGGGTGCCACCTCCCACGTGACCATCAACGGCGAGCGTATCGCGGGGCCGTGCACGGTCGAGGTGCGACAAGGTGTCCTCTACATTGACGGCAAGCCCCGCGATAAGAAGGCGGGCGAGACGGGCATCCGAGTGTCCATTGACATTGTCGGCAACGTCGACGCCGGCGGCATCAAGCTGGACATGGGTACGGTCAGCGTCACAGGCAATGTCTCGGGTGGCATTGCTACCGCATCTGGCGACGTCTCGGTCGACGGCGACGTGCCGACCGGGAGTGTGTCCACCATGAGCGGCAACGTCGAGGTCGGTGGCAGCGTGGCCGGCTCCGCCACCAGCATGAGTGGCAACGTGACGGTTGGTGGCACGGCCGGCGCGGCCTCGAGCATCTCGGGCAGGGTGCGGCAAACCGCCGCGACCGTGGTGCGCCGGACGCAACATCGCGCCCCTCGTGCCACCCCGCTCCGGGCCACCGATGAGAACACATTTCGCGTAGAGGAAATTGACTAGACACACCACCGAGTCACGAGTTCCACGGCCACGTCCCATGCCGTCGCCAGAACGAGGTCGGGCACGGCCGCGACTCGGTCGAGCGCCAGCCCACTGGCAGTAGCCGTGCGGGGGTCGGGGCCGTGCGCGTATCCCAGCAGTGCCAGCACGCTATGCGCCCCCAAATGGACCGCAGTCTCGTCCACGGTGCGCGGGTCGTCCGGATCCGACGGCGTCTCCTCGTCAAGCAGCACACGATGGTAGGCGACGCCTGCCGCCGCCAGGGTGGGACACAGACCGCGTGTCACGAGCTCGCGCGCGACCAGCCATGCCAGGTGGTCGTGGTAGAGCGTGCACGTTGTCAGCAGCACCGGCGGCACACTCGCGTCCGCCACGAGCGCCTTGAGGCCGACGGGCACCGACTCAAGACCCAACGTACGGGTGTAGCGGCGCCGAGCGGCCCCTTCCCGGACGTCCGGGCCATCGGCGTAGGCGGCCACCAAGACCTCGGCCGGTGGCAGATGGGTCAGACGCGCGGCACGCGCGGTCAGCGCCGTCATACCCAGCTCGCGGATCATGGTCGCCGTGTCTCGCGGCGCGTGCGCCCGCGCCTGTATCGGCCCCGTGACGCCGAGGAGGCGCTGCCAAACGGGCCGCTTGGCCAGCATATCGTCGACGGCCTCGGCGACCACCCCGGGGTCGGCCTCGCCATTGACGCGGACCGCCAGCGTCGACGGCGGGCGAATGTACACGACCCCCTCGAGTGGCGGCGGGAGTCGGTCGGGACACTGTGCGTCCTCGGTGGGCACGGGCGGTTCGCGCACCAGGGTCACTGCCGCACGCATTTGCACGATGCCACTGACTAGTACCACTACTACTGCGCCCAGCCCCCGCGGGATAGTTGGTAGTTGCTCCAAATGATCGAGTACGACCAGGTGCCGGCCGAGGAGGCGCAGCCTCGCCGCCCGGTCAAATGGCTGGGCCGCCACCTGGGCGACTGCGCCGAGTGCACTGGCCGACTTGCCACGTGTCCCGTCAAGGTGGTGCTGCCCCTAGTGGCCGTGGCGTTCCTGCTTTTCGTCGGCGGTCTCGTCCTCCTCATCGTCGTCATGTACCGTCTCGGTGGCATCCCACCGGCCGAGTCCGTGGCTATGCTCGCCGACTATATTCGCGGGGGCGGCGGAAGCCCGTCGGTAGCGTCGGTCCCTCCGCCACGCCCGATGTATGTCGTCCCGTTTGAGCCCATGCTCATCTTTGCGGGCACGGCCGCGATTCGTGGCTGGGTGCAAGTACAGCCGGGGGCGACGGGGACGACAACCATGCTCTTGTGGCCGGCGACGATGCGCGGGACGCTCGCGGTCGCCATTGTCGGCGCGACGAATACGACTGTCTACACGCTGGGTCCCGTGCAGGCGAGCCAGGGTCGAGTCACGTGGCCGGCGGCCATACTGCCCGGGGCGGCGGTGCAAGCGGCGCGCGATGCTGGCGACTACCTGGCACTCACCCTCGACTCTGACTATATCGCCGTCCTTCTATGATCAGAGTTGTAGAGTCTGGGTGAAGATAGCCTCGGGAATGATCTGTCGAGAGACGCCGCCGTCCGCAATGACGAGGAAGGGCACGCCATTGCCACGGCTTTCATGCACGACGTGCGCCCGGGGCATCTTCATCGCCGCGCCGAAGATGGACTGAAGCACGAGAATGAGGAACGAGAATTCGGTCAGCAGGGGCTTGCTCGCGTAGAGCACGATGACGGCGCCGGGGCCCACGAGGACGCGCCGCACGCCAACGCATCCATTGATCTTTGTATGTTCATCGAGCGTTTTGAGGCGTGCCCGCTCGCTGGCAAAGGAGTCGCTCGTCCAGGCCGTGGGATCGTCGGGCAGTGCCACGTCGACAATCTGCAGCGCGTGGAGGATGCACGTGACACGTTGATAGAGTGTCATCCTGCCGCGCTGCGCGTCCAACTTGACGACGTGAAGCGCGAACTCTTCGAGTTGCGGAAACACGCCTCCCGGCGTTGGCGTTGGCGTCGGCGTTGCTGGCGGCACAATGGGCGACAACCGCGGCGGCGTCGATGGCAGGGTCGGCATTGTCAAGCAGAGCCGTTTCGTTTCGCGGGGCGGCGTGTCCGACGCAGTCGCTTCGTCCTCGCCCCCTTGCATGGCACCAAATCGACGTTTCATGAGATGAATAAGAAGATGAATGACCGTCGTCACCTCTGAATGGAGTGAGGGGGGGGGACGGGACGGAAAATATTCCACCCCACCCCCTCAATAAAAGGAGGGGGTACCATGGGATTTCCACCCCCCCCCTCTCGCCATTTCGAGAGGGTCCGGTCATTCATTCATTCGTTCGCCAATGGCCAAGCGAGCCAGGGATTTCACAGAAGACTCGGATACCCACCCTTCAAAGAAGCCACGTGTCGAGGCCCGGCTCGGCTTTCTTGATCTCTGCGATGATGTAATTGCCGAGGTTGCCTCCCACCTGGTGAGGCCTGCGCACTACATGGCCCTTCTCATCGCATCGCCGCGCTTGGCATGCATCTTGACCCGTCCTGCGCTCAAAAGGACCATGGACAATCGGTATTTCACGCCCTGGCGGGAGGTTATGTCCGATGGAAGTAATCTGGCAGCCGTTGAGTGGCAGACGACTGAACTCTGCCTCGCCGCCGTCACGCGTTCATTCAGCGCCCTCCAACACGTCAAAGAACAGACGCCCGAAATCTGTCTTGCTGCGATGAGGACGTGTGGGATGGCGATCCGATATGTCAAGAAGCAGACCCCTGAGATCTGCCACGCCGCCGTGACAAATGATGCGTGGGCGCTCGAGTACGTCAAGGAGCAAACCACTGAGCTCTGTCTCATCGCCGTGAACCGGGAAGCCGCCACTCTCACGTGGGTCAAGAACCAGACGCCGGAGATCTGTCTCGCCGCCGTGTCACGATGTGGCGCGGTGCTTGGTTTCGTGCGCGTGCAAACACGTGAAATCTGCATCGCGGCCGTCAACGACCGTAGAAGCTGCGCGTGGCTCGTCTGGCCAGAGTTCCAGTCCGCGCTGCCTGTGTAATATCAGTCCCCCCCTCACAAAACAGAGGGGGTACCATGGATTTTCTGTCCCCCCCCCCGTGAATTGGGAGAGGGATGGTCACTTTTCTCTCACACATAAACACACATGGCCAAGCGAGCCAGGGATTTCATTGAAGAAGACATGGACTTCCCTCCTTCCAAGAGGCCACGTGGCGAGGAGCGACCCGGCATTCTTGATGTTCTCTGCGATGATGTGATTGCCGAGATTGCGTCCTACCTGGTGAGGCCTGCGCACTACATGTCCCTCCTTTTGGCTTCGTCACACACCGCCGGCATCTTGACGAGACCCACCCTCAAGGAGACCATGGAGAAGCGGTATTTCGCGCCGTGGCATGCCGTTATGGCGAATACCGCCATGCTGGAGCACGTGAAGGAGCAAACACCCGAGCTCTGCCTCGCTGCCGTGACCCGGCATTACTCGGCGCTCAAATTTGTCAGGGATCAAACACGAGAAATCTGCCTCGCCGCCGTGACCAAGCATGGCTACGCGATCGATGGTGTCAAGGAGCAGACCCACGAGCTCTGCCTCGCAGCCGTGACGCAATACGGCGCATCCCTTTTCTTTGTCAAGAAGAAAACAGCCAAGATCTGCCTCGCTGCTGTGAAACAGAGAGGCATGGCGCTCCCGTACGTTGCACGACAAACCCGTAGAATATGTCTAGCCGCCGTGAAGCAAAATGGCCTCGCGCTGCGATTTGTCCGGAAGCAGACCCCAGACGTCTGTATCGCGGCCGTGGCCCAAAATAGCGAGGCCCGGCACTACGTTATCGAGCAGTTCCGTCCCCATGTGGAGCTAGCAATGGTGCTCCGGACTTTATCATGATGAAGAAAATAAG
>Ga0265326_10000216_pt1 | contig 28082 bp, 28 predicted proteins | sample 41424metaG_FD_192439 | JGI IMG/M metagenome (GOLD analysis project Ga0265326, IMG submission 192439) | Rhizosphere microbial communities from Carex aquatilis grown in University of Washington, Seatle, WA, United States - 4-14-24 metaG | ecosystem: Host-associated > Plants > Roots > Rhizosphere... | reverse complement strand
TGCTCCGGCTTGCCTACCCAAGCCCGACGGTTTAGAGCAGTACGGGCGAGCACCGTCTCGCGGCCTCGAGAGCTCGGACCAGCAGTGCTCCCTCTGGAGGGGATACACGAGCGAACTACGTGAGGGCGACATTCGGGTTGTATATCCGGCCCTCGTTCGGCTCGGCATGGGTTGGGAGCTGAGTCGCTCGTTCGTGCGGCGACGTCTCGTCGGGGGCAGAAGGTCGCCATGAGCAGCGGTCATCATAGCCGTGGTGTCGCAAGTCCATCAATCGGACTACATGCGAGACCGATCTGTGGGACTTCTTACTCCCGAACTCGTGGGAGGTTCGACTTGCTCAGGCGTGCCACGCTGGCTAGGGCCAGGATTGGGGATGCCGCCTGCGTCGATAGCTGCCGGGGCAATTGCGCCGGCTCCGCGCTCGTCCTCGTGATCAAAGCATGAGTCGCGACAGCCAAGGCGACGTGACTATCACCGCCTACCAAGACGGCCCCTACCTGCTGCGGGGTCCCTTCAAGCTGCGAGATCAAAGAGGTCAGGAGATCACGACGACTCGGCGCGTCGTGGCTCTGTGTCGCTGTGGGAAGTCACGGGTCCGCCCTTTTTGTGACGGCACGCACCGTCTCGTTGAGTTTCGCGCACCGAGCGGCACAGAGCGTAATGACGCAGCCGCGAATACCGGGTCGAGTAAATGACCAATCCCGTGAGCTTAAACGGAGAACCCGAGGGAGGGCGTCGCTTCGCGCTGCCAGCGCCGAGAGGGCCCTTGACAGAATGGCTTTTCAGCGCGTTGTCTCTGTCGCCTGACTTTGAGATCGCATCCCCGTGCCTACTGGAGTCTCAAGATCCCCTAGCCGATGACGACCTCCAGCTAGCGCTCTACGTTTGCTACGAGCTTCACTACGCAGCTGTCGCGGGTACTGATCCGCGCTGGGAGTGGTCACCGTCGCTTTTGAAGTTCCGTGCAATCCTGGAGGGCTGGATGGAGCGAGCCTTGGCGAGCATCGTTCCGCCCGACACGCAAGACGATATTGCAAATGTGGGGGACGCTCTACAATGGATCGTCAGTCACGACACTGGCCCACCAATTTCGCGACATCTCGAGACACAAGGCACTCTCACTCAGATGCTAGAGCATGTAGTTCACCGCTCCGCTTATCAGCTTAAGGAGGCCGATCCTCACTCCTGGGTTATACCGCGGCTTACAGGAGCACCGAAGGCCGCCCTGCTGGAGATCCAAATCGATGAGTACGGGGGCGGGTACGTTGAGCAAATGCACTCGGTCCTGTTTGAGCACACTATGAAGGGCCTTGGACTTAACGCTGCGTACGGCGCGTATGTCGATCTGCTTCCCGGCATAACGCTTGCGACGGTGAATCTGATTTCGCTGTGCGGACTGCACCGCCGGCTCCGCGGAATGTTGGTGGGCCATCTCGCGGCTTTCGAGATGACATCGGCGGTTCCAAATCGTCGCTATGGCAACGCCCTGCGACGTCTAGGATACGGCTCACCTGTGACCGACTTTTACGACGAGCATGTGGAGGCTGACGCGGTGCATGAGAGCATCGCGGCCTGGGATCTCGCTGCTGGCCTCGCCATCGCGGAGCCCGACTTGGCCCCCGATATCCTATTTGGTGCTCGGGCGTTGCTGGCGCTCGAAGCACGATGGGCCAACCACCTTCTGACGGCTTGGGATAAGGCGACGACCTCTCTCAGGGCTCCGCTAGGGAGGCCCCCCCACAGTGACTGACGGGCCCGGGTTCTCGTACGTGTTGCCGCTGCGATGGGAGGACGGCTCCCACCGAGACGAGATGACGAGGTATCTGAGATGGCTGGCAACAGAATGCAGTGATGTGATCGTGGTGGACGGATCGCCCATGAGCGTATTTGCGGCCAACGCCCTCGCATGGCAGACGTCTGCTACCCACGTGGCACCCGATCCCGCTTTTGCGTGCTTGATGGGCAAGGGCGCAGGTGTCGAGACGGGCATCCGTCGGGCTCGCGAGGACAAGATTGTCCTCGCCGATGACGACGTTCGATATGCGCGTGCCCCCCTCCAGCGGGTCGTCACGCTCTTGGCGGAGTATGACCTAATAAGTCCCCAGAACTTCTTCGAGCCACTTCCCTGGCACGCGCGCTGGGACACTGCGCGTACTCTCATCAACCGGGCTCTAGGTGGGGACTACTCAGGTACGCTCGGACTTCGACGTTCAACCATGATCGCGATGGGAGGTTACGACCGGGATGTCATGTTCGACAACCTTGAGCTTATTCGTACCGTCCAGGTGCACGGCGGCCGCACATTTACCCCGCTCGATTTGTACGTGCGTCGCTTGCCTCCAACCGCATCTCATTTCTGGGGTCAGCGCACTCGTCAAGCCTATGATGACTTCGCATTCCCCGTGCGTATGCTTTGCTGGCTCCTGGTGATGCCGTCGCTCGTAGCGGCAGCCAAGCGGACGCAGCTCTCACCAGTTTTCACTGGTGCGGTTGGCTCGATGCTCCTTGCGGAGCGCGGACGGCGTCGCGCGGGCGGAACTCAAGTATTCCCAGTAAGCTCGTCGTTCCTGGCTCCGGTCTGGATAGCTGAGCGAGGAATATGCGCGTGGCTTGCGGTTTTGCAGCGTGCCCAATTTGGCGGAGTACGGTACCGCGGTTCGGTGATCCCAAAGGCAGCCCATTCGAAGCGCGCGCTGCGTCGCGAGCTGGACACAAGAATCAAAGGACAAGTGGAGCCTTCGGTGAGTTAACGTAGACTGACGTTCACGAGACGGAAGTCGATTGCGACGCCCAAGAGCTCTAGCCGCTCAGCCGCCCACCCATCACGACACTTCGGGCCCCCGCTTTGGTCGCTGCTCGTGGTCACCGAAGCTCGGCGACTGGGACAGAGAGTACGAGTACCGCTTCATCGTGTTCGCGGCGACCGCGCCGCTCGACGCGCCGAACTTCTTGTCGCTCCCGCAGCGTTGTGCCCGACAAGGTTGCCCCTGCCTCTAACGGTTGTATCCGCAGCGGCAGAGTGCCCTCACATGACGCTCAGGGCTGCGTCGCCTCGATCGCGACTCGCGTGCCCTCAATGCGGCTCGTGCCCGAGGTTGTGCCATTGTGCTCCTCGACGCGTACCATCAACGAGACCGGCGGGTCGCAGCGCCCGCTAAAGACAGCCTTCGCGCCTGACTCTTAGCAGTGGACATAGGTGATGGGATTCTGAGCCCCTCGGCGTAGATAGCCGCTGACATCGCGCCAGAGGTAGAGATCCTCCATAGGAAGGTCGCGTACACCGTTGAAGTCCCACCGTCCAGCTCTGTTGACGGCACGCTTCTCCTCCGGTGGCCGGTCCCAACTCTCGACTCGGTAGACGGCGCGCACGATCCCGCCGAACACGGCAAACACCCATGTAGGCTTGTGCGTCTCGGGCGCAACCCTCCACGATGCTCGAGTCTTCTCGTATAGGTCCCCCGCGGCGAGCCGCTGCACGCGGTTCAGGCGGATCAGGAGCACCCGATGCTCCGACAGGATCTCGACCGGCTTAGCGGCGTACTCCGCCATAATCTCCTCGAGTGGTCTCCAGCCGTGGTCGGTGCCCTGGCCAGCGACCACGTTGGCGAGTTCAATGCCGGCGATCTTGAGCACGTCGATCGCTGCGTTCTCCACCTCGAGCGCTTCCGCAGCGTTGGTCAGGTTGTGCCTGATGAGTTCGACTCCGACTTTAAGTCCAGCGTTGTAAATGGCCCGGATGCGCGTGAGCTTCAACTGGGCGCTCGTCTTTGACGGATCGACACATTGCGCATGTCTCGCATGTGCGTATGCCCGCTCGCCTACTCCCTTGCCGATGTAGAAGATCTCGCCGTCTTCGAGGAGGTCGCGGAGTGCATAGACATAGTGCCCGAGCTTCTCGGCCACTCCCGGCAAGAACGACAGCGGATCGCGTGGGCTCGAAGTGACGGTCGCGCCGAGCGAAGAGCGCTTCATAGGGCGACTCTCAACAGAAAACCATGCTCACGGCTGCGCTGCTCGCGAGCTTGGGAAATCGTGCTGCGGATCGCGTCTTGGGTCGCCGCTACGCTGCAGCGATGCTTGCCATGATCAACAGCACGGTCAGCGATGAGCTCGCCAGCTACCCGCGTGGGGTGTGTGGGTCGGCACAGAACCTCTTCCGCGCCGTCTATCAGATGCTCCGCGCGTCGAGTCTCGGCCGAAAGAAGCCTTGGAGTGGGTCTGCCTCGGACTGCGCATTCCAGGCCGTGACGATCGTACGGGAAGATCACCCAGGGTTTGTCCCGCTTTCTATCGCTCCTGTTGCCCAAGACGCTCCCCTCGCCACCAGTTGAGTCTCTTCGCCGGGGTCTGACTGGTCACGCTAGTAGTCGCGTCTCCAACGGCCATGGTACTTGTCAGCTCGCCATTGTCGATGAAGGCCACAAGGGCTGTCAGCGCGCTCTGCACCTCCTCGCTGCTCGGCACTCTCAGGAGGATATGCCCGACCGGAGCGCCGCAGCCGGAGCTGAGCGCGGGTTCGTTACGGACCGGTAAACGAAGTTCGACCAGCTTGACTTCGGCCAAGTGCTGTGTGAAAGTCATAGGAGAGTGGCCACGGAGGGCTCCGGCAACGATCGATAGGGGCGTTGGATGCGTTATTCGCGGGGAGATGTGTTAGCTGGTCGAGCGCGTTTGTTAGTACTGACAGCCACGATCTTTGTGCTCGTGCTGAGCGTCGGGCTCGCTACATCCGCACATGCCGTCACGATCCCAAAGAAGGTCACGTCAAGGAGCTCTGGTTCAGACGTGCCTGGAAAGGAACGTTCGGTGCGGACGCTCGCTGCCAAGCGCTCGAAAGTGTCCTCGTGCACGGCGACCCCCGGCGCTCAGAACGTCGAATACCACGGAGGTCCAGTGATGCACTCCGTTACGACGCACCTAGTCTACTGGGAGCCAGTCGGCCGCGACAACCCACCGAGCTATGACACCGCGATCAGCAGCTTTCTGGGGAACGTTGCCGCGGCAAGTGGTCAGAGTTCGAACGTGTTCGCTCTCGACACGCAATACTGCGACAAGGCCGGGCCGATCTCGTACCAAGAGACCTACGCGGGGACAACGCTCGACACTCAGCCTTACCCGAAGAGGGGCTGCGCTGCGCCATCTGGCACCGTATGCCTTAAGGATACGCAGATCAAAGCTGAGCTGCGGCGACTTACCCAGGCCAATGGCCTGACAACGGGCTTGGGGGGCCTATACGCGGTGATCCTGCCTGCCAATGTTGCCGCTTGTAACAGTTTTACGCTTCGCACGTGCAACTTCAAATCTGCACAGGACGCGTGTGCCTATCACGAGTGGACCGGGACGGGCACTGCGACAATCGTCTACGTCGTCGTGCCCTACGACATCAAAGGATGCGAACCACACCGTGAAGCGGTCGGCAGTAATGAAATAGTAAATGAGACGGTCACGGCCTTGAGTCATGAGCAGAACGAGGCGATCACCGACCCGACAAATCGGGGCTGGTACTCGCCGTCGGGAGAGACCGCCGACAAATGCAATCTCACTTTTGGACCGGCGCTCGGCGAAGTCGAAGGTGCTTTGTACAACCAGCAGATCAACAGTACCGCCTACTACCTCCAGCAGGAGTGGAGCAACAAGACCGGCGAATGCGCTGGCCAGCCTCCGACGGCAACTTTTACCGACCAGCGCCTCGGAACCTCCGCTGGCGAAAGTATCAGCCTCGACGCCACCACCTCCGCGGCTGTCGTTGGCCACATCGTCAACTACACTTGGACTTTCGGTGACGGCACAAGCGGTAAAGGGGCTACCGCGAGCCACGTCTACGCAAGCACCGGGACCTACAAAGTGCAGCTCACCGTTGAAGACAGCAATGGCCTCATGAATACCGTGGGGATAACTATCCCGGCATCAGGTGCCTTGAGTGGCACCCTCGTATTCATTCGCTCCGAAGGCGGCCAGTCGAATCTGTGGGCCGAGAAAGCCGACGGGACGTCACTCAGACAGCTCACCACTGACGGAGCCGACTACCATCCAGCCCTCTCGCCGGACGGCAAACAAGTCGCCTACGAAGTCCGTCAGGCCACCACCAGCAAGCTGTGGGTCGTCAACATCGACGGCAGTAGCGCCCACGAAGTCCCTAACGCCCCAGCGGGCTACGGACCGTCGTGGTCACCGGACGGGTCGAAAATCGTATTTGCGGAGCCCGGCGGGACCACGATCGATCGGATCAACGCAGACGGTAGCGGCTTTGTGGTCCTTACGCATGGCTCGAACCCAACTTTCCCCCACTACAGCCCCGACGGCAACGCGATCTACTTCAGCACCGATAGCGGCTACTACAGCCTCTGGCGAATGAACGCCGACGGGAGCAATCCCACTCAGATCACATTCAACGACCAGGATGCCTATAGCCCCGCGCCATCCCCAGACGGATCCGCCCTCGCGTACAACAGCTTCTCGGAACGGAACTTCGAAGGCTTCCTCACAAGCAACTCCGACATCTACGTCGCAAAGGCCGATGGTACGAGCCCCATCGACATCACGCACTGGCCCTCCGGCCCGCGCACAGACGAGACGTACGCCTCCTGGTCACCCGACAGCGCCTATATCGCCTACGGTACAGAACGCTGCGACAACACCGGGTCGACGTGCATCTACATCGGTGACGTAGCCCGACCGCAAGCAAGCACGGAGATCGACCTCACGCCACCCAGCTGGAACGCATCTGAGCCGACATGGGCCACCGGATAAACGTGGACTTGCCTGACTCAGAACAAGCAAATCGATGGGCACGTCGAGTAGCACGTTCGGGAGCCCGGAAGCGTTGCGTGTCTTGGTGTCCTCGGTTGACACAGGCACGCAAGCGCCAGATTGCACCGGCCCTCTTGGCGTCGGTCGCTTGCTTGGGATTGGCGGGATGCGGCGATCCCGAGATCGCGAGTCTAGCCAGCCGATACGCGAAAAACGTGCGACTCGCCGCACCGATCGTGCTCCATGAGAACGCGGTCCGGCTCGAGACAGCGGTCCGGACGCACGCCGATACCGAGAAGGAGTGGCTCTGTTTCGCGGCTGAAAAAGCGACTTATGACGAAAAGACGGGACACGTCACGCTCCCGTCTGAGGACGAAATCGAAAAGGGACTCGAAAAGAAGGTGGTTGGACTCGTCCTGCCCGAACCACGCTACCGGGCGGCGCTCAGTAGCTTTTACTCGACACTCCAAGCTCTGGACAGCGAGGAATTCGCCAAGGCGGTCGTAGACGTTGGTTGCGCCGTCTAAGCTCGTCAGTATTTAGCCACGGAGTACTGCACCGAGGGCCGCTAGCGACAATCGTTGAGCGTAGCTCGTTCGCAATGGGTCGGACCGTGTACACCGTTCCTCCCAAAGGTGTAAACGTCACGGAGCGGCTGGTAGCCTTCCTGCGACACTTCGACAGCGAGCACAGTGCCCTTGTACAGCTTGTGGTGCAGCAGGTCGTGTAGTTCTCCACTTGCATGGCTGCGTCTTGTATGCGGCACGCGCCTAGGTGGGCGACCTCGCTTGGGGCGAGTGATGAACAGACACGGGTCGCAGTGAAATCTCAACGCAAAGGCCGACGAACTTGGGAATAGCTTGCGTATTTCGTATTCATCGTACGGGGCACGGCCGCCACCAGCGTCCCTCGGGCGCGATCGACGGACTTCCAGAAGTCCGTTTTGATACGGGATCTTCAGCGCCAAAGGCTGGATGCCGGCGCTCTGCAGCTCGGCATCGGTCACTGAGCTGACATCGACCGGCGCGATCGACGGCAACTGGCCGCTCATCCCGGCATCCTTGGTGAGACGCAGGGCGCTCCAGGCGATGTCTTGACCCGCGACGCCGGTAGCGTCCGAAGAGCTCACAGTGATTGTTCCCCCAGAAAACGGAAAGCGTCCAATGTTCACCCACACATCTCGGTAGTTCGGCTGGTCGACGGGGATCGTCTTATCGCCTTCCGAGGAATCCACAGCGTATTCGACGAGCGCCTCATGGTGTGTTTCCGGCACGTACACTTCGACCGTATATTCGCCCGCGGACAACGAAGCACCCCAAGACGCGACGTCGTATGTCGGAGAAGCTACACCTAGCGCAGTACCGACCAAGAGCGAATCGCCCCCATAGCCGACGGCAGCGAAGCGCGACACGAATTCTTCCGGACCGCTGACTTCCGGCTCGCGTATTGTCGTGACTGCTCCCGCTGTTTCCACGTTGGCCGGCAATGACGACACGCGCGTCCATCGCATGTCTGACCAATCAATACGATCGCCCGGTTCGCCAGCCGCGTCCGACGATCGCACTACCGCCGTCGACCCCTTGAATTCATAGGCGCCCAGCGCAACCCATTCACCGGATATGAGTTCATACTGGCTCATGAGAACTTCGCTGGTGATGCCCGAGTGCACGATCTGATACCGGGCGTCAGCCTTACCAGCTTCGTTTGGAAGCCACGCTTCGACCTCGTAGATCCCGGCTGGGAGGTCAGACGCTTCCCACACGGCACCGTTGATTTCCGGCTCCCCACAACCACGACCGTACACCCAGTCATAGCCGCCATCGAAACCCCCGGTGCTGTCGTGATGCACGTAGCCCGGCGGCCCGGTGATCAGCGGTTCATCGATGGTGAGCGCCATTGTGCTTGCCGGCCAAATCAAGCCCGCCATTGTTATGCACAGCGCGACCGGGATACGCGCGCTTTCTGTATTAAGTCGCAAGAATCGCATCGGCTGCATCGTGGATGCTCGTTTCATCGCGACCTATCGCTTCACAAGCTCTGTGATACTCGGTCCCCGTGCCCGTCGAAAGCGCCTTTTCAAGTTGTGTGTATGCACGCGCTTCGGCTCGCAGTAGCCGCCAGAGGGTCTGTTGAGCCAGCGCTGCAACCGGATCGTGTGGAAGTTCGCCGACCCCGCTGGCGGTGCGGCTAGCCAAGATCTCCAGCTTGCCGGCTACCTTGGCCATCGCTACGGGACTCGCAGCCCGGTCGAGTTCACGCCTGAAGGCCGCTCGCATCTTCACGTAGCTGGCTATTAGATTCGTGAACCGTTTGCGGTATAGCGAAAGTACGCGGACTTCGACTGCCTCGCCTTCCATCGAACTGGGGAGCTTCACAGTTGCCGCGGTTTCCTCACAAGTCGAACCAGATCCCGCCACAGCGTGACGCCTCCACGCACACACCACATACACTGTCCGGCTGGCTAGTGGAATCGCGATGATCGTCACGGGCACGGTCGTCCCTTCCACCTTGACGGTTCCGCGGTCGACTAGGCCAAACGCAGTCTGACCAAGAGCCAGCACCTGGGGTACTGCGGTCAAGTGAACGTTTATGCGAGCTTCATGCGTCAGCTGCGTAGGCCCTTCGCCGACGCCGCTACCGACAAGTAGGCGAGCATTGTTTGCCGAGGTGAGCGCCAGTGATTTAGCCACCTCTAGCAAATTCAGCAGTTCGGTCGGCGGACTCTGTGTGGGCGCGAAGCCGTGCGGGGGCACAAAGGTGATTCCGCCGGGGGTGCTCATGCTCGCCACGGTGGAGGTCCGAGCCCATTCGCCCACGATCACACTCGATGGAATCACAGCGATCCAGAGTGTGAGGACCGCGATCCAGGTGCCCAATGACGGGGCACCCGTTTCGCCGGCTTCATGGCCATCGGAATCGCCGGTCACTTTCGTTCCGTCCCGGTCCATTCATAACCCGACGCCGGTGCAGGAGGTTGTTTCTTGGCCTCTTTTGCTCGCTTTGGCGGCGGCGAAGACCCGACCGGTGAGACTTCCCGCCGGGTTTCCTGAGGCGCTTCCACGTGTACAGGAGTTTGGCGCGGCGGGTTCGGCCACCGGGGAAGGCCGCGCACATACGCCGGTTGAGAGATGATCGCTGTGTGCGCTTCCGTGACGGTCGTAAACGTGTTCCGTCCCGCAGCTTGCGTCCGCATCCCATACAGAAGCCCTGGAACTGCGGCCAGCACTGCCACACAGAGTACAGCCGCAACCCGTCGTTCGAGCCCGAGGGCGCCCAGCTTCTCAGCGAGTTTCCTCATGATCGGCACTCCTGCAGCCGCTGAGCAGCACAGTTGACCGGGCCGATCACCTTCGTGTCCCCTGGAAACAGGTAGACGAAGCGTCGCGGCAGATATCCTAGCGCGCTCGCTTCGATTGCGATTCTCGTACCCTTGTAAAACTTGCGCTTCAGGATGATTCGCAGCAGGCCGCCGCCCCTGCTGGATGTGATGCGCGAGGCCGATCTCCCAGGGCCCGGTCTTTGCGATCCCTTGGTGAAGAGGCATGGCAGGCACCGGTAGTGAAAGGCGATTCCCTGCCCGCTGGGAAACAGGCTCGATATCGCATAGCCGTCCTCTCGACCGCGACGGCCGGCCGCCGATGACGTGACCCGAAAGAAGCGGAGGCCCAGCAGCCCAGGTTGTGCCGGAACCAGAGACCCGGGGGCAGGCTGCGGTACGTGCGCCTGCGGAGTGGGAGATGGCGTACCGCCTTCTGGTTGCAGAGATACTGCCGGCGTCAGGTTGTTTACCGCGCTGGCTGTGCTGACCCGTACGAAGCGAACGGCGCTCCACGCGATCTCCTGTTCCTTCACGCCGGTGGCGTCCGAGGAGGTGACGCTCGGTCCTGACGCGCCGAACCTGAAGCGCCCCAAACCGACCCATGCGTTGTTGTAAGCTTTCTCTTGAATCTCAACAGGCACCTCACCGCTGATCGCGTGGACAGTGAACCCGGTTTCCGCTTCGGCGTGTTCACTTGGGACATACACTTCCACTTGGTATTCGCCTTCAGGGAGCGGCGCGCTCCAAGTGGCCGTGTTGAGCGCTGGGCCCGCCGGTCCTTGGGCGAATGCGCGAAGCAGCGAGCCTCCGTAACCGCTTCCCGCGAAGCGCACCACGAACTGTTCGGGGCCTGTGATCGTCGGTTCCCCGACGGTGGTGGTTTCGCCCGCCGTTTCGATGTTCGCCGGCATCGCCGCAAGGCGCGTCCAGCGCATGTCGGCCCAAGTGAGCTGTTCTCCGAGATAGCCGGCAGCGTCGGTAGCATGGACAGCTGCACGCGTGCCATTGAATTCCCAGGAGCCGAGGGTGACCCATGTGGCCCCGAAGTTGGCCTGTCGTAGCCTCACTTCGGTGCTGATGCCGCTGTGCAGCACCTGGTAGCGGGCATAGGCGTAGCCCGCTTCCAGCGGCTGCCAAGCTTCCACGGCGTAATCCCCAGCAGGCAGCGAAGTCGGTTCCCAGTCGCCGCCGTCGACTTCGGGTTCGTTTAGCCCGCGCGCGAGCAGCCAGTAGTAGCCGGTTTCAAAGCCACCCGTTTCGACATGATGCACCGGTCCAAGCGGACCGGAGATTGTTGGTTCGGCGACGATCAGGGCCCTCGCGCCGGCGCAATCGAAGAAGGCCATAGCCGCAAACACGATCGAGACCATCACCAGAGTCTTGAGCGTGCGGGCGCAAAGCGGGACGGCGGCAGGCCCGGTCTCATACGGCTGGGCGAGGCCAGACGAGACGCTGACAACGGGCTGGGAGGTTCCAAAGTCCATTTGAGATCCCCTTTCTCGCATTCGGTCAGTTCTGCTAGACCCGTCCCTGAGTGGCTTCGAAGCGTCCTTGCGCCGGGTTCTGAGGAGTGGATTTCGAACTGTATCAGGCTAATCCTTCATCTTCGCGCTCGCAAAATCGTGCAAAGAACGGCTAAAAATGCACTCAGGATGGTTTGAAACGATGCAGGCAGGCTCTATCGTGTTTGCCGTGGCGCACAACTCCCGGCGAACGGACTCCACGATCGCGGTCGTCCACGCACTACTCGCGCAGGGCGCGATCGGATCTAAGTACGAGAACATCGCGCAGGTGACGAGACTGTCGCGCCGGACGGTCGCCACCGTGATGGGCGATCTGCGCAAGCGAGCGCTCGTGGCGAACGGCCCTAAGCGACTTGGCCCAGCGTGGGGCGGCGTCGTATCCGTCGCCCTCGGTACGGAGTCCTGCCGCGCCGGCTGGATCGACGCCAACGGCCAGCTGTTCGAAGAGACCGAGCACGAGCCGCTCCCCGAGCAGACCAAGCAGCCGCCCAGCATGCTCCTGCAGCGCATAAGCCACATAACTTGGGACGTGCTCAACCGCGCAAAGAGGAACCCAAAGCTGCTGCACGACGGACACCTGCCCGTGATCGGCCTGGCTACCGCCTGGCCTTCGCCAGTACGGGGAAGCATGCGCACGGCCGGGACGATCCTCCATCCTGACTGGGCCAAACACGACCAACCAACGCTGCCCGCCGCCGTCGCGCAGGCCGTGAACTTCCCACCCGAGCGCACGCACGCGCTGAACGATGCAAATGCCCACGCGATGGCAGTCGTGTTCGACCGCGCTCGTGAACGTGCACTCGACCGCGACGACAACGCGGGCCGAATCGAACTGATCATCCGCTTGGGCGGCAAATTGGGAGCCGCAACGATGATCGGCGCGGAGCACAGGCGGGCCCGCCTGTCGTTCATCGACTCCTCGCTGCTCGGCGGCGCACGCAACCTCGCCGGAGAGCTCGCGCATCTCCCAGTCGATCAGGCGGTCGTGGAAGAACTGAACGACCGATCGTCCTGGAGCGACGGCCTCGCACCCTTATCCATGAGCTGGACTTGCAGCTGTGGCCAAACCGGCCATCTCGGAGCGCTTGCCACCGGTACGGCGTGGTTCCGACGGATGGCAGCTTCCGGCATTCCTGTGGAGCCTCTGCACGAGGGTGTGCTCCGCGGTGCTGTCAGCGAAACGGGCGCAACCCTGGACAGGGTTAAAGACCCACGTATGGTCTATGCGCTCGAAGACATCGGACGGTTGATTGGCCGCGCGCTAACCGCCCCAACCTTGCTCTTGGATCCGCACTCGATCACGCTTACCGGCTCGTTCGCAGTGGAGCAGGTTCGCAAGGGCCTCGAAACGGAGCAGGAGATGCTCCGTCACGTGTTTGGAGACGCCGTCAGTGTGCAAACCGCGGCGCGGGACCAGCCACATCGATATCTCGGGGTCAGAGGAGCCGCTCTCGCCGTCATCAGGCGGCACATATACCGCCGGCTTGACGAGCACCTAACCACTGACCGCCCTCTAGATCAGCTGACCTTCAGCATGTAGAGCGCGTCTGGAATGCATGCGTGTGCCGCGGCGTCTATGTCGCGCCAATACGTGGCGCACGTTGTGGCGCGAAGCCCACGGAGATAACCATGAGCGGACCAAGCCAGGCTCTTCTCAGCCGTGGCGTAGCACCTCGCTACTGGACCGTGATATCCACTATCAGAGCCAGCCACGAGCGGGCAAACCAAACCTCCTGAAACCGCTGGAGACCGCTAGAAGCCGCAGAACGCCGCAACGGTCTTGAAATCCGGACGTCCGGAAAGTCGCGTCTCGCCGGGGTGCGCGGATTCTTGGCTTTCCTGAGCCGTTTTCCGCACCGTTGAGCGGGATTCCGCCGGTCGGTCGCCACGGGTGCGCGGCGCCGCGAAACCGCTGTTAACCGCCTGAAACCGCACGATCCGCGCTTGAACTGGCGCAGATTTGGCGCGAGTCGGGCGAAGCTGGTTGAGGGTCCTGCATCGAGCGGGACTAGCCCAGCCGTCAGAACCTTGGGCATCCTGACTCATCGCGAGACGCGGTCATGCGTGCGTCTCAACCAGGGCTGAGCGCCACAGGCGAGAAGCCCTCTCCCACAACTCCCTCGAGCTGCCGCCGTCGATGATGCGCCCGCACCTCACCGCCAATGGAGAGGCCGGCCTCAGCTGCGACGTGGCGCTTGAGCTGGACGATTGCACCCACCTCGTAGCTGCCGTCAAGCTCGACTGTCGGGGTGCGCTTGAAGCGCCACTCGACCAACGTCGTGCCGAGCCCGTACGCGACCAAGTAGAAGGAGCGCTTCTCCGCAGCCGTGGCGTTGGACCAGCCCGCCTCGACCTCGACAGGTAGCCCGGGCACGCCCGCCTTGAAGCCGAGCTTGATTCCCCGGTCCACACGACAAGGCCCGGACTCGAGTCGTTCCGGCGCGAGCGCGCGAACGAAAGGCTGGTCCGCGGCGTCGGCCTGCGGCGCCGCTAGTGACAGCGAGAACAGCGCTTCCTCGATGCTCTCCCCGAGAGCTGGTTGCAGGGTGAGGCGCAGCGTTAGGCGCACAAGCGAGAACTCCTGCGCGATGCTCTTGAGATAGGCGGCGAGCGGCTGGTCCTCGACCGCCTCCGCTGCGACCATCGGCACCACATCAGAGCGACCGAGCACGAGACGGCTTTGGACCGGCCCACCCCACCCGAGCGTCTCCTGCGCGGTCAGCTCGACGTCCGCCCCGTGACTTACCGCCGGCATCGGCACCAGTGCGTCGGCCATCTCATCACCTCCAATCGCCTATGTACGTGAACGCGCCCCAATCCGCAAAGCGTGGGAAGCTCGCGCGACACTCGCGTTGCGCCACACCGAACGCGTCCCGCTTGGCTGCGCCCCCCGCCAGCTCACGATAGAGCGCCACAAAGAACTCCATCGCTGGCTCCGTCGCCACCGGCCAGAGCGTCGCGATCACGGTCCGCGCCCCGGCCATCATGAACGCCAGCGGTAGTCCTCTGAGGTTGCCCGCCCGATCGGAGCGGCCCACGGCGGTCTCGCAGGCGCACAGCGTCACTAGCTCGACACCGCGCAGATCAGCGCCCAGGACCGTGTGCGCGAACAGGCGCCCGTCGTTAGTCGTGCCACTGGGAGGGTCGAGGAACAGGCAGTGATACGAGGGCACCTGGTCGAGCGCCGAGCCGTGTGCCGCAATATGCACATACCTGTGGAGCTCGAGCGCTTCAATCGCGGCCCGTGGGGTGGACTGGCCGAGAGGGAGCATCTCCGTCTCGATCGGCAGCTCCCGCAGGGCTGCGGCCTGCTCCCACAGGCGTGGTTCGGGCTGGAGGCCGAAAGGCGTCCCGCCGTCCGCTGAGACGACCAGACCGAGAGACTCCCTTCGATTGGGCGCCGGCGCAGGTGGGGCGAGCAGCCCGCCGACCGTCGGGATCGTCGTGATCGTCCACTCATCGGCGAGCGTCCCTCCGTCGATGGGCAGCAGCTGGAAGGGCATCAACGCCAGCGGTCCGTGCGGGCACAGCAGAAGGTGCTCATAGCCCAGCTCTCTCAGCTCCCGAAGCGCGCCATCTGGAATCGGCAGCATCGACCGCGCCGCCGCGAGCGCCTGCTCACCCTCGCGGCTGACACGGCGCTGGCCGGCGAGAGCACGCACGTAGTGGCGGACATGGGCGACCAGCTGCGCCATGCCGTCCAGCGCGACGTGTCGGTTGGCATCCTGAGGATCTCGATAGGTGACGAGCTCCTCCGCGGCGCTCGGGGCGGAGAACGGCGCGCGGATGTCCTTTGAGACGAGCGTGGAGAAGCACGTGTAGCGCCCATCGGCGTTCCGTCCGAGGAACATGTCGACGAGTACGGTGCGCGGCCCTAGCTGTTCGAACAGCCCGTCGATGGTCAGCACCGGATCGGCCTGTCGAGGCGTAGCCACCTTCTCGGCTGTCACTTTCCTCAGGAGCATTTCGTCATAGTCCGCCTGCAGATTTCGACGGCTGTGGCTCTGCAAGTCGCCAGAGAAACGCTCGCCGGCGACTAGCCACGCGCAACGTCTCGCTTCTTCGTTGAGGTCCTCATCCACACCGGCGGTCGGTGGCACGGGTCGCTCGCTCGCTTCGATTTCACCGATCTGCCTGCGATAGCTGCGGCCGTCATCGCCCTCGTGCCAGGGACCGGCCCGGTCGAGCAGCTCTGTTGTTAGGGCTCCCTTGAAGGCAGCGCTGTGCTCTACCGCGAGGATCACCGACGAGGTCTGCGCGGTGCGCGCCGGCGCGGACAGCAGTCGGCCAGCCTCGAGCTGCCACTCCCGGCAGGAGTCGCCCAGATTGACCTCAAGCATCGGGGCTGCTTGGGCGCACGTGGCGAGCATCACCTCAAGTTCTTTGCGCGCCTCCTCCAGCGAGCCGGGGTCGGCGGCCGATTCGGCTGTGGTCCGCCAGCTCTGCAACCTTTGCAGAGCGCTCGCGAGCGCCCCGTGCGCCAGCGTCGTGATCCGAACCTCCGCGAAAAGGGAGCTCGCGAGCACCTCGAGGCGAAAGGCGACTGCTGGCAGCGCGAGCGGGGATCGACTCGCGTGCGTGGCGTGCACGACACCGCTGCCGAAGCCCAGCGCTTCGCGGTAGATGCGCGTGTTGAGTGTTCCCAGCAGATGCGCCTCGCGGATCGGCCACGCCGACGCGTCATCAGTGGTAATCGGGCTGTGAAGCGCGAGGTGCACACGGGCGGCCAGCCGTTGCTCGTGCGGGAGCGACTCGCTCGCAAGCGCATAACGTGCCGCCTCCTCGGCGTCCAGCGCGCGGCACGGGATCGCGCCCTCGTCGATCATGTGCATCGCGGTGCTGAGCAGCGCCTCGCGGGCCAGCTCGTCCTTGGTCGTGTGGAGTTCGAGCGGCTCCCAAGCCTCACACAGCAGACGTCCCGCTTCGGCGTGGCGGCCGTGATCGGCGAGATCGCGTGCTTCGGCGTGCAGGAGCTCGCGTGCGGCCTTCACGCCTGCGCTGTCGCGAACTTCGGTCAGCTCGACGATGCTCACCGGAGCGTATTCATTGGCGTCGGGATCAAGCTCGTGCACGAGACGGCGTGCCTGTAGCCACTCGTGGAGGTTTTGCGTGCGATCGATCGACGACATCGCCTCGCGGGCGGTGCGTGCTGCCTCTATCTGTGCGTCGCTGCCGCTCGCCTGCGCTTGCGCGAGCGCGAGCTTGATACGGGGCGCCTCGGCCGGGCTCGCCAGGCAAGCCGCCTCTTCGAGCGTCCTCACCGCCCGCCCGAGGGCTTGGCCGCCGTCGGCGTCCGGGTCGTCGGCTGCGATGCGATGCCAGAGCTGCCCGACGATCGACAGGACTGCGGGCAGCTGTCCGCCGTCGGCGAGCTCGCGTGCTCGATCGACCAACTGGTCGCTCACGGAGGTGAGCCCGTGTAGCTGTGACGAGCCGGGCGTCAGTCCGACGGCCAACGAGGCCTGGATCCATACGGTCGCCGCCTGGATCCACGAATGGCTGTGCTCACCATGCGCGCGTTCTGTCGCGGCGAGCAGCAGTCGCGTGAGTGTCATCGCGTCTCGGGGACGTCCGTTCGCGATCAGCATGACCGCGAGGACGCCCAGGCGCAGACAGTACTCCGGCGGCGCTGTCGCGGCTGTCGCGGCCGCATTGATCTCGGCGAGCGCTCCGTCGATGTTGCGCGCGCCAAGCAGCACGTCCTGGTAGATGGCCGCAACTAGCCCCATTCGCGCAAACACGAAGCTCGGGCTGGCAATGAGCATGCTCAGCCGGTCCAGCTCCGGCGTCGTGGTGGGCGCTTCGAAGCGCTCGGGGGATATCAGCGCCAGACCGGCGCCTTCCTGGGCAGGCGCCCGACCGGTCGCCGATGGGCCAGGCGTACCATCTGGTTGCTCCATGCCACATATTTAGACAGATCAACCGTCCGTCATCGGTGATGGACCGGAGCGATGCGCGTGCTTTGTTCCATCCCAGATGCTCGTACTAGTAGGGTATGCGCTTTTCGGGGGGTGGATGTATGCGGGCGTGCTTCACGAAAGTGGCCTCAAAACACGATGACGGACTACGGGCGCCGATCCGGCGTGCAAGCGGTGCCGACGAGTCAACGGATGCGAAGCAAAAGCCATCGCCGGCCCAGTCGGGCGTGGTGTGGGCCCTTGTGGCGCTCATCGTCCTCGGGCTCACGGTGATCGTCTCCAGCGCATCTGCGGCGACTCAGACGAAAGAACTCGCTGCGCTGACCGGCCAAGTGCACGAACTGGCATTTGAACTCAAACAGGTGCAGAAAACGACCAACAGCGTCTTCACCCCCATTACGGTCCTGATAGGGATCCTCGCGGCTGGCGGTGCGATAGGGGTGGTGTTCAGCTTCCGCGACCAGCGACGCACGAGCCAGCTACACGAGTTGACCGTTCAAGGTGAGGTCGCGACGCAGCGACGGACCGAGCAGGGCTATGCGTCCTTCTTCGAACAGAGCCAGACGACCCTATCGCTCGTCAACGACACGCTCAAGCTCGCCAAGGAGGCCACCGAAGAGGCCGAGCGCACGATGAAGAGCAAGGCGCAGGCGCGTGTGAGCGAGATCGAGGAGCGCGCGCAGCGGTTGATGTTTGAGGTGTTCCACGAACGTGAGTTCGAGGTGATCATCAAGAACCCCGACAGGCTCCGCGCCTTGGAGGCAGTGGTGGACGAACTGAACGCGATCGAGGGCTATTTGAGCGTGCAGGACGTCGAGTTGCATCCCTACACACGATTTGTCAGTGCGATCGACAAATTTGTCCAGGACGACACCGAGGGAGCGATCGCGACGTTGGAGCTGCTCTCCCAGACGGGTGCCGTCGGTGAGCTGCAGCGCTTCACCGAGTACTGGCTCGGCTACATGCTCACGACCATCGGCGAGTACGAGGAGGCCGTAAGCCGCTTCAAACACGACGAGCTCGATCTCGATCACAAACATCCAGAGTACTTTCAACTCGAGCGCATCATCGCCGAGGCGCAGTTCTTCGCACGCGCCAAGCCGAGGTTCAAGAACGAAGATGGCTCTGCCTCAGACCCTCGCAGCCCCCGGGAGCGACTCGCCGCTGTTGTGGAGACCCTCGACCAGCTTGCGGACATCAAGTCGAAACTCGATGAGAGCGTTGACGAGCACGCTAAGGCAGACACCCAGCTCGATATCGCCCGGGTACGCGCTGACATCTTCGAGTGGGTTGCTTACGACGCGGACCACCTCGACGATCCGCTTCCCCAGAAGGCCATCGCGGCCGTAAAGCGCCACGATGGGTCGGTGCCCGATCTGCACGAGTTCAGCGCGAGCGACGTGGAGGATCCAGAGATCGTCCGGGCTTGGGCGCTGACACAGGCACGCCGAGTATGTGAAGAGCAGACCGAGCGCGACTTCGACGTCGAATTTGCGCTCGCCGAATGCCTCTTCAAGCTGGGCAAGCGAAAGCGAGCCGACGCGGCGTTTGACAAGGCCGAGCACCTCGCCCACGATCTGGTCGGCGAGCTGCACGAGCGGCGTACCCTCGCCTCCCTGCAGGAGAGCCTGCTCATCTGCCACGTGCGTCTGTTCGGGCTTCATGAACGTGAGGGCGAGAAGGCGACCTCCGAGCGGCGACAGGTTCTGCACGCCTCCCGTCAGGCCCAGGAAGCAGTTGGGCAGCTGCGTCAGGGGGGCGTCACCGTTTTCAGCCAGATCCAGCGACGTAACATCAGCCAGGAGGAATTCAAGCGGGAGATCCGCGAGATCGTCACGCACGGTCACTTGGACAAAGAGGCCGAATGAGATGAAGTCCAGGATCAGAGGACTGAGAGCCGGGACCCGAAGGCTCTACAGGCGAGTTCGGGTGCTGTGGAGAGCGCTGCCAAGAGTTCGTTGGCAGATGTTCGAGTTCCGTCGCAACGAAGACCTACAAGGTGATAGGACGCCGATCCAAGTTTGTCCGCGTGGGTGTGACTACCACAAGCAGGCTCGCCGTGAGCTGGTAGCGCGCACGCGCCTATCAGGTAGGGCGGCAACTCATGTTGCGTACAGCTTTGAGACCACGAACTGCCCGAAGTGTGGGGCACGACTCGCTCGATCTTGTGTTCGCTGCCATCGCGACATAGTCACCCCGCTGGCCGACCTATGTCACTTCTGCGGTCTGCCTCAGCCGTGGGCGAGTGAGCGGCGCGCGGGCGTCGAGCGCGCGAGTCTGCTTCGCTGGAGAGAGGGGGAAGAACAGGCCAACGCCCCCGCCGATCAGCTCTACACGGCCAACGAGCATGGCGGCGTATGGGTAATCGAAGGCGATGTATCCCAGCTCAATGTCGACACCGTCATCAGCGATGACGACGTCGACGGCCAGATGTGGGCGCAGGTGGCGCGCGCAATCAAGCTGGCTGCGGGCGAGGGTGTGGAGCGACTCGCGCAAGAGGGCAAGCCGTTCAAGTTGGGGCATGCCTGGTGGACCTCCGCGGGCGCCATCCAGCAGATGCAGGGGATCGTTCACGTTGCATCGATGAACCGCAATGGCGAGGCGAAGGTCGAGGCCATGCGTGAGTGCCTGGCAGCGGCTTTTGAGCTTGCCGGCGAGCATCAGTGTGAGTCGATCGGCGTTGCAGCCATCGGCAGTGGGCCAGCATCGATCTCACTCTCGCAGTGGTCGCGGGTGTTCTCGGACGTGGCTGTTGAGCATCTCGACTTGCTGGCGTGTAAGCGCCGGGCCGAGGCAGAGGAGGCGCCACCGCCCCTGTCGATCGTGCTGGTGCTGTTCGAGCCTCCGGACTTCGCCGCCGACCGTGCCCTGCTCGAACGGGCCTTCTGGTACGCCTGGGCCAAGGCTGGACGACCGAGAACGGGAGAACCAAAAGTCGAACTGGGCCGTTTTCGACGGCGTGAGCTGACCGTTCGGGCAGAACTAGCGAGGAGGCATACCGCATACGAAGTACCGCTCGGAGGATCCGGCGATGTCGCTGAGAACACGAACGGGTCATCCGAAGTTCCCGATCGGGCTGAGACTCCCGATCAAGCCGGTCCGAGCGTGACCAATAGACGCCCGTGACAAACAGGACGCTCAGGAGCAGTGGAAGGCGGTGCTAGCGGTCGCATCCGCGCTGCGGGCGCGCGTCGTGCGCCTGTTGGAAGGATGCATGTTCAAGCGCCATCGGTCCGAGCGGCTGTGGCGTGTGCTTCGACATCCGCCTGAAGCCGTAGGAAGCCGCCGGGGCGATGGTGCCCCTGCCGCCGTCCGACAGGCGAAGCTGTCTCGCGGTCGGCGCGTCAGCACGGACAGCGCAAACACCAAAGTCTTAAACGCATCGCAACCCATCGCCTTGACCATCAGGTCTACGAACTCTGTCCAGCGCGCAGTATCCGCAATGAGATCTTTGTGTTGCATGACTCGATAGCGGCGCCGCCCGATTTCTTCGCGTTGCAGTAGCCGACAGCGGTCTCGACTCACAGCGCGTCCCAACTGGCAGGATGTCATCTGCAGTGGAGTGGACCCGCAGCTCAAACGACATCGGTCCAGAGGCTGTGGCGCCCACTGTGGCGCGACCTTTCGATCAACCGCCTGAAACCGCTGGAGACCGCAGGAAGCCGCTGGAAGCGCAAAGGTCTTGAATCCACCCGTCCAGATTCCGGGGGTCTTTGGTTCGCGGCAGATTTTTGGCTTGCTTGAACGGTTTTCCGCATGGTTGAGCGGGATTCAGCGCCGAGCGCGCGGGTTGTGCCTGCGCCCCGTTTGCCGCTTGAAACCGCCCGAAACCGCACGATCCGCGCTTGCACTGGCGCAGATTTGGCGCGAGTCGGCGGGCCAGCGACAAAACGGCTGGCTACTGATTCGTCGCTGGCTGTGCGCGATCACGTCGGCGCCAGCCCCAGAATCGCGTCCGTTCGCTGCTGCGGCGAGCACGCCAGGAAGGACGCGAACTCTTCGGGCAGCTCTAGCTTCAGGCGCTCGACGAGCGCCAACAGCGCGAGATCGCGCGGCGCGAGATCGCGCGGCGCGAGATCGCGCTCTGGAGCTGCCGCTGAGACATCCAACACCGCGAGCACTCCTAGCGGGCTACGCCCGAACAGCTCCAGGATCTGCGGCGCAAGGGCCGGCTGCGGGTCGCCGGCGTCCAGGCTCAGCGTCTGTGTGGCCGCAGCTACGCTGCGACAATCCGAGCCCAGCGCGCCCGCGGCCCTGGTGCTCTCATCGTCGATGAGCTTGCGCGCCGAGTCGGTGACGCTGTCCTGCTGTGAACTCGCCTCGCCGATCACCTCGCCGTTCAGCGCCGCGAGCTGATCGTGAAGGCTCTCGAGCCCGGCGCCGCCGCCGGGCACGACGCTCTCTGCAGCGCCCATCTGGCGGAACGTCCGCTCGAGCAAAGGCGGGTGCGTGACACGCGCGCGCCAGCGTGTCGAGTCGATCAGCCTCGCGAGCAGCATAAGACGCAGGTTGAGCAGCTCGACCGCGTGGATCATGTAGGCGGCGCTCGCGATCGCGTTCACGAGCTGGTCGCGCTGCGGCAACGAGGCGATCTGCAGCTGCAGCCCGTAGCGATCCGCCTCGCGCTCCTGGTTCTGGCTGAACTCGACGATCGAGCGCTGCGCCGCGCCGGCCTCCAGCTCGAAGTCGTGGACGGGTTCGTGTTCGAGCGCCACGTGCGCGATCTCGTGACAGAGCGCGAAGCGCATCGCGTAGGCGCCGAACGCCTCGCTGACTGCCGCCTGACGCTCGGTCATCTCGAACGCTGGCATGCGCGGCGAGCGCGAAGGCGAGGACAGCCACTCGATAGCACTCGCCAGCGACGAGCGCGCATCAGGCCACAGCTCCGACGGGCGCGTGCCCTCCGGCGAGGCCAGGAAGTACGTCGCGGCCGCGCGCGTGTAGTGGCTCAGGAACCCGCAGAGACCTCCGCCGACGACGATTTCCGGGCCGCTGTCAGTGTGCACGGTAAACGCGTTGACGCGCTCGGGCCGTCTGCTCACAGCGACGCGCAGGCCCAGCGCCCGGAAGGGCGCCGCAGACACGCGCGACTTGCGCTCAAGCAGGTCAATTACCCTGCGCGCCATCGCCTGTATCTGGCTCTCGCTGCACTCCCAGGTTTCCGAGGCCATGTCCGTTGCGCGCCCGCCGATCGACCCCGTCGCGTCACCCGCGCCCGGCGCCGCGACCGAGGATCGTCCGCAGCAGCGCTGTGATCTGCTCCGTTGAGGCCGCCTCGCGGTACTCCTGGCGACCATCGGCGTAGAGGAGCAACAGCGACCCGAGCGGCAGCTGCTTTTCCTTCTTCACCCGCGGCTTCTTCCCCGTCATGTCTATCAGCACCCCGCATTTGAAGACGCGGTAAATGAAGGCCACCGTGACCACGAGGCCGGCGACCGTGCTCGCCGACACGCCGATCAGCGCGACTATCGCGACGACCGGCAGCGCGCCGCTAGCGGAGTGCCTCTCAAGAATCTCGGCGCTGGCGCCCTCCCGTTCGAGTTCGGCGATCAGCTCGGCGGCTTCCGCCTCTCCGAGTTCGTCGGCCGGCGCGAACTCAACGTCGGCTTCGTAGAGATCATCTGTCATGTGGCCAGCGCGAATGATACGCCTGATAAGCATCCGCCGCCAAGCGCGGCCGCCCGGTCGGCGCGCACAACAGCAAGCTGCGGACACAGCGGCGAGCGGTCAGCAGCGACCCTACCCGATCAGAGTTGATGTCCTCGTCCGCTTGCTGGTGCGGTGTTTATGGGGTGAAGAGGTTGGAGTCGCCGGTCATGACGAATGTGCCTTCCCGATTGTTTGTGCGGCGATGAGAGTGTCGCTTCCGTCGACTGTTTCGGCGAGGGTTTCCGCGGTACGGGTCTGTCCGGAAGTTTGTGTATTGGCGTGATCTGAGGGTTCGTATCGGCGGGCCCGTGAATGGAGGATCGTGCTGATGAGCAATGAGACGACGGCGGCGCCGGTCGACGGCGGTGAGGAGATAGGAGCGCCAGCTGCGGTGGCGTTTGAGGGAGACGGGCTGCGGGGCTGGGCGGAAGCGCTCGTGGGCCGCGCCCGCAGCGAAGGAGTCGCCCTAACGGGCGAGGGCGGTCTGTTGACGTCGATGGTTCGGGAAGTCCTTCAGACCGGTTTGGATGTGGAGATGGCTGACCACCTGGGCTATGAGCCCTACGAGGCGATCGGCCGCGGGAGCGGGAACAGCCGTAACGGCGCCTATGCGAAGACGGTCAGGACGGATGTCGGCCCGGTGGAGCTGCGGATACCCCGAGATCGTGAGGGCACTTTTGAGCCGGTCACAGTCCCGAAGCACGTGCGGCGCCTGGAGGGGCTCGGTGCGAACGTGATCAGCCTCTACGCGAAGGGATTGACGACCGGGGAGATCCAAGCGCATCTGGCTGAGATCTATGACACCGAGGTCTCCCGCGAGACGATCTCGAAGATCACCGACCAGGTGCTGCCTGACATGGCGGCATGGCAGAGCCGGCCATTGGACCGCGTCTACCCGGTGTTGTTGATCGACGCGATCGTCGTGAAGGTCCACGATACCCAGGTCGCTAACCGGCCAGTTTATGTCGCGATCGGCGTGAACCTCGACGGCGAACGAGATGTCCTCGGCCTCTGGCTCGGCCCCTCGGGAGGGGAGGGCGCCAAGCAGTGGATGAGCATGCTCACAGAGCTACGCAACCGCGGCCTCGTGGACGCGCTGATCGTGTGCTGCGATGGGCTGAAGGGCCTCCCGGAAGCGATCCGTGTGACGTAGCCCCACGCGACCGTCCAGACGTGTGTCGTGCACCTCGTGCGCAACAGTCTGCGCTACGCCTCGAAGAAGTACTGGGGGCAGATCGCCAAGAGCCTCAGAGAGATCTACACAGCGCCGACCGTCGAGGCCGCAGAAGCACGCTTCGGCGAGTTCGCTGAGACCTGGAGGCCGCTCTACCCAGCGATGATCCGCTCCTGGGAGAATGCGTGGGAGGAGTTCGTGCCATTCCTCGAGTTCCCCGTCGAGCTCCGCAGGATCGTCTACACGACAAACGCGATTGAGTCGCTGAACGCTAGATTCCGTCGGGCTGTCCGCCACCGCGGTCATTTCCCCAACGAGCAACCCGCGATGAAGGTCCTCTACCTCGTCGCGACGACGAAGCGGCGCAACCGCGAGAACCTGACCGGCAGAATCAGCAACTGGAAGCAAGCCCTCAACATCCTGACCATCCACTACGGCGACAGACTCGACGCCACGCAATAACCAGCCAGCCAACCACAACCAACAAAGCCATTTACACAGAAAAACTGACAGTCCCCTCTTGATCGCGTAACACGCCAGTTCTCTAGTGTCATCTTGCGCAGTCCGGGTGGTACGACTAGGTTTTTAGATCGTGGAGCGTACCCACAGACCCACAGTGTCCAGTGCTCATCTATCGAGCGTGCTTGCGGAGCTTGTGATTGCCACAGCGGCGACCATCGCGCTCATGCTTGTGATACCTGCGACCAACGACGCAAAGGGAACGTACTGCACGCCAATTCACGGCGCCCACGCGGAGGTGCGCCACCTGTCGATCAGTCTGGGGTGCAGCGCGGCCGGAAAAGCTGCGCTGAGGACTATCGAAAGCAACATCGGTTATTTCAAGTCGCATACCTGGTACTGCCGCTGGGGCCAAGGCGGGACCCGTCCAATACGACTTGGTAGGCATATCTACTCTGCGGGCTTTTGCGTAAGCAAGCCCAGCTATCGAGAAGTAACATTCCTCGGACGCCGTATCTCGTAGGTACTAGCACGACTACGGGCTAGCGGCTCGAGCAGGGCTTAGGTCCCTCGCCGGGGCGCTTTTTGTTCTGGGCATAGGCGAGGGCGAGCGGCGATAGCTAGCGCACGAGGCGCGCAAGCTCTATTCCGCGAAGGGCATGGAGGAACGCCGCCACCCTCAGCCACACGTGACGCGACACGTCTGGTGCCCACTGCCGACTGGACTGTGCCGCGTCTCGACGGAGCGGACACACGGGATGTCGGGAACCGCAAGCGACGGACTCATCACAGCCCGCGTCAAAGCCCTACAGGAGTGCCGCCCCAGTGCCGTCTCGCGCGGCGGCCGCGGTAGTCCGGCCAGGTGGGCTGGTGTTCCGTTCGTCTTATCGGGGCTCGAGTCGCCCGGCGATGGCCTCTGACCGGATCGCCTGCCGGCGCGCATAAAGCGAGTTTCGCCCGGTCCACATCAGCAGTGTGCTGCCGAAGTCGATTGCGATCACGCCGAGCATCAGACCAATGAAGACAGCGAGCGCTGCCGAGTCCGCCTCAATGAGGTCATCAAGGCGCCGTGAACGTTCGATTAGTCCGATCCGCTCGGACCCTGTGATCGTCGCCATTGACCTCCGACCTCTTGAGGGATCGCCGGCGAGACGGGTTGCAGTAACGGCAGAAATCGGCTTGAACTCACCGGGCGTCAGCAGACGCAGCGCCACGGGCTGCACAACAACCGCCGCGACGATGACGCTTAGCGAGAATCGAAGCAAAGTGCGGCAGAGTGCTGTCCGCCGATTTGAAGAGGCGATTGCCATCGCAGCCAATGGACGATCAAGTCCCGTGGTCACGGTGCCAGCCATCACGGCCACCACAAAGGCAAGAAGTTTGTGTCCTCCGAAAAATGCGGGGAACACCACGCCCGCAGTGACGTACGCGGCGAAAGCTACGAGGGCGAACTCAACGAGAAAGAAGGCACCAACAAGTTCAAACCGCGTCCGGTCAGGCCGGCATACAACGTCTCTCGGGTCCACGTTGGCGAGCCAAAGCAGCACACGCCGACGCCGCACAGCAATAGCCGACGATCTGAGACCCGTCGCGATCTCGTCCGCTGCTCCCGCGAGACCCCATACGAACCGAATCACCAGGATCGGACGAGCCCACACCGTGCCGAGCTCTGCGAGCCACTCGTCTTCCTGGTCAGCGGCCACTTCTGGAGACAGCGGCGAAACAGCTCGACCGATGCACCATTTGGCCCAAGTTCGCAACGCAGCTTCCATTTCCCCTTCTATCGCTCGCGAGAAGAGGTTGCGCGCAACGCCGCCGAGAAAGGCGCCAATCGCCGAGATGAGCAGGACTACCATGCCGGCTGAGCTCTAGGTCGAACGGGCACTGACGTCGAGGACCTCCGTCTGTCGGCGAGCAACTGTTCGGCAGCCTGTTCGCCAGACCCCGACAAGCGATAGAGACGACGAGCCGGTCCGCCAGACTCGGATTCCACGTCGCGAGTTCTCAGGAGCCAGCCATCGAGAACCAGTCGATGAAGGATCGGGTACAGCGTCCCGCTGCTCAGTTCCGATCGCTCCATGATCTCCAGGCCGTACCACTCGCGACCGGGATCGGCCAGCAAAACTTCCAAAGCATCAAGTAGCTGTTCGGTGATCCGCTCTGGCATCTGAATCCTTATTCTACATACTTGGCAGCCTTATCCTACATAGCTATCTGGCCTACGTATGATCTTCTCCAGAGCAAAGAGCGCTCTATGGGGCTGGCATGGGACGACTCTCTCGAAACCTGCCCCCGCCTGGGAGCGCATTCGGGAGCTGCACGCCCAGCGACCAGGCATTCGGCCAGCCGCTAGGCGCCACACAGAAGGCCCAGCAGACCCCGCCGGATAACGAGCCTCGCTGAGCCGTGCTGCGATAATAAGGAACTGGCCTGGTGCGGAGTAGGATTGCTTGGCATACTGGATCACATGCCCTCAGTCAGCCTCACCCCGGAGTGGCTCGCCGCTGGTGCGGCCTGCGCCTCCGCGGCAGCGGCATGGGCGTCCCCGCTGGCCCCGCGGCCATATAAAAAAACCCAACATCCTGAATCCTCTTGTCTGTCGGCCGGCTGATGCTAGCTAGAAACGCCCAGGCTTCAGCCAACACAGTCACGCCGTCACGAGGCGGCTCCAAAAATCCCGGGGCGGTTCAGCCTGCCGCTCGGCCAGTGGCGCGGGTGGGGCTTGGCCTCTACGCTTGGATGATGATGGCAGAGGAGCAACTGCACTAGGCGTCGACGCCATGACCGAGGGGCGCACGTAATGCTGCGCGCTCTCGCGGACGTCTCGGGCGAGCCCATCACGTGGATGCTCGCGCACGCGCCGCTCGGCGATAAACCCGAGACGGAGGAGGAGCGCAACGCGGTCGCGGAGGCCAGCCGTGGAACGGGCCGCCGGGGGAGCTCGGCCTATCGTGAGCGATCCGCACCGGCGGTCGAGTTCACGCCCTGGGCATGAAAGGATCTGCTCCGTCTGGACAGCACGTCCAGCAGCGGGCCCTCGATGCACGAGCTCGCCTTGCGGCCGGCTCTCGGGCGACGTTCAGGCGCCCTAGTCGGGAAAGCGGCGACAATCAATATCTCGCAAAACTCCTATCCTTCGGAGACTTGACCCGTCTACTCAACATCAGCACCCCGCCTAACGCAGGGGAGCGACTCTTCCTCGACGCTCTACGACCCGGTCCCAGCTCGTGGCAAGTCCTCTCGGGCGTGCGCTGGATTAGCGCAGTGTCGGGGCGTCAACTGCGAGGTGA
>Ga0265326_10000205_pt1 | contig 29467 bp, 26 predicted proteins | sample 41424metaG_FD_192439 | JGI IMG/M metagenome (GOLD analysis project Ga0265326, IMG submission 192439) | Rhizosphere microbial communities from Carex aquatilis grown in University of Washington, Seatle, WA, United States - 4-14-24 metaG | ecosystem: Host-associated > Plants > Roots > Rhizosphere... | reverse complement strand
TGTAGGTCCACTTCCGGTAGGTGTTTACACTCGCGGAGCAGTGGTGTTACAGTCGCACCTCGGACCCTTTGCCATTCCTCTGGTACCTGACAAGGACAATGACATGCTTGGACGTGGTGGATTTTTTATGCACGGGGACACTACACCTTCTGGCAATGCCTCGGAGGGATGCATCATCATGCTACGTGCCATACGTGAGTTGTTCTACAAATCAACTGATCCACTGGAGGTGGTATGATCGTAAAGCACATCGGAGCAGATGGAAGAGTACGACGGCAGTTCGAAAGTATTCACTCCATTTACCAACACGACCACAACCATATTGTGACCGTGAATCGAGTACAAGCAGCAATCGAACCTGTAGACACTTCTAATGCGTTGCCCACAGCTTACATGCGCAACTGGAGTTTTGAATATCCAGTAGCCATCATTCATTTAGCAGAGGGCGAATCAGTGGAGAGGGTAGAGGATGAACCTACACGGGCTTAACTGGGGACAAATCATTGGGTGGTCTGGAGTCATTCAAAGCGCAGGCGCGGCAATCGGCTACGCTTGCGTTAAGGACTTTCGCCACGCTCTCTACTTCGCCTTCGCGGCGGGAATTACCGTATGTGTTATTTGGAGGTGACATGCTTTCTGAATTAAAACTCAACCTATATCGCAGTGACATACCATCCATCGGAGAAGACCTTAGGGAATTGGTACGACAGTTGGCACAGGAGTTGTACAGAGAGAGATATGGTAGGAGAGATAACGAAAATTACCGAGACTGGCTAGAGGCCAATGGTCCGGGGAGGTGACATGTTAGGAGAACCGACTGGAGACTACAAAGTGCTCAAGGCCGATGACGTTGGCACGCGCTTAACTCATATGATGGAGTTGCAGGATGTTTGGAGCACATGCTATGCTATTCTCACACGTGGCGGATACCACAGTGAGCTAGAGCAGGTAAGAGCCGCACAACTAGACGTAGCCTTGGACCTGTTGCAACATCACCTTGAGGCAGAGTACAGCGGGACATCATACGCCAAGATAATCAATGACCTGCCCAAAGACCCAAAGGAGATTCCTGATGATAAGAACCATCCTCCTGACGACTTCACTACTCACCGCGACACTATTTAGTTTCGCACAGTCTCAGGATAAGGTCGAAGCGTTTGCGCACGCAATAGCACGTACGGAAGGCTACTATGTTAAGGGAACTATCCCAAACAGACTGAGCAATCCGGGCGATCTAACGGTAATGATTCACGGTGAGAAGTACCCCGGACAAGTAGGTACGTATAAGCGTGGTGGATTGATATACGTAAAGTTCCGCAACAGCGCAGCAGGCTACGCGGCGTTGTACCATCAGATAGACAAGATGTTGATCGGAGAATCAAAGTTCTACAAGCAGGAAATGACCCTGCTGCAGGTTGGGAAATTGTACGCAGTAAACTCCCGGTTGTGGGCGAAGAATCTATCGAGGAATCTCGGGGTTTCGCCTAACACGACTCTGGAGGAGTATTTTGAGCTACCGCCCCGAGTAAAATTTAGTGTGCCCAAAGGAGGGCCTACATTATGAAGATCGGCATTGACGTTGACGATATCTGCGCAGATTTCCAAAGTTCATACGTACGTCTGCTGTTCAAATTGTTCGGTAGGCCACCTGTGGGAACTGCCCCTATTGACTGGGAAGGTTCCAACCTTCAATTGAGCGCAGATGAGACAGTTCGTTCGTGGAAGGAAGTTTCTAAGATAAAAGACTTTTGGTCTAACCTAGCACCTCTGCCTTCTTTCGATGCGGAAACTGTACAACTACTGAAGCTGGTTGTTCTTAGACATGATGTATTCTTTATAACAAATCGCTTCGATACACCGGGAGCCAGTCCCATGAAGCAGACAAAGTACTGGTTCAATGTACACGCGGATATCCTAGCGCCAAACGTACTCATAGCCAAGGACAAAGGCCCCATGGCTACAGTGCTGCAGCTAGACGCGTTCCTTGATGACCGCCCAAAGAACTGCCTTGACGTTCTGGCGGCACGGCCAAGTGCACGGGTATACCTTGGAGATTCGTCCCATAATAAAACCTTCAACGATCCACGCATTCCCCGCGTGAAAGACCTGAAGGAATTCCTGTACTTGATTTTGGAGGCAAACTGATGATGTCACCTGAAGAAGCTTATAAGTATGACAGCACATTCCGCCAAGCAGTAGATCAGATGCGTGCACTGCTTGGCTACTATGAGATCACCCCGGCAGAACTTCGGCAGGCCGCAATGCTGGCGTCCACAATGCACGAAGCAGAGCGCATCAGGCCGTTGCTCATAAAGTATGACAAAAATGTAGCACTATTTCCCTCAATGTTCGGTGGTGACTCTGGGCGCTTCCCTAGCGATAAACCTAACCCTCCCAGCAATGGTCCTTATTGCATCTGCGGAGCAAAAGGCCCAGACTACAAGCATAGTGCTACGTGTAAGCACTACAACTGGAAGCCTACATCGTTCACGGAGCATGTGTTTGGCAAAGTGCAGGGCATCAAAGATTACGAGTTCCGCGTATGCAAGCGTTGTGGTCTGAGCGACATATACATCGGGGACAGTAAAGACGCCTGCAAAGGCACAATCAAACTGCGATAAGGAGAACACCATGGCACTCTTCGGCACTGCACCAAAACGTGTACTAGACCTTACCAAGCGCAATCCAATTCTTGATCCTATGCTGAAGAAGATGTCTACTCGCCTAGTGGGCCAAGAGTATGCCTCGCAGGTGCTGGTGGATATGGTCGCTGTGCACCTATCAGGACTAGGCGCTCCCGGTAGGCCAGCAGGCAACGCGCTATTGTTAGGCCCTACAGGGTCCGGCAAGACGCACGCTGTGGAAGTGCTATGCGAGGGTCTGGTGGGAGACCCTAAGGGCATGCTTAAGATAGACTGCGCAGAGTTTCAGCACAGCCACGAGATCGCTAAGTTAGTTGGCTCACCTCCGGGCTATCTGGGACACAGGGAAACTCCTCCACTCTTGACTCAGAAGCGGTTGGACGATTTGCACAAAGACCGCATGCCACTTAGCGTGGTTCTGTTCGATGAGATTGAGAAGGCTTCGGACGCGCTGTGGCAGTTGCTGCTGGGCGTGCTCGACAAGGCTACGCTCACTCTCGGAGATAATAGTGTAACCAACTTCGAGAAGTGCATCATCATCATGACTTCTAACCTTGGCGCTAAGCAGATGCAAGTCAAACGCTTTGGGTTCAGCACAACCGATGCGGTGGAGATCGTGGATGACAGTAGGCTGGACGATGTAGCCAAGCAAGCTGCCAAGAAGCACTTCACGGCAGAGTTCATGAATCGTCTGGATCACGTGGTGACCTTCAAGACTCTGACCAAGGAGCAGATTGCTCAGATCATGGAGATTGAGCTAGGCATTATCCAGCAGATGTTCTGGACTAAGGCCAAGTTCCTTTATCAGCTTACCCCGGCAGCGAAGTTCACGTTGTTGGAGGAAGGCTACAGTCAGGAATACGGTGCGCGAGACCTAAAGCGTGCCATTGAACGACGTGTACGTCTACCGTTAGCTGGCCTAGTGTCATCGGGGCAAATCGCACCGGGAGATGCTTTGGTCATCGACCAGATCAATCCCAAGGACGAGAAGTTTGAGTTTTCGATTCAGAGCTTGGCATCAACCAAAATCACATTCAAGGACGTGGAGAACATTCTATGAAATACATTATCGAGTTCAAGTTAACAAACGGCGGTTGGTTGCGTTCCAGTAACGGCCTAAAGACCGTTAAGGATGCAGCAGGGCACCATGGAACGTACGAGTTTGATAGCCTGAAAAGCGCAAAGAAAGAAATTGCCGCGCAGACAGACGGGCTTGAATACCGTGCTGTTCTTGTAGAAGTAGAAGAGGCAATTGCTACGTCTATCGCCGCGCCCATTGGTATCGATCCTCTTTTCAAAGGCCATACACTAAGCGCTGTGGGCCAGAACAAAGCAGTAGAGATCGCAGAGTTGTTCACTCAGCTAATCGTGGGTTTGGACAGCATTTGTCCAAAGGGACGCGAATTCTCTATTGTCCGCACCAAGCTGGAAGAGGCTTCATTCTACGCTAAGAAGTCCCTCATCAGTTCCAAAGCAAACCTAGAGCAGTAAAGTTCTTAGAGCAAAAAAATTGCCCCACCGATTCCCGAAAGGGAGTTGGTGGGGTTTTTCTTGTTTCTAGCTAACTTCTGGCGCTGACGATACGTTGCCTGCGGCTGTGGTAATGCTAGTGCTGGACACCGTGAGATTCACAGTGAGCACTGCATAGATTCCAGAACCTGTAATTGCGGTGACCACACCTTTTACCGTGATGTCGTCCCCGGCTGCTCCGTAGGCATTGCCATACGTACGTGCAGCGTGACTTGCGTCTGCTGACTGCTCTACTGCATTGCAATCGTTCGCTTGGATGTTGAAGGTGCCAGTATCGAGCGGAGCTTGGCACGTCACCGTAGCGAGCGAGCCGGACCCAGAGACTGAAACTACCTTAGCGATGATAGACACGTGAGCGTTGACAGCTACCGTGCCGCCGTTCTTGTTGATGCCTGTTGCCATGTTGAATCCTCTTTCGAAAGTTTGGCGCGGACGGAAGGAGTCGAACCTTCACTCAGGGTTTTGGAGACCCCTCGGCACTCGGTGCGCGTCCGCTGGGGTGACGAGTGGGAGTTGAACCCACCAGACGACAGCTTCACAGGCTGCGGCAACGTCCCCAGAGTTGCCATCGTCACAGTCAATCTCATTTTGATACGTTTACTGATTCTAAAGGAGTTACAAACCCGTGCCATAGCAGTGGGTGGATGGTCCCACAATTCGTTCAGCACGGGCTTAGAATAACGTTATTCTAACCTTTAGAATCCTGTATAGGTCTTGATAATCTGCCTACCTATGAACCCTACGACCATTCCGGCATAGAACCAGTGCCGTTTGCCTTTACGGGCGTCCGCTTTGACGACAGCTATCTGATCGGTGCATACCTTGGCATCGAGCGTGGCCTGCGTCTGGAGACCTGCTACGCGGTCGTTTAGGGTGCTGACTTGCTGACCCTCGGCCTTGAGCAGGGACTGGGCGTTGGTCAGTTCCTCGTTCTTCGCTTCTAGTTGCTTTGTGAGGACAGGAGCCTTCTCCAATTCAATGACCGTAGCGCGTGCGCCCTCTGCCGGAAGAGTAACACCTGTTGGAGCAACCGCTGCGCCAGCCTCAGGGACCAACACGTTCCACCGTTGTGTGAGTTCCGTTGGAGTCATCGTACGATCTGCCGCTTGCTGTTTGGTCAGTGCTGATACGAGTTGAACCTGTAGCGCCTGAAGCTGTGCATCGCGTGCTTCGATCTTGGCTGCCAGTGCTTCGTACTCGGCCTTGTCCTGTGCAACCTGCTTTGCCAACGCATCGTTCTTCTCTTGCTGAACCGCAGCAGCCACTTTCGACTGCTCAAGGTTAGCGTGGTCGTGATTAGAAATAAGCGTATCGATCTTTCCAATGCCGAACCACAGCACTAGCCCAGCCACAACGGCAAGAACTAAACGCTCATGCCGCTGCAGCCAAGACAGTTCTGATTTTAGTACTGCTTCTACTTTTTCAACTGAGTCCATTGGTACTCCTTAGTATTTATCCTCTCGCCTGTTCAGCCTGACAATCACTACAGTCACCCAGACAAATGGAACGTAGGTCAAACTGTACTCTCCTGCGTATATCAGTAGGTCACCGGGGCTGTACACTGAACCTGCATCGATCCAGTCGGCTAGGAAGTTTAGATGGGTTTTGGAAGTCATGATGACATGTGTGTCGTCTAGATACCCAGCATCCAATGCTTCGAGTTTGAACGTGGCTTCTTCCACCACATCTGCGTCTTTACTTTGCGTACCTTTTTCCAATTCCAAAGCGTACTGTGCGACTTCGTAGCTGCTGATCAGTACTGGGAAGCGATCTTGGTTTGCGTTGAGGACTGCTTGGTTAAGCCCGATGCCGATACCGAGGCACAACAGAGGCAAAGCAACAATCCATAGGGCTGTCTTACGTAGGAAACTGAACATGTGATAATCCTAGGAATCCGCTCAGTCCTGAGCATTACGGATTCGGCGCGGTCTCATTGCTGAGTCCTCAGTTCCGCGTCTTACAAAATGTAAAGCCCACGCGTCCTGATCTGGCGTGGGCTGAAGGTAGATTCGAATTGTCTCAGGTACCTTTACTGCAACTTGTTACATCCGAACGGAAAGTTAGTCAGCAGTTCATCGAACGCTGTGACCGCTCCCGTTTTGAACTCTTCCAGTGTGCTGTTGTTTTCAAGGATGATGCTCCATTCCTCAGGCGACACATCTGCAAGGGCCGTTTCCGAAGCGTGCGTGCTTGGCGGTAAGCCATCACGATCTACTCGGACTGTTTCTCCGTACTGCTGCACCCATGCCATCTCGTTAGGGAAGCGCATGTCTGTGATCAGAGCAATCTGCGGCTTCTCCAGTTCGATGCGCTGAGCGAGTTGTCGAACCCAGTACTGCTCATCTATGCTACGACGGTACTCGGTCCCCCACCACTGATACAGCGTACGATGCTTTCCGTAAGGGTACTGTGGAGACACTTCTGGGTTCTCCTCCAGCACTACCCAGTCCGGCAGTTCAATAAAGTTCTCGTTCGCCTGCACAAGGTGAGTTGGGCGATTTACAAGGAGAAAGCTCATTGCTCCACCAGAGCGCTTGAGTGCTGCGTTTACCTCGTCACGCAAAGCATCTGCAAAGGAGTACTTGCGAATGTCGTAGCGTCCGTCTGGTAAGTACGTAGAGCGTGGATCAAACTTCACAGTGTCATCTGTAAGTCTGATAAGTCCACGTTGCTTAATGATTTCCGCCACGGCTGTATCCTTGCCGCTTCTGGCTCGAAATCCAAAGCCTATTACAACTGAGTCGATAGCCATTACCCTAGCGTGACCTTTCCCAGTGCCTTTAGCTTTGCGTTGAGTTCTTCTTTGGTTAAGCCGTATGTTCCCCGTTCAAACAGTGCTACTCCGGGGACTACGACCTTACCGAGTCCATAGGTGTAAGCTCTAGCAGACTCGGTGCGAATGATGTATTCCTGTTGTTCGCTCATGCTCTCCATTTTCCATTGTACATCGTTACTATGGCCCGTTGCCCTGAAGGGTACGTGACGGTGTGTGAATGCGACCAGCTACTAGGACCATGGCAATAATCCCATTTCAGCTTTGTGCTGGTTCCTGCTACGTACAAGCCATTCCAGATTCCTGCGCTGTGCGTGTGCGCTGTGTTGGCGCGTCTACCTACTTTTTGCAGGTTCTGTGGTGTGCCACGTGCTCCACTTGGGCCTAGGTGGCCATGCATTCCGCATTCGATTTTACCATTGCAGATGACGAATGATTCATCAGTGCGCAGGAACTGAATCGACTTCGGGCAGTTGAACTTTTGCATTGCCCACTCTAGCATGTGGAACCGTTCATCCCCACGCTCTAAAGCTTCGTACGTGGCATCTTGTGCCTGTAGGAAGAAGCGAGCGTTCATTGGGTCTAATCGGTAGTCATGCTCTTGCAGCCAGCGCGTGATCCAGTTGTCGTGATTCGAGTCCACAACAACAGTCTTGCACCATGGCCGCTCATACGTGGCAACTTTACTTACAGTCTGTCTGACTTCATCAGCAACCGAGGACAGTCCGCGTAGGTACGCCTTGTACTTCGCATGACAGTTCTTCGCTTCGTGGTGGTTAACTGATACGCCTTCCATGACATCGTGCAGGAACTGTGTGCTGGGCCTCAATGCATCCAGCATCTCCTGAGACAATGCCTCTACGTTCGGGTCTAGCATGGTAGCGTGTAAATCTCCCCATGTAATAGACTCAATTTTATTCCCGGTGGTTACTTTTCCGTTCTTCACCAATACGTCTAGGTCTTGTAACTCGCAGTCTTCATGCGCTGCACCTACTTGGCGTACGAACCAGTTTCCATCGTGGTTGACTTCTACTACAAGGCAGGCGTATGCATGGTGATGCTCAGCCTTTAGTCCAGCCTTCTTTTGAATGTAATTCTTCAGTGTGCAGGCACCTGTAGTATAGTTTAACTTGGTGCCCTCGCCTTGCATAGTTGCAACTGACCGCATTGCCAATTTGACATGCGGGAAGATTGCAGATTTGCGATGCGAGTACGTCTCCAGACCAGAGAGAGGATCGTCCGAGGTGGGCATGATATTCATTTCGCCACACCAGACCAGACCTTCACCAAGTTCAATGCGATCATCGGAAATGAAAGGTTTGATGAGCGGATCGTACCATAGTTCTTTCTCTACTGGTTTTGCTTTGCCTTTCTTCACAGCCAGTTCACCGTAATGGTTCTGGTTGTAAGAGAAGGTTCCTACCATGATCTTCGCGTCATAGTGCTCAGCCAACGCTGTGAGATTACGCCAAAAAGGTTTATTCACATACGTATTATTCTGAGCCGCAGTCAAGATGTACCGTTCGACGTGGTTCTTGGTTGGAAGTTTTGCTTGCTCCTCTACGATGCCTTTTACGGAGCCAGCCGCGAGCGGTCTCTTAATGCCGCCCATCTTTTCGATGTGGTGATGAACAGTGCCGCGAGCCAAGCCCATTTCCTGAGCAATAGCAGCGACATTGCCACCGTGTTTGGAGTAGAGTTCCGCGATGCGCTCACGCTGTAGTTCTGCGTGATTCTTACGTTCAGCGTGTGCGACGTGTTGTTCTACCTGTCCCATTGGTTCCTCATTGAGTTCCACGTATTTAGTATACCACGAGTTGGGTTTGGTGTCAACCTACTACTTCTTGGCTGTTCTTCGGCGGGGCCTTGGGAAGCACCCTGTGTTTGCTTTGCAGTATCCTGTCATCTCTGCTTGGGACAGGGCCATGCCTGTTAGGGTGTCGGATACCTTGCCTAGCAGTTCTATTTGCCTGTCCCCTTGCGTTTGCAAGGTCTGTAGGCAGTTGGTACGCTGTGTTACTAGTTCTTGGTGGATCAGCTTCTGTTCATCTTTCAATGCAATCCACTCTTTTCTTGCGCGACGAAAAGGCCACATAAATACTCCTAGGAGGCCAGTGATTACGATTCCCACTACGGTTTTAAGTGCCAGCGGGGTTAGTTGTGTCAGTAGCGAGTCGGCTACGAAATGCATTGCGGTACTCCCTGAGAATAAAAATACGTAGCCTACTGACTACGTTTCAAATATACAAACTGGCATTGCACCAAAGTTAGTCTGGGCTGTAACGGCTGATATGGAAGAGTTCAGCGTACCTGCAACAGTAGGAGTGTACTGGAAGCACCGCTTCACATTTCCAGAACTGTTTAAGGCAACCTCGGTAGAGGCGTTTAGAGTAATCGCAGCAAATGTAGGAACAGTACTGTTGCTTGCCCAACTGTACCAGTACCACCCCGGCTGAAGTACGACTGCTGGGCTGATAACGTTTGTCCGTCCACCTGTTGACTGCCCAGTTGATGTGTTAAAAGTAGAGCTTACTAAAAGAGTTCCGGCCTGTGCTCCGGTACACGAGTAGATACCGTATGTGACTTGGGTAGCTCCTGACACTGTGACCACTTCTATGGACATGTGTCCGATAGATATAGGGACGCTAACGTAAAACAGCATGCCAAAAGCTAATGTAGCACTGGCAGGAGCCGCATTCGTCGTTGTGAACGCTGCAGGAGATGGACCTGCACCTATACCACCTGTGATATATGGCTGTATGCCCCCTGCAAAGTTAGGATTCAACATGCTGGTGACGTATGCTGTCGTGGCTAACTTCGTGGAGTTGTCTCCAGCCGTTTGCGTAGTAGCTGTAGTGGTGTTAGCAATGGCTCCAGCTGTGATGTCTCCGTAGGCAGGCTGTGAGGCTGTGAACACTCCCGTAGTAGAGTCATAGCTGCGCAACCAGTTAGAGGCAATTGCTGCTTTAGTCTGGGGCAACTGAGGAGTTCCTGAGATATCCGCATAGGCAATCTGTGCCCATGCAGGAGCGGCAGACACTGGTCCTGCTGCTCCGGTCTGACTCAGGTACATCTTGGTAGTAGTTGAGTTTCCAGCTAGGCGAGTGGCTACGCCGGATGCTCCACCGTAGATAGTGTCTCCTAGAGTAGTCATCACTGTAGTTGGGATGTACGCCAAAGATGGTATATCCGCTGCTACTAAAGAACGGAACGTAGGTGCTGCTGCTGCGCCTGTAGTTGGTCCGGCCAGTACAACGTTGGCTGCTTGTGTAGAGAGTGCAAACGTAAGTGAAGGTGTGGTCGTAGCGGTTGCTACGCTAGTTGTAAAGAGTGGACTAAGCGCACCTGCGCTAAATGATGTGACTGTTCCGCTTCCAAATCCAGAAATGGCTGAAGCAAGTACCACTGCTCCTGTACCCGTGGTACCGTTAGACAGGTCCGAGGCTGCTGGTTGTGATGCAGTGAATGTTCCTGTCGATGCGTCATAGTTACGAAGCCAGTTAGAAGCTACAGCCGCCTTGGTCGCAGCTAGTAACATTTGGGCCGATACGTTACCAGAGCCATCGCTCTGCCAAGTTACATTCGTCTTGCCTGCAGATGCTGCTGGAGTAGTGTCATTGAAGTTAGGATTTGCAATGGTCGAGCTATTGACCTTTACCGTAGAGGCACTGGCTGTAGAAAAATACGCCGATATGTTTCCGTTGATGTCGAACTGAAATGACACTAGAGTATTGCCTACAGGGGCTACTGGCAGTGTGCTGCTTAGGTTAGGAGAAGCTACAAGTGTTCCGTTAACATTGATAGAAGAACCAGCGCCAAACGCTTGGTCTAGAATCTCCATGTTTTCAGCTAATACTTCGTCCATCCCAAACAGGGACAAACCTAGGTTGGTAGTGAAACGTTGATTGGGATATGTATTAGCCATAGAAACTCCTTCGACATGCCTGTATTCTAAAACGTTGAAAGTGCCGCTCTCATCCATGTGTTGGTTGCAACACAAACATAGATGAAACTGCTGTCCCACATAACCTGTCCTTGTATTCCAAGTGCAGAGGAACTGGCAGGTGTACCTTGTTGCATCATGTCAGAGAGCAGATGACCTGTGCCAATAGGTTTTAGTGTGTTGTCATTGTTGTCTAACTTTACACCGTTTGCTCCACTGCCGTGCGTTATCTGTACATCTTGTGAAGAACCTGTACGCAGTATCAAGGGGCCGGACGATGCACTTACTTCTATGCCGTGTATGACCGAGCCGCCTTGTATGTTGTCATTTATTCCTGATGTTAAAGAAAAGGCGTGTTGTGGATTGGCTGTAAAGCTAGGTGCCAGAAGTAACAGGTTGCCACCTATATTGCTGCCTCCACCTGCGTCTGCTTGCATTGACAAGTACCCGTTAGGTGCATCCAGTATTAAAACACTAAAAGGAGACGTTTGGTTGGGTAACAAAGGAAGGTAGAAAGAACTTGGGTTTCCATTTGTAATGTTCAGTGTAGGCCCTGCTGGTGTAGCTGCTGTGGTCTGTAAAGTTCCGTCTTGAAACTTAATACCAGCGGTCGATGTGTACACCGAGGTTCCGCCCATGTTGATGTTGTCGGTAGGCATTTTTTTTATCCTTAAGGCATTTGTACTACACGTGCGTTTATATCATAGTGGAACGCGTTGGCGGTGAAAGCCGTGGATACCGTCAACGTCGTACCTGCCTTTACCGATATAGGGTATGTCTCCATTTGTATTTGCTGTACGTCTCCAACCATGTCAAAGGTTATTACATTGTTGTCAGGTGGATGTGACTGATCGGTCCACGATACAGTGCACACTAGTTTATCTGTCGGTAGTCCATCACCAGCCGTTTCCATAGACACTGATATTTGAAAAAGTGAATCTGCATCGGCTGTTAGGGACACTGATTGCGGAGTGGATACGTCACTTACTTGCAGTCTGGATTGTATAATGGCTACTACAGACCCCGGAGTGTACCCTACCAGAAGAGAGTCCAGTATACAAAAGTTGTTAGCCAACGCTGCTGGCATCTCGTCTGTAGTTAATTGCAAGTTTGGTGTTTCTTTAGAAGGGTAATACGGAGCAGGAGATGTTGTCACTACTTGCGTATTTCCTATCGAATCTTGAGTGTTCAGATTTGCTGGATTCAAAGCAGGCTGTGGGCCGTTTTGAAATCCTTCTGATGCGGCTTGAGCTTTAGCTAACTCAGCCGGGGATAGGAATCCCATAATTCCCCCATAGCAGGTTTCACCCTGCATCACACGCTGCTGGCCGTGACTTTACTACTTACAGCAGTATAGCGCCAGCATCCATATGCTGGTTCTAAGGATTATCTGTTCTGAGAACGATCTAGTCGTCTCCCCCGCTCTAAGGCGGTGTATGTATATTTTACGATGGTTCTTTTTGCAAAAAGCGTTCAAGAGGATTAGGCATTATTCTCTCAGTGTCTACATTTTCAGTTCCACGCATAATCAGATCGCGTAGCTCTTTCTTTGCCATTTCCTCGGCGTGCTCTAACTCATTCAAGCGCTTTCGTATTTCTTCCTTCATCTTGATGATGTTGTCTGCCGCCTCTTGCTTCTTGTTTTCTTCCTGCTCTATTGCTCTTCGGTCTTCGGCTTCTTCTCGTAACTGAGCAGCTTCTGCCTCTAGTCTTTCGGCCTTCCTTTTCTCTGCTTTGGCATCGGCTGCTTCTCGTGCCGTCTTTGCTTCGGCCTGTCGTAACTCTTCTTCTTGTCTAGCAGAGGCTATATCTTTCATAGCTTGTTCGTGGGCAGCGCGTCGTTCTTGTTCTCTTTCGTGTGCAACCTGTGCTAGGCGTTCCTGAATGTCTTGTAGTGTAGAATCCATGCTGAGTCTCCTGAGTAAAAAAAAATGTCTACGGAGGCTTTGACTCCGCTTGCTATGAATTTCGCATAGTCTTGCTTTACATCAAGATTTTACCGACGATGTAACCAGCGCCTGTTGCTGCGCTGATGTTCAGTCTGTAGAACCTGAAGTTAGGAATGTTAACACCTGCCTCAGCAAGTGCTCCAGTCCCTGCGGCATTGTCGTCTCCCTGACCAGACTGCCACTCATACGTGTTGCCTGCTGCGCCTGCGGCTGTAATGGTTCCTACCGTAGCATACTCGCTATCCAAGTCCATGTTGGCTCCTTGGATTACGGCAGTGACACCTGTCAGAGTGCTTGGGAAGGTTGTGCTGTTTGCCAGCAAAGACAACGTTACGCTGATTGATCGACCACTAGCTGGTGCACCGACTGGTGCGGCTACTGGTGCGGAAGCGCCTGCGTTAGTCGCCAAGTTAGATACGATGGCAGCCGTAAGGTTGTTTGGAACCTCAGGCTGTGCGATTGTGACTTGTCCACCGTCTGGTGTGCTAGCCTGTGTAGTAGCAGAGACAGTGTACGTAACCGTGCACATCCCAGCATCCGTGCATAGCACTGACAGGATAGTTGCGTTTGTTACGTTGAAGTTCACGCTGTTGGCGCATCCCACTACTGTAATCAAGGAGTTCACAGCCGGGACGTTTCCAGACACAATGCGAAACACCAAGGTACCTGTGGTACCTGCTGCACTGTTGCTCTGGACGTAACCGAACGTTGGACCTGTCTTATCGTTGAAGGAGCCGTATAGGTACTCAGGCGTGCCTAGGATAAGTGCTACAGGGGTGGGTTTAAAGGGTGTCTTTAGGTAGAAGCTCATGTTAATTCCTTCCCCGGCTTATTCGCCGGACCTTCAGGTTGTGGGGATGGGTGAGCATCCCCATTGCAGTTATCGGATTTTACCGAGTGGTGCCTTCTTTTTCTTCTCACCAAGTTTTTCTATAGGAGAGGCTTCAGGTTCGAACTCTTCTGGGTTGAACCTAACCGATTCATCGCGTAACTGCGTGAGGTGTCCCCCTCCGGGGTTGTTCCTGTGCTCGAAGGCTGGGTTTTCTCTGAAGAGGTTCCCTTGGATTGACTTTGGTTCTGGGATTGCCCCTTTACCTCTGGCTTCTTCGATGCGGCTTCTAAGTTGCCCAGTACTGTGAGCAGTAGTTGGCGTACTTCTGCCGGAGACTTTTGGCTTGTTTTCGATTGCTCCGAGTTTGCTGTCGAGTTGGTCAAGGTTGACTCCTAGTCCTTTGAGTAGGTCTCTAGTTTCGAGATCATTTTCTAACAGGTCTTTGAAGTCCTCAGAGTAGTGACGTACAATCTCCGGGTCTTCTACACCTTTCTCCGTAAGCGCTTGTGTGAATGACCAGATTGCGGCTTGCGCTTCTTCTGGTTCCCAACCAAGTGCTTCGGCTGCTGCACGAGTAGCTACGGACAGTGGGTGGTAGTTCTCTGGGCGAGAAAGCGCAGACTTGTCGATACCGCCGAACAGGCCCATCCAACTATCGTTGGTTACGTTCTTCGTACCAGTGGATTCTCCACCTATCCATTTGCGTAAGTTCTCTGCGAAGGACGGTGCCTTGAACGCTGCGTTCTTAGTCAGGTCCGGCCACATCTGTTCTCCGTTGAGAGCTTTGATGATGTTTGGCACCTTGGCCTCCGGTAGAGTGAGATTCTTCAGTAGAAGATTCTCTGCTTTCCACTTTGTACCTGTAGGTGCGTAGTCCCAGTGCATTGAGGCACCTTTTTTCATGCCTCGTGCTCTTGGGCTTCCATCATCTTTCCACGCCTTGTCGGCTTCTTCACCAAACTCTTTCCATTTGTCTATGGAGAAGTTAGGACGACCTGCGTCGTGCCATGCTTTCCAAAAACCAAGCGTCTCGCGTAGGTTCATTGCCACGGACTGTTGCGGAGAACTTCCCGCCAGCACGCCCATGAACTTCTGCTTGTCGCTTTCTTTGAAATAGTCAGGTGCTTCTTCGTGCATTGCGTCGAATGCTGCAGTGCTACGGCTATACCACTTTCTAGAACCTTCGCCCTGTAGAGCGGCGTCGATGTACTCTTGCACCGTTGGAATGTTCTCCATGTTCTGGATAAATTTTTGGGTTCCAGCCGTACGGGGTTTTCCCGTAGCGGTAGTAGTGATACTTGCCTTCTCTTCTTCGGTCAAGTGCTTTTGTGCCAAGTCAGGTAGACTAGACTTCAGGTCTTCTACAGTCATCTTGCCAATCGACATAGGTGCTGCAGCGGCTGCGGAGCCTCCACTTACCGTGGGGTTTCCATTCTCATCGATGGGTGAACCTTTGTCGTTCAATATAGGAGCAAGACTACGTAAAGAGTTCTCCAAGTTTTCCTTGGAAGACTCTCCGTAAGGTATGACCTTGTATTCGCCTCCCGGCTTGCCTACTTCAATGAGAACTGCCCCACTTGATAGCTGTGGTGCCATCTTTTGAATGTAAGCTAACTGCTTGGCGTTTACTCCTGACTCTGGAATAGAGATTGAAACCTCTCGGCCTCCCTTTCCTCCAGAGCGTGGTCGTACACGAATGTTTCCCTCGGCTACGAACTGCTCACGTGGCGGGTTCTTGTCGGTAGCTTTACCGCCCAGCATGATGTCGTGGTCTGTCCCCGTGTTAGCCACTCCTCTTCCATCCTTAAGAATGAAAGTGGTGTGTGCAGGGTCTCCACTAGACTCGCCATACTTCTTGATCAGAGCGTCACCTGTGGGTAACTTCTTTTCAGGTGCTCCGCCACTTACCGTTGGGTTCTTAGACTCTCCGGGGTACACTTCCATACCATTATCATCGGCCCACCCATGCACAGCATTTTTTACCTGTTCATAGGTTCCTGTTTTGCTAAACACGGTTTTGAACCGTTGTTTAGGGTCACTAATTTCTAGTGTGGTTTCAGGTCTACCCAAAGCATCAGCCACTCTAAGCGCTTTAGCAATGGTTCCTGCTGGTGCCCCTGCATGAATGTCTATGCCAGCTTCTTCCGGTCCTGTAGTGAAGGCTCTGATGCCACCTGCCTCTTGGAATTTGTGGTAGTCTCCAGTAGGGTCATAATCAGAAAAGTCACCACTCTCGTCTTGGTACTTAGACAATTCTTTGTCTGTATGGTTGTCCAGTATCTGGTTGAACAAGGAAGAGTGCGTGTAATCTTCGGCAGAAGGATCATAATCGTCGTAGGAGTGTACATTTCCCTCCGGTGTTACAATTATAGTTCCTTTGTCATTTATACTCTTCAGTTTTTCTCTAGCAGAAGGTTGTAACTCATGGGTGAAACCCTCTGGAGGTGCATTGTGTTCCTTTGTAGCTGTGCCTTCTTCTGGTTTGTACAGAGTTTGACTTCCAGCAGGTTGCTTTTTCTGTCCTTGGAAGCTATTGGGGTCACTAGCGTATGCCTCTGCTGCTTGCTTTGCTTCGGCTCTAGTTTCGTAATTCCCAAGATGCTCCTCATAGGAGAAAGTAGCTGCTGTGCCTTTGCGGTTAGCTGTGTCCCCTATTGCCCTAAAACCTTCTGGAGACTTAACAACAAACCTCATAGCCCTAGCGTTCGGCTCTGCGGTAACCTCTGGGACAATCTCACCAAACTTATTGACACGACCAGTTGTAGGCTTGTCACTTTTTTCACCTGTGCCACCAGTTTGTATTTCACCTTCACCGCCTAGGTGATAGATGCTCTTCTGGTTTGCGGCTTTGCCTGCTGCTATGGCTTCGTCGCGGTCGGTGTATAGCTTGGTAACATCGAGAACTGCTTTGCCAGTGTCTGGGTCTTTCCAAGTACCGACCGCGTGTCCTTCCTTGGACAACACATCGGCATTCTTCTTCTTGAACTCATCCAGACGTTCTGGTGTTAGCTTGTCAACTTGCTCTGTGCGATCAGGGTATGATCCCACGGAGTACTTGTCGGTTCCATTTAGGTTTTTACCTTTGGAACTGAATGTTGATCCACCGCTCTTCTCGTGCTCTGCCAATTGTGTGTGTGTGTCTTTCAACTCTTGAGCACGCTTGGCAACATCAGAGATAGAAGCTTTGTCCCCTAGCTCCTTCTTTGCGTTTGCAAAGTGCTCAGTGTCCTTATCTGCAGCTTCCTTGGTTCCAACGGTGTCAGGTGCTCCACCTGCTACTTTGGGATTGCCGAACTCATCCACAGGTCCACGGAGGCGTGGGAACATCTTGGCCGCTCGCTCTGCTCTACCTTTGGCTGAAGTGTCCGCTCCTTGAAACAGACCTTGCTTCTCGGTGGCTTCCGCTGCGCGTCCTAAGTTGATCTTCTCATCCTCTCCCATTTGCTCTGTGATGTCCTTGGCAAGCTGATCACGCTCAACACGGTGACGACGCTCGTCACGTGCTTTGAAATCGTACTCGTCAGGGTTCAAGCCGTGAGCCTTCGCTAATGTACGAAGGTTCTCATCGCTCAGTTCATTTACCTTTTGCTCCACTGCTGGGTGGTATTGAGCCGCACTCTTTGCCGGTTCTCGTCCTTCTTCTCCTGCAGGTACTACTTCTTCTTTCTTGGCGGCATAGCCAGTTGGCTCTTCTTTGGGAAGTGCCTTGGTCTCTGCACGGGTAGGCTCAGGGTTAGCTTGGCGTGACTGCTCTCCAACGTCCCCGGCTGCACCTTTTGCTTCTGGTGCGACTAGTTCGTTGCGACGTGCAATGACGGCATCCTTGGTAGCGTCAGTGCCTAGTTCTTTGCGTGCCTGCTCTGTAGCTTTGGCATACGCATCTGTATCAATACTTTTTTCCCCGCCTGTTCCGAACACAGACTCTTGGAAGGTTTTCTCATTGATGCCTTTTAGAACTCTACGCTCACCTTGACGGCGTTCCTCTTCTACTGGAACTTCCTCATGGCGTCGTTCGCCTGTACGTTTCTCCGCTGGGGCTTCAGGTGCTTTCTCTTCTGCCTTTGGTGCCTCGGGCTTCAGCGCCTCTTGTAGAAGTTTGTGTACGCGACCTTCAACCGTATCCTGAGTATCAACAACTTTTCCTTCCTTGGCCTTCAAGGCTCTGAGATCGGCTGCTGTTGCTACTTCAGGTTTAGGAGCCTCTACGGGCTTCTCTTCCGGCAGTTTGATCTTAGGAATTCCCTGCTTCTCTTCCGTAGCGGCTACTATATCAGCCAGTGCGGTTGAGCCAGTGGGAGGATTCTTCCCGGCTGATAGCAGCTTAGGAGTTCCCATGGTTCCCTGATCATTGGCTAATGCAATGCGACCGTACGAAGGCCGAGGTGCCTCGGTAGGCTCCTGCGGAATTGTAGTGGAAGCATGTGCTGGGCTAACGGATGGCTGTGGTGCTCCTAACTTAGCTAACGGCGATGGAGAAGCTTCGATCTTCTCAGCAGGAACCTCTGCGACTGGCTCAGGTGCTGGCGTAGGTAGAACCTTGCCAACTGCTTTGCCAACTGCCGTGCCCACTCTCTGTGGGATCGTGGGTTGCGCTGCTTTCAACCGTGCTTCTCGCTCTGCGGCTAACTCGTGATGCGCTGACGCTTCGTCGTGCTCTGCTACAGCTTTATCGTACGCAGCCTTTACAGGTTTAGGTGCCTCAATGCCCTGCTCATGCGAGGCAACGTGTTGATCATACTTTGCCTTTGCTGTGTCCAGCTTGGATTTGGCTACCTCTCGATCCTTAGCTAGTGCTGCTGTGTTAGCTTCCGCCTGCTTTATTTCTGGAGTCTTGTTTAGGTCTGAGACCTTAGCGTTGACTCGCTCTTTGATTCCTTCCTTAAGTTTACCTGTACCTTTTTCAAATGCATACAGAGACGCAATCTGGGCCAGCGCTCCTCCGATATCTCCTTTTTCAGCTTGATCGGCAATAGACATGGCCAAGGGGCCTATGGCTGGTACATATTCTCCTAACGTGCCATGTAGGAACGAAGAAAGAGCATGCCCAACTGCTTCTGCTCCGTGTGTTTTCTTGTACTCTTCAAGTTCCGACACTGCAGCATCGTGCTCTGCTTGGCTGGGTGCCGTTATGTATTTAGCTACTAAAGTGTTGGCTTTTGGATCGGCCCACTTTGCTTCTAAAGGAGGATTTACAGCGTTTAAAAGCTGTTGCTTTGATGTGTCGGGTTTGTCTGGTATGAGTATAGGTGTCTTGGTGTTTACCAAGTCATTATACAGTCCTTTTCCAAACTGATAAATACCGTGGGCCATCTCTCCAGCTTTGTACCCTACGTGCTCTGGGGTAATACCTAGCTGTGCTGCTTCGGGAGATGCAGTGGTAGTCTGTCCTTTTGATGTTGCGGATTCTTCATCACCCATTACTCCGTGATAAAGTCCACGCACCCCTCGGGCTGCTTTCACCGCCAGTTGCTGCTCAGGAGGCAGTCCTCCGTTTTCATCAGCAGCCGTAAGCATATCTTTAGGTGCCGCAGGAGGTGCCACGGCTCCCTTCGGTGCTGCAGCAGGCTTTGATTGCTTCGCTGCTTTGAAGTCAAAGTCTGCTGGGAGTGTGTCAGGGGCACCAGCAACAGCGGCTGGCTGTGCGACTGGCTGTGCCGCAGTTGGGGCTACGTTCTTTTTTCCACTAAAGTCGAAATCAGCAGGTAGTGTATCAGGTGCTTGCTGAACGGCTTCTTCTGGTGTCCCTGTCATATCTTCTCCTATTATTGTGCTGCTTGCTGTTTAACCCATTGCTTGCCGTCGAACTTGTATGAAAATCCGGCATGCTCTTGTGTGTCTCCCTCTTTAGGGAGTTGTGCCTTGGCAGCACTCTTTGGCTCGTACGGCATGGACTTCTTGAAATCTGCGTACTCATCTGGGTATTTGCCCATAAGAGTTGAAGCAGTTTTCTGAAGAGCTTCCATTTGACGAACCGCTGTAGCATTGTCAGGAGTTGAACCTCCCGGCATTTGGTTTACAATAGACTCAAAGGCTTGTTGACCGCCTCGTCCCATCTTGCCGTTTTGCATGTTCATCTGAATGACCATGGCTTTGTCTTTCATTGCTTTGTAGTCTGCAATGTAATTCTTAACGGCTCTGGATGTCTTCTCGTCCAGTGTGTGGTTCTGCAGAGCAGTGTTGATGATGTCACCAAAACCAGACGGTATTGGAATAGACCCACCAGTTCCTGCTACCAGTGCATTGATCGCTGAGCGATTCATTTGCTCTGTAGTAGTCTGTACAATTCCACGGGCTACAGCGTTGTCGAATACCTCTGGATGTGTATCTAGGTCTTCATGAATCTTGTTCATGGAGTCCTGTACGGCATTCATAGCGCGACCTTCGCCAAGCTCTGAAGATAGGTCTTTAACTGGAAGAAGTTCAGCCTCATCTGGAACGTCATCTAGTTTATCACCAGTGACTACCTTAGTGTGCTGTTTACCGTCTTTGTCAGTATCGACGTAGGTGTAGAATTCTTTCTTCAGTTTATCTTGTCTAGCTTGATTGTGCTGGAACTTTGTATCTGCTGCACGATCCTTGCGGTCTTGCTCTGCTACTAGAGTGTCGGCGTCTTTTTGATCCATGCCACGTAATTTTGTGGCTTCATCAAAGCGCTTGTCTAGTTCAGCAGGCGTTGTACCAGCAGGAACCTTACCATATACATCCAACGCTGGTCCTGTTAGACCAGAGTTAGCAATACGGTTTTGGTAATCCTGTACCTGTGCTGCGGTGGCTGGTATGTTTTTGTCGTTGGCTGCTTTCTCTGCTGTTTCTCGTGCTGAGGTGGCTGCTTCAGCCGTCTTTAGTTGTCCTTCGGTTTGTGCTTCTCCAACTTGTCTTCCTAGAACAGAGCCGGGAACCAAAGCAGAAACTCCGGGTGCCAAAACGTTGGCTCCTATCTCTCCTAGCCTAGAAGCAACGTGTCCTATCTTGCCCAGTACGCCGGGATGTGCAGATTCTGCTGCACCCCATCCATGTTTATCTTTGTACGCTTGCTCTGCCTGCTTAACTCGTAGAGCTTGCTCTTTGTAGGCTGGATCGTTGGTCTCTGCTGCTTTGTTCAGCAACTGTTGATACTCGTCATCATACTTCTGCACAGTAGCTTTGAACTTATCTTTGCCACTTAGCGCAGGTGCTGGTGCTTCTGGGCTGACGATTGGCTTTAGTGCAGGTGCGGCTGGTGCTCCTTGGTTTGTTCCTTTAGGAGCAGTAAGACCTTCCTCTACTTTTCCACCTTCCGGTGATCCTTGATTAAAACCCTCAGGAGCTTTCATCTTGTCTACAACGTCACCGGGGTTGGTAGCTCCCATCTTCTTGAGCCAATCCTGTGCCAGTCCTTGGCCCAGCGTTGCTTTAGGCTTCTCTTCTTCAACAGGTGGCTTCTCTTCTACCTGACCTGTTACATCAGAAGTTACAGGCTGTGCTCCGGGGTTCTGCACTTGCTCTGCAGCCTTTGCTTTGGCCTTCTCTTCTACTACTTGACTGTAAGGCTTAAGCCCTGTCTCTGGAGTCTTTGCACTTATCTCATGCATGGCTCCCGGCTTTGCACCTTTGTAGGTCTCTGGATTAGAAATGTCTCCCTCAGGGGTTTCTAATGGAGCGTTCTTTGTATCGACGCTCGCACCTTTGGGCAAGTGATCAGTGTCAGAAGGGCGCTGCACGTCAGTGTCTAGAATAGGCTTCAAACCTTTAGGGTTAGAAAGTACACGCCCACTGAAGTCGGCAGGTGCACCTTCTTCAGGATGCTCCTTTTTGTATCGCTCGTTTTCTTCTGGTGTAAGCACGCGTTCTCCGTCTTTTAGAATCGCCGCCTGATGCTTCCCGTCGTTAACATCAACCTCTCCACCCTCATCGTATAGGTTGATAGACTTCATTTGCGTGTTTGGCTTTGCTGCATCTGGGCGATTTGCTACGGCAGCTTCTGATCCATAGCGTGGCATGTAATCCTCTGGTTTTAACTCAGCTTTGACGGTCATCTTGTGATCATCAGGCTCTTCTAAGTGTCCACCGAGTTCATGCATAGGTACTTTTACCTCTCCACCGTTGTCGTACACAGGAGCAGGCTTTAACGCCCAGTCTAGACGTTTCTCTCCCGGTCGGTCTCCGTACTTTGCCAGAGGTGCTACTTTGTCTGGAACTCCCTCAGGTGCCTTCTCCGCAGGGGAGCTTGTAACCTCATCCACCTGTTGGTTCTTCTCTGCAAGGGCTTGTGCCTCATTGTCACTTGGAGGAATTGACTTTAGCGTAGACACTACGTCCTTCGCTTTGTCTCCCAGCTTCTTCAGTACACCATTTTCTTTTTCCACGTGAACTTCTCCTCCGTTATCATAGACCGGAATAGGCGGGTATCCATACATGTTACCCTGTTGATTATTCTGGCCATTTTCTTCTAAAGGATTCAAGTCTCTACGTGGAGACGATCCCGGTCTACCATAGTAATTCTGCTGCGATTGCATAGGCGGTTGTGCAGGCGGTGCAAGTTGTGCAGGAGGCGGTTGCATAGGTGCTGGTGGGTTCACTAACGCCCCTCCAGCAGCTACATCCTGAGGTTGAGCATTAGTCTGAGGCTGGGCCTGAGGTGCCATTGGCTTTACCGCGTTAATAAGTGATCCAAAAAGTCCTGCCATGGTATCTCCTCTTGTTTAGTGACTTAGAAATCCTTTAGCTGCTCCACCTGCTCCACCTCCGTACATATCAGAGGCTACGTCCCCACCGAACTTTGCTATCTGATCAAGCTGCTGTAGCCAGTTCTGACCTTGCGTTGCTTGTTCAGTTTTGATGTCTTCGTTGTTCTGCTTCATTGCTCCAAGCTGTGCGTTTACGTTGGTTCCGTACAGACCTTGTAGACCGGATGCGCCCTGTTGGTTCAATTGCTTCGCTCCCATTACATCCTGAGCAGCAATTCCTTCAGACGCTCCAGCAGCTACCTTGGCCTTATCACGCGCCATCTGTGCTAAATCTTTGTTAAGTGTGGTGGCATTACCTGTGCGTGCTGCGTTGGCCTTCATTTCGCCTTCTGCACCGCCGAACGTCCCACCTGAACCAGCTTCAGCAGCAGTCAGTAGTTCATTCTGTTGGTTTGGGTCTAAGGAGTGCATAGCCCTCGTCTCTTGCGAGAAAAAAGGATTAAGCTGTGCCCCTTCCGTTGCGGCACCAGAGCCATACTGCCCAGCGGCTGTTGAGGATGCTTTTGCTGCGTCTCTTGCCTGCTGGTTGTACTGTCCACCGCCCAGCCCTAAGAACATTGGGATAACGCTCTGAAACATCAGAGCAATAATCATCTTCATCATTGTAATAGTCCTTTATGAAACGTTTCTCTTCGGGCCGGGAGCCGGACGGTTGAGTACAATACCTAAACCGTGACCGCCCTGCTGTCCGTTTGAACTTGCTGTTCCGCTACCTGCAGATGTCAGTAATGTGGTCTTGCTTGTTCCTGTTAACTTTATCTTGAACGCTGCACCTAGGTTGCCGTGCACTGTTGGCTTGGCTGGATCGCTTCCTCTATACTGAGCGTAAGACCTAAGGTAGTATGTATGCGGCTGTCCGTCATTGTTCTGCGTAGGTAAATGTAAGAATGCCGATCTAGATGTTCCGTGGTCGATCACATGTGGTGCTGTGAAGTTTGGATCGGTGTCGATCTCACTGAAGTACCGTATACCTTTGGTGATTGCTTGGTTGTGGTTCAGCGTCCAGTGAAGAATCTCAGAAGGTGCCGTAATGGTGTCGCCTACTTGATTTCCCTGCACGTTTATGGAGTCAATCGGAGGAGGTGGAGTTACTTTCCCTACTGCCGCTACTCCTGCGTTCTTCGCTAGTGTATTTACCGCACTTATTATGCGTGCGAACAGAGAGCCAGAGTACGCGTCCTTCTGGTTGAGATAGTTTAGCTCTCTTCCGCCTTCTAGCTCTTGATTTTCTCCGTGCATGGCGTCTCCTTGAATGTGTGGGGAGGCCCTAAAGCCTCCCTCGGTGTTACACAATACCCGAGTTGCCTCCACCTGTTGGATTAAGTGTGGCCCATGGGTCTGCTTTGCCTGTCAGTAGTATCTTACTGATGTTGAACGCTGATCCTACTGCGTTCGTTGATAGCTCAATAAATGCCCTGTTACCTCTGACATTTATTGGGCGGAAATAGTCATCCTGAACTGGGTCTACCAGTGGGATTCCTACAGGCACTGTGTACGGGAACTTTGGAGATAGCGTGTTCGATAGAATACGAATCTTCATGTTGGTTGCCGTACTGTTAGTCACTTGTGTCCCTGTTGCAGACACTTGAAGTACTGTGTACCTCTTTGCATGGAACCCGAAGATTGGCAAGGTTGCTGCCTTCGCTGCGTTCACAAACCCGTACGTGGTGTATAGGCTGTTGATTGCAACACCGTCATCGGACAGTTGGTCCTGTGACAGTTTGTAAATCTTCGAGGTGCCGATTCCGTTGCAGATGTACAACGGTGCTGTCTCTGAATCTGGACGAACGATGAATTCCATATCTGGAGTAGCAATGTTCCATAAAGCCCACTTACGCTTCATATCGACTGCAGCTAACGTGCCGAACATCGTGGTGTGGACCTGAGCAGAGCTAATCATCTCCTCAAACGTTGCCAAGCCTTGATAGTTCAACATAAGCATCACATTCGGTGTGACAGGGTTAGGGTTATAAGGTGCATTTGGCAACCACTTCACTGACGGTAACGGCTTTTTAGTTACAGGGTCCGTTCCGGTAGGAAGGGGGATTGCGCAGTAGAGACGCTTGCTCACAATGTCATTACGTAGCACAATCGTGTTGCCAGCATCCCAGTTGATCGCTTCCCACAGGTTCCATAGTTCTTGCGTTATCTTAGTTGGTTGTCCACCGTTGAATCCGAAGATTCCGGGGCGGCAGGCTGTGACAACCCACTCTTCTCCAACATCGTAAGAGTGAATGCCTATAGTTCCAACTTTGTTTGACACTTCGTGCAGTCCCCACCCTCCGGGTTCAGAGTTTGGGTTATCCTGCACTGAGTACATGCTTCCTGTCTTTAGAAGGTAGAACAGGTCATGCAGCACAAAGCCTCCCATACAAGCCTGAGCGTTTTCTGGAGTGGTATCGATTATTCCTCCGTTAGAGGAACCATCAATCGCCTCGGGCTGTCCGGGGTACGATCCATACACTTGGGCTTTAAGGAAAGGTGTCTTGGTCTCAAATACTTCAATGCGGTCTATCTCACAGTCAACCAGCGGTCCTGAATCTTTCAGGTACACACGAAGCAGCAACCCAGATGGAACCTCTGTAGAGAACTCTGTAGTTAGCAGTGTTCCTGTAAAAGGAGTGATAAGGGTAGTCATACTGGACAACGGAACAGAGAACGATCCGTAAGGTGCAGTCTGCTGCGTAGGGTCTGCCAGATCAATCACTAGCTCCCCCGTGGTTAGACCGGAAGGCGCTGAGCACGCGACACGTACTGAGTATGTCGTAGCTGGTTTAATGATTGGAACTTGGTAGACATCTTGGAAGGCAGTCTGGGTTATCAGACCTACTATAGGTGTGATAGAACTGACTGTCTGATTCTGTATGTACAGTGATAAGCCAGTGACGGTACTGATTAGCAACGTCTGGTCAATCGTGTTGGCTATATTCCATCCTAAAGGCTGTAAATTGCCTCCTGGGTTTGGAAGGTATCCACCATCAAATGTCATGTTCGTGAAGTTGTCAACTTTGTTAAGCTGCAAACCGTAGAACATGCGCTGTGCGTACGGCACACACCATGCAGAACTTCCAAGCTCTATAAGGTTGAATAGATTGTCACCTTGTACGTCGATCTCTCGTGACTTCAAGAGCACGGCATCTGTGAAGGTAAACTTGGCAGTTGTTGTTGTATTGTCGTGAATGATTGTCGCAGTGTACCTCTGTGGGTTTATACCAGCTATGTCAACAGGCTCTTCTATGACGTAGAAGTTTGCTCCCGGCACGCCGTTTTGTCCTGCCTCTGTAAAAGCAATGCCTCTTGCAATTACGTTTGGAGGACCAATCGGTATGAAGGATGCCGTGATGAAGTTGGCGTCCGTGGAAGTGGTGAACGTAAAGGGCGCTGATGGAGCAGTCTCATATCCATTCTCGGTTATGAAGAAGCATACACCTTGGCGCGTTCCTGCTCCTATAGGTTGAAGTACTCCACCTACGATGGTCACAAAACCTGTACCAGTGTCGTTGCCGAATATAGGACTGGTGTTGGACCCTGCAACTACAGAGCCGGGATCGAACAAGAACGTGGTCCCTTGCGTAACGGCTGTGCCTGATTCCGATTGAACAGGTATTGCTCCTGCTGGGAATCCATCCACTGTTAAGGTGCCGGATACGCTTCCAGCTACAGTGGTGATCACACCTGTGGTATTGAACACTGACGAGTTTGTGCAACCTCGCACAATTATGACCTGTCCTGCTTTAGGTGCGGTCACTCCCGGTGTGGTTCCGGCTGCAATTGTCCACCCATACGTAGCCACGCCTAATGCTGACATTGACGTGCTGGTGATGTCTAGGGTAGTTGCTGTTGTAGGCTCTACTATGTTCCAGTTAGAATTCCATCCGCTGGGCACTGCCGCTGCTATGCTGAAGTTATCTCCTGAGCTTAGTCCGGTGATGGCGGCATCGGTAGTGACCGTAGCCATGGAAATTTGCCAAGAGCCAGAGTTGCCGGGGCCGTTTGGTCCTGACCCTCCGGGGCCTCCGTACCGAGCGTTGCCTGTCGATGTGTACTGCACGGTTATGAAAGGAACTCCGTGCACACCGCCTGATTCATGCGGTGGGTGGTTGACTCCATGTCCTGCAACTAAATACGTTCCGCCTCCTACAATTGGTGTAGGAGGAGTGAAGTACACGTACACAGCTAGTCCTTGTCCAAGCAGCTTCAGAAGAGTTGGGTCTTCTGGAGCATCTTGAGTAGCATAGTATACGGTGATGGTGTCTCCCGGTGCGCTTGGGTTTCCCGGTGCGCTCCATAGAAGCTCTTGTCCATTGGCCGATACGGCTGGGTTTTGCGTGATGCTGGATATGGAATAGCTAAACGCTGGTATGGCTGTTCCCGTTACTGCCCCACCGGGGTCGTTAGCGTGCACCAAGCTTATGGAGAAAGATGTTGTAGTCGGTGCAGGTGTTGCCAAGACTTGGTAGGAGTTTCCGTTTAGGTAGCTAACTACGTTGTTGATCAGGTACAGTGCACCGACCACAGGAGTAGTATCTACGGTGGTAGTGAACGTTACTATATCTGACGTGAGTGAGTACGCCGTGATGTTCAGGGTTCCAGTTCCAGAACCTGTCGATGCTTTGAATAGAGGAGACGCTCCGGGTCCGACTTGGGAAAGAGGACCAAACGTGTCTCCATTGTACACGCGCGGTCTGTCTGTGCCAATGCTTAGATCAGAGAAGCAGATATGCTCCTTGTTGTTCATCGTAGTGCTTTTGGCGAACGATCCGGGTAAGAACCCAGACTTCAACAATGACAACTGATCGGGCAAGTTATTTACATCTTCTTGCCACATAATCCCAGAAGCATCTAAGGCCAGAGTGAACTTCTGATTGTTGTTCAGAATGTAAGACTTGATGTAGTTAAAATTCACCAAGCTAGGTGTAATGTACACCGTAGTCCGTGCGTTCTGTACTTGCGTATTTCCTGTGCCTGATGCGGTGAACTGGTAGCCGAAGTCTACATTGTTTATATCGGCTGGCAACCACGACGTTCCCCAGAAGTCTGTAGGAGTACCCAACGTGTAGGTTGTGGGTGTAGTGGTCAAAATCTGTGTCTTCGGAATTCCTACTGGAACTCCTGCCTTAAGCATCTGCACAGTCAGTGTAGTCGCTGCACTGCTGAAAGCTTTGAACGTGGTGGTGATGCCTGCTATACCAGATGTCAAAGGAATAGCGTAGACAAACACAGTCGATTGCAACGCATCAGAATTAGCTGTGACCGTGTAGTACACCGTAAGCTTATAACTGTTCAGGGAGAACGTAGACGATACGTTACCTACTCCCGGCACCGCGCTTAGAATCACGACGAAGTTAGGGCTGTTCAGCAGCGTCTTCATGTCGTCAGCACTCAGTGACCACAAATCTGAAGACGATCCTAGGTTAAACGTAGCCAGAGAACTGGACAAAGGAGAAGTCTGCTCTACGACTCCAGTCGGTATAAAATTGTTTGCCAGCGTAGCAGTTACTTTGCAGGTTCCTGTTCCGTTCTGTACTTTTCCCTGTAAAGAAATGGACAACCCTGTTACTGTAGCCTCTGCTGGAAGGTTTAGACTTGTGTACTCCTGCGTGATCAACTCGTTGCCGTTGAGTCCAATGTTGTGCAGATTCACTGTAGCGAAATTAACTACACCAGTTGCCGTGATGTTTGAGGTGTTTATCCAAGGGTTGTTAGGCATCGGCAAGGTAGTAATAAACGTTGGAAGGGCAGTGAAAGTAGTTGCGTGGCTGGAAGACGTAGACGCAAAGCTAAGTGCTGCCGTGATGCCTGATGGGTTTGTCCAAGGGTTTGTGCTTGGGTCCACTACGTCAGTGGCAACCGTACCTACGGAAGGTCCAACGAATTCCCCAGCAAATGAATATGCAGATTGCAAACCTGCTCGCGTAAATACACTGCCAATTATGAAGTCTACGTCCCAGCACCGAGGGCTGGCACCTTCGGGAAGGTCTTGCGGATTGCAATTCGTGATTAAACCGCCCATGGTCGATTAAGTTTTGTATAGACCGTATCCGTCCATACTCTGCAAGTTACCCTGCAGTCCAGACTATATCATCACCCTAACGGGTGTCGAGTGCTTCGGTCTTACTTAAGACCTACTCCCTTGCGGGATAGTCGTTGCACCTTCCTCATTACTGAGGCTCGGCTCAGGATTGACCTACGGGCCTTTGTAGGTGTTCCCCTGAATTCTCTCGATTCTTCATTTTAACATTTCTGATAAAAGGGACTATTTTGTTAATCCAGTGTTGCGGTTCCAAGCTGTTCCAAATTATGTCCGATATGGCTAACCCTCCCGATGCTTCTTCACGTATGCAATAGCTGCTTCCATGATTTCGTAGTTTTCCTGAAGATTACCAATGCCAAGATTGCAATTGGTGCAAAGAACTCCGCGAGGTTTAGGAGGCTTTGTGTGCAAATGGTCGGCACACGCTCTGCTTCCTGTTATCTTGTCCTCAAAGGTAAGTACCTTTTTACATATGGCGCATTTACCTTTTTGTTCGGTTACTGCTTTGTTGAACTTTTCAGTTGTCCACCCTATGTAGTTTAAATTTCTTTCTCTACGTTGTTCTGGCGTGCACTCTGGACGTAGCTTTCTACGCGCTTGTCTTGTTTTCTTTATCTGATCTTTATTTATAGAGTTGCATTTCTTGGAATTTTCTCTTCTACACATCCTACAACAACGTTTAGTCATGCCGGGAGGAGTGTAAGTGTTCTCCTCTGTAAACTCATGACCGTTCTTACAGCTAGTCTTTGGGTGTTTATGCTTCCACCCTTTGCACCCTAACTTCATAATGTCCCTCCTAGGACGCTCAAGGGACTCCGTAGGAGCGGAGTCCCGAGCTAATGCTGGGTAATTAGTCCAGCAATGTGTGCGCCGATTCCCACGGCGCTTCCTTAGATAGTAAGGTACTTTATCCTAGAACGTTCGTCCGGTTCACTGTTGCTAATGCTACAAGAACATCAGCAATCACTGCCAGCGGGACGGTCTGGTTATTGCTCAACTCTACGAAGTTGTTAAAAATCTGCAACGTATCTGTAGAGG
>Ga0265326_10000204_pt1 | contig 29471 bp, 51 predicted proteins | sample 41424metaG_FD_192439 | JGI IMG/M metagenome (GOLD analysis project Ga0265326, IMG submission 192439) | Rhizosphere microbial communities from Carex aquatilis grown in University of Washington, Seatle, WA, United States - 4-14-24 metaG | ecosystem: Host-associated > Plants > Roots > Rhizosphere... | reverse complement strand
TTGATAACAACATAAAGACAGCGTGAAAGCCTCCTATTCTCTTCCAGCACACGTTCACGAGCACTTAGGGCGCTGGGAGGACAATAGTCGTCGGAGGCTCCGTATTGAGCGATAATTTGTTTTCTGTATTGTGTAATTTTCTTGTCTAGCTCATCCCATTCTGAGGTCTGTTCTCTTACACTCACCCACTTCTGAAACTTCCTGGAGTAGTCCAGGAGTTTTCCTTTTATATAGCGCGGTCGGACCTCAAAAATCGAGATCTCGATGAGATGAACACCGGCTTCTGCGCACAGCTGTCGTTTAATCCTATCGCGGAACATCTGCTCTTCATCTCGATTGTGGTGGGGCCCCTGTACCTCGATCCCGATTGGGAATCTTGGTAGAAACACGTCCAGTTCCAGATTGTGGCCGGTATATGGATTTTGCAGGAAGTCTGGTCGAATGTTCCTCTCCATTCGTTCCTTTGGAGACAGGACCAGACGTAGTGCAGTGTCGAGTAGAGTTTCTGCGTAGCTCATTGTTGTGCTTCGTGGACCTGCGCGGAGTCGAACCGCGGTCTCGCGGACGTCGTCGTTCAAACACTACGTGTGTGTTCCAACTGAAGTGGGCACTGGAGTCGGACTTCCAAGCGGAGCGGTTTTTAATGCTCCGACCCATTCGCGGTTTTACGTTCCACGAAACGCTTTTTTTGCCTCTGTAGTTGAAGTCAACTAGGCTACTGAGACTGTCTCGCCTAGTTGACTCTTCGGATTAGGCCCAGGCGCGAACGCCGGGACCAGCACCGAACCCGTTGGCGACGATCAGGTCGAACGGGACATCGAACTCAGTGTTCTTTGCTTTTGTTTTTTGGAAGGCTTTTTACGAGGCCTGCCTACCAACCTCGACACGCGTTCAAACTTCTAGTTCCACGATCGATACCGGTTCAGGCCCAGATCGATCTTTCTGTTCGCCCTATTGTCCTCCTTCGGTCAGATGCATGTGGTTTGTCAGGACCTTGCTTAGCTCTGTAGCGAGCTGAAAGAGTGGGACGACAGCGCCCTCGGGAGCCTCCTCCTTAGCCTGTGTAGCCACCTCCATGAAGCGAAAGAGCGCTCGCGAGAACAGCTCGATTTCTTTGTCTTCTTGCTCTTTTGTCATGGAAGGCCTTTTGGAGGAAGAGATTGTGTCTAGCTGAACAGCAGGTAGAAGGAGACAAGGAGGCTGACGGATACAATGGCAACGATCACGACCGACCTGATTTCGCTCGACATGATTAGATCCTTTGTGATGGGTTTGGTAACAGCAAGAATGATACTATCAAACCATCATGCGACTGTCTAGATTAAATCGACTGTGCGGACTCTTCGACTGTGCGGCACTTCAGGGCGAACTCTATCGTAGTAGTGACTTCTCCCTTGACGACGTTGAGAGCGAAACTGGTTGCATCGCTGTCCGTATTTTTAGTGTCGCAGGCTGCTGAAGCTGAGATGACGCTGTCCCCCTTTTCGCACGCCAGATTGCGATAGATACGGTGGTCGGGGAGCGTGTCAGGAGGTGTCACCATGCATTTCCAGCCCTCATTACTCATCACCTTGGGTAAGGGGATGAGACCGGCTGCTGCTATAGGCGTGACCTTGCCACCGACAATGACGATCCCGTAAAAGTGCGTCTTGTAGGTTGCTACGGTCTCAGCCTTGATGGAAGTGGAGAACAGGGCGGATAGAAGGACGATTGCGGCGATGAGCTTCATATGATTGTAGTAGCGAAACTATTGCCCGCACGTATCTTTGCAGTAGAGGTACGGATCGCCTCCATTGATCGAGAGAAGGACGTCGACGTAGTAGCGGTCATCTCCGCTGCCGTCGGAGGACGTGCATTCGGCTGTGGGGTAGGTCGTCCCGTCTGGCGTGGTGAAAGTCTCGGTGCAGTTGTCGATCTCGAACAGGAGGTCGAATCCGGCTTGCCAATAGAGAACGGGCACTCCATGGACTGTTTCGGGCCCTGTGGGCTGGATGGGGCGCTCGGGGAACCCTGCGTCCATGCTCACGGGAGGAGTATTGTCGCCGCATCCGAGCGCCATCACGATTAGGAGAGCCGCAAAGACCCTCACTCTTCACCGTCTGGATGCAGTAGAAACTCTTCTCGTGTAATTTCCTTCCACGCCAGAAGCATGGGTCGACCAAATTGTTCGGCCCAGTCGTAGCACTTGAACGGGTGGTCGGTGCTCACCGTCTCGTGCTTGGTGTAGCCGTACTTGGTCAAGCAGTCGAAGACCATCCAGTAGTACTTCACCGGTGACCTCCGCAAGTACACGCCTTGCGGGGAGCCTTCGCTCGCGCCCACTGGACTCCGCAAAGTGTCAGCGTCACGACGATGAGCCCGGCCGCTGACACCAGCGAAGGCCCTGCCCAGCGATTATGGGACAGGATCAGCGCAGCAGTCACAAAGCCCTGGACCTTGGCCAGGACGAAGGTGCCGGCGGCTGCCCTTTCTAGGGGACGGAGATCAGAAAAAGAGGGAAGCGAATCCACCCTCTGCTAGTAGCGAAACTTAGCCGCAGAAACCAAGGAGAGCGGACACAAGGGCTCTGCTCTGGACTTTCTTTCTGGCTCGTTCGGGAGCGGTACGGCGTCGCTCGTATAGCCAAATAATATTTGCCGGCGTCCAGTACCACCAAGGGATATCGCCGTAGTCGTTGACCCAGTTCTTCACGGCGTTACTCGTCTTCGGGCCAGGGGATGAAGCCAATTTCAGGACCAGGCTTGGGAAAGTCCTCGGGCAAGATCGGCCACGTGGATGCCTTTGCCAGCACAGCCGATGCCATAACCAGGTCGGTAAAGGGGAAGGTGTCGCCTTCCACGGACGTGCAAAGCAGAAAGGTCCCGGCGATGACCCACTCGCCGAGGAGGCGGTTCGCTCTGACGTTGTCGTTGAGGAGTCCCTCGTCGTCGCACCAGAGATCGATCGAAATCCCCGGCATCGCTTCGCCCAGGCGCTTGCGGTCGACCGTCTGGCAATCCAGCAGGCGATAGAGATCTTCCAGCTCGATTGGTCCGTTGTGCTCGACGGGCCGCGCCGGCTTCCCAGGCTCCAAGAGGATAATGGTTCCCATCAGGTGTTCTCGTTCATGAACAGGCCATCGTCCGAAATTGTCAAGGCGTACGTCTTGGCTCGACCGTTGTAGGGGTTGAGCTTGGTGTGGCCATCGTCTCCAACGACCTGGTCGTAGAGGTGCTGGCACTCTTCTTTGCTGTCACAGAGGATGAACGCCTCTCCGTCGATTAGAAAACCTATGTATTCTCGGCCCGACAGAAACGGAACCGTCTTCTCAACTTCGTCCCATTCGGCTACCGCGTCGAAGTTGAGAAAAAGGCCCCACTGCTTTCGCTCCTTGCAGAGCGCGGCGAAAACGTGTTGACTAGTAAGAACCTTCATGGCTGGAACAGCTTTCCGCCCCAGGTTACACCATCGGTCACCAGGACGTAATCCCCCAGCTGGTAGTAGTCGTCGGTGTGATACAGCTGCCAACCCCAAGGGTCGTTCTCGCTGAGGCGATAGATCCCGCTATCTTCCGACGTTGGCTCCCCCATGACCAAAACGCGGACGTTGGAGGCGTCAGGCGGAGTGACTCCGTCCACGGTCAGGAGCGCACAGCCCTCGCACCACAAGATCTTGGGGGCGTCGTCGGTAGCCTGCGTGACGGAGTGGGTAGGGAGAGGGGAGGTCTCGGCAAGGGAGACCGTGTACTTGGGGATGATGACCGTGCCGAGATGGTTTCGATCAAAGGAGTCAGGCCCCGAACAGCCGCTCGCAGCAGCGACGAGCAGGGCAAGGAGGAGAACGACGAAGGCGGAGATGAAGTGCTTCATGTGTTGATACTATCAAAAGTGAAGTGCGGTTGTCAAATACCGATGACCTGTAGCGAAATCAGGCTGCCTGTTGCAAGGCGTCAGTCGTGGACTCGATCCACGAGTTGAGCACAGCGACCCCGTGACGCTCAGCCGAGACCTCGCAGGCATGCTCCTGGCCCCTCAAGAAGAATCCGTTCTCCCAGTCGAAAAGGTGCTTGGCTTCGTGCCCAAGAACCAGAACCAGCTCCTCTTGCCACGTCGCGGCGTTTACATCACCTACCTCCTGGACGTGCTCAGGAATGATAGCTGGATAGCAAATGTCGCGTGACAGACGTATGTCGATGGAAGTGCTGACCTTACCGTGGGTCCGATCCATCGTTGCTCTGCCATAGGTGAAGTAACCGCCTTCGTCTTCAGTGGAGTCACGAAAGGTGATGACAACATTCGAGCGAAGCGGCGTGCGGGCCATGACGAAGGCGGCGATCTCCTGCAGCTCTGACTTCTTGCGGCGCTTGGAGCGGCTGACCAGCTTCATACAGAGGCTAGTAGCGAAAATATTTTTAGCTCTCCTGCGTGTAGGTGTTCGCGGAGTTTCGCTACCTCTGTGTTATGGACCGATCACAAGAACGACAAAGGCAGTCAGATCTCACACTGGCTCACCTCCACAAGATCGCAAAGGCCGCCGCGAAGGCGGTCTGGGCCGCATGGAAGACACCCGACGTTGCGGTGAACGTCTACGTGAAGGACCTCTACGAGCTGGAGCTGATGTTTTGTGCTGTGGAGGATTCTCTGGCTTTGGCCAAGAGGGTCGATCCTGACAAGAGCGTTGAAAAGCTCGTCGACGACACAGTGAAGATACCAGGCGCTCTGGCAGTGTTGGAGTGCAACAACGGCAGCGCGGTCGTCTTCTACAAAGAGACCCAATAAAGTTTCGCTACATCGTCCTCTATGACTCAGTTTTTCCTGGCCAAGTTCAAAAACGCCAATAAGTGCAACGCCTGTAAGCAAGACAAGCTGTCTGGCTACTCACTCTGCCCTGACCACCTTCTGAAGGCGCGTGTGCGCTTCATGAATTGGGCAAACGAGCGCCGTGCCCTTGCTCTGTGCATTTCATGCAATCGCAAAAGCCGGCTTTGTACCCGTGGTGAGTTCAAGGGCGTCCGTCACGAGATCCGCTGCTCGATGCACGCTCGATTGAACCGAGAGAAGCTCAAGCGATGGTTTGCTCTTCATCCGACATACAGCTCAGATGCTTGGAAGAAGCAGGTCGAAATGAGGAACGCTGGAAAGTGCTCGAAGTGCCCCGAGCATCGTGCTTTGGAGACGGGCTTTCGAGCATGCAAGTTGTGCCGGATTAAGGCCAGATTCGGGTACAAGGCAATGCGCAGAGCTGAGGCTGAAATGGCTCTAGCGGCTTCCTTCGGAGCAGAAGCGTAAAAGAGTTTCGCTACTAGGGTGGTATGTCAAATGAACTGCCCCTTTTCGAAGGCTTTCCGTCAATCCCACGCCTGAAGCGCTCTTGCACGATCACAGAAAAAATCGACGGCACCAATGCTCAGGTGTTCGTCGGTGAAGACGGTGTGGTGTTGGCCGGGTCTCGTAACCGCTGGATCACTCCCGAGGACGACAACTTCGGTTTCGCGAAGTGGGTCAAGGACAACGAAGAAGAGCTTCGTACCGGTCTTGGGATCGGCCGGCATTACGGCGAATGGTACGGAGCCGGCATCCAGCGGCGCTATGGTCTGAAGGAGAAGCGTTTTGCTCTCTTCAACTCGCTCCGCTGGACGGACGAGAATCGTCCCAAGTGCTGTGGCGTGGTGCCGATCCTTTACAACGGTCTTTTCACCTCGACCATTGTTGAAGAGCAGCTGGAGAATCTTCGGGTCAACGGCAGCGTCGCTGCCCCCGGATTCATGAACCCCGAGGGGGTCGTGGTTTATCTCCCAGCCACTCGCGGTTTCTTCAAGGTCACGCTCGGTGGCGACGGCCACAAGGGGCAGGTAACGAAATAGTTTCGCTACTAGATAAAAGTTCACCCTCCAATTACGAACGAAAAGGAAAACATGAATACCGCAGCCCAGAACGTCAACGACCAGGACCTGCAGGACATCGAAAACGACATCAAGCGGGTGGAGGAGTATGTCGACAGCCATCCGCTTCCGGTGGCAGAGCCGTTTGATCCGGCCAGTGGCGTCAAGACCGTCGACGAGACCGTCACCAACCCCATCCCGCACGAGGCCGTGTCGAACGCTGTCGCCTCAGTCCTCCTGTCGCCAGACCTCGATGTCGGCCCCCTTCTCTCGAAGAAGAACCTGCGTGCTCGCGGCTGGACGCTCGTCCAGATCGCGGCCCTCGGTCAACCCGATGGTCTGATCAAGACCGGCGGCAAGGGTCGTCCTTCGTTCGGCTTCTCCGAGGAGCGTTGTGAGGCTTTCGAGCGCGCCAACGGCATGTCGGAAGAGTACTCGGCGGAGTAGATGGACTACGAATTTAGGTCCAGCAAGGGTCAAAATTTCAGGAGCGTCCAGTTCCTGAATACCATCCAGCCCGATGGCGAAGGTGGCGTAACCTCGTATTGCGGAATCGGTATTCTAGAGGGTGGTGAGGTTGTAGAGGTGGTTTACCAAACGGTCGCCGCCTACAAGGGTGACCCAGACATCCAAGGGATGAAGCGCCTTCTGTGGCGGCGTCTTGAGGTGAGAAAGCCGTGAAGGCCACCGACCTACGGGCCTTGATGAGCACCCTAGAAGGGAGCTTCACCTACAAGCACGGTCAGTACACATGGGACGTGCTTTGGGATATCGCGGTCCGGTATAGCCCGACCCTGCACGTCGGATACGCCTGGCGGTACCGAGACTCAGGCACGCTGCACATGACTGGCCCCGACGATCCAAGGATCCCGAAAGAGATCAAGGACAGGGTCGCTGATCTTGTCGCCAAATTCGGTGCCTGGAAGTCGGGCAGGCTCGACGACTTCCGGATTGACGACTCCTACTACGAAAAACGCTGACTTAATCTTCACGACAAAGGAATCATGGCAAAACCGATTTATGAGGCCCCCTTCACCGTCGACGTTACAGGAGACCGCACCGGAGAGTCTCTCCAGGGCGTGTTCAAGGCAAAGACCCGACTATCACACCGCGAGCGTCTTCTGATTGACCAACTCAAGCGCCAGCTTCTTGGTCCGCAGCCGGCCGGAACAATGCCGAGCGAAGACGCCGATTCGAGGGCGGATGCGTTTGCGAACCTTCGAGTGCGTCTAACTGAGTCTCCCAGCTGGTGGATGAACAGCAACGGTGGCATTGAGTTGGTGGACGACAATGTCGTGACTGCCGTTTTTGAAAAAGCGGTTCAGGTCGAGGTCGATGCGATCAATGCAATCAAGGAAGCCGCTGCGAAGGCCAAGGCCGAGTTGACCCAAGAGGCCGCTTCGAAGTAAATGACTGAAGTAGAGTGGCAGCTGATTGCAGCTGCCCGCACCCTCGCCCTTAGGGAGGTGGTAAATTCCCGTCGCCACCCTCCCCGAGAGGGTGACCCAGGCTACCCTCTGAGGAAGATATTTCGTTGGTACGCCAAGACATTCTTCACCCCGATCCACGAGGTAGAGGAGTTACCTCTCTACGACGTCCTCCAGGCGTATTTTGAGAGTACGTTCGAAGACCTCGATCATGAGGCCCTCGACATCGAAGTGGCTGATCTCGTTGAGACCGACGAGGAGCTGGAGAGTCGTCAGAAGAAAGAGGACGTCGACGACTATTATTCGTATCTCGACGTAAAGGACATTGCTGCCGAAGAGGCCGTGGCGAAGGCCCTGAAGGACGCCGAGAAGGTCGTGAAGCCTTTCCAGAAGACGTTGGCGGCATTGAGCAAAGAACCTCAGCTGGCTCCCACTAGAAAGCTCCCACCGAAGAAGGAGCCGGCGCCAGAGGCTATTTCTATGGATTTCGCAAAATTCGACGACGAGGAGACCGACACGCTTGGTTTCAGCCTCTTCGACCAGCCCAAGAAGAAATCATAGGCCGCAATCTTGGGTAGGTGAGGGACGCTATCTAAAATGGCAGACAAACAAATTAAGGTAACTGCCGGTTTAGATGAGGCGTCTTTCTCTAAGACGTCGCGTCTGATTCAGCAGCTCACCAAGGACGTTGCAGGGCTCGTTGCTGCTACCCAAAAGGCCGCTGCCGGTATGGGCGGTATGGGCGGTGGCGCTACCGTCTCCTCGAAGTCTGCGCCCTCCGGAACTGGTTCAGGCTCCATCTCGTCGGCGATCGCCGGCATCGGTCGCGGATCGGGCGGTGGTGGTGTGACCGGTAGCCTAACGAAGGCTGTTCAAGACTCAGCGAATCTATTTAAAGCAGCGGCTACGGGCTCGAAAGATGCGTTTCGGATCATGCAGGACAGCCTGCGCCAGTCCGTCGATGCGTCGGATGCCCAAATCAAAAAGCTGACCCAAAGCCTGAAAGGCTTGGAGCAGACCTACTCGAAACTGAAGTCGACGGGTAGCGGACCCCTGAATGCTCAGGCTCTGACCGCGGTTCAGAACAGGTACTACGAGACGTCTCAGGCGATGGCAGCTGCCCGTGGCGAGAGGGCTTCTCTCGGGATGGCCCAGCACGGCCTGGACGAGCAGAGTGGCGGCTACGAGTACGCCAAACAGCCTGGCTTCTTCAAGCGCGCTGGAGCCTTCATGGGAGGTACAGGCGCTGGCGTAGCTGCGGCTTTGGGGATCCCTCCTTGGCTTCTTGGAGCCGGAGGTTTTGCCGGGGCTGCAGCAGGAGGTCTCGCTCTAGCCGGTAAGGCCACCCAGGCAGCTGCCGGCATGACCGACGCCAACATCGGATACGCTGTCGACAAGCCCTTCTTCTCGATGAACGCCAAGGCCCAGATCGGGTCCATCTTCGGCGGCAATTCTACATCGATCCGACACGGTGACATGGCCCGCGTCGCTTCGATGGTGGCTCTGTCCGACAGCTCTGACTTCAAAAATATGATGGGGCAGCACGCGCTGCTGTCGCGTCAGCGAGACCGTGACAACGCCAATACGTGGGTCGGCCGCGTTCTGAAGGGCAACGTCATCGGAGCCACGTGGGACACCGTCTGGGACAAGGTCGGGTCCGCGATGGGCAATCCCCGCTACATGAAGGGTTTCTCCGACGTCGGCACGAACACCAAGGATACCGTTGCGCGTGACCGCGCCTTCCAGGAGCAACAGACGCAGGAGGCTCAGCGCTACCAGCAGGCCCTCGAAGCCAAGATGCAGGAGGATCCTGGCTTCAATGACCGCATCAACCGCTTCTATCAGGGAGCGGTAGGGAACGCGGGCCTCGCCCGTGCTGCTGCGATCGGTGGTGGCGACGTAAAGTTCGGTGGCAAGAACGGCGTGATGGTGGACTCCGTCTCGCTGCTCAAGGCTCGTGCTCTGGCCCAGGGCTACGACACGGGCGAGTTCGTCGGGTCGATGCAAGAGATGGCGGCTACTGCCGGCCGTCGGTTCCTGGGGCACGGCACCGCGATGTTGGGGATGAAGTCGGGCGGCCTCCACAACGCTGCATCGATTTTCGGGATGGGCGCCCAGTTCAACGGAGGCGGAGTTGCCGGCGGCGACGCTTTCATGCGAACCGTTCAGGCAGGGATCGGTCGCGGTGGCATGGATGTGACAGCCGGCTCCCAGGTTGCTGCTGCCGGCGTCGGCCTGATGGGCGGAGGAATGTTCGCCGGCACCGGTAGGGGGATGATGTCGACCTTGCTCGATGCCGGCATGACCGGAACCACCGGCGGAGACATGCTTGCTGCCCGCGGTATCCAGGCAGGCATTGGGGCAATGGGCGCGATGATGTCGGGCTCGATCGATCCCCTGCAGCAGGGATTGAATGCCTCGGCTGCACTGAAGGCAGCTCCGGGAGCTTCGTACATCACGCACCAGGCCTTGATGACAATGGATCCGGGCACCATGATGGACGCCATCAAGAACAAGAAGGTGCCTCGCAGCCTGGAGGTCCAGGGCGTCACCTTGTCGATGATCGAGCGTTACATGTCGACCCAGAACGGGACGGCTTTCGCTCGTACCTCGTCGAATATGTTTTCTTCGGCTCCTGAGGTTGCTGGTGCAGTCGCTCGTTACCGCAAGGCAGGCGGTCTCTCGTACCTGAAGGGCATGTCGAACAAGGCGAAGACGGCCGAGCTGGAGCTGCTCGCGCCTGCTATGCGCCTCGGCGGCGGCGCCAAGGACGATCTGTCGGCGATGGGGCGGTTGCGCATCCAGGCCGCGGTCGAGGGGGGTGGGTTCGGAGGGGGCAGGGGACACGGAGCGCACGACTCGCTCAAGGCCAAGACCACTCTCCAGTCGGCCCTCGGGGCGCAAGCGACGGCTGAATTCGTCGAAGGCGTCAAGCAGTCCAAAGAGGGCGAACTCGATCGCGAGACCTTCGGCAAGGCGAATGAGGCGCAGGGCGCGTCCGAGCACATGCGCAAGGCTGGGATCGCAGCTGTTAACGGTGGCGATGCGGGGAAGGCCATCAACGACATTTCCACTGCTCTGACCAATTTCGTGAGCGTCATTAAATCGATGCAGAACAGTATCAACCCCGGACCAGTGAAGGCTGCTCCTAAGCAAACGAGCGCTCGATAATTAAATCGGAGGTCTAGGAGATTCGCTACATAGGTTGTTGAAAGGCAATCTTAGAACCAAATGGAAGACATCAAAGTCACAGGTAAAGCACTGGACGCCATCACTAAGATGGCCGAAAAGAGTGGTCGAACTCCTGAGGAATTCCTTAATCGTGCCGTGGGCACGCAGAGATATATCGATGAGGCCGTTGCTAATGGCAAGGATATCCTCGTCGCTGATAAAAGCGGCAGGGTCACTAAGCTTACCTTCTAAGTGAGAAGCGAATGGATCTGGATTCAGATAAATTCGCCGCCCCTAACGAGCATAGTCAGCAAAGAGAAACCACTCGCCGCAACTTAGCGTTCGGAGTCGGAGTCCTTATTGCGTTCGTAGTGCTTGTAAGTGGTCTAGCTACTTGGATAACGCCGTGTCGAGCCGGCATTATCAAGGAATGGACGAATCAGGTCTATCCTCCTTTAATCGGGATCGCGGGAGCCATATTCGGCTTCTTCTTCGCTGGCAAAGAGCGATAAATGGGCAACCGCTCCGGCTCGTATAATGTGGTAACGGATTTTTCGCAATCCGAGGACACCGGCTACCTATCGACTGACGTGTACTGGGTTATTGCCGTGGTGCGCCTTGGGACACCGTTGTCCTTTTCGAGGCGCACCATGAAGTCGGTGACGACGGACCTTACCGAGGGCGCTCTTCTTCGGGCCGACAAACCGTTGGTCATCACAGATGACTGCATCTCCCTGCAGATCCAAAACTCGAAGCGGTCGCATACGAAGAGTATGAGCGCGACGCTGCTGCAGACCGCAACGAACTATTTGATCGAGATCTTGCCCGGTGATCACGTGATGGCTTGGATAGTTAACAACAAGTCGGATTTCGACAGTCTTCTATCCGACCTCGACAAGGGCAAACCGTGCAACCAGTTCAACTCAGGCCTCAAGTTTGTGGGGCGCGTGCACACGGTGGGGAAGACGATACAGAGGGATCGATCGACCGGCATGACCGCGGCTCATTGCGAGTTGCAGTGCACGGGCTTCAATGAACTCAATACACATCTGTTTTTTGACAATAGTCTAGCGAGCAAGCTTCAGGTCGGAGATTCGATCGGCAGCTGGCTGGCTACATTGGGGCTGAATATCGAAGATCTCTTCGCTCAAGCGGCGTCAGGCGGCGTCCCCGAGAACAACGTCAACCAGATCATCCCCACGCTGTTGGATCTGGTTGTCGGGAAAGGCCCTCCGAGTGGGAAGAACGCTTCCGCGGGAGTCGATACGATCGCCGCCGGCGTTGCTTCTGCGATGCCCCAGACGCTATCTGAGGCTCCTTACAGCTACGTTATCCCCTCGATGGTGGGCCAGCTGCTGAATAAACAGCCTTCGGATGCCTCGAAGCCGGGTGGAATCATGGCGTACGCCGACATCCTCGAACTGACGATGGGGGTACAGAACTACTCCAACAAGACGGACGACACCTTTCAGATTTTCGTCCCCGACTTGAGCCGAGCCAGCACTGCCCAGCGCAACATCACCACGACGCCGATGCTGGGTACGTTTCTGCCCTTCATGCCTCAGTGGACAAACCGCCCTCTGTGGGGCGTGTTCCAACAATTTCTCAACCCAACTGTGAACGAGCTATACACCTGCCTTCGCGCGAACTCTGACGGCTTCATCGTGCCCCAGATCGTAGCGAGACAGATTCCGTTCACCACCGACGCCTTCACGCCGGACGCTTCAGTCCCAGGAGCCACTTCGAGCGGCGGCAGCATCCCGTACACTCGGTTTCTCGACCTCCCTCGCTGGGTCATTCCTGACACGATGCTGGACCGAGTGTCTGTGTCTCGCAGCGATGCGATGAGGATGAACTTCATCCACATCTACGGTTCGACAGCAGACCAGCAGAACAGCGTCAGCGTCCAGTACCAGCTGATCAACAACCCGCCGATTCGAGACGACCTCGACATCCAGCGAAGTGGGATGCACCCCTACATGACCACGGTAGAGTGTTTTGTGAACGACCAGGTGGGCTCGACGCCTGGCCAGTGGATGAAGCTCGTGGCCGACTGGACGATCGGAGCACACCTCGCTCTGACGGGGACCATCTCGTCCGACGGCATCCAAGCCCCGATTTGCGAAGGCGACAATATTGAGTGTGACGGCGTCGTCTACCACATCGAAGGCGTGTCGCACTCCGCCTCCATTGACGGCGAGGGGCGCAAGAACTGGACGACCACCATGTCTGTCACCAACGGCATGCGCGCTGAGACCTCCGGTGATGACACAGCGAGTCTGCATCCTATCTACCCGGGCTTCGAGAAGGACGACAACACGCGTTATGACCCGGGCTTCACCCTGGAGCAGCGCGCTACTACTGGCGCCGATTCGGTCAAAAGCCAGCTGAAAGACGACTCGACACTAATTCCTATCAAAGATCCCTCCGGCGGCTCCTTCGCATAAATAGTTTCGCTACTACTATTTCATGTCAAAGCAGTGGATTCCTGGTGATGTCGTAAAGCTTCGAAGCGGTGGTCCAGCGATGACTGTCTCCGTGTACGAAGATGGGGACGGTAGATCCCGTCCTGCGCAGGTTCTGTGTCTGTGGTTCAACGCCGACGATGAGCTTCAGAGGGAGTGGTTCACTCTCGACCTCATTGAGCTGGATGTGGATTGAGTCATGTCCAAGCCTCTTGTTCCAGGCGATGTCGTTCGGCTTCGAAACTGGCCCGGCTACGACGCGATGATGATCGACGCGATCCGCGGAGAAGTCGCCGACTGCCTGCTGTTCGAGCGCGACGACATTTTGAAGCGGGTGTTCTTTTCCGTCCATTCTCTAGAAAGGCTTCAGTAGCATGCTTCCCGACCACTACGTTCTGTTCGTCGACTTCGAGCTGGGTGTCGATTCCATCGAAGAGTACGACGGAGACATCGACACAGTCGTCACTCTGATCGCTGAATCGCTTGGCGGCACGTGGCAGGGTTCGGGTTTCGACATGCTCGCGGATCCTTCGAAGACACCGGACCCCAACAAGCACAACCCCAGCTCCCATGACCCGAAGGATTGCCTGGAGTGTGCAGCCGTGTACACGCTTCAGGGTCGGACCATCGAGTTTCGATTCGACAGCAAGGAAGCGGCGGAGAAGGTGGCCTCGTTCTGCAACCTGCTCTGGCCCGTGCTTGGGGTGTCGGTTGTCCCGGACAACGAGCTGACCGAAGAAGACGAGATCAGGGTCAACTAAGTGCGTCTGATCGATCTGAAGGCGCAGTTCTCGGCCCTCGAAGGGCGGCATGGCATGGGGGTGGTATTCACCTGCCCTTGCCGCACCTGTACCATCAAGAAGAAGAGGGATAAGCGCTATCTTGGCATCGCGTTTGTACCCTTCTCGAACCCTATCGATGGAGGCCCTCCTTTCGAAGCCGATGGAATGAAGTTCTACGCGCGCAGTGGTGACAGCCTGAAGAACCTCAGTGTGAGAGGAGTCCTTCAAAGTCACGGTGGTCTCACGATCACGAACGGACGCATCGTATGGAAGTGATTGTACCGAGCTTTTTGACCGGCGATCGAAACGAATCGGTTTCCGACGGCAATGCCTTCGGCAACATTCGCCTGCGTCTCGGCGAGGTCCAGGAGGTCATCTACCCGGCCGATCCTCGGAACGTCTCCAAGAAATTCGTCGAGTGCCGCGTGCTGGTCTCTCACGTCGAGAACAACACAGCAGTCTCGAAGATGTACGACTACGTCGCGATCGCCAATCTGTTCGGTGGCGTCGGTGACAAGCTCACCTGGATTCCCCGAGCGGCCAAGTCCGGTAGTGCCCTCGATTCCAACAAAGCAGCCACCGCCGGCAAGGGCTCGAAAGTCCTCTTGCTCTGCATCTCGGGCAACCAGCACAACGCTGTCATCATCGGCGGCATCCGAGACTCCCAAGAGACCCAGATCGACACCGACCAGGGCCACCGGCTCCACTTCGTGTTCAATGGAGTCGACTTTGAGATCAACGACGGCGGCGAGATGACTCTCGGAGTCCACGGGAAGACCGACGCTGATGGGGTGACTCAAGACGACGTTGGCACGTCCATCAAAATCTCGAAGGACGGCAACATCTCGGTTACGACGAAGGACAATCAGATTCTCATCGACCAGGCGTCTGGGAACGTAGAGATCAACGCCAAGAACGAGGTCGTAATCAGCTCACCCCAGGTGAAGATTGGTAGCGGCGACGCCAGCTCTCCTGTCCCACTTGGGGACAAGTGGCAGACGCTGGAGTCGAGCTTGATCGATCTGTTGGTGTCTCACCAGCATGCATCGGCCGTGGGTCCTACGTCACCTCCTCTCACGGCCCCGGCTTTTGAGGCCCTGAAGCCCCAGCTTCCTACCGTGCTTTCTCCGAAGACGTTCACCGAATAGTTTCGCTACTAGTATCCCATGATCAGCAAAATCTGGGACGCGATTCTAGCAACAGTTCGGAAGGCCGAGGACGGATACAAGAAGCTGCCTGACAAGTCTAAGACCGCCATCCGCGTTAGCTTCTTCCTGTTTCTGTCTTTCGGGTGGGCGCTCGGTCTGTGTGACGACATCGAGAAACACAAGCCCATCTGGGCTGTGATCGATTCTATCGTTGCTCTCTGGAATCTGGGCCGCGCTCTTCAAATCTACTCGTTTCAACACGACCGGAAGCAAGCGGGGGAGAGCGACGAAGGCGACGGCATCGCGATTTACGAGGAAGAATGAACAAGCGCGTTCGTGAACTTTTCAGCCTGTTCGGACACTTCGTTCTGGCCCTTGTATTGAGTGTCGTGACGGTGCTGATCGACCTAGGTGCTGTGGCATCCTTTCAGCGTGGACACTACGTATGTGGCATCGGAGCTGCGTTGTGTGTCTTCCTCACGGGTAATGCGGCAGGAAAAGCGCTTGGGAAGGTGTTGGAATGACCAAAGACCCCAGAGAAATGAGTGACAGCGAATTCATGGCGCACTTCGCAGAGGCTTCCGAAACTCCTTCGCAGCCTCGACTGAAGCCGCCACAGATACAGGAGTTCGACGAGCACGGACGAGGCTACTGGTACCTGGAGGGGCTCGACGAAAAGGGAGGGTCCACGGTCTCTCTCAAGGAAAAGATCGACAACGAAAACCGTCAGATCGCCACCAAGGCGAAAGCCAACCTGATCTCGTCGCAGTGCTTTGACGGCTCTCATCGTCCTGTTCTGGATTTCGACATCCCGGCGCACTACGTGCCGTCGTCGACTCCCGGCCATGGCCACCTCTACATCGACAAGAACATGTCGTGGGAGACGTACGAGAGGCTTCTTATTGCTCTGGCTGACGCCGGGATTTTGGAGAGGGGCTACGTCCATGCTGCCCTCTGCCGTAAGGCGACATTCGTGCGGCCCGAGGGGGTGTTCAAGCCGGGGACGAAGAGCGAATGAGCAACGAAAACGAACCTGTGATGTATCTGGTGTTCCGTGGTGACCTGAAGCTCACCAAGGGCAAGGTCGCGGCGCAGGCGGGACACGCAGTACAGCTGATTCTTACCAAACTTGGAAACGAGATTGGGTTCACGAGCGACGAGGGCGCGAAGTGGTCCAAGTGGTACATGGAGTGGCAAGGCGCGAGCTACGCCAAGGTCGCAGTCAAGGTTGACAGCTGGACCGCGTTCACCGACCTCTGTGCGAACCTGTACTTGGACGAGGTCCCGTACGCCGTTGTCACCGACGAAGGCCGGACGAATGTTCCGCCCAACACAATCACCTGTCTCGCCATCGCCCCCATGCCCAGGAGCGAAGCCGCGAAGTACGTGGGCAACCTGAAGCTGTATTGAAAGGGAGACGTTGTGAAAGCTGAGTCGTTTGTTTATTGGCTGCAGGGTTACTTTGAGGTGGATCAGGCTGATCGTCGCGATCGCCATGGGCTATCTGTCGACCAGGTGGACGTCATCCGCCGCCATCTCAACATGGTCTTCGTCCACGAGATCGACCCCTCGATGGGCGACCGGAAGCACCGCGAGGAGCTGACGAAGGCTCATGACGGAACTGGCGGCACATACAGCTACAGGATGGTCGCTCTCGACAAGACCGGCAAAGAGCTGCCGTGTGATGGCCCTGTGACAGCGGAGCCGACACAGGATGTCCCAGAGTGGTGGGCGGCGGCGATAAAGAAGTCCGAGCAAGAAGAGCAACAGCGACAGGGGCAGGAGACCAAGCTGTCTGAGATGGAGACCGTGAAGAGCGACCCGACTCAGCCTCATTCAATTGCGAGACTAGACGGCCCCGATCGCCGTCACAACGTCTTTCCCTGCACCCACAGTGTCAAGATTAATTGCTGACGTACTACTCGGACGACGCTCGGCACCTGGTGTGTCTCCCCTATTCGGTCGAGGGTCTTCATCAAATGGCGACTGAGTTGAATATCAAGCGTTGTTGGTTCCACGCTGGCAAGCACGCTCACTACGATATTCCAAAACGCAGGATAGAAGAAATTCGACAGCGTACGACGAGGGTGTCGAGCAGGGAGATCGTGTCCATCATCCGGTCACAATCTTCGACCCAAGATGCACTCGGACCATATCGTTAACCACATCAACAACCACCAGCTCGTCAACGACTCGACTCTCCATGTCGTGACGATGATTTCGAATTCCGCTCGGTACCACAGTAGGTACCGTCTGTTTCGAGAATTTGAACAACGAATGTTGGCCACACCGAATGTGAAACTCTACGTGGTCGAGGTTGCGTTCGGTGATCGGCACCACGAAGTCACGTCGTCGGATAATCCGCAGCACCTGCAGCTGCGTACGACGCAAGAGCTGTGGCACAAAGAAAATGCCATCAACCTCGGCGTCCGCCATCTTCTGCCCCACGACTTCAAGTACGTGGCGTGGATCGATGCCGACGTCACATTCTTGAATGCAAATTGGGCGCTGGAGACGATTCACGCTCTCCAGCATCGTCACGTGGTCCAGCCGTGGTCGGAGGCAATTGACACAGGTCCCTACGGCAACGTGATGAACACCTTTACTTCGTTCACCTCGCTGGTGGCCAAGGGCATCAAGCAGCAGTCGCACAAGGACGAGCCCTACAAGTACGGCCATTCCGGTTTCGCGTGGGCATCTACTCGGGCTTTTTGGGAGAACGTCAATGGCCTGATGGACTTCCCTGTTCTCGGCTCCGCGGATCATCACATGGCGTGGGCGACGATTGGCAAGGTCCATTTGTCTGTTCACGGCAAGATGGTCGATAGCTTCAAACAGCGATGCAAGGAGTGGCAGGATCGAGCCTTCCAGGTCACCAACGGACATCTCGGGTACGTCCCAGGCGCTCTCATCCACCACTTCCACGGCCCCAAGACCAAGCGCTTCTATCGTGAGCGTTGGCAAATTCTGGTCGACCACAAATTCTGCCCCGATAAAGATCTGCGTCGGGATTCGCAAGGCCTGATCTACGTCGTGAACAAGCCTGACCTCCTGGAGGAGATCCGCGACTACATGTCGAGCCGTCAGGAAGATTCGATCGACGAGTAGTTTCGCTACTAGTAGTCCATGCTCACCTTCAGGCCAGGTTCGATCAAAATCTTGGACTTCGGTGGCCGACCTCTCAAGAAGTGGTGGAAGAAACCAGACCCCGAGTGCACGTGCAACCGACCAGTGATGGTGTCTCTTCGCCCTGGCGAGGTCTTCCACCTCTGTCGGATTCATCCCGACCGCGTGATCGTGGGCAGCCAGGGGCCGCAGCTGTGAAGTACGCTCTCGTGTGCCCGTGCGATCAGACTATCGCCTACGTGATGGCCGAGCACGAGGACGGCTTCGTTCTGACCACCAAGCATCCCGAGGCGCTGCTGCTCGACACTCGCGAGGCGGCCCAGCCGATGGTCGATCGCGACCAGGCCGCATACGTCGCCATCGGCTGGGACCCGGACCGATACGCAGCGAAGATCTACGAGGTGGAAGACGAGGCCGAGTTCCGGTCGCGCAAGGACACCTGGTAAGGTGGCCCTCGACTCCAACGTTCTCAAGAACGGTTTCATTCAACTTTCGCTCGTGCCGGCCGTGAATGTGTTCGACGCCGCCTCTCACTGGTCGCAGATCTACGCCCAATATGCAGCATCTGCCCAGTCGCCGGCAGGAGGCAGTGCACCCAGCCTATCTGCAGCGCAAGGGCTTCTAGCCCAGACGCTGGTAGGAGCTTTCTCGGGCTCCGACCCCAACTATACCTCCCAGGCCCTCACAGCTGCTTTTACGGCCTTCTGGATGCTGCCGCCAGTCGTCTTCAGCGACGCGGGGGTGGTCACCGCAGCCACCGGCGCAGCGATCTTGCCTTCAGCCCTGATGGCCGCTTGGGCAGTGAACCTAGCAACCAATGCAGACGCAGGACAGGCATCAGGCAGAATAGCGGGTGTCTTAGATGCATTTACTCGTCTCGTGATCGTCACAGCCCCGGGGCCAATCGTCGGACCCCTTACCTGAAGGGAGTTTCTGGCTCTGCGGTTACGGCAGGCACTTCAGCGTCCAGTGACGACAGCTGCTTAGAGAGCGCATCGAGCTTTTTGATACGATCAATAACGCGATCGACCGCGTGCTCCATGTCATCGACAGCGTCTGCGACAGCAGGAGAAATCGGAACCTTCCTCCTCAGTAGGTAGACCGACGAGATCATGCTCGTGGTGTCGTTACGAATGTCGTGGAGTGATCGGCATAGTAGTTCTCGAAGTGTCATGCCTCGACCTTACATGGCCCTGCTTAAGAAACAACCCCGAAATATGCTTTCCCTTACAAGAGCCAGAAGCTCAAGCAGTAGGAACCACGACGGCCTTGCTCTTCTTGGGCAAAGGGCAGGGTTTCTTTGGCCAAATAGCTACAGCAGCCGCAAGCTCATCCAGAGTGGGAAGACGTCCCCAGAAGCCTGGCTGCAACGCCTTAGAGAGTATGTCGGCCTCGGTATTTTGTGCGCGCCGAATCCACTTGTAATAGACCATTGGTAAACGCCCAACCAATGCTAGAGTGTTGGTTGCGATTTCGGCCAAAATGGGGTTGTTAATTTGGAACACCCCGGAAAGGTGGCCGATAGTCAGCTGAGAGTCCGTGTGAATGCGGACTCGCTCACCGGGCCGGTTCTTCACGATCCATCTGAGCGCAGAGTTGACGGCCCAGTGCTCGCTGAAGTTTGCTGATCGCAGTTCTCCCTCACCGAGGTCCAGCGTGTGGTGGTGGACGTAATCGCCCTCCTCGGTCTTGATGATGTAGCCGCACCAAGAGTGGGGGAGGGAAGGGGCGTCCTTCTTCTTGGCCCAGGCGCCGCCGGTGATGCTGCCGTCGCAGAAGACGTTTAGCACGTGGGTTAATCTCTGGATAGATCCTTGATGAGTCCGGGCTCCTCTTCCTCAACGTTCATCGCAAACCAATCTTGATGGAAGTCGGCGTCGCGCCGGTTTGGATCGACATCGTCGATTCCTAAAATGTCGTAGTCCTCAGGTACGAAATCCGGTGGCCTAAACTCGACAAGCATGTCGAGGCCTTCGCAGAATCCCGTGTCGTGGAGTGCATCGTATTCCAGATCCCTGTGGACCCGCTTTAAAAGCCGCCGTGCTCTGCGCGTGCGACAAATATCGGTTATGTTGTTGTAATGAAAACGGTGACGCGCCAACAATATTGCGCCATCGTGCTCATAAGCGAAGAGCGGTTGGCCGCTATATGTCTTGAGCGGTGTTCCTGGGTTGAACTGCAGCGGTGTAAACTTCATGCAACCTCATTAGTAGCGAAAGTACCTAAGTCTTCCACGGTCTATTACGCCCCCACACATGCGCCCCACCAACACCTCGGGCGGCATCGGATGGGCAGGGCTGAAATCCTGGTGTCGAGTGTCCGGTGAAGTCGATTCCGCGTGCTATGCGATCCTTCTGCGCCTCGGCTGCGTACTCGTCGCAAATCTCGCAGTCGTTTGGTTTGTGGAGCACACGCTCGTCGCAGTGCGGAGCAGTGGCGTCTTTGTAAAGGGTCGGATTCATTCGCAGACCCACACCTCAGCTCGGCCCGCAAGTGTTGTGATTCCGTCTTCGTAAGGACCTTCGAGATACCCAGACTCTCCGTCGTCTGGGCCGTAGCCGATCATGCACAATGAGATGTCCTGGTTGACGACAGCATTCAGAACCTCACCACACTTCAGGCACCGAGCCACCAGGTGCATGTACCAGCCATGCTTGTCCAGCCGACCGCTTCTGTACCGGTAGTCGCTTCCGCAGACGATGCTGTGCTCGACGTCGAGGACTTCGAAAATGTGCGTTGGAAGCCTCTTCTTGAGGTAGGTCAGGTCGCTGTACGCTTCCAAATCGTTCGGAGCAGCGAAGACGTCGCCGTCTCTCAGGTTGTGGGTGTGGTAGCTCATCGTTGTCACCCACCCCTATACGGCCCAGCCACCGACGGCTGCCGATCGTACGCGTCCTTCAGTGCCGCCACTGCGATCTTGAACGCTTCTTGGGTGACCAGACTGTTTCGAAACCAATGGGACCACAGCAAGACCTCGTGGCAATATCTAGCGTAGGTCATCAGTCTCCCCAGCTCGCCAACGTGATCCCGCAGTCCTTGCACGAGATCGCGTAGTCGCGGCCTCCTCTGTATCGGCCGTACGAATCTTCGCGCCCGTGCTCCTCATACCTCTGAGTCTCGATCAAGTGAGGGCAGGAAGTGCGCAACCATTTACGCAATTCCTCGACCTCGACCAGGAGCTTCTGGTACTTCTTAGACTTAGCTTGGCGAACCTTGGTGTTGCGGGCGGTGTTTACGAAGCTCTCCATTTTCGCCCACGCCTCTCGACGCCAGCGCTTCAGCCAAGGAAGGCTGAAGTCGGGAGGGTTCTTGTACTTCTTCCAGCAGGCGTCGCAGCCCTTGCCGCTGAGGCACTTGGGCTCTTTCAGCCCCTGGTAGCGCTCGACGCCGCCGCAGTTGCTTTCGCTCACGCCAGCTTCCAATCCCGCGTGTACGGCTCGCAGACGTAGTCGCCAGGTGTGAACGAGCCGGTCGCAAGGACGATTTGGAGCGCGGTTGCGGTCTCCCGATGGAGCTTCATCAGCCGGGATTTCTGCTCTTCGGTGAATTCCGGCTCGTACTCGTCACCGCCCGTAGGGTGCTCGCCAAAGATCTCGGCGATGTCCCCTACAACGAAGGAGTTACCGTAGGGGCGCTTGGGATCGATCTCAGGAGCGCCCGTCTCGCAATCCTGCCACCCAACGATGAAGTGGCGAAGCAGAGTTACGTGCTGCTCAGTGAGGGTGAAGTTCGACGGCCGAGGCATCTAGCTGCGCGCCCTCTGCCGGATGACCTCGAAGGGTTCCTTGACGATGAACTGGCCGTTGCGCCACACGGGACGCAGGAGGGAGGAGGCTTCTTCTTCGGGTCCCGCTTCGTCGACGAGGTACAGACCGCGATCGTTTTCCTCGACCGCCAGTCGGCCGCGAGCCGAGTTCTTGATCCCGTCGTCGGTGATCGGCTTCTTGAAGATGTCCTTGCCGACGCCATCGATCGTCACGTGGGTTGCCTTCATTGCGAACCCGTAGGTGTCACGGGTGACGTACTGGTAGGAGTACGAGCCGACGCCGAAGACGATGTTGCAGGACGCGAAGCCCTTGTCCGCCAGACCGTCGACGATCGCCTGAGCGCGCTGGCGGTTGATGGAGTCGCCGTAGATCGTCCCGATGTGAGAATCGAGGGTGCGAAATCCGCCGGTTGTAGTGACAGGCGAGCGCGTTCCGCCGAAGACGTCCCAGAGCAGCTCGACGACACCTTTGCGAGCCGGCGAACCTTCAGGCGCATCGGGATCGCCGCAGATGATCTTGACCGGGTCGCCCGAGTCCGGACGGATGACCAACTTGCCCTCGCGGGCCATGATGCGGTCCTTGAGCTGCGGGAGGATGTTGGTCAGCACGTTCCAGAGGTCCCAGGTGTCCGAGACAACCGAGACAATCCCCGTGGGGTAGAGGTCTAGCAAGCGCTCGAATGTCGCCAGCTCGTCGTCCTGGCCGCCTGCGCACATAACCGAGTGCTCGGTCGCAGCCACCGACCCGCCGATCAGGTAGTTGGGGTCGGTCGGGGTGTAATACTGCTCCACCAGCTCGATGGCCGGAATGGTGTCGGTGCCCGTGAAGTAGAGCAGGTGGCCGGCGCCCGACAGAGCGGCAGCTTCCGGTCCGCACATGCCGCGGAAGCTGAAGTCGTGGCCCTGCCAGTCGATGAACTCTTTGGGGCTGCCGGTCCACGCGGCGCCCTCTTCGAGGACCTCGCGCATCTGCAATGCGGTCGTCGCCGACGTGCAAGGCAGCCACATCACGCACGACATCAACGTTTCGAAGTAATTGACCAACCAGAAGAAATCGTCGTGAGTGTTCTCGACGGTCAGCATCGGGACGCGCAGAGGTACCTTTGTGCCTTCGGGCAGAGCCTTGAACTCCAGCGGCAGGTAGCCCAGCTGGTGGAGAGCGCGGATGTGGTCGGTGCCGATGCTGTTCGGACCGAGGTACGAGTTCACGCGCCGGGCGTACTCGTGAACGACGGAGTCTTCATCACGGTCGAAGAAGTTCTCCTTGAAGTCCTGCATGAGGTACTTCTTCAAGAAGTACTGCAATCCGAAGAACACCACTTCGTTCTGGTCCTCGACCCGAGAGCTGCGGGGAGTCCAGTTGGAGTAGACGCGCGTCGTACCCTTGGGGTACTGGCGGCGGTGGTCGATCTTGTATCCGTCGATGAGCGTGATCGGGTTCATTGGGTGCGTCTTTCCTTTTTAGGGCGTCAGCAGGCGTTCGCAGATCGGAAGTACGGAGACGCCGGAAGTGCGGGGCGCCCCCAGGATTGAGTCGGTCGTGTAGACCGTGCCGTAGCGGGAGAGCAGGGCAGCGGTGCCCTGCGAGAAAATGCCGTGGGTGACATACAAGTCAGCGGCCACCTGGCCGGTGCCGAAGTTCATCGCGTCGAAGAGGCCCAGGAACGTGCCGCCTCCGTCGCAGATGTCGTCGACGACCAACACGCGACCAATGCCCTTCGGGAGAGGCTCGCAACCGAACCCCGAGATCTTGCCGGTCGACACATCGCGCTTTTTCCAGCCATGGTAGAGGGGCACGCCGAGCTTCGTCGCGACCGCACCAGCGCGCTTCTCAGCACCAGCATCAGGCGAGATGACGCCTGCGTATGACGCCTTCGGAACGCAGTCAGAAGCCGGAATAACATGGCAGCGATCGATGAGAGCCGTCGCCACCTCCGAGTGAGGATCGAGGACGGTGACCGACGAAAAACTGCGCTCGTTGATCATCTTGGCGACTGACTTGAGGGTGAAAAGGTAGTCGCCGCTGTCGTTCAGGCGGTCTTGGCGAGCACCGGGGATGAAGGGCAGAATCAAGCCGGGCATCAGAGGGCTGGATCCCCAGCGCGCAACCATTGCGTCCACCCAGAACATCGCCGTGACAAACGTCTCCAACGAAGAGGGGCGGAGAAGAATGCGGCTCACGGTGCGAAAGCCGGAGGCGTGAGGAACGAGCGGCATGCCGTCCGGGTATTTGTTCACCCGCACCGATTTGATTGCTCTGTCGTCGGTCAGGTAGAGAATGCCGTCGTCGCTCATAGAAGACTCCATGTCCTTAAACGCCCCAGCGCTTGCGCCAAGCACGGTGGCGTTTCATCTCGGAGAAACCGTCTGTCAGGTCTATCAAGAAGACAATGGTTCCACCCACGACCCCAAAGACTAGGGAGAGGATGCACGCTGCCGCCATCGTCACGAACGGGCTGAGTACCGGAGCCAGGACAATGAGCCATCCGATGCGTGCGCCAGCCAGCTTTCCAAGCGCCAAAAGGAGCGTCAGAAGAATGAAACACTTGCTGGTGCGTGTGAGTCTGAATTTCATCTAAAACCTTTCGATGTGTACGGAGTTAGTAGCGAAAGTTTAGAAACGCCTCGTCGCGCCACAGAACAAACCCGCGCTGGATATCGCCTCCCGAGGCAGGCGGCCGAGGAATCGGTCGGTATTCGTTGAAGGTGTCGTACATGCAGAACGCCTGCTTACGTTCGACCCACTCAAGCCAAGCGACTCGTCCGGTCTCTGAACCATAGGTAAACTCCACTGGCCGCCAAGCAAACCACCGGTGCCAATTCGTGTGGTGGTCCAGGTGCTCCTTGTCCGATGTTCCGAACCTCACTGAACCTTCTCCGGCTTGGCGTCGCAAAGGCTTTCGGGCCAGCCCAACGCTCGTTTCACGAAATTGCCGCCCTTGGCAGCTTGGGAGCATTCGTCTTTTGTTTTGCCGTAGGTCACCACGTGGGTGAGGCCGGTCGATTTATCGAACGTGACGATGATGACTTGGTTCTGTCCGTACTCGTCAGCGATCGCTTGTGCTGCCGAGACCGGGATCTTCGAGGAGCCCATATACTCTTAGTAGCGAAACTACCGATTCAGTTTCCACATCGTCTCGGTAATAACGCCCTCGGCGAAACGAAAGCGACTACCACACGAGCAGCTGTAGCGGTCCTCGGTATCTACGCAAGCCAGCGTGAACATGGTGTGCCCGCTATGGAAGGTGCTGTCGAAGCCAGGAAGGAGAGCCAGGATCGCGTCCTTTACTTCAGGGCTCACCGCCTGCCTCGCGCTATCGCCCTCATCCTTGTGGGTAGAGTAGAAAGCGTAGAGAAGGGCCAAGAGGTTGTCATCCTCGATGAAATAGAGATCACGGCCCATGTTGGCCAGCATTTGTCCGAAGCGAAGTTGCGGATGCTGCCCCCACAGGCTCTCTAGCTCACGGACTACGATCGGAATTCTTTTAGGATCACGACTCATTTCTTCGTCCCTTCATTGCGTTTCTGCGCACCTGGAAATCGATATATTTGGCCCAGCACGTACTGCAACCCTCGCCGTGACAGCAGCGTGGTTTTCGAAGACCTTTGAACCTCTTGTATGTCCGGCAGCGCGGGCGCATACGGGAGGTTGTAGCGAAACTAGGTCAGTGCGGTTTGCCGTCGATTCCTCGTAGGTTGCTGGTATTGACACCTCGTGCTTCGAGGTCGGCAGCGATCGCGTCGTCGGCCCAACCGGCTCCGCACGTCACACAACGAGGGAAGCGTTTCGGCTTAGGGCTGACGAGGTGAGGGTTTTCCCGCGAGCCACAAGGAGGTCCTGGCTTCCACTCTCTAACGAGTCGGATGCCTTCCTCGATTGCGGCTCGAAGGTCGTCCACGGTTTACGCCTTCTTCTGGAGATGGGCCAGGAGGCCTTCGAGTGTCGGTAGAACGTAGTCGAAGTATCGGTAGCCGAAGGCGTGAACAAGGGTCAACCAAGCCTTGTCTAGCTCACCAGGCACACGCAGGGCCTTTTCGAATTCCTCGAATTCGTCCTTGTACATCTTGAAGAGGCGCTGGTCGTTGTATCGCGAAGACAAGACGTTCGCGATCCTGTCGGCCAGCTTGACGGCGGTCGCGTGGATGCCGAAGGAGAAAATCTTCGGGTACGTCTTCGATTTTCGCTCCTTGCGATTCTTGCCGGGCTCGTCGGTGACTGCCTTGACGAGAGCGACTACATCCTCGGAGAAATCGTCCAATGCGAAAGTCGTGTCCTCTAGAACATCGTGGAGATAGGCCGCCTGGATCAGAATCAGTTTGGCGGGCTGGAGAAGCGGCTCCTCGGCGACAATGCGGATCATCTCCTCTGCCGTCTTGTCGAGGTGGGCGACGTAGGGCAGGTCGCCGTACCTCTGGTCTCCATGGGCCTTGACTGCGAAAGTGCGCGCGTCTCCCACCAGATAGTGGTAATCGGAGTCGTAGTGCTCCGTCGTCGCCGCGATCAGCCGCTCCATGTCGATCACGGAGTTGAAGTCAAGATGTCCACAGTCCCTGCACTCTTTGCAGATCCAGGTCACCCGTGATTCGAGTGCGTCGCAGTGGTAGTCGTCGTAAGAGACCGACAGCTCGAAGGCGGAGAAGTCCAAGGCTACAGCCCCACTGCCTCAAGCATCTTTGCGGCCTTGAGGTAGGTGCGCCACTTTGCCCTGCCGCCGTCACGGTCATAGTCGAAGTCGGCTTTGATCAACTTGCTCGCCGCCAACATGGCGTCATTCTGGCTCGCAGTAAAAGTGGCGTCGAACTTGCCCATATCGGTGCAGTACGCATACCGGAAATCACCTTCGCGCATCGAATTGATGGCGAACAGGCGCCCTCTATCTTCGTAGTTGGCGGCGCTGCTTGGTCCGATGACATTCCCACGACGGGGGCTGAGCCGGAGCGTGTTCTTCATGACCGAGCCGGCCATACAGGCGAAGCACGGAGTGGTTATCAAGGTAAACGAAGACTTGAAGCCGAGCCAGACGCTCATGTTCAGCGTGAAGTTCTTCAGCTTGGAGACCTTGAGGGAGTCCTTGACCGCGACCTTCAAAAGACCCGAGAGGGTGTTGGGGAGAACGGGGCAGCTGTCGTTCTTCTTGCTCATGACGGTGTCTTTCTGTAGGAAAAACGAGGATTAGCTGAAGTCGCGGAGACGGCGGCCGAGCTTGTAGAAGGGGTTTTGGCGATCGGCGTCAACGCAATTGCCTGAGGAAGAGTCGACCATCGACGCGAAGTGCTCGTAGCCCATTTCGAGCTGGAGGATCTCTCGTCGAGAGACGCGCTCGTCAGACGAAACGTCGGCGCAGGTAACCACGTCGCGGCAGATTGTGCCGGCCACGTAGTTGACACCGGGCCAGCCGCCGAACACGAAAGCGGCTGCAGCGAGGGCGCAGCCAGTGCATAGGACTTGGTCGAGGTACCCGCAGCCCATCGAAAATTCACCATTCTCAATGGCGTCGAGGATCTTGGTCTCCAGAAGGTTTGCTCGGTCTTGTGTTGATTTCATGAAATCCTTGTAGCGAAACTAATTCAAATCCTGGGCTCGCAATCTTGGTTGGGTGAAAATATTCGCCCTTCTATTTATTGCTCTGTCTTTGGCTTGTATCCCCAACCAGAACGTCCTTCACCCTGCAACGGAGTCGACTGTCGTGCTGTTGTCGTTCAAGGACTGGAACTGCACGTTCGGATGGAACGCAGTTGACTGCGAAAATAAAATCGTCGACAGCATGTACAAGAACTGGGCTCCGTTCAATATTGGCTTCAGCTCGGTTGACTCCCTGGCGACCTCGTACACGCTCTTCTTCACGAACGATTCTCCTGGAAGCTGGGGTCTGTCCGACGTCTCTGTCGGTGCTGCTCCCGTTCTCTGTGAAGGCTCTGCAGGCGGTGCGGGTATTGTCTTTTGCGGAAAACAAGGAGAGGTCTACTGCGCGAATGTTGCCTCCCACGAGCTGGGGCACTTACTTGGACTCGATCACGTCAATGACCCCAAAGACTACATGTCGTGGGAGTACCGCGGCCCCATTGGCTTTCGAGACACCGTATTGCCGACCGTGAACGGCGCCTGTCGAGGCGAACAGAATTCGAAGCAGGAACTGCTGAAGAAGCTCGGACCCAGGCGCTAGTCGCTCCCTATGATCGAGAAGGGCGGGTTCTCCGGCTCGTAACCCTCTAGAGTGATGGCATACCCTACGACCTCGTCGACTCTATCCCTGGACACCTCGGCCCGCTCGTAGCAGGAGAGAACGGCCAACTCTCTTGGCACCTCCTTGTCGTCGACAAGAGCATCGTCCAGGGCGTCCCACCAGGCTATCAGCCCGGTGTCGTGGGGTGTTACTTCGCGCGCGATCAGGTACGGCATACGATGATAGTAGCAAAAGTCAAGTAAGTCGACAAGGCAAAAAGAAAGCCTCGCCAAAGTTTCCCCTGGCGAGGCTTCACTGACGCTATTTGGCTACGATTTAGCGCGTCAGAACCATCGACGAAATGCTCCAGCCAGGAGTATTGGCGAAGCCGTTGCGATCGACGAATCCGACAGACTGTGTGTAGTACGGGTCGGAATAGAGCGTTCCGCGAGCACCCGAACCCATCCAAACCGACTGGATGATGTTGTCCCAATCAGCGAGACTGCTGTAGTACGTGGTGGTCGTGTTCACAGGGAACGCGAGGCACGTACCGGTCTTGTTCTGGCCAGTATATGCAGCCATCTGGTTGGTTGTGGGGCCGTACTGCGTGCAGACGGGGAAGGGGACGCCGGTGGTCCATGCAGTGCAGGTGCATGCCGTAGTACCTGCGGGATTGGTAGCGTTGGCGACGCCGCCGAACGCACCGAATCCAATAACGAGAGCCAAGAGCAGAGCGTAAACTGTTTTCATCGTACTTCTTTCCTTCTTCCTGGCTACCAGGTTCCAGGCACCACGCCCTTCCCCTTCACCAGTAATTCGCTCTACAAGATTGCTACAGTAGTGGGACAAGATAGCGTTGACTGTCGGCAGCATATTTGATACGATCAAAAAATGCAAGCAGTACCTGGGTGGTGGGTAGATGAACTCTACGAGAGGGTCAGAAGGGAGAAGGCTCCTGTGACGCTCTATGTCACGGAAGAGAAGCTCTTTCGGGCTCTTAGCGGCTACGAGACCTGCGACTCCTCCGATACCAGGATCGGCGTCGTGTGGGGTTTTCACGTGACCATGTTCGATAATTGGATCGTACACAGATAAAATCGAGAAAGTTTCGCTACTCGATTTAATTATGAACACCGAGTTCGATCTGGAGTACAGCATCCGCACTCCCAGCCACACCCGCAAGGTCTTCAACCCCAAGCTCTTCAAGAAGACGGTAGATCGCCTTGTTAGGTGGCTCAGTACGCCGCGGGCGAAGGTCTTGAAAATCAAGGCGCTGGCTGGCTGCGGAAACTCTGGCGTGCCGATGATTTCGGCTGTGTCTTATGCGACTGGCTTGCCAATCATCACGGTCCGAAAGAAGTCCGAGACAGAGCACGTCTATCACAGCGGCTACGACGTCACCGGGTTCAACGAAGGCGGCTCTTACCTCATTGTCGACGACCTGATCGATAGCGGAGCTACTGTCACCCGCATCATAGAGTCAATCAGTCTGATGAATCCCTCGCTGTCGCCCTGCGCGATAATGCTCTACTCCCAGGAGTACCCGCCCACCTATTTCGATC
>Ga0265326_10000199_pt1 | contig 30270 bp, 22 predicted proteins | sample 41424metaG_FD_192439 | JGI IMG/M metagenome (GOLD analysis project Ga0265326, IMG submission 192439) | Rhizosphere microbial communities from Carex aquatilis grown in University of Washington, Seatle, WA, United States - 4-14-24 metaG | ecosystem: Host-associated > Plants > Roots > Rhizosphere... | reverse complement strand
AAATCAATTTTACCGCGACCCGGGAACGATCAATAACGGCGTTCCGACACCCGGAGTATGGGGCGGCGCTAACTTTACCGGCGCAAATGCTATTATCACAAATGGCGTGTACTCACATCAACACCCGAGCACAGTTCAAGTCGATACGCTTAACCTCTTGTATCAACCGGGAAATCTTATGGGTGGAGGATACAATGCGTACACATATACCGGAACACTCCTTTTTGACCTCGGGAGCGTGAAGGTGCGCGGAGCCGGGTCTTATAACGCAACCCACAGCCAGGGCGAAGCAACTTTCGCTGAGGTGCTTGATCAAAGCCGCTTACCCCTTACTCAATCATCAAACGGGTTTGCGAACCTTAAACTTACTCAGTTCATTACCCCGACAACTTTTTATGAAGTAAACCTAAACTACTTCAACGCGGACACCAAAACGATGGATCCGTTCTTGAAGGAAAACTTCAACGCATACGGTGATTCTGCTGCGAACGCAAAACTCGGCTTCTATTATGCAGGAAACAGTTCGCTCTTCGGAACGAGGAATCTGGGATACTGGGGAACCATCGCCGGCCCGACAGTTGACATGCCGGGGACCCCGCTTTCCGGATATGCCCACACAGCACAATCATCCATCGGCGGCCGAATTGATTTATCCTCGCAAGTAAAAAATCATGCAATAAAATTCGGCGGTGAATTTACAGAGTACACTATCCGCAGATTCTCTCTCAGCGCGAACGGTGCGGAACAACGGTATGCGACGTTGAACGATCCGTCCCTTACGTTGTTCCAGAAAGAGGCTCAATTGCGGTATAACGGATACATGGATAATTACGGCTACGATCCGCTCGGCAACTCGATCAGCAACGATGCGAAAATCGGTCCAAATGTTGTAGACTTCGGACCCCGCCAGCCAATTTTCGCGGCCTCGTACCTGCAGGATAAGATCGAGCTTCAGGATATCGTCTTGAACATCGGCTTGAGGTTCGACTACATCGATCCGGCGAGCAAGTCTATAGTGAATCCGACCAACATTAAATATGTCGATAGTCTGAATGTTATTGCATCGTCCAGCCTCAAGGATACCGATCCGACAAAACAAATCAGCCCGCGGCTCGGATTCTCTTTCCCGGTCACAGACCGCACAGTGTTCCACGCGCAGTACGGGAAGTTTATCCAGCAATCACAGCTCCGGGATTCGTACTTAGGGTTGGGAGAAGCGACGTATATCACAAACGGCGGCAACTGGATCACGAATGTCGTCGGATACGGATTGAAACCAGAACGGTCGACCCAGTATGAATTAGGTTTTTCGCAGCAAGTATCCGAGAATGCATCCTTTGACGCGACTGCATTTTACAAGGATATTCGCGATCAAATAGAAGCTGCGTACCTTACTCCGTCCGCCGGGGCTACCAACCGGGCGTACTTAGCATACATCAACGGAGATTTTGCAACGACCAAAGGTGTGGAATTGAAATTTACACTCCGCCGCGTTGAGAGAATGCAGGCGCAGGTTAACTTCACGTTATCGGACGCCCGAGCAACAGGGTCAAGTTCAGGCGACCTTGAAGGAGCAGCATATAATTCGTTTGTGGCAAAGACAATCTCCCCGGTGACGTTCAATCAGGCGAATCACGGCGATTTGTCTCTCGACTATCGTTGGGCAAAAAATGACGGCGGCCCGATCTTGCAGCGGCTGGGAATCAATCTTCTCTTAAAATTTGGGAGCGGATATGCTTTTACCCGCGTGAACGCGAACGGAAGCCTTGCGGATCAGGAAACAGACGTACGAAGCACTGTTCCGGTGGAAGATCTCGGTGCATCCACCACTCCGTGGACGTATGAACTTGATCTTCGTGTTGATAAGACAGTTTCGTTCGGTTCTCTTGCAGCTAATTTCTATATCTATGTTGAGAATCTTCTCAACACGAAAAACGTTGTTACTGTATTTGCCCGCACAGGAGATCCTGCTGACGACGGCTGGTTGAATTCAACAGCCGGGATCAACCAAGCTCAACAATCGGGCAACCCTGCTTTGTTTAATCAAATATACAGTGCGGCATATCTTGGCGATAATTCCGGAAATTATGGTGTGCCGAGGCAAATCCGGTTCGGCGTAAACTTAGAGTATTAACATGGAAAGTCATATTAGGAGCATAAAAATGAGACTATATCGATTTCTGAACACGAGCATCATTGCACTGTGCGTTGTGGCTTTCCTGGCGGGACCGGTGAATGCAAAAGACCGCACCGGCCAAACCGGCAGAGGAAGCTCACGCCTGGCAAAAACATACACAAACGATGTCTATCATCCGATGTTGATTAATAATATTTTCAATTATTATTCAAATTGCGGTGACGGCTCGTTCAATAATTTTTCTTCATCGGCAGAAGGATTCGAATTCCCCAAAGGGTTAAGCCTCGCCACCTGTATTTTTGAAGATGGCTTGGTGTGGGGATGCTACAAGAATGACTCCCTGAAAGTCGGTGGTTCAACGTACTGGCACGGCCTTCAAGCCGGAAAAGTGTTAAGCACTGGTTCGGCTTCCAGCCTTCCGACGGCTGACGACCCGGGCGCAAGCCAATATCGTCTTTACCGCGTAAGGCCCGATATGCACCCGATAGCGGGCGTTACAGACCCCAACGACGCGGCTGCCGCAAGCGAGCTTTCTACGCTGCAGCGGGATGAAGTTCCGCTGATCAATCGTTATGAAGCAGGGACTACGGCTGCAGGATTGCTCCAGCAATATTGGGACGATTGGAATAATTGGCCGGCCAGCCAAGGTGCTCCATACACCAAAAATCACGACGGCCCGTACGACCCAACGATTGATGTGCCTGGCGTCCCGTTGGCGGGACAAACAATGTGGTATGTAGCAAACGACCTGAGCACCACAAGAACCTATGCGCTCGCCGGTTCTAACCCGATCGGTATTGAATTCCAACGGACTATTTGGGCATATAATCTTTCCGGCGCGCTCGGAAGTACAATCTTTGTCAGCAATAAAATTATTAATAAGAGCGGCGTTGAGCTTGATTCCATGTATGTTTCCCAATGGGCAGACCCGGATCTCGGTGATGCGACAGACGACTTTTGCGGATGCGATACATTGAGGAGCCTTGGTTTTGTCTATAATGGAAAGGCGCAAGACGCAAGTTTTCAAAGTTATAATCTTCCCCCACCGTCAGCGGGATTTGATTTCTTTCAGGGTCCTCTGGTGGCAAGTCCCAACCCGGCCGATACAGCGATCTTTGACCTACAGTACCGGCTTGGTCACAAGAATCTTCCGATGACCTCGTTTAACTTTTTCATTAATCAAAACCAGGTATACCTTGACCCTGTCAATGCCGATTATAATGGTACTATACAGTGGTACCGTCTTATGAGAGGTTTGGTTGGTTCAAGCGGTGCACAATATGTTAATCCGGTGACGAATCTGCCGACGACATTTGTATTGAGCGGCGATCCTGTTGCCAACACTGGATGGATTGATGGAACCATTGCCGGACCGGGCGACCGCCGGATGGCGTTATGCAGCGGACCGTTCACGATGGCAGCCGGGGATACGCAGGAAGTTGTCGTTGCGAACCTAGCGGGACAAGGGGCCGATTATCTTTCGAGTGTCACCGTTCTGAAAGCGAACGACGACATTGCCCAGAAAGCCTATAACTCGCTATTCAGTTTTCCTCAGCCGCCTTTTTCGCCGGACTTAAACCTAATTGCATTGAACGGCAAAATTGAACTCGACTGGGGTGATCCGACAACTACTACCAAGACCGAAAGTGATAACGATCAGGGTTACACTTTTCAGGGATATAAGATTTATCAATTGGCAACGAACTCACCCAACGGTGCAAAGCTTTTGGCAACGTTCTTTACGGACCCCAACAACAAAGTTATTTACGACAGCGTGTATGATAACGTCGTAGGCGCGATCGTATATAAGCCGGTTGTGACCGGGACGAACCAGGGTATTCTTCATACGTTTGAGATCACGCAAGATTATATTACCGGCGGCCCGCTCGTTAATAATCGCCCGTATTATTTTGCTGTGACCGCCTATAATTACAATCCGAGTCCGACAATTTTGACCAAAGTCCTCGAAAGCGCTTTGAATATTCGGTCGGTCTCTCCTCAGGCGTCTGCGCCAGGCCTTAGGTATATTCATCAATTCGGCGACTCCCTCGCTGTCAACCACAGCTCTGGCTCAAGCGATGGCATGGTTTTGGCAACGGTGATAGACCCGAGTGCTTTGACCGGCGACTCGTATAAAGTCGCATTTGATACCACCGGTGGAAACACGACGTGGTCATTAACCGATGCTACGACTGCTGCGGTTATTACACACAATCAAACGCAAACTGCGGCTGGCGCCGTCGCGCCGGGAGCTACTACGAAGGGCGTTAACGTTGCTGTATTCGGTCCACCCCCAGGCATGGGTGCCTGGTCAATTCCTTCCGGCTCGCGAAGGTTCTCACCAGTGGGTGGATTTACCGGACTTGGCCTCGAAGGATTTAGCACAGCCGGCGATCCGACTGCGTATGCCACGGATGGTTCGGGAACTATTGGTATGGCAGCTCATTTTGCCTTTGGAGCCATCGGAACAACTCTCACAAGCCCGACACAGTACCATACCGTTCTTCTGAAACTTGCTGCTGTCGATACGGGTGCTTTGTGGAATCCGTTAGTTGCACCAGCAGATGCAAATTACTCGCTCGCGTATCGCTATCTGCGCCATGCAAGCAGCGCTCCGGCAGATCCGTCGTTTGTTCCATGGATTATCAATACGGTTGGCACATATCCATACCAGGATTTCAACTATGCTGTGCCATTCTCCGCTTGGGACATGGAAACAACTCCACCGACTCGGTTGGCCGTTGGGATGTTTGAAAATAACGCTGCAGGTGCTTCTGTTGATGGTCGTTACTGGCCGCCAACTTCCGGCGGTGATAATACTGTTAACCGCGAGTTTTGCTTTATTTTCAACAAGCCATATTCCACAACCCCTGACCCGGCGCTGCAAATAGATTTCTATAATCAATCATCGACGCCGTTGATGTGGGTGATGACATGCACCAGGCGGAATGCAAATCCCTGGGCGGCGGGCGATCAGTTCGAAATCATCGCGAACCACGTCAACACGGTTGCCGATATATTTACGTTCAAAGCTGATGCTCCGGCTTACACAAATGCATATGCGAAAGCTGATGTAAACCTGATCAATGTATTTCCGAATCCATATTTTGGGTTTAACAAACTCGAATCGGATAATTATCATCGGTTTGTTACGTTTACTCACTTGCCGCAAAAGGCGACCATCCGTATCTATAACTTAGCGGGCATTCTCGTTCGCACGTTAATGAAAGCAGACAACTCACAGACAATGCAGTGGAATTTACTGAATGAATCCGGTTTACCCGCTGCAGCAGGCATGTATATTGTCTATCTGGATCTGCCCGGTGTCGGCTCTACAAAGATACTGAAGCTTGCTATTATTCCAGAACAAGAGTTTTTGCATCACTATTAAGATTATCTGTAGTGAAATGATAACGAGAATGTACACTAATTGAAAAGAAGAAGGAGATCTTCAATGAAAATTCTAACAAGGCGTTTCTTAGCATGTGCGGTACTCCTTGGGATGGTCTCGCTCATGGCTGTCGCCGGTAACATCAATCGTACCGGCACCGCTGGAGCACAAGAGCTGCTTATTCCTGTAGGAGCCAAAGATGTGGCGTTAGGAGGAAGCGATATGGCCTACACCACCGGCGTCGATGCCATTTACTGGAATCCTGCCGGTGTCGCCCGCGGCGACGGTGTGCAGGCGATGTTTTCTCATATGTCGTACATTGGCGATATCGGCATTGAATATGGCGCCGTTACCGTCAATGCGGGCGACCTCGGTTTTCTCGGGTTTTCCATCAAAGCAGTAAATTTTGGAAACATCCCGACCACGACAGAGGATTATCCCGACGGGACAGGACAAACATATTCGCCTGCTTACGTAACTTCAGGCATCACGTATTCCCGTATGTTAAATGATCGGATTTCGGTGGGCGCAACAGTGAATCTCGTCTCCGAAAAAATCATGAGCACTTCTGCAACGGGTGTTGCAGTCGACGCAGGAGTGCAATACAACGGGCTGGGAGTACCGGGACTGAAACTGGGAGTCTCGATTAAAAATGTCGGCCCCAATATGACCTTCAGCGGTGCCGATCTATACCGCACGGGCAACACGACAAGCGACAGCCGTGGAACTCAGACGTACGCCGTGGTTGCAGCGCCGTTCGAGCTGCCTTCGCAGATGGAACTCGGTCTGGCGTACGATTGGAAGGCCGATGATTCAAACAACCTGACAGTATTTACTGATTTTGAAAACAACAACTATCAGGATGATATTTGGAAGTTTGGTGCCGAATATTCCTTCAACAAACTCTTGTTTGTGAGAGGCGGCTACAACCTTTCTCCAAATGCGCCAACCGACCCGACGGGTCAGACAGTCCAACTGTACGATTATTCGTTGGGCGCTGGGATAAAATATAATCTTGGCGGCGTGGATTTTACTTTTGATTATGCATACCGTCATGTTATAGTTATGACATCCAACAATGTCTTTACCGTAAAGTTGGGATTCTAGTCAAAAGTGCTACAATTTAACAAGGAGGGTTGAAGTGATTATGCTTCACCCCTCCTTTGTTTTTTTATGACCTGCAATAAAAAGAGAGTGCTTGTGAGGATTTGTATAAACTGCATGGTATGTCTTTTCCTTCTGTTGAATCTGCCGAATCCGGCGAAATCAGATTCTCCCTATTTCCCGCAGCGCGGAAGAAATGGAATTGTTCAGCAGGCACAAGACATAAAAAATTCGAGCACTATGCTCGTGATTGCCCTTGCCCCCGGCTGTGAAGATCTTCCGGTGATCGCGTACTATAGAATAGGCCGCGGCGCAAGCGTAGCGGTTGCGTATGTTACGAACGGAGAAGGTCTGCCAAATAGGGGAAATGACGATTCCTTCTATGAACTCGCCGGTAAAAGAAAGGAAGAAGCGTATCAAGCGGCCTCCTCTCTGGACGCAGAAGCGTATTTTCTGAATGTTCCTTCAACCGCGATATACGGCGGGCAGAGCACTCTTCACTCGCAGCCGAATTTAGAAATGCTTCTAAGAGCCAAGATTGACACCGTGCTTGAACGTGTAAGGCCTGATATTGTCGTTGTACAAAGAGATCCATTTTCGTTCAACGATAGCAGGCCCAGAGACGCCGACCTTAAAAAGATTATTTTAAAAATTCTGGCGCATCATAACTCGAGTTCCGAATGGCTGGTTAAGCGGATCTTTATTCAAAGCAAGCCCAGCCCGCAGACTTTCAAGGTTCCTGTCGGCCAAAAGAACTCCCTTTGGGCAAAAAGTTACACGGAGATAGGCGAAGAAGCTTGTAAAAACTACGCAAGCATTAAACCGCTTTTGCCGCTGTTGGAAAAAATTCAATCCCATGACTATCAATTGGTTTTTCCGACAGTGACGAAGCCGCTAGAAGAATTGGACAGCGGCCTCCCTGTGCTCGGCCAGGAGCTTCAATCCGTCGACTCGGCGCTTCAGCAGGCCGTTTCGCTCGGCATCGATTTTGACCGGGAGAAAACTCTTAACGGTGTTACAACTGCGATCGGAAAAGTGGACGCTGTAATCAATCGGAGTGAGAGTTCTCTCGACCGCAGCGACGTGCGGGTGCTATCTGAGTGGAAACTTGGGTTGGAACGGCTGCGGTGCTTGCTGCTGGATGTCAATGTTCATGCTGCAGTGAGCGACACGGTGGTTACCGCCGTTCAACTTTTCTTTTTTCGGACGGAAATTGATACCGCGATAATCTCTCGCGGTGAAGCGAAGATTCTTTTTCCCGGCGTTGTTGATAAAGAATGGATTGCCAACGAAAAACAAAATATGTTCTACGCGCTGGGAAAGACCAACGAATTCAGAATGGTTACTCCCCGAAACAATACGTACACGTCTCCCGAAATACCGGAAGGTTTGGCCGCTCTTCAGGTACGGACCCCGTTCATTTTTATGATCGTGCACAATGAATCCGATCCGGCACGCAACTTCATATACCGAAAAGAAATTCCGCTGACAATGGCGCCGCCGCGGTCGGCGGAGGTGTTAACACCGAATGTTGTAGCACATCGGGACAGCATCCTTCGCGTTCGCTTCAGAAACAATACTCGTGATGCAGTCTCACCGGAGGTGTATTTGGACGATCCGTATGTTTCTTCTCCACACAGAACGGTGAAACTTCCCTCAAAAAACTTTGTTCTTGATGACACTATTTCGCTTCACTGGAAGGACACATCGTTCTCCGGAGTTCGCGAAACGTCACTTCAGGCGGGACGAAGCGGGCAATTCGGAAAGTTTTCTTATCATTCCCTTAATGTCAGAACCGAACTCCGGGGGAAAGTTGGGTTGTATTCGACTGCCGCTCACTCCATTCTTCAAACGGCGCTCATGCGTTTAGGTGTTTTACCGTATAATTGCGACACAACCGCCGATTTATCCGACAAGCTTTCTTCGCTGTCGACGCTGGTTATCGATGAATTCTCGTTCAGCAGCTTTGTAGAATCTCACCAGAGGGATTCAACATTGCAGCAGTGGCTTGAGGCCGGCGGGAGGATGATTGTTTTCCCTGAGAACGGATTCAGCGACGGTTTCGTTACCTTTAGGTTTCTTCCCGTGGTATCCAACGCAAAAGAAATGGCTTTTGATCCGAGCGATAAGCTGTTTCAATATCCAAACCGCATTCGTGAGGACGATTTCCGGGGAACGCCGGTACCTCTTAGCTTCGGAGCCCTTGAGTTTTCCGATGTGAAGAGCGTGCATGTTCCGTTGAGGTTGAAGAAAGGAAACGAGCCTCTTATCGCAGTCAAGTCAGTTGGAAAAGGAAAAATCATATATGTCACACTCAATATGGATGCACAATTTCTCGCTATGCAAAAGAACGCTTATAGACTTTTGTCCAATTTTGTGTCGTACCCGTTGAACACGAACTAATGTTTTTGTCCACATGAAACCGTTTGTTCTTGCGTTATTCCTGCTGTTCATTATGTTCCCCATAAAAAATGTTCCGTTCGCTGCGGAGCGGGAAGAGCTTCTGCTGTCTCCGGCAGCGGTGCCGGATTCGGCAGATGCTGCATTGGAAGGGGTTGTTGTCGATTTTACGTACGGGAATTTTTTAAATGCAGTGTCATTTTCGGCAGCATCAGGGGGCAGCATTTTTGTTCTTGATGAAGGCGATAACAAACTCTCGGAATTTGCAGCTAACGGTTCCCATGTCAAAAGTATTGGCGGTAAAGGATGGGGCAATTTCGAATTCGACCAGCCGGGAGGCGTTTGCGCATCCTTTCCGCTGGATATTTATGTCGCGGACTATAACAACCGCCGGGTTCAGCAATTCGACCGCAAATTAAATTTTATTCAGTCGATTACCGATCAGAGTTTGCCGCCGTCGTACAGCGGCGAATTTTACCCCACTGCATGCGCGATATCGTCGCAGGGAGAATTGTTCATTCTTGAAACGCAGGGGAAACGCGTCCTGAAATTCGATCAGAATCAAAATTTTCAAATGGAATTCGGTTCGTATTCGGCTGGCGCGGGCGCTTTATCCGATCCGCGCGATATTACGGTGACTTCGCTGGACCGCGTGTTTGTTCTCGATGGACATCGGGTCGTTTCATACGACGTTTTCGGTAATTATCTCGGTGTCTTTCCCCTGGCCTCAGACGAAAACCCGAAAGCCATCAGCAGCGCCAGCGATAAGATAATTGTCACATTCCCTTCATCGATCAAGGTCTTTTCGTATGATGGGAGACTGCAATACCAGATTTCTTCTCGCGCCGTGATCGGGCTGCCTTCAAACAGTGAATTTCGAGACGCGCTGGTTATTTCACCAGCAAAAGAGACAGATTCCTATACGTTCATCATACTTACAAATCACGAGATTGCGGTGGCAAAAAAGGCTCCCTGAACGGGCTGGGAGCCAATTCTGTGCCGGCGCGGGTTGTTTTTCAAAAAAAATTCCCGTATTATTTTATTAAATGAAACCGTTTGCCAGGGGGCAAGCGGATAACTTATCAAACAAAACAAAAAGAGGGGGTCTTATGTCAAAAAGTCTAAACAAAGTGCAGCTCATCGGGAATCTGGGGAAAGATCCCGAGCTGAAGTACACCAGCGCAGGTGTTGCAGTGGCGACGTTCTCGATTGCTACAAGCGATTCGTGGAAAGATCAGGAAGGGAATCAACAAGAACGGACCGAGTGGCACAATATTGTAGCATGGAGAAAGCTTGCCGAGATTTGCGGCGAGTGGTTGAAGAAAGGCAAGCGCATTTACATCGAAGGAAAATTGCAAACGCGCAGCTATGAAAAGGACGGAGTGAAAAAGTACATTACGGAAATCGTTGCCGACCAAATGATCATGCTTGACGGAGCTCCGCGGTCGACGAACGGCGGCGGAGTTGAGGCGCCTGCCTCCGATGCTGTGCCGGCGAAAGAGGACGACCTTCCGTTTTGAGTAATGGAAAAAGTTATTCGTGCTTTGTACATTTACATAGCCCCGCTGCGGCGGGGCTATTGTGTTCATAGTCTCATCTCACAGTTGCACTCAAAAAATTGACCGCGAATGCTTTCTGAGATACTTGTCGACAGCGTAGTGTTCCTCTGTTCGCTCGTCCTCTCCGCTTTCTTTTCAGCAGCGGAGGTCGCCTTATTCTCGTTGCAGCCTTCCGCGTTCGAAGAGCTTTTATCACAGCGTTCGGGAAGCGGCAAATATGTCGCGGCGCTTCTCCGGAAGCCGCGGTACTTGCTGGTGACGATCCTCATCGGAAATACTATTGTCACGACGGCTGCGGCCGTCATTGTCGCGCTTCTCACCATCGATGCGGCCGGCGCTTTTGGTTGGAACAAGGAAGCAGCGTTAGGGATAGAAGTTGTCGTTGTTACGTTTGTTGTTATTGTGCTGAGCGAGGTCACGCCGAAAGTTATTGCCGCACGGGTGCCGGCCGCTTTGTCCCGGCGCATTGCGTTTCCGCTCTACGTGGTGTCGATGATTTTCTATCCCCTTACGGCCGTACTCGTTGCAATGGTAGAAGCATTCGAATCGCATCTGGGTCTACATCAACGCCAGACCGCGTTGAAGAGCGATGAAATCAAGACTCTTGCCGATGTTGTGAGTGAACACGGGGCTATTGACCAGGAAGAACGAAGCATTATCCACAGCATGATGAACGCTAAAGATGTAATCGTGCGTGAAGTAATGACACCACGAACCGATATGGTCGCGCTCGACAGTGCGGAACAGTCGTTCGACGGAATTGTGGACACCTTTGTCGCAAAAAAACATTCACGCATCCCCGTTTATTCGGACACCATCGACAACATCAAAGGTATCCTGTACGCAAAAGATGTCTTACCGTTGCTCTATGAAAAGCAGGCCCGGAAGACTCTTGATATTTTGAAACTTTCTCGCGAGCCTCTTTTCGTTCCTGAAAGCAAAAAGGTAGAAGACCTTCTTAAAGAATTCCAGGAAAAGAAAACACGCATCGCCGTCGTTGTCGATGAATACGGCGGTACCGCAGGGCTTGTGACATTCCAGAACGTTGTAAAGACGATCGTCGGAGACATCTCGGACGAACTCGCTGTTTCAGAATCAAAGGCGCTGAAACTGAGCGAGCACTCCTATCGCTTCAGCGCTAACATCGGCATAACGGAGGCTTCAGAAAAACTCGGTGTTCCGCTTGTTACTGATGATTCAGGGTACGATACGCTCGGCGGATTTTTGTTTCATTTGTTCGGCAGAGTACCCAAAGAGCGCGAGTCGATACAGTATGACAATGTGCTTTTCACAGTACAGCGCACCTCGAGGAATAGGATTCTCTATGTTCTCGCCGACATTCACCAACCGGCCGAAAGGAAAGAAACGGAATGAAAGTATTACGAACTGCCCTGATCCTCTGTGTGGTTAGCGCGGCAGTCTTCTTTCAATCACACTCGGCATCCCGCGATCCGGTTCGTGCAAAGAAGGGAATGGTTGTTGCAGCGGACCCCATTGCCGCAAACGTCGGATTGAAAATTCTGCAGCTAGGGGGAAACGCCGTCGATGCGGCAGTCGCTGTCGGCTTTGCGCTTGCCGTGACATATCCTGGAGCGGGAAATATCGGGGGGGGCGGATTTATGGTGATGCGTTTCGCAGACGGTACCGTGAAATCGCTCGATTACCGGGAAACGGCGCCTGCCGCAGCAAAGCGGGATATGTTTCTCGATAAAAACGGGAACTTTCTGGAACAAAAAAGCACGCGCGGGCACCTTGCGTGCGGCGTTCCGGGCTCGGTCGCAGGAATGATGTACGCTCAACGGCGGTACGGAAAACTGACGCGCGCCCAAGTGCTGAAGCCGGCAATCGATTTGGCCGAAAAAGGTTTTCATCTTCACTACCGGCTCGCGGAAGACCTGGAAAGAATGATTCCGGAATTCTCTTCGTACCGAAGTTCGAAAAAGGCTTTTTCAAAAAATGGCAAGCCGTATGCGGAAGGTGAATTATTCCGTCAACAAGACCTGGCAGCGACGCTCAAACGTATCAGAGACAAAGGGCGCGATGGGTTTTATACGGGCGAGACCGCGAGATTGATTGTTGCCGAAATGAACCGCGGCGGCGGTCTTATCACCCTGCACGACCTTGAAGAGTATGCTTCAATCATAAGAGAGCCGGTCCGGGGAACGTACCGCGGGTACGAAATTATTTCCTCCGGGCCTCCGACCAGCGGCGGCGTTGCTCTTGTGCAGCTCCTGAATATCCTCGAAGGCTACAACCTTCAGGATTACGGCTGGAATTCGTCGAACACCGTCCATCGGATGGCGGAAGCCATGCGACGCGTTTACGCGGACCGCGCAGAATTTCTCGGCGACCCTGATTTTGTTAAGGTTCCTGTTGCCTGGCTTACTTCAAAAAAATACGCGGAGGAACGCCGGGCATCAATTGATACAACGAAGGCAACCCCGAGCGGCGAGATTTCTCACGGCGTCCAGCCGCCGCCGGAGAAAGACCACACCACTCATTATTCTGTAGTTGACAGGTTTGGCAACTGCGTTAGCGTAACGACGACGTTAAACGATGCTTACGGTTCAAAAGTTGTCGTTGCCGGCGCCGGATTTTTATTGAACGATGAGATGGATGACTTCAGCGCGAAGGAGGGCGTTCCAAACGAATACGGACTTATCGGAAGCGGCGCGAATGCCATTGCACCGAACAAACGCATGTTGAGCTCTATGACGCCGACGATAGTCCTTAAAGACGGAAAACCGTTCATGGTGATCGGAACCCCCGGCGGTTCGACAATCATGACGACGGTTCTGCAGGTGATTGTCAATGTCATTGATTTCAAAATGACGATTCAGGAAGCCGTTGATGCACCGCGCATTCATCATCAATGGCTGCCGGATTACATAATGTACGAAGAGCGCGCATTATCGCGAGATGCGGTTGACAACCTCCGCGCAATGGGGCACACGCTTCATCAGCGCGAGAATACAACGGGTCTTGCAGAAGGAATTATGTTCGACCGCAAAAGAGGGCTGCTGCTTGGCGCGACGGACCCCCGCGGTTACGGTGAAGCAGTCGGATATTGAACACTGACCGGGCGCCATAATATTCGTATATTAACTATCAGCCACTTAATAAGAAATTGAGAATGAATCAGGAAAAGACTGCGAAAGCGTGGACGCCGACGAATCCGGCATTCGACCCGAATGAGCCAATGCAGGTCGGCGGCCAGGCCGTGCTCGAAGGCGTCATGATGAGGGCAAAGGGAATGATTGCGACTGCCGTTCGCCGGCCCGACGGCAAAATTGTTGTGAAGAAAGAAGAATTTCATTCTATTGCTGAACGGTACCCTCTTTTGAGAATTCCGGTTATCCGCGGCGCTGTTGGCTTGCTTGAAATGATGTATATCGGCATCAAAACGCTCAACTATTCGGCGGAAATCGCCCTTGAAGATTCTTCCGGCAGCAACACGCCGTCAAAGGAAGGCCAGTCAGTGTTTTCCCTGATAGTAGCACTTATTGTCGCGCTTGCCCTTGGCGTAGGGATTTTCTTTTTCATTCCGTTGTTTATTGCTACGCTGCTCTTTAGGATTGAACAGCAGCCGTTACTATTTAACCTTGTCGCAGGTGTGATTCGCATCGCAATCCTCGTTGCGTATTTATTTTCCATTTCTTTATTGAAGGACATTCACCGGCTTTTCCAGTATCACGGTGCGGAACATAAGGCGGTGTTTACATTCGAGCAGAACGCGCCGCTTGAAATTTCTTCAGCGATGAAATTCACGCGCTTTCACCCGAGATGTGGCACGAGCTTTGTCCTGCTCGTCATGCTTGTGTCGATACTTCTCTTCAGTCTTCTTGATGCAGCTGTTTTACTGGGGGTCGGTTCGTTGACGCTCCCGATTCGTCTTGCGACGCATATCCCCTTTATCCCGGTTGTCGGCGGCATCTCATACGAACTTTTGAAATTTTCAGCAAAACATTCCTCATCCCCCCTCGGCCGAATGTTGGTAGCTCCCGGTTTGTGGCTGCAAACAATTACCACAAAAGAGCCGGACGAGACTCAGATGGAAGTATCGCTGTGTGCAATAAAAGCGGCGTTGCGCCTGGATGAAGCGCCGGTCGCGGCGTATTCATCTTCTGTTGCTGTCGGGTAATTCTGCCCTCATTGATCTGCTACGAATCAGACGTCATGTTAGAAAAGTTAGAGAAAATTAAAGAGCGCTACCTTGAAGTCACTCGATTGCTGAGCGACCCGGCTGTGATCTCAAATCAAGAACGGAATAAGGAGCTTGGCAAGGAATTCCGGGAGCTCGCAGAAATTGTAAAAGGATACGAAGAATACCGAAAGTTGCTCACGAGCGTACGGGGAAGCAAAGAAATTCTTGAAGAGGGGGGCGACGCCGAGCTGAAATCGCTCGCCGAACTCGAACTGGCTGAGTTGCAGCCGAAACTTCTTGCAGTAGAAGACCGGTTAAAGCAATTGCTTGTTCCTAAAGACCCGAACGACAGCAAAGACACCATCATCGAGATTCGCGGCGGCACCGGCGGCGAAGAGGCCGCGTTGTTTGCATCGGATCTATACCGGATGTACACACGCTTTGCCGAGCGCAAAGGATGGAAAGTGGAGACGCTCGACTGGAATGAAACGGAAAAAGGGGGCTTTAAGGAAGTCGTGCTCAGCGTCGAAGGGGAGGATGCATACGGAATGATGAAATTTGAAAGCGGCGTCCATCGAGTACAACGTGTACCCGAGACTGAATCACAAGGACGTGTGCACACCTCGGCGGCATCGGTCGTCGTGCTGCCGACGGTAGAGGATGTTGAGATAGAAATAAATCCCGCCGACCTTCAGTTCGACACATACCGGGCAGGGGGAAAGGGAGGGCAAAATGTGAACAAAGTTGAAACCGCAGTGCGCATCACGCACAAACCGTCCGGCGTTATCGTTGCGTGCCAGCAGGAACGCTCGCAGTTTCAGAACCGGGAACGTGCAATGAAAATGCTCCGGGCCAAGTTGTATGAAATCAAACTCAACGAACAAACCGCGGGAACTGCCGCCCAGAGGAAGTCGATGATCAAAAGCGGCGACCGCAGCGATAAAATCCGCACCTATAATTATCCCCAGAACAGAGTGACTGACCACCGCATCGGGCTGACGCTGTATAATCTCTCTGAAATTATCGACGGGAAGCTTGACGAGATCGTCGAGCAGCTGCGGCTTGCGGACAGGGCTGAGAAGCTTAAAAGCGGGACGGGGGTCGGCGTTTCTTCATGACGAACTTTTTATCCTTTTCTTCCTAAAAAATTCCTTCAGCAATTCACCGCATTCAGCGTCGAGCACCCCGCCGATCGTGTGGACCCGGTGGTTCAATCGTCCATCGTCCGTAATGGAATACAGCGTTCCGCACGCCCCCATTTTCGGGTCGTAGCTTCCAAAGACAACGGAAGGCATCCGCGAAAGGACAATCGCTCCGGCACACATCGGGCATGGCTCAAGCGTAACATACAATGTGCAGCCTTTAAGCCATTTTGATTCGAGCGCCGCCGCCGCTGCCGTGAGTGCAATCATTTCTGCATGAGCGGTCGGGTCATTCATCAATTCAATCTGATTAAACCCTTTTCCGATCACCGACCCTCCGTGAACAACCACAGCACCGACCGGCACTTCGTTTTTAGAAAATGCCGTCCGCGCTTCCTTCAGCGCAAACTCCATCCAGCGTTCGTGGGTAGTCATCGAGAGTTTCGGAAAGATTATTTCTTCTCGGCGGATGCGGATTCGTCCGTTACGACCAAGCCCCCAACAGGTGAGTCCATCGTCTTGTATACTTGAACGAGGGAAAATTCTTTTATCGTTGTGTTGATGCGCTGCGCTGCGATTTCGATTTCCGATAATTTTTTCGTCAAATCGCTGTCAGTGGATTTCTTTTTTGCCAGGCGGGCGTAGCCCAAAATGATGGCAAGGGGGTTATTGATACGATGCTTCAGCGTTGTGACAACCTCGCTGAGCGTTTTTATCTGCGTCTCTTTTAATTGTATTGTATGCTGGTGGGCGAGGTTTTCTTTTTCTTTGGCGGTTAATTTCTCCCGCAGCTCGATCACTCGCACTAATGCCCAGGCGAGGATCCACATCCAGAGGAGCGTGTCAAAGTGGGAAAGGGTTTCGGAAGTTCCGAGATGTTTCTTTTTGAAGGCGACATAAAAATCGAGCGTCGAGATAAAATAATACCCATAAATAAAATAAGAGGCCAGAACGGCAGGGTACCGCATGACAAAATCTCTAGTGAAGCTGTATATCTTTTTCAATGGAACCCCGATGCGGACAGATACGCCGGGAAGAAAAGAAAGTTCATTAGAAGACATTATGTGACCATTGTGTTATGAATAAAAGCTGTACGCCAGAAGGGAGTCGAACCCATAACCCCCAGCTTCGTAGGCTGGTGCTCTATCCAGTTGAGCTACTGGCGCGTTTCCGTTTTAGTATGCTGCCCTCAAGCGAAATCCCGCAGCGTTCTTGCGTGGATTGAGCTACTGGCGCGTCGAATTTAGATTGTTTTGACCACTTTTGTATGTACCGAAATCACACGAGCACTCAATTCTGACCCTAATATGTTAAAGAATTGTTACACGAATTATAGGGTAGTATATAGCCGTAGAGGCTGGCGTTACATTAATGTAACAAATTGGATCGACGCTTTCAACTCCGAAACCACGATTATGCTCAACGAAGATATTTCTACTTTTACGCTGATAACAGTTACAATTCTTTATTGTGTATTTACAGTATCATCAGGAAATTCAAAACAGTCTTTTCCCGTTTTCCTCTGAGCGGAAGTACGCAAGAACAATTTTGAAGCGCTATTAAAATACAGTCGTGATCCAGTCGAATCAATTTGGCTTGCAATGAAGAAATTTCGTTTAGCAAGCTTTGTGTCTCCGCTTAATACTGCTGTTAAGCCGGTATTAATTCTCACGTCAATTCTATTCGGCACCAAGGTGCATTGCATTTCAAAATCCAAAATTGCCTTTTCAGGACGCCCTGTCTGCATAAATAGTAACGCTCTATTTCCCCATGCTTCAGCAAAGTGTGGGTTCATTTCTATTGCTATGTTATAATCAACAAGGGCACTGGCGTAATTGCCGAGTTTTCCAAATGCCACTGCACGGCCATTGTACGCTTCAATAAATTTTGGTGAACATTGAATTGCGTTGTTGTATGAAAGAATAGCGCTGTCCAATTTGTTATACTCGCTATAAACAGCGCCAAGATCATAAAAGGCAATAGCATTCGCCGGCTGAATACGTAGTATTGTTTTGAAATGTATAATTGCCGAATCAAGATCCCATGCCATAAATTGTGCTAAACCCAGATTCATATTGGATTGAACGTCCATCGGTTCATTCAGAACAGCTTCTCTAAAATCCTTTAACGCATCTTTGGCATCATAGCGCGAGTAATAATACGACCCACGCCTGTTCAAAGCAAAAACATTTTCGGGATCCTCATGCAAAGCTTGCGTCCATAGAGTTTCACTGTTCTTCCATGATCCAATGTTCCGATGCGAAAGCAGAGTTAATGCAAATATAGTTATTCCAATTAATGCATAATTGAGAATATCCCTATACTTATGAGTCACTATTTTATTCTCAATCATAAGTACTATAGAAACTGTAAGAATGCTCAATATTGAGGTCGATGCATACAATGAGCCATCGAAGACGTACTCATCAATCGGAAAGGAGCCATTGCTCATAGGAAGCCGCATTGACATATACAAGAGCCATCCGATCAATACGGCTGGATAACGATTGCGATTGATAAACAATACTGCTGTAATGGCGGCTGCAACAAACGGGAAAATAAATCCGCTATAATACATCGAATGGGAAGAATACAAATTCCAGTAACGAAGAACTGAAATAGAAAATGGATAAAGATATTTTATGATCCCCTCAATTATCCCCAGGCGAAGCATGGTAATGTTCTTATCAACATAAAAGATAATATTGCCAGCCCCTTTGTGAATGAGGATTACAAGAAGAAACGAAAGCAACCAGAAGCCCCAAAACACCGCTTGTTCCTTGATTTCTGGAATTTTTCCTCTCTCAATCCAATACAGCGCTATCATACATAATAATGGATAAAGCGCCGGGCCGGAGACGACCAGAGTCAATAGAAATGCACAAAGAACCGTGAGATAGAAAAAGCTTGTGTTGTGTCGGAGATAATGTAGGTATGATAATAACAATAGTAGAACAGATAGAAACGATAATAGCGCTCCCTGTTGATGAACGAAAGCAATCGTGCCGATTTGAATTGGATGAGCAGCGAATATGATACTGCTTCCAAAGGCAAGGAATCTTGAACGTAATAACGCTGAAATTAAAAGAAAGAAAAGAATGGCATTTGCCGCATGCAGCAGAACGCTAACTGCGCGATATAAAAACTGTCCCTGACCGCCGACTCGATACTCAAATTGGAACAGTTGATATTGTATCGGAGAATATTCGTTTTGTTCGGAGGTAAGGGTGCTATTCTGAGTGCCGGCGTATAATTGTTGAATCAATTCTTCGTCTTTCCAGTTTACGAAATCGTCGTTCAGAGCCGAAAAATAGGTTGCAGTCGCGATAATAAATAAAACGTAAATGCATAACAAATTATTTCGACCTAAAGTATTCATGAATACTGCGCTCGGTTGTATTTTCCCATTGTTTGTTACATCAGTCCCATATAAAATATTTGATACAGACCATTCGCCATCAGCAAACGACCATCCTCACCATAAGGAAAAATGCCGTTTACGAAAAGTACGCCGACATGGGTACAAATATAAAACGAAGGAAGAAGGAGATTGCCAACAATTACGTACCGTAGCACCCGAGGATGTATAAGCTGCTCTTTTCTTGTCCAATAATATGATAAGACTACAGCGACGATAGAGTAACCCATCAATCGCGAGGTATCGACACCGAGGGCTGTAAACAGCAGTGCTATTGCTATAAAACTCACAATTGTGATTCGATCTTCACTCTTTTTCAAGACCGTATAACCGACAACAATCCACAATAACTTTATTGAAATCGCAATTCCTAATATTTCCCTAAATGGAAATTGCACCATCCAGGTTAATCCATTTCCACCGTCGACATCTCGTACCGCGAGCAAAGCTGAAACATTCATGCCAAAGCTGAGCAGCCAAAAAAATCCATACAGTGCGATGATAATTCCCGTCTTGATCTTTTCTTCTTTCGTGAAATAGAGTAAGGCGAGAAAAGAAATCGGAACAATACTTATCTCATGAGTTAATATACAGAGCACAACAACACTAAGACGTGAAAAGGAATCCGTGGGCATGATAAATAACGATAGCATCAAAGCGTATACTAATTGCTCCGGATGTCCCGGTAAATACAATTGTGATACGATAAATGAACTCGTGCCAAGGGATATTAACTCAATGCGTGACAATACAATATTTCGTTCAAGAAAGAAGAGATATATTATCCATAGTAATAGAACGGTGCAAAATAACGAGAAGGTCAAATAGAGGACTGGTCCTTTCATTTGCAAGAAGTAAGAAAGGGCGGTTGATAAGATGCGCTGGTAATACCACATTTTGTTATCGCGATAACCAAATGGATCAAAGCTCATTTCACCGTACGCAGCTAGTCTCCATGGGAAAACAAGCAGGCATAAAATTCCGAACGAAGACAAGACAGACAGTATAATCTTCTTATTCACCCATTTGTTAAGAATGCGAGAGCGATAAGCAGAGATTGTTTTACAAAGAGGGTATATTACAACAAGTAAAGCTGCAAAAAAGAATAGTGTTTTCAACGGTATTACAAAATTTGAAAATATTATATCTTTATTTGACGTAAGATATTCAGCTGCGTATTTGGGAAATAACCCTGTATCAACTGCCTTTGATAGTCCTACATCATACCAATGCAGCATGAACACCATTGGCGAATGAACGCCGGCAAATAATACAACTACGGAAATTGCATACAAGCCGATGAACAAAGAATTGTATTTCAGTTTATTCGCGTCGAAAAGCAATGGCAGGTCACTTGCGTTGGATCTTGATGTCATACGTTGAATCCCGCAGGATATTACAATAGTGAGGGATGGACGGAAGGTTTAAGCGCGCCCCTCTCCCGCAAAATTACTGTTATTCAGGTACAAAAGCAACTCAGTACAAATCTCGGTAGCGGTGTCTTTTAACTCCCAAGAGCGATGTTCACCCTGAGCGAAGCCGCGACGCCATCCTTCGACGCGCTCCGCTTGCTCAGGATGAGCCGTCGCGGCGGAGTCGAAGGGGTGTTAGCTAAAAATAACGCAAAAGACCCCCTACTCAAATCTCCGTCAGAAGGCGGGCGATAGATTGTTCGAGGAAATAACTCATTAACAACTGGCATTGACACAACGGGTTCAACTTTGCAGCTCTACCAGAGTTCGACGGATGCCCTTTTCAACCAAAATTATAAAACATCTTCGAGCTTATATCGATTCATTCTTAGAAGCAACGCATCCGTTGCAGAGAAGCAGAGTGCCCTCGTTTGGCTATTGACCATTTTTTTTCAATCTGGCGACACCGCGATAATTTGGATGTAAAAACGTGGTTTGGTTCATCGCTTGACCAGGGCTTGATGGCAGCATTGACAACGGCAAACGATATTTCGGTTGCCAATTTCTCTTCCAATAAGGAAGCTGTACAAAAATATCAAAGGTGAGGCTGAGGTTGATAACGCAGTGCGTATGGAGAGTTACAATTTGGCGACTTAAGTATCCCACAAACGTAAAAGCCTATGTAAACACAGAGGCTTTTTACCTCGAATCAAGAAAGTAAAGTCATTGACAAAATTGAATTTGTTTCCTGTTGCAAGGAAGTCAATTGTCGCACCGCTTTTTCTATGAAAATATAATTTGACATTGAGCTAATTATGATGTATTTTTTTGTGTATATTTTTACACAAAATAATGCTCGTTTTGTGCGTCGTTCTTTTACATAAGCTTTCTGCCCGCAACGGCATTACGTTAAGAATGCCCAATATTAGAATAGCTATTTCGATAAATTACTCGACTAACTATTACCTTGCATACTTTGCAAGATGGAGAACCATATGGAGAACTTACTGTCAACCCAAAAGAGCCGATTACAACTCAGCATAACGTCTGATTTAAGTGATAAATTAAATCTATGGGCGGAGAAGCTCGAAACAACCCTTAGTGAACTGACTCGTAAAGCACTCAGTGATTACATTGAGAAATTAGAACGAAACAAGCGTGAGCAAGAAGTCGCGGAGGCTTGTGCGAGGTACCGCCAATTCAACAAGAAGTTTTCCTCCGAATGGGCGAAGTTTGAAACGAGGATTTAATGACCAATTTTCAAAAAGGCGAGGTTTACGATGTTAAGCCCGATCCGTCTGTTGGAAAGGAAATTCTAAAAAAGAGACCCAGTGTTATTGTCTCATCAAACGTAATCAATCTTGCCTCCGGCTTAGTTGTTGTTTGTCCAATTACGGAGGGGGTCGGATTGCAGGAAGATGTGCTTCACGTTGGGGTAAAGAAGGGAGAGGGGGGATGTACTAAAGATAGTATTGTGTTGTGTGATCAGGTTAAGGCTGTTGACAATGCTCGACTAATGGAAAAAAGGGGCAATCTCGAGGTAGAAATAATGCACAAAATTGATGATGGACTTAGGGAGGTACTAGGCTTGCAATAGTAGGACTGGCATATCAAGATGCCCGCTTTCGGATAACGAGGACGGGCATTTTGATAGAATATAGCTGTCAGACTAATATCATTCCATCCTTATCCACCCATAGCGCATAACACTTGTATTATTGGTATCCCGTTGTAAATTAATCCGCATGCCAATTTTCTATATCCCCAAATAATGTCATTTCGATTGTGTTCTGTTTTGAGGGTTTGATTCAAAATGTAACGCTACCTATTTTGTTTATACTTTGCCAAAAATTTTGTATGTTTATACACCGGCAGAAGAGATGCATTATCGTTGGTATAAATGCAGCCGATTGGTGAGTGCGGAATTCGTGGAATTTCAGGTTCACCACTCATGCAATCGTTCGGCCTTTCACCGGTAGAATTCTTTCACTCGAAAAGAAATTGAAGGATTGATGTTCTATGTCTACCTATCTTCCCGCAGAGAATCATTATGACAACATGCGCTATAACCGCTGCGGCCGCAGTGGAATACAACTACCCGCTGTTTCGCTCGGTTTGTGGCATAACTTCGGCGGAGTAGACAGCCTGGACAACGCCCGATCAATAGCGAGGCGGGCTTTTGACCTTGGTATCACCCATTTCGACCTTGCCAACAATTATGGCCCGCCTCCCGGTTCCGCAGAAGAAAATTTCGGAAAGATATTGAAAGATGATTTTTCCGCTCACCGCGATGAACTCATCATCTCTTCTAAAGCCGGGTACGATATGTGGCCTGGCCCGTACGGCGATTGGGGCTCGCGGAAATATCTTGTCGCCAGCCTCGATCAAAGCCTTCGGCGGATGGGTTTGGAGTATGTCGATATCTTTTATCACCATCGTCCCGACCCGAAGACCCCGTTGGAAGAAACAATGGGAGCTCTCGATCATATCGTTCGGAGCGGCAAGGCGTTGTATGCCGGCGTATCAAATTATCCGGCCGACCTGACCCGGCAGGCGTCAAAACTGCTCCGCTCTCTTGGAACTCCGTGTCTTATCCATCAGCCGAAGTACAGCATGTTCGAACGGTGGGTTGAATCGGGATTGCTGGGCGTCCTTCGAGAAGAAGGCATCGGTTGTATCGCATTTTCACCGCTGGCTCAAGGAATGTTGACCAATAAATATCTGCACGGTATTCCCGCTGATTCCCGCGCGTCAAAGCCCAACAGTTTCCTGCGGCCTGAACAAATCACCGCGGAAAAAGTGGAAAAAATTTCCCGCTTGAATGAGATCGCTCTCCGGCGGGGACAAACACTCGCGCAAATGTCTTTGGCGTGGGTTTTGCGTAATCCTGAAGTGACATCCGTCCTGATCGGTGCAAGCAAAGTGTCTCAGATAGAAGATGCCGTCGGCATCGTGAAACAATCTCCCCTCAACAATGAAGAACTTCACGAGATTGAAAAAATATTGAAGAGCTAAAACCTGACTCCCATTGTTCTATGGCAGAAAAGAAAAAAATACTTATTGCTGATGACGAACCCGGCATTACCAATGTCCTGGCGTCCGTTCTAGAACGGGATAATTTCGACGTTACCAAGGCCTTTGACGGCGAAGAGTGCGTTGAAAAAGCGCGCGGTTCAAGTTTCGACCTTATACTGTTGGATGTTCACATGCCGAAACTTGACGGCTACGAGGTCATCAAACGACTCAAACAAATGCCCCAACTGCGATATACACCGATCGTTTTTCTGACGGGCTTCAGCACTGCTCCCGATAATATCGAATCCGGGTACAAGTACGGCGGCACGGAGTACTGGAAGAAACCAATGGCGACGGATGAGTTCGAAGTACGTGTCCGCGCAATTTTGAAAATTGCGGAAGCGGAAAAAACCATCCGGGAGATGCAGGAAGGCTTCACGTCGATGATCGTGCACGACCTGCGGGGTCCGCTTGGCGGCATCGTGGGTTTTGCAGAAATGCTCTCCGAGGACAAAGAGAAGTTTGAGCCGGAAATCGGCGAATTAGTCGATGAAATCGGCAAAGCCGCCAGGCTTATGCTCAATCTTGTTATAGATTTTTTGGAGATTACACAGCTTGAAACAGGGGAGTCAAAACTGTATCGCGGCGAGGTGAACCTTCGTGAGATCGTTGAGCAAAGCATCTCCAAGCAGTCGAAGATACAGCAGGGGAAATCAATCCACGTGAACACCGATTTTCAAGGTATTCCGCAGCTGTTTGTCGATCCCGATCGCATTGAAAAAGTATTCGACCACCTTCTTGACAATGCGCTCCGGTTCACACCGGAAGGAGGTTCTATTTCAATTGTGGCGGCTGCCCATCCTAATACCGTCGTTGTGAAATTCAGCGACACGGGGGCTGGAATTCCTGCGAAAGACATCCCCATGTTATTTGATAAAATGAGAATCACCACGCCGGGATCAAAACGTGCGGGAAGCAAGACAGGGCTGGGCCTTCCGATTTGCCGCGGAATTATTCAAGCGCATGGCGGAACAATATCCGTCGAATCGACAGAAGGAAAAGGATCGACATTCACGGTTACATTCCCGCTTCAAACCGCTTGATTTCGTCCCCTATGACACTTTGATCAAGCGGTTTATCAACTCGATCAATTTCTCAAACTCCACCGGTTTTGTCGCGTAATCATCGCAGCCCGCCTGAAGAGCCTGGTCTCTGTCGCCCACCATTGCATGGGCGGTTAATCCGACAACGGGAACATTCTTGACGTCCGGATCGCCTTTGATTTGACGTGTTGCATCCCACCCGTTCAACACGGGGAGACTCATATCCATAAGAACGAGGTCGGGTTTTTCCGAGTGAGTCATGTCAACTCCCTGTTGTCCGTCAACCGCAGTCACGATGGTATACCCGCGTCGTTGAAGCCGTCTGACCATCATGTCGCGGTTGATCTCATTATCTTCTACCACCAGTATTTTAGCCATTTGCAGATCCTGTAGGGGAAATATTTTGTGTTATAAGTTGAGGAATAAGTAATGAAAGCTGTTTCAGAAGTTTTTCAGGAGTAAAGTCCCCTTTCTGAATGACTTTCTGGACAACGCCGTTCAATTGCTGCCGTTCTTCCGCTATGAGATCTTTTGACGTTATGATGACAACCGGAATATGCTTCCACTCTTGCCGGTTCTGGAAGACCGCAAGAAATTCGAATCCATCCATTACAGGCATCATGAGGTCTAGGAAAATAATGCTCGGCTGCTCGCTTTCCATTATCGCGAGGGCCAATTTTCCATTCTCTGCCGTTCGCGCGTTCCACCCTGCTTTTTCGATTGCCCGGGAAGCCATGTTGCGAAGGTCGGGATTGTCGTCAACAATAAGGATGTAATCTCGAGACGCTTTGTGTTTGTACTTTTCCAGTACTTCTAAAATTTTTTCCTTGTTCACCGGTTTGATGAGATAATCCGATGCCCCGATCGCAAGTCCGAAATTTTTCTCATCCAGCATTGTGTACATGACAACGGGGATGACTTTCAGTACCGGGTCGCTCTTTATTTCCTGGAGGACGGCCCATCCGTCTTTGCGGGGCATCATCACATCAAGAATGATTGCCATCGGAAGAATTTCTTTCGCCCGTTTGATACCCTCGTCGCCGCTGGCTACGCATTCGACAACATAGCCTTCCTTTGACAAGTATCGCGACAGCAAATCCCGCACGCCCGGATCGTCGTCCACAACCAGCACTGCTGTATTAGTCGGGACAGACTCGGACGGGATCTCTGCCGGAACGTTTTCAGGCGGCGGATTACCTCCTGCGTTTTCTAAAACCTGGGGCAAAATCACGGTGAACGTGGTGCCTTTATTCGGTACACTTTCTATTCCGATCGAGCCGTGCATCATTTCCGTAAACCGCTTCGTGATTGCGAGGCCAAGTCCTGTGCCGCCGTACTTCCGGGTCGTAGAATTGTCCGCTTGTGTAAATTCTCTGAAGAGCTTTGATTTTTGCTCTTCGGTAAGACCGATTCCCGTGTCGGAAACCTTGAGGGCGATTTTTGCGCAGGCATGGTCGGCCGGCGGAATCGTGGCTGCAGTCAGAGTTATTGTTCCCTTATAAGTGAATTTTGAAGCATTGCTGATAAGGTTAAAAAGAATTTGCCGCACTTTGGTATGGTCGAGACGCACTGGCGGGATATCCGAAGCGATATTCAAGTGCAGGGAATTTTCGTTCTTCTCGAGAAGGGGCTGTATTGTTGACACAACCTCGTCGGCAAGGCTGCTCAATTGAAACTCTTCAATGTACAATTCCATTTTGCCGGCCTCGATCTTCGAGAGGTCGAGAACTTCATTTATCAGCTCGAGAAGGTTTTTGCCGGCCATATGAATTCTGTCAAGGTCGCCGTGATAGCGGGTTTCGCCGTCATCGCTCATATCTTCAAGGATCATTTCGCTGTACCCGATAATGGCGTTCAGCGGAGTCCGTAATTCGTGGGACATGCTTGCCAGGAAAGAGCTCTTCGTTTTGTTCGCTTCCATCGCCGCATCGCGCGCCTTTTCCAAATCAAGATTCTGTTTCTCGATGATCGATAGCTGCAAGCGGACTTGTTCCTCGGCGTTTTTTCTTGCGGTAATGTCGCGGCCGATCCCTATAAGCCCGATAATTTTTCCCTGTTCATCTTTCAAAGGGAGTTTCGATGTCGACAACCAATGCTTTTTTCCTTCCGCATCGACGAAATACTCTTCTCTGTTCAGCACAGGTGCGCCGGATTGGATAACCGATTGGTCGTCGGCAAAGAACCCCTCGGCGACTTCCTTTGGGAAAAGTTGAAAGTCATCCTTGCCCAAAACATCGGTCTCTGATTGCAGTCCCATATTATGAACATCCGCAGGGTTGGCAATGGTCTTGCGGCAGAAGGCGTCTTTGGCGTAGATTGCATCGGGCAGGTTGTTAATCAATGTGCGGAGGAGGATACGCTCTTGTAAGCACTTTCGTTCGATTTCCTGCAACGCTGCGACCTTCCGGCGCAGTCCTGCGACCTCTTGGACTAATTCCGAATTGGTTTTTTTCTTGTCGGCCATTCGATAACTCCGTCTATTCGGTTTTACTTGAAAGGGCGTCCGGCGATACTCTTGCACGAGTAAAAAAATCCGGACCAGGATGGTACGTGAAATTCAGGTCAAGCGCCGGCTGACACGCTGGACTTCATCGATCGTCGTGATACCCGCAATTGCTTTTTGCAGCCCGTCAAAATGCATATCTCGGAATTTATTTTCTATCGCCAGCTGCCGAAGTTTCGTTGTCGTAACCTCGCCATAAATTACATCGCGCATCTCTTCAGTTACGATAAAAACCTCGTGAATCGCCATTCTTCCTTTGTACCCCGTGCCGGTGCAAAAAGAACATCCTTTTCCACGGAAAAGCGTTGTTTCGGGGGGCAGGCCCAAAAGACCGAATGCCGCCAGCTTCTCTCTGTCGGGCATGTATTCCTCTTTGCAGCGGGCGCAAATTCGCCGGACAAGGCGCTGTGAAATGACACCGATCACGGACGCACTAACCCAGAACGACGCTATGCCGAGATTGACCATTCGGGAGATTGCGCCGATTGCATCGTTGGTATGAAGAGTGCTGACGACACGGTGCCCCGTTAGGGCAGCCTCAGTCGCAATCATACCCGTTTCTGCGTCGCGGATTTCTCCGACAAGGATGATGTTGGGGTCCTGCCGCAGTATTGCGCGGAGCACCGATGCAAACGTCAACCCGCGTTCCGGCATGACCTGAACCTGATTGATGAGCGGGAGCTTGTATTCGACGGGATCCTCAACGGTCGTGATGTTGATTGAAATGTCCTTCAATTCATTCAATGCGGAATACAGGGTTGTGGTTTTTCCGCTGCCGGTCGGGCCGGTGACCAGAATAATTCCGTTCGGAAGGTTAAGCAGGGAACGAAAAAGACGGAGATTGCTGTCGGTGAATCCGAGGTTGGCGAGGTCGATCATCATTGACGATTTGCCGAGAAGGCGCATTACGATCTTTTCGCCGTTGAGGAGCGGAAGGCTGCTTACGCGAACGTCGAAAATGCGGTCGGCAAATTTTAACGTGAACCTTCCGTCTTGAGCGATTGAGTGCTCAAACATATCCATGCCGGATTTTGATTTGAGCACGGAGGCCATTCCCGGATGGTAGGAGAGGGGAAACGAGACCTCCCGGTGAAGCACGCCGTCCACGCGAAAGCGAATCATGAGCTCTTCTTCCATCGGCTCAACATGGATATCGCTTGCGCCCGCCTTCGCGGCGCGAAGCAATACCTCTTCGGTTAACTCTGCTATCGTCGGATCGCCGGTGCCCTCCAATCCTTGCGCCGGACCTTTCCGTACTTTGATATCGTATTTTTCCAGCTGGAGAGACGACTTGATCGACTGAATACGGTCAACGGCGCCATGGTACTTCCTCATTGCCGCATCGAAATCGGAAAAGGTTGTGAAGACCGGAAGAACCCTGTGTCCCGTCAGTTGCTGCAGGTGCACGATCATCTTTTTGGACGGAGGGTCTATGAAGGCCATCGTGAGTTCCAGACCTATGAGGAATACCGGAAGAACGCGAAACTGCAGAATCTCTTCTTCAGTGAGTATCTGTTCCGGAGCCGTCTCGATCTCCTTTGCAATCGGCATTCGAGCAAAGTTGAATACTTCGGCGAGAGTATCCGCGATGACATCCTCCGAAAGACTGAAGACTGCGGTAAGAGCGCGAGCCATTCCTTTTTCACGCTCGGCTGTTTCGAATGCGGATGCCTTCACTCTCAACAACTCGCGATTCAGCTTGCCCCGCTCGACGAGATCTTTGAGAAATTGCTGGTCTTCTGTTGTCATATTCTGACCGTTAACTGAAAATTGAGTCGATATCGTTTTGCGTTACTCTCTCCGAAGCGGCCTCGTTTTCCCGGGCTATTTTTCGGAGGGAAAGAAGTTCCTCAATTTCATCGAATGCATATTGTTTGATTACACCCGTCTCCCCCGGATGGGAGAACAAATGTTCATTGGCCGCTGCGACGAGAGCTGTCCCGCAATCGCCGCAGTATTTATCCTCGCCTTTGCCCATTTTGCCGCATCGTTTACATATCACCCCTAAGGCAGCTCCGCACACGGTGCAGAATCGCTTCGCCCCCTCGTTATTTGCTTTGCAGTTCGGACATTCCATTCGTTACTCCTTTTTCGCGCGCTGGCCAAGGAGCGCAAGTATTTTTAGAAGCGTCTGATCGAATTTGTCGTTCTCGAACGGCTTCAGTAAATAGTAACTCGCACCGGCTTCTTTAAACTGAAGAACTTTTTCTTTTTCGGACAACGAGGTGGTCATGACGACGATGGCTTCAGGATTGATTTGCCTAATTTCCCGGAGCGCCGTCAAGCCGTCCATTTCCGGCATGATAGCATCAAGAAAAACCATATCCGGTTTTGATGCTTTATACCGTTGTATCCCCTCAGCGCCATTGACAGCCAATTCAACTTTTGATAATCCGCTGCGCTGGAGGAGCCTTAAAAGGAGTATGCGGCTGTGGGCAGAATCATCAACCACCAAAACTGAATAAGGAAGGGGAGGAGCTTTCATGTGGAACTCCATGTGGATCTATGCTTCAAATGGTTAATACTAATCACGTTGGGCTATTATCCTAAAGTTTTATGGCTAATAATCTTCTACTGTCCATATTTCTCCATTCTCAGAAGTTAGCCATTTTCGACTTTGGCGCGAAAAACCTCTAAGTTCACACTTTCCTTATCGGAGGAAACAGTGCAAGCTACAGTAACTCATTTAGTATGCCAAAAGACAGAATGACAACGATGAAGCAGCGTCCTTCGCCTTCACATGTCATCCTGAGTCCGCCGTTCTTTGGCGGACGAAGGATCCACGACACTGAAGCCACAGCGATAGACGATGCTGTGTTGTCATAGATTCTTCACTCCGCCCCGCGACAGCGGGGCTCCGTTCAGACAAAGACTCATCCTCCGTACTGTCATCCTGAGTCCGCCGTTCTTTGGCGGACGAAGGATCCACGACACTGAAGCCA
>Ga0265326_10000197_pt1 | contig 30367 bp, 40 predicted proteins | sample 41424metaG_FD_192439 | JGI IMG/M metagenome (GOLD analysis project Ga0265326, IMG submission 192439) | Rhizosphere microbial communities from Carex aquatilis grown in University of Washington, Seatle, WA, United States - 4-14-24 metaG | ecosystem: Host-associated > Plants > Roots > Rhizosphere... | reverse complement strand
AAATTACTTTGGCGTGTTAAGAAACAAGGGTGGACAAAAGAACGCTACGAAGAGCAAGAGAAGAAACAAGATGGAATGTGTGCTATATGCCACAGAAAGTCCACTAACGGAAGAAGACTGCATGCTGACCATAAGCACTCAGACCCTCCGGTACCACGAGGTTTTCTATGTGGCACATGTAACAGAGTCCTAGGTATGTTTCAAGATAGAATTGATCTATTCGAGAGCGCTCTAGAGTATCTGAAGAAGTACTAAAGTTTATAACCACACCAACAGTTGTTGGCGATAGGGACTGAGCACACCACTCCCTCCCTTTAATCTTGCATCAGTCTAGCGCAACCAAAGACACGCACACGACAAAGATGCACCGAGCAACGCGGTATGCGGCAAACATGCCGCGTTACTCATTAAGGTTCCCATGGCAGACATCGATCCAGAGGATGAACCACTCTTTGCACTGAAAAAAGCAAACAGCTTAGAAGAGTTTGACCAGCGCATGGCAGACCTTATTCAATTCGCTGCTACACTCTATGTAAGCGAGGAAGTACGCACAAAGTGCGAGGCAGAACTCGCGGCAGCAAAGCGCAATCATTATAGGGTTCCAAAAAGTTCTCGGACTTAAACCGAGTGGTGGACCCTCCGTTATACGAAAGTCTCAGAAATGAGAAACGTATGACAAGGACCAAACAAGCGTTGTGGAGCAGAAGGTTTTACGAGAAGCACAAGCAACAAAGATTAGACGAGAACAAGAACCGTAAAGCCGCAGTAAAGAAATGGGTAACTGAGTACAGGTGCACACATCCCTGTATACAGTGTGGAGAAGCAGACGATGCATGTCTAGACTTCCACCACAGAGACCCAAGCAAAAAAGAATTGGAAATAGCGACAGCAATCAATCACGGTTGGTCGGTGCAACACCTTGCTTTGGAAATAGCAAAGTGCGACACACTGTGTTCGAATTGTCACCGCAAATTTCACAGATGTCAAGTGCAGACACAAACGCACCCGGTACCTCAGCGGCTCGCGAGAGACTGAGGAAGCTTTACGACGGCTGATGGCAGAGAACGAGGCATGCACCGCGAGACGCGGACTACGCGAGACGCGCCCCTCGCAAAGCCGACCAGTTTGAAAAGAAAGTGTGAGCACAATGACAGTTCTTTTAGTTCTGTTATTCCTTGCGATCTTCCTCACGATAGACTTCGTGAAAGAAACGTATTCGCATAGGAAACTCGACACACTGTACCGTAGCGAACCGCGCGGCACAATGATTACGACTCCCGGTTTTGAAATGCTGGGAGCGTTGGCTCAAGACGGACCAACGGTTGAAAAGTCAAAAGAGATCAGTAAGTAAAGATTCGATGCTTGGTGTAACTTAAGCACGTGCCCTATAGGGGTGGAGGAGATGCATCGAAAGCAGATGTTTGGGAAGTGATCATCCCTCGATCTGCACTAGTCCGTCGTGTCTTCACCGCACGCAACGGCGCGGGGTACGGAAACCGCATAAGGCGTATCGTTGCGCCAAGGCCAACTCAACGACTAAGCCTGTGAGACGTTCGCTGTTCTATCTCAATAGGCTTTATTAACAGCGACCGGGAACGTATAGCTGTAGCGTTCAGGTTATACCAGCAGCAAGTGACACCGATCCTCACCCTTGCAAGGCACGAGTTCGGGAATGTCACACATAAGGGATTTACCTGTACCCTAAAACTTGTAAGACCGCGTTAACGCGTGGCTGGTAACAGGACACATTCAAATACACCCCTGCCGTGAAGAACGGTGGGTTTAAGGCTCAACTCTTAACAGGGTTGAGCCTTTGTCGTTTATACGCTCGAATGCGCCGAAGGCGTTGTGAGCTTGGAGAATCGCAGTGCGATCCGACAAGTGTCTAAAGCATTGGTACAGACTTATAAATAAAAAGTTCTTTCACAATGAACTTCCAAGCAACGTGTGTGTACGATGGATCAACGAATTGGAGATTGAGAAGTTTGAAGAAAAGTACTTTGCATGGACTTCAGACAAGCACGACTCTCCAACGGCATTTGCCGAAGATCACTATCGACACGAGTACATAATCATCATCAGCAAAACCAAAAATCCCGGTAAGACAGCCGTTCTTGCAACACTAGCGCACGAGATGTGTCATGTAGCAACCAAAATGCGTGATGATCACGGGCCTGCTTTTGAAGAGCAGAGACAAAAGATTTCTGATAGAGGGATTTTCAAGAAAGGTGCCATCTTGAAAGGTCTAACGATTTTCTAAAGGCACAAAACTCATAGGAGACTCAGAACATGAGCGAACTAGAAAACGTAGTGAAGGCAGTTGAAGGCGAAGTAAAGACCGTGACTGAAGCCGTGGTTGCAGAAGTGAAATCCGTCGAGAAGGAAGTCGTTGCAGAAGTGGAAAAGGTTGAAGAGAAAGTAAAGGCTGCTTTAGTTAAGATCGAAGCAGAGGAAAAACTTCTGCTCCGCGAAACGGAACTGGAGTACCTGAAGATTCAACTGGAAATGCACCGACTACAAGTCTCAGCAGAAGCGAAGGCTAAGACCTTTACTGATGCTGTCGAGAAACTGTACGTTAAGTACGGACTCTCAAAAGCGGAGTACGTGTTCGACGCTGCTGTAGCTCAATTCAAGAAACTGTAAGAGGAACAAGACATGGCGGACTCAGAAAAACCTCAGGTGGCAACCCCACCTGAGACCGCCCTAGTCGTCATCAAGACGAAGGAGGGTGGCACACGTGAAATGATTCGCGCAAGTAGCGGTCAGTTCGTACGCAAACCTAAACCTCCAGCGCCAGTGGTAGATTTCACAAGGAAAGATAGGAAGTTCCTGAACAGTCCAAACAAGAAAAACCCCGGACTGACAGAGCACGAAGTAGCATTCAGGAACGTCATGCGTATTGCACAGGGAGAAGGATCAGGAGACCCGAAAGCTGACATGGCAGCAGTAAAAGCGTATGAAGTCGCTATGCGCCGTGCGCTGGGTAAAGAAGACCCGTCCGAAAAAGAAATGGACAAACTGACGACTCAGCCTGTGAAGACTATCATCGTAGTGTCACCAGACATTATGAACCCAAAGATTGTAGACGCGGACAACATTGTTGAGAAAGCAAAACAACCATCATTTGCGGAAGTGGTAAGCGTCACTACAAACGAAAAGAAATAGAGGCAACTCAGTGCCCCGTAGAAAAACTACAGACGCGGTAGAAACAAAGCCGTACCTGAACTCGGACGGCACGCTGAACTTTGATAAGATTTTCAAGTTTCAGGCAAAGCAAACAGAGTTGCTAAGGTATGTACAGCGCGATGGCAAAGTGTACCTTCAACCAGCAGCTGGTCAGTGTCTCAGCACTGGCGGAATCCGTTCAGGAAAGACCTGTGGATGGTTGATGTACTTTGTGATGCATTACTGTCTGCAGTGGACAGGATGCAACTTGTTGGTCCTTCGTAGGAACTTCAAGGAATTGGAAAACGGAGCTATTGCCGATTTCAAGACCTTCATGCCGAAGGAACTATATGACTATGACCAGACGAAGCACGTTGCTACTTTAAAGAACGGCTCCCGCGTAGTCTTCGGGCATTGCCAGAACAACAAAGATAGAGATATCGAACAGTACTTAGGACAAGCATACCCAGCCATTCTGGTAGATGAATGTGGACAGTTCTCGCCGGATGCGTGGATGATGCTGTTCCAACGTAACATTGTGAACCCAGCTTGCGAGAGGGACGAGGCAGGCAATCTTCCAATCCCGGCCATTGTGGGATGCACCAACCCATTAGGTCCGCACTACGAGTACTACCGCACGCTGTTCGTTCAGAAAGAACCATGGAACCCCGGAGAAGACGCTAAGCGTGATCCGGTGGACGGTTCATGGTGGATTCAAGAGTCTGGAGAATGGAATAAGATTTACGATCCAGATGCGTACGCTTATCAGCGATCTACAGTGCTGGATAACCCAGAACTGCTAGCACGCGACCCCGGCATTGTTGCTCGTTTGATGTCGATGCCAAAAGCGAAACGCGACAAAGTTCTGTATGGGTTCGACGGTGCAGTTGAAGGTCAATACTTCGATTGCTTTGACCCATCATACCACGTATTAAATTTGCGAGAAGACCCCGAGGCTATCATCTGGCAAGACTGGCAACCGTGCTGGGCTGGAGAAGACTGGGGCATGCAGCACGCCAACGCTACGTATTTATTTACGAAAGCGATGGTTAAGGACTCAGTTGGAGACAACTACCGACTCAAGACAGTTTGCTTTCAAGAGATAGTGGTAACAGGTGGAAAGACGATGGACGAGCTAGCCTCGATCATCAAAGCAAAAGCACACCTTCCAGACGGTAGACCAGTAACTCTAAAGGCCATATACTTTTCACACGAAAAGTTTAATCGACAAATGGACAGCCGCACACCAGCGGACGAATACTCACGAGCGTTGAAGCTTGTGGGACTTCCTCCGGTTACATCTGCGACAAGGGACCGCATAGGTTCTGCATCGCTAATGTACAATGCTATCAAAAAAGGTGAATTAGTAATCCTCGACACATGCAAAGAGATAATCTTAGCAATTCCGTCGTTGATGAGAAACCCTGATTTGATGGACGATGTGCTAAAGGTCAACGCCAAAGGTGATGACTGCTACGACGGTTTCCGATACGGACTGTACGGATACCTAGCAGCCAAAAAGAAACCCGAAGCGCAAGTCGAGGCAGAAAGAGTTGCTGCATTGAAAAAGACTGATCCTCTAGCAGCACATTTTCTAAAGATGAAGCTCGATGCAGAGAACGAGAATAAGCATGCATCGTTTCGCCCACCGGAACAAGCGGTGTGGATGGGAAAGCAGGATCAAGGATGAGCATCGCATCTAGCATAAGAGGTTTCTGGGATGACCTGTTCTACTCGTCGCTGGTTGATCGTTTAGAAAAAGATTTACTTCTTCTACGTGAAGACCTGCAAAGAGTACGACAAGACAAGGATCAGGTGATCGCTGAGCTTCGAACGGAGAAGGCGTTTCTTCAGACCAAAATCAGTATATACGAACTGAATATAAATCGGCGCGTAGGCATTGATCCCACTGCAAAGAAACCTGAAAAACCAAGCTTCGCTAGCTTCCAGTCTCCCCAAGTCAAGACGAGTTGGCAGGCAGAACAAGAAGAGCACGAAGCTAGGATCGCAAAGGAATTGGAAGAGGAAGCGGCAACAGCCGCCAAGGTATAAGCATGGCAGATAAAGGAAAGTTGTGCCGCATCAGCATCTCAGTAGCAAAGAATGGATTCGAAATCGAAGCCAGCTACGAACCAAAGAAGACCCTGAGTCAGAAGAAGGGTTGGGTTCCTTCATGCTATATGGAACCAGACAAATACGTTTGTAATAGCAAAGCAGCACTTACCGCTAAGGTCAGTGAATTGCTTGGGGACGACAAGAAGTAATCGGCACTGCCGAAGAGGAGCAATAAATGTACGAGTCAAAGAAAGTACCGGGAAAGAAGTTCGGCAGTATCTTCGCGGGACGCAAGTTCGACGAGTCACACTCTGAAGATGGAATGCACAGCGAGTCGCCTGAGCATGAAGCTAAGGAAACGCCTGAATTTGAAGCTGGAGAACAAGAAGGCGCAAAAGAGAACGAAGCAGAGCAACATGACGGTGAGGAGCATCCGGTAGTGTCAGAACATGGAGCCGCACATAAGGTCATTATCCATCATGATGAAAAGTCTGGACGACACACTGTCACCTCTCATCACAAGGATGGCCATGTTCATACGAACGTTCATGAGCACGCGCACAATGCGCACGACGAAGCACGCCAATTAGCCTCGGTTCCACCTGCTGGTAAAGAGGATGGACAAGAGGAAGAGGGCTTTGGTCACAGCGCTAAGGGGCAAGCTGGAGCACCATCGGAAGAAGATGGGTTTGCAATGCCGGACCTTAAGTAAGGAGCAGCAATGCCAGCAGAATCTAAGGCACAGTTCCGGTGGTTGCACACAGCGGACGCCAAAGAGAAGCTAGGGGATTCGGGAGTCAAGGAGTGGATTGGTGCAACAGGCTCTCCTAAGGGACTCCCTGAACGAAAAAAGAAAGCACCGGGATTCGGTCGCAAGAAGGAGAAGGTCAATGGGTAAATTTGCGTTCTCCATAATTAAAGAACCGAAGACAGGGTACCAGTCGCATCATCCCGGCAGTTCGGAGCACTGTTTCAACTGTGAGCACTTTGTTAAGTCAGAGAGTGGATGCAACGGTCCAAAGATGAAGGAACTATCGAAGCAACCACGTTTGCCAAATGGAGACGTGAAAGTTCATGCAGTTGCATACTGCCGCTTCTGGGAGGCTAAGTAAATGTTAGGTCTCGGAGTTCCTAAGAAAAAGAAACAAGAAGTACCTGCGGAGACGGCGTCTTTAAATCCAAATCCTCTCCCCAGTTGGTTACAGGGAGAGGCACCTATGCCTCCTCGTAAAAAGAAACCAAAACTTGATGCAGGTGGGCAACTCTCTCGTCAAGCTATGAGGGCAGCATGAGTGTAGGAATCGGACGAAGAACAAAGTTAAACCCATCTCCACAGCAACCTCCATTGTCTGCAAAAGATCAAAACCCTACCTCTTTCAAAAGAGTGACCATGGGTATTCGTAAAGGCACGAACGCATCGGCTACCAAGAAGCGTGGTAACAACGGCGTCAACGTGTACTAGGAGAACGGCAATGGCAATAGGTCACAAAGCACACAAAGTTGATCTTGGAAAGAAAGGTGGATTCACAATCCATCACCCCGGCGCACTCCACGAGGCGCTAGGAGTACCACAGGGAGAAAAAATTCCCGAAAAGAAATTAGCTGGGCATCACACAGGTCGTCTTGGTCGCATGATAGCAAGCGCAAAGGGCCTGAAGGCAATGCATAAGTAATAGGAGTCCCAAATGGCAGACGATGTTTCAGAAGTTGTAGGGGCGGGGACAGAAGGCGCAAAAGGCGGGTCCGAAGCTCAGCCTGAAAGCCCTAATAACAGTCCCCTTGGTGTGTACGCTCCGTTCCCTCATTCTCCAGAGCCGTTTGCTGAGTTGAGCGACATAGCACGAGGTACTTTGATATCCCTTGATGACATCTGCACAAAAACAGACGTAGCTGCACGACGCATGGAAGTCGAGCAGACGTGGGAAGCTCTGCACTTTGAAAGAGGATATCAGCATTTACTTAGAGGCAAGCGTGGAGGATGGGAACTCCCCGGTGGAGGCCAAGGTAAGAAAGCCAATGATAGAAACCACAATAGCATATACGACACCAACGTGTATGGACCCAAAGGTGACATCATTGTATCGGCACTATCAAGAGAAGTACCGAAGGTAGAATTTTCTCCTGTAAACCCAGAGTGGGCACCGGACAAGATTGCAGCCGAAGAAGCCGATAGATTCAAAGACATTTGGTCACGCAACAACAAGCTCCATGACCTTTTGGTGCAGTGCGCTCGTATTTTCTGGAACGAAGATCGTGTCCTTCTATGGACGCGCTATCAACTGGACGGACAGAAGTACGGATTCGAAGAAGACAAGACTACTCCTACCGTTCCTGACGACATCTTAAATCCTCCAGACGACAAACCTACTGGACAAGATGGACAAGAAGACTTTTTACAAGTAACAGAATCAGTATCAGACACAGGTGGAGATATAGACGGATTGTTGGACTCCGCAGGAGTTGGTAACAGTTCTAAGAAACCACTTGGTATGGAAGTCACTACTGCTCACGGCAAGTTGGATCATAAGGTTCCTATTTCCGTAGACAATTTTTCTGAAATGCAGTTTGTGCAGTTGATGTTGGACTATGACGTTGCAATGGTTCGTGGTATGTTCCCGTGGATCGCAAGTAAGATTAGTCCCGGCACCGATGGACAATCAGCAACACAACTTGATCGCATCGCAAGAGAGAACGTGCGCCAAGCTGTACTTGGAGCGTACGTCACTGGTGACTCATTGTCACGACACACCACTGTTAAGTACACGTGGATGCGTCCTGCAATGTTTCTTGATCCCTCTGTAGGCGATGAAGCAAAAGCAGAACTGTTAGAAGCATTTCCAGACGGAGTGCTGCTGGCTCGCGCCGGACAAGAGTATGCCTTTTCTCGTAATGAGAAGATGGATGACCACCTAGCAATCGCCCACCCAACCGCAGGTAAGGGACAAAATCGTAGAGCTATGGGCACTGCACTTATATCTGTCCAGAAGCGAATAAACGACTGGGTTGATTTGTTAGATGACTTCTTCAAGAGAACCATACCTAAGAAGTGGATGAACTCTGAAGCTTTCGATATGGATGCAATTAAGAAAGAACCAAACATCCCCGGAAGCATCGGACCATTTATACCTCAGCCCGGACTGACGGCAGAGTCTCAATACATAATGGTTGAGCCTACTCCTCAGCACCAGCCTGCGCTGCCTGAATTTATCAAGTGGTTCATAACTACTCTTTCCGAAGAGATATCTGGAGCACTGCCATCATTGTTCGGCAATGCTACAGGGGAGAACACAGTAGGAAACGCAGTAATACAGCGTGATCAAGCACTGCAGCGCGTAGGTTGCCCTTGGAATAACATTCAAGACCTATTCGCAACCGCAGCTAGACAAGCCGTTAAGTGCGCAGCAGAATGCAGAGATGGAAAAGAAATATCGCAGAATATACAGGGACGTGGAAACGTAACAGTCAACACTGCGAACCTTCTTGGAGGTAACGTACTATGTTATCCAGAGAGCAATCCATCATTGCCAGAGACTGAAGAAGAAAAAGCAGTAAAAATAATGACGCTGATTGATAAGGCAAACCTTGCACCTGCGTCACCTCTTGCACAATGGGTATTCAGCCCATCGAACTTAGAGGAAACGTCAAAAGCACTTCGTATGAAAAACTACAAAGTAGCTGGGGCGTCATCAGTCACTAAACAACGTAGTGAGTTTGAACTCTTGCTACGCGCTGCACCTATGCCGAATCCACAACTCTTACAAATGAGTGCAGGTTTGGAAAAGGTAACAATGGGCATGACAGCCGCATCGGCACAAGGCGAACAAGTACCGCCTCAAGCCGCCGCTATGGTCTCACAAATACAACAGGCTATGAACTCTCTACCAAAGATGGTGAGCACTATACCTGTTGCACAAGATGAGAGCGAAAATCACGCAGTAGAAGCTAACGAGTGCTTTGAATGGATGAACTCTACGGAGGGACAGAAGTTCAAGCACGGAACAGAAGAACAAAGTGCAGGCTATGAAAACGTCCACATACACTGGGCAGAACACGTAGCTATGGCTAAGAAGATTGCAGCGGCTAACATGCCTCCGGGTAAACCACCATCCGAGTCACTGAGTGTCGATGTATCTAAGATGCCTCCACCGATTGCAGTGCAAGCTCTGGCTAAGATGAACATCAATGCAACACCTGACATGTTCGCCCAAGCAGCAGGCACAGCGCTCGACCATAAGATTGCTGGTAAAGCAATCCCAGAAGCACTGAAGCAACCGATAGCACAGTAAGAACAAAGGGGCCGTGATTATTCACGGCCCTAACTCAGATTGAAGGACTCAACAAATGGCAACAGATATCGTAGATTTTGCGATGCTGGATTCCTCAGCCGCAGCTACATCAGACTCAGCAGATACCACTGTGGACACTACTGTAGACTCAACAGTAGATACAACCGTTGCCGACTCAACAGCGGATACCACAGACATCAGCACGGATGATACCACCGATACTGCAGGTAAAGAAACCGAAACACTTAATGCAGATGGAACGGAAAAGACACCTGAAGAACAAGAGGCGTTCAAGACCGCAGCCGCTGCCAAGAATACTCCGACAGATGCAACCCCAGCAAACGTCCGCACAGCACTGAAAGCCATGCGAGATGCAGACCCAAAGAACGCTGGAGTTGTTAAGGAACTGCACGGCTCTTTTGAGCGATGGAATGCTGCAAAGCAAATCTTCCCAAAAGGCGTTGCAGAAATGCAAGAAGCCAAAGCCTTCATCGACTCAGTAGGTGGCCCAGAAGGCTATCAAAAGATGCAGGACGCAATCGAAGCGGTTACTGCAACAGATGAGTTGCTTTACGCAGCCGATCCAAAGCTGTGGGACAACGTTATTGAAGACCTTAAAGCCAGCGGTCACCCAGAGGCACTAGGTGTACTGGCACCGTCGCTATTACAGAAGCTGAAGGCACATGATGCCGATGCATTCTACAATACGACCATCCCGGTAGTTGCAGAAGCGTTGAAGGAAGTCAAGATGGATTCCTTTGTAAGTCAATTCAACGCTGCGCTTGCAACAAAGAATGATAAGGGAGAAACAGTTCCTGATGTTGCCAAGATCACCAGCTTAGTTAAGAGCCTCACAGACTGGTATACCGATCTAAGCAACGATGCAAAGAACAGAACCACAACTCCAGCGGAAACACCGGAGCGTAAGAAGTTCTTAGCAGAAAAGGCAGAATTCGAAAAGACAAAGACTGATGCGGCCACTGCTGAGCGTAAGAAATTTGAAAGTGGAGTCGCTGAAGAGTGCGAACACAAGAACAATGATATTCTAGGAAAATCCTTAGGTGCATTTTTAAGGTCTAAGCCTTTCTTCAAGGATTTCCCACGAGAGACAATCATTGACTTAGGAAATGGAATCAAGGACAGACTGTACGCTGCACTGAAGGCCGATAAAGCCTACCAGATACAGATGGACGCGATGTGGAAGCAGAAGACACCAGACCGTGCAAAGATGGTTCAATACCACGATGCAAAGGTCCAGTCTATTGCCAACGACATTGTGACTAAGACAATCCAAGCACGCTACCCCGGTTACGCAAAGGGCGGTAGTGCGGCAGGCAAAGCAGCCGCAGCAACAGTGAAGAAGGACGCGGCAGTCAAAGATGCAGCAAAGTCAGTAGCCACAGGAAAGCCAATATACGTTGCAAGTCGCCCTGCAAATCTTGTGCGTGACGCAATTAAGGTCGGAGGCAAGGAATATTCTTCCTCTGATTTGGTTACGCTACAGATTATGGGACGCGGCTTCGTTAAGACTACAGACGGTAAGTCCGTCAAGTTCATTACATGGCGGAAGTAGATGTCGTATCCGATCTCAGAGAAAAGAGTAACAAATGGCAACAGGAACAACTCGTAACGGCAAGCCCATCGAAGTCAATGATCAAGTATCAGTCGTTGGCGTCGTAACTGCTGTATCTGGTTCTGGAAGTCAAGCGTCTCTGACTGTGCGATGCACAGGTTCAGCGGCACAACCAACAGCCCCTGATGTACCATACAACATCACCGTTCTAGCAACGGACGTTGTAGGCACGCAGTCTCTGTAAGAATCAAGGAGAGCACAGAGATGTGCCTCCGTAATGTCTGATGGAACCAACGGACAGCAACTAGCATGCGAAGCCTGACGGCAGGTTTCAGACATTACGGAGTTACATCTCATCGTCAGTTCTGAAGTGTGGCGGTGGCGACAACACCTTAAATATGGGCACACCAAGAATTGCTGCAGCACAAACGCAGTAGAACGACTCAGCGGAACAGTTCCGGTTAGGTTCGCTCAGAGACCCTATCATTTTACGTGGAACTTTTCATAGCAGCATAGTAGGTTATATGGCTCTTTTAGAAGCCGCAGTAGAAGCAGTTGAATTAGATGCGTTTGCCAAGGAGATACCCGATCTAGTTTTCCACGGGACCACTGCATACAGCATGTTCAAGGCAGAAGCAACCAAAATCCCTGTGTCCAACCAGTCGAACGCTGGCGGGACGCAACGTGCATCATTCCGCGTACCTTTCCGGGTGCAGGCTGGTGCGGCAATTACTCAAGGCACGGGCAATGCAGACAGCATGCTACGTGGCAGCGGTTCGCAATGGGCTTCCTTCGCTCTGGCCCCGGTTTATCTGTTCAACGTCTGCGAGATTTCGTGGCTAGCTCAGGCTTCCACCGATTCCAAGCAGAAGGGTCTCTTCGCTGTGAAGGCACAGGAAATGAAGAACTCTCTGGACAGCGCAATGCAGGGTATTGAAGGTCTTATCAACTCGGATGGTACGGGCATGATCGACCAGATTCCTGCAACAGCAGTCATCGTTCTGAGCGGCGGATCACCTGCAGCCCAGACCGCCAGCATCACTGGCATCAACGTCGCAGTGGCTTTCACCGACCAACAGGTCGTGAAGTTCTACAGCACGGGTGGTGTTCAGCGCACTGGTGGAGTGTCTAGCGCAACCATCAGCTACTCCGATGGCCCCAGCAACACTCTGTTTTTCAGTACCGCACTGCCCTCTGATGTTGTCGTGACCGACTACATCGTTGTGGCTGGCGCATCGTACGGCAGCGGCAACTCGATCCTAGGTATCAAGGCTTGGGACGTGAACAGCAACACCGGAACCATCGGTGGACTGAACCGCAATGCGTACCCCGGACGTTTGAGCACACCAACCATTAACCTGAATGGTGCAGCTATTACCCCCGGAATCGCGCAACGTGCAGAAGTGCTCCTGACCCGTGCACTCGGCCCAGACGCAGAGTCCCTGAAGTCTGGTATTTGGTATGGTCCTCTTGAGCAAGCATTTGCCCAGAGCAACCTGATGTACAATGTGCAGATCGTCAACGCTCAGGAAGTTAAGGGCGAGAAGACTCTGGACATGTCCAAGCGCTACTTCAGCGATACGTTCGGTGGACGCAAGTACCACAAGAGCGCTACCGCTACTGCTAGCCGTATGGACCTTCTCCTGATGGAGAACTGGTACATCGGTGAGCTTTCCCCACTGGAGTTGTATGACTTCGGCGGCGGAAACGTCGTAGCACCAGTTCCAGACGTGGGCACCACGAACGGAACGTATTTGACTTCGCATAAACCGACGCAAAACATGTGCGAGTAAAACCCAATCTGATTGACTCGAAACCTGAAACGGCAACGAGGCGGAACCCAATAGGGACCGTGAGAGACTAAGCGATAGGGCGCTCGAAAGAGTGATGCAATAGTCCGATCTTCATGGAAAATAAACCATGAGAGTGTAGCAGAAATGACTACACCACGCAAAGCGTGTAACAAAATGATGTTTGCGTACAATACGTGCTTTAACCTTGCCAATGCGGCTCCTCGCGCTGGCTTGTATATTCAGAATGCCGCCGTTCCAACGGTGTAATTTTGTCCTTGTATTACAATTGCAGTTGTGATACCATAGATGGAGTAGGAACCTTGCTGCAACAGGGTTCCTGCTCTACCTTTGCAGAGGAGAAAATTAATGCCGTATAAGAACAAAGAAGACCGAAGAAAGAATGACCGTAAACGCTACGCTGAAGACCCGGAGTTTCGCCGGAAACTTCAAGAGGCTACAGCAGCGTGGGAGACAACACTTCCAAACGGTAAGTGGTACACACCGGAGTATGGGCGAAGAAAGCAAATGGAAAGACGCCATAAGATGACGGTGGAAGAGTACGAATTGCAGCTAAAAGAACAAGGCGGTCACTGCGCACTGTGCAAGGCAGTACAAGGTGATGATAAACGTCGAATGGCTGTAGATCACGATCACACATGTTGTGACAAGGAACTAACGTGTGGTAAATGCAACCGTGGCATTCTTTGTGCAGATTGCAACCGCATGGTAGGATTCCTAGAAGCAATTTTGAAAGAAGCCTTGGTCATCCCGTTTCCAACACTCATAGGGAAACTGGAGTCATGGACAGGGCGTGCGTTGCGTTACCTAGACTCATACAAACGAATTTAGCAAAGCAGGCTCTGCGATCACTCGCAGGGCCTTTTGTTTTGCAATGAAAACGACTTTTGCTTGGCACTTTGCGGTGCATGAGCAATGCCCTCGGCCCAGCCCCTCTCGCGCAAACGTATAGGGACTGGTCCTCCGAGGATCGATTCTTAACTCAGAAAGACTCAGGAGACTCAATGAACTCAGGTGGAGATGTATTAGCACGGGGCGCTCGCAGTGCCCAGTTCTCAGCAGGTGGTAGTGAAGTAAACGATCCTATCGAACTGCACAACGTGGCTCCAGAAGAGCTAGGCAGTGGGATCACAGTAATTGACCGACGCTCAAGATTCGACTCAGAACCAGTGAAGAAGGCAGAACCAAAGTTCCCAGAGAAGCAGTATGAACCCTTCACACCAATCCTTGACCGTGTGCTTATCAAGCGCGTGGCAGAAGACAAGAACATGGAACAGCTTGAAGACGGCTCTATGCGTGACAAACGCACAGGGTTCATCATTCCAGCAAAGTACAGACAGCATTCAAACGTAGGTATTGTCCTAGCGGTTGGTGATTTTGTTGTTATGGGTGGAGTCAAAACCAGACTGTCCGACATCATCAAGCCGGGGTACCGAGTTCTCTTTGGCGAATACAATGCGGAGAAGCTTAAGGTTCCCGATGCGCAAGTAGAAGCTATGTGCGATGCAATAGGCGTAGAGTTCGAAGCCAGCGAAGACCTAGATGTGGTTCGTGTGCAAGACATTCGTGGCGTGTACAAGCCAGTAGAGGTGAACAACTATGTCTAGCCTACTTATTGATCCAAACGAATCACCTATTCAGCGCCCTTACGATAAGTACTGGGATGCACCCATGACTCGGCGTGAGGCACAGACTCTGTTCATGAAATTAGCCACCAACGACAACGAGTTGATGGGTATGGCAGACACCGCAGCACTTCTGCTCAACTTCATCCTAGAAAAGAAACTAGCAATCGTTGATCGAAAAGAGATCGATGATTACGTCGAAGTGAAGAAGGCGCAGGTAGCTGCACAGCGCGAAGCAATGAAGGCTCAGGAGGGCAGCACACAAGATGCCCAATCCAACGGATAGTTATCAGTACAACCAATGCCCAGAGTGGTTCCAAGAAGAGCTTACGCGTATTGGAGGGACTAACCGCTACGACCAACCAAGCTTCATTGTGCGTTGGGGAATGGGCGGCGAACCCGAGTGTACGTACCGCGCCGGAGGCGACTGGACCGTAGAAGGACAACCCAGCTACAGAGGGTACAGAGACCTTCTGGTAGGTGGAGGAACTCCTAGTTGGATGTTGATGCAGTGGCAAGACGCTCTGTCATACGGAACACCAGAGTCATACTACGTTGGAAACATAGACGAAGACACTGGGTTGCAAATGCTAGGAGAGTACCCTTACTCAGGGAAGTACACTCTACTGTACAACATGTGCTGGCGTGACATGCAAAACGGTAAGATGCACATTGAAGCAATGCCTCTAAACTCATTTGTCTTGGACACAGTAGTTCCTATCATTATGCAGGCTAGGGAAATCTCCTACGAGAAAACCATGGCAGCACTGAAGGAACAGAAAGACAAGGACGATGCAGCAGACTTAACTATGATCGAAGATTGCATGAGAGATTCTTCTCTTGCCTTCAAAGGCCCTGTGTCATACGCACGGCAAGGGTGCAGGACTTCACTCATAGACAAGAAAGTTGAGCAAATGACTCGGCACTGGAACAGGATGGTAACAAACGCTAAGACCTTAGGGAGAGGACTTAGTTCGCACTCAGCAAATCCCACGATTTAGACTCAGAAACTCAGAATGGCGTACGCGCCAGAAGGACTCATAATGCCCGAAATCTCAGCAAAGCTAGTTAGTAGCACAGCAGTGAATACTGGAGCCGCCTCCAGCTTGAGCAAGATCAACAACATCGATTGGAACTTCTCTACAGCAGACTACATGCTGAGTCGTCCAGCCGACTTCTTTGTTTATCTGTTCAACATCGCAAAGCAGGAGTACAAGATTTCACGCCTGCCAGTGATTAAGGAAATGGTTATTCCGGCACGTAAAGAGAGTGAGAAGTATGCAAGAGTGACCAAGCTGCCTTCTCCTTTCAAGATGCCGAAGGGAAACATCGACTCCAACGAAATTGACATCACCGTCATGGACGGACGACGCATGGCAATGGACATCGTGAATCCTGACAACTGGACGCTAGACCAAGACGCGGTTGTTACAGGCAGTGATTCCGTAGGACAAAACCTTGGAAGACTGGGAGTGTTCTGGTCTTTGAGTGAAGAGCCTACCGAAAAGGAACTGGCTGCTGCTACGCGCCGTCTTGAAGCGCACTATCGTAGTCTGCTTACTGAAGCGCGTGCAGTGGAGACATCTAACCCTCAGGCATTGCCTGCAGTGTTGACTCCAGCGCACCACGCTGCAGCGGATTACTTCCACGAGACTTTCAACTGGCACAAGAAGGAAGTCCACTTGGAGAACTGCCCACGTTGCGGATCACCTGCGCGTGTCGGTGCACCGTTCCATCCTATGGACGGAGGCGGTTTGTGTATTGGAGATTGGGATGCAGCTATCAAGGCAGGCGTCCGCAGTCGCGCACAGGCGTACGAAGCAACAGAAGATGAGCGATATGCACCAAGACAGCCAAAGGCTGTGTAACATCAAGTCGCGGCAGAACAACGCCGCGCACATTTCAGTAACAAGCTTGGCACTCGTGTTTCCGTCAGGAAGCGGGGTTCTGAGTCCCCCGTACTTCCGGGTGGGCAAGGGTGCCATGTAATTTCTGTACCAATCTTAGGGGGACAGGGAGAGAACCGCTTTTGATCTGAGTCCAAAAGCCGTAAACTTAGCCCTGTCCCCCTCTGTTTAGTTTGTACCTGCTTTGGGTAGCTCCCAAGCAGTGGTGGGGCGCACCGCAATGCGCCTCACAAACCTTTGCGGAGGAATATAATGCCAAGATTAGGGCAATTCAAGGATTTAGTTGGGATGAAGTTTGGAAGGCTTACTGTTCAAAGTTTGCATCATTCCAAACCAAAAGGTAAAACAGGGCAGTTGATTAGGTATTGGTTCTGCACATGTGAGTGTGGAGGAACTAAAGTTATAAGAGGATGCCACCTGTCATGTCCAAGCGCAGTAACTACTACAAGAAGTTGTGGTTGTTACGTGAAAGAAGTACAGGCAAGTGAGCAGTGGAAGGCTAAGAGTAGGAAGCCGGGAACTGCCTTTCGTAGATGTCTAGATCAGTACAAGGCAAATGCGAAACACAGAGGACTGACTTGGGAGTTAACCGAGGAACAGTTTTATACGCTTACGCAGTCTCCGTGTTATTACACAGGAGAATTGCCGTCCAATGTGAAAACAGTACGCTCAGGAGAGCAGTACACCTACAACGGAATAGACAGGGTAGACAACTCAAAGGGGTACACAGAAGAAAACTGTGTACCTTGCTGTGCAGACATCGACGCTATGAAGATGGACTTGCCCAAGAAAAGATTCCTAGAGTTGTGTACTAAAGTTGTAGAGAGGAATGCACAATGTCTTCACCAACCCTTAATGTAGGGCAGCAAACTACAAGTCTTGCAACAGTAATGGACCTAGTACGCAGTTTGGTAAACGATACCCAAGCAGGTCAAACGGACACGCCGGGAGAAGGTCAAATCTTCACGAACGATCCAACGATTTCACCTTTCACACAGCCCTTCCTCAACAGTTCCATTCGAGAACTATACCGCGAGCTACGTAACGTAGGCGATCCGGTACTCATCAAAGATAACGTCATACTGACAGGTCTGCCAATAATCAACAGCCCAACCCAAGGTGGTCCCGGCGCTGTTGATCCAGCTATTCAAACTATCCTAACGCCCGAAGGTTACTTCGATGGTGTGCAGCTATGGCCAAATCTACGACTTCCTGAGGACATGCTTTATCCCACTAAGCTATGGGAACGAGCAACGGGAAGCAACGATCCTTTCTGCCTAATGGATGCACCGTCTGGGGGTCTTAGTAGCTGGCAGCAAGGCACATGCTTGAGAGAGTGGGAGTGGAGAAACAACAACCTTAACTTCCACGGAGCTACGCAGCAACGAGACATTCGCCTGCGATACTACTGCTCCTTGCCACAGTTTTTCAGTCCTAATTTAGACTTCTCTTCAACGTACATTCCGGTTATGGACTGTACAGATGCTGTAGCGTATATGACAGCAGTAAAGTACGCTCGCATGTTAGGGTCACCGGGGCTTGCGGATTTGCTGGCAGAATCCAGAACGCAAATGTTCCAATTGAAGAATGCTAATGTACGCCGCATGCAACATCAAGACTACGCACGCATACCGTTTGGAAATAGTGACGGCGATCTAAACAACGAATTTACGTTCCTCTCGTGGTAAGAAGGTGTTCCATGTGGATGAGAATGTGCGGCCAGTGTGGCCGAGAGTTACGAAAGAGCCACCTGTCACATGTGCTTAAGTGCGTGTGTGGGTGGGTATGGGGTTAACCCTAAGGAGATACAATGCCATTAGCAAGGTTTGATACGTGGGTTCGCTCCACAATAGGTCCTGCAGCTGCCGGGACACTGGTTTATATTTGTTCGCAGCCTGCCGTATCCAGCACCATTCCTCCTAGTCCCCTCATTCCTCTATTTGCGGACTCTGGAGCAGCTACGTCTATCACGCAGCCATTGACATGTGACGGCTTCGGTCATGCCTTTGCTTACTGCGCAGCAGGCACGTACACAGTAGTCCTAGTGGGCGGTGGAAGAATACAGCAAGTATACCCAGACCAAGCGGTAGGTGGATCAGGGTCAAGCTCTTCTATTATTTTACAGACAAACGGAACTCCCAACACTGTACAGTCTCTTCTCAACCTAAAGGGTTCAGGAACTGTGTCAGTGTCTTCTGATGGATCAGGTGGAGTTACCATATTCGGAGCGCCGTCTCAGGCACTTGTGCAAAATGCACAGGTAGGAACTACATACGCTATTCAAGATGGAGACCGTGGAAAGTACATAACTTTCTCAAACTCCGCCAGCGTAGCCGTCAGCATAGCGCAGGCAGGTACAGCCGGGAACTTCTCCAGTGGATGGTACTGCTACGTCGAGAACCTAGGGCTTGGACAAGTCACCATCACCCCAGCGGTTTCTACCATCAACAATTGGCCTACCATAGTGGTCGGTCAGTACCAATCTGCACTTATCACCACTGATGGAGTAAACTACTTTACTAGATTCACAAAGATTGCAAGCACCGACCCCGCATCGGCACTAAGCGCATATCTGCTAAACGACGCAGGAATAGCAGTGTCGCAGAACCAAGTGGTCATGCAGGACATTTCTGGAACAGGCATCAATACAAAAAGAAAAGCTCTGAACGTGTACTTTGAAAACGATGGAGCCAATGGTAACAACCTGTCAGGTTTACAGATCAACGCAGGGTTGACTGTAACAGCAAACACCAAAACAGTTGGGTACCATATGGATGCTTTAGAAATATTCGGGTCCGTGTCAGGAGCGGCTGTAACCGCCCCGCAACTTAACTTGCTAAAGTTGAGAAGTCTGGTAGACACAGGTACGCACCTAACAAATCTTTTAGGAATATTAGAATATCTCCCAACATGGAGAGGTACTATTGACAATTTCTTTGGATTTGGCATAGACACTCCAGCAGGTGGAGGCACAGTAACAAACTACACCAGCATAGCTGCTGGGTTGAACTTCAATGGAATTACAGTCGCTCATGCTACTGGAATATCGTCATACCTTCTGGACAGCGCGGTCACTTCAGACAGCTACGCGTTCATAGGCATGGCGAAGACCGCTAGTATAGTCGTTGATGACAGTACATCTGGAAGAAGTTTCATAGGGCACGGAGATGTAAATTCCCTTACCAGACCTATACCTCTGCATGACGGATGGTACAGCGTCACAGGTACACCAGAAGCATCGCTGGCAGCAAATGTTGGGTCAATCTGCTCTAGACGAGATGGATCGACGGGCACAGCTTTCTATGTTAAAGAAACTGGCACCGGAAACACAGGGTGGTCTGCATTTGGAGCGCCTGTAGCGTTCAAGACATCAAATCAAGGTTGGTTCCTAGGAGCAAAAGACCTAGCCCCCATACTTAATGATACGGGGCATAACATCAGCACAAACGGCACGGTGTACGCAGTACAGGTTATGCTGAACGCTGCTTGGACTATATCACGAGCAGCAGCATTTGTGGTCACAGGAAATGGAGTTACTCAAAACTTCACAGCAGGGATTTACAATGCGGCAGGAACTACTCTGCTAGTGAACGCAGGAGCAGCGGCGTTCGATACGACTGCTAGTCAAAAGTATCGATCAGTGACCCTTGGGTCTCCTGTAGTACTGCCTGCTGGAGTGTACTGGTTTGCTTGGGGTTCTAACGGCACAACCGGAGGCTCTGTCATCTGTCATGATCTGGAGACATGGTTCCAGCAAATGCTTAACGGGTTAGATATTAGCGCACCTCAGACTGCTCCCACGCGTTTTGCTACAGCAGCAAATGCCCTTTCAGGAAATGCCCTTCCAGCTACTCTAGGTGTTCTAACTCCGTTGGACAATACCAACGCGCAGTACGCACCTGTTGTACTGTTTGGAGTGTAATATGGATTTGAAAAAAGTTTGGTCATGGTTGGGCAGGGCCTTCAGCGATGAGCACGGCCCTAGCTCTTCCAGAGTTGTTAGTGCATGGCTATCAGTATCATCCATGGCACTAATATGGTGGATGGTACGTCATATGATGAACCAGCCTGCCGACAAGCTACAAACGTGGATCGGTGGTCTTCCACTCATCATAGGAGCGCTTGCTACGTTCTCAACGGCCCCATACGGTGTAATGAAACTGACCAACATGTTCAAGAAGGCAGCAGATAAGGTTGCCGACACCGAGGAGTATAAAGACGAAAATGAAAGTTCTCATAGCAGTCCTTAGTTGCGAATTGTTCAGAACCAACGGAAACAACCAAGCAATGCGTGATACGTGGTTACCTTTGGTAAAAGATGCCGACTACAAAATATTCATGGGGCAAGGAAGCAGCGTAACGCAAGAGGACGAGGTGCTTCTGGATGCACCAGACGATTACAAGAACGTCACATACAAAGCTAGGGCAATGCATAGATGGGCATTGGAGAGAAGTTACAACTACGTCTTCAAGTGCTATCCAGACACCTATGTGTGCCCTAGTCGATTAGTGAAAAGCGGCTTTGAAGACTACGACTACTCTGGTAACTTTGCATGCAGGCCCGATACCGGACCTTATTGCTGTGGCGGCACAGGGTACTGGCTAAGCAGCCGCGCATGCGAGGAACTTGTAAACGCTCGTATACCAACAGAGGACACCATCATAAGGTTTGATGTGCCAAAGTCTCCATACTCACGGGCTATACAGAGGCCCAGATTGCATAGAGAACCCTTGGTTATAAAGAGCATAGACACATGGGCTGAGGACAAGTGGACAGGCGATCTTGTAAAAAACAACAAGTTGTTCACCAAACATCACGACATTAGATATGAAGAGGATGTCTACTCTTCAGGACCAGAAGCAACAAACGATAAGATCACTCAGCACTTGTCTAGGCCAGTAAAAGAAGGAGAGCCTTCCCAATACGACTATAGATGGCTGTTAAGCAAGCATCAGGCGTGGTTAAACTCCTTCTCTGTCTCCAGAGTAGAAAAAATTGCAGTCATTACTCCTACTGTATCCAGTAGGTACGCATTGCTGGACGAATGCAAGGCATCTGTTCTTTCCCAAGACTGGAAAGGAAATGTGTATCACGCTATAGGCGTAGATGACAAAGCAGAAGGTGCCGCCACCACACGTAACAGGATAGTGAAAAACCTAGACCCATCGTATGAGTGGCTAGCGTTCGTAGACGACGACGATCTGCTGAATCCAGAGCACCTATCTACGCTAATTTCTTACAGTGGCAGCGCAGACATCATCTACTCAGATTGCAAAGAGAGTGGATTTACCAAAACGTGGAAGACAAGAGACTTTGATTACGCTGCAGTACAATCGGACAATTACATACCAGTGACTGTATTGATGAGACGCAGTGTGTTTGACAAGGTAGGAGGGTTTAAAACTGAACCCTACCCCGGAGAGGATCAAAACCTGTGGTTAAGAGCCGCCTTATCAGGAGCGCGATTCAGGTATGTGCCACAAGCAACGTGGACGTACAGGAAACACCCGCAGCACAGATTCCAGTCTTCATAAACAATCGTGACCGACTGAGCAGCATCATGAAATTGGTGAAGTGGTTGCGAGAGGCCGGGACTTACAACATTACTATTCTGGACAATGGCTCCACGTATCCTCCTCTTCTGGAGTGGTACAAAGAGTTCGACATAACGGCGGTAAAGTTCCAACCGAACCTAGGACCGTGGTCGTTCTGGACGCAGGGAATGCATCTGGTGCAGAGCACTCCGTACGTAGTGACCGACGCTGATATCGTACCCAGCGACTGCTGCCCAAAAGATTTGATAGAGAGGTGCAGCAAACTTCTTGCAAAGCACCCAGAGAGCGGAAAAGTGGGACCGGGGTTACGCCTAGACAACATACCCGACCTGAGTAGAGACTTCATTACGCATGGAGACGGAAAAGGATGGGAAGGTGAAGGTGTGTTCTGGAAGAGGGTGTGTGAGAGAGGGTTCAACGCTCCCATAGACACCACCTTTGCAGTTTACAAAGCACGTTCACCGTGGATCACACCAGAGTGGAACAACATCCGCTTAGACCTGCCCTACGTAGTGGAGCACACTCCGTGGTACATCTCCAAGCCATTTTCAGAAGAAGAGCAATACTACCGCGACCACGCTGACCACACATGGTCTCACGTGACGTGGCCCAGCCCGATCAACAGCTAGGACTCAGAATGATTACCGTTAATCTGCAAGGTGGGATAGGAAATACCCTGTTCCAATATGCGTACGCTAGGACTTTGCCGAATGCAAGCCTATTCAATAACTGCAACCAGTACGGATGTCACCTAGACCGATTCAACACGAAGTTGTCATACACTACTAAGCCAGAGGGTAGGTGGATCAGTGAGCGTGGACTTCCGTATGACCCACACCCAGAAGTGGAAGACCCAAGCGTGCAGAACGGGTATTGGCAATGTGAAAGGTACTTCAAACACCTAACACACACTCTACTGTTGGAGTTTAGATTAAAAGAAGAACCAAGCACCCTTGCTAAAAGGTATGCAGAGGTTATAATAGGCACACCCAACAGCGTCATGCTGCATGTGCGCCGGGGAGACTACCTGACGTGGGCCGCTCAGAGACATGGAGTTCTTCCTGTGGAGTATTACCAAGAAGCTGCAAAGCAATTTACCAATCCACATTTCTTTGTGTTCTCCGATGATGCAGCTTACAACCTACCCATACCTTACCCTACGACGCGCGTCATATGCACACCACACGAAGACTTGTGGCTTATGAGCCTATGTCACAGCGCCGTAATTGCCAACAGTAGCTTTTCGTGGTGGGGTGCATGGCTTGGAGCAGATAAGCGTGGCAAGGTAGTTGCTCCTAAGCAGTGGTTTAGGACGGGCAACGAAGACGCACGGGATATAGTCCCTGAGCGGTGGACTCGGATATGAAATGGAAAAAGATGGCATTAATACTGTACAGGAAGCTGTACGGTAGGCGCTGTGTTCTTTGCTCTAAGATAGTAGAAGGCACAGACGACATGCACATAGAACTCAGAGACGACGAATATTACCTCATGCATGCAGTGTGCAAGACTCAAGAGGAAACAGGATGTCTAAAAAGGCGCTAGTAACTGGCATAACGGGACAAGATGGATCGTACCTGTCAGAGTTGTTGCTTAGCAAAGGGTATGAAGTGCACGGAATTATACGTCGCTCTTCGTCGTTGAACACCGCGCGTATCGACCACATCTTTGAGCAGTTGCACCTGCACTTTGGTGACCTGAGTGACGGCAGTGCCCTAGGCGCTTTGCTGTCCAAGGTAAAGCCCGATGAAATCTACAACCTAGGTGCTCAGAGTCATGTGCGCGTGTCCTTTGATTGTCCCGAGTACACGTCTGACGTGGACGCCATGGGAACCCTGAGGCTCCTAGAGGCAGTAAAAGCACACTGCCCAGAGTCTAGATACTACCAAGCTAGCTCTTCAGAACTATTCGGCAAGGTGCTGGAAACTCCACAGAAGGAAACTACTCCTTTTTACCCACGTAGTCCCTATGGGATCGCTAAGCAGTTCGCATTTTGGTACACAGTGAACGCACGAGAACAAGGCATGTTTGCCAGTAACGGCATACTGTTCAACCATGAGAGTCCTCGCCGGGGTGAAACATTTGTCACACACAAAGTGACCAAAGCCGCTGCCAGAATTTCTTTAGGGTTACAAAAGGTCATTACTCTTGGAAATCTAGATGCAAAACGAGACTGGGGACACGCCAAGGATTACGTAGAAGCCATGTGGCTAATGCTACAGCACCAATGCCCAGATGACTTTGTGATTGCCACAGGAGAGACACACAGTATACGAGACCTTCTGGACGTAGCTTTTAAGCGCGTAGGATTGGACTGGAGCGACTACGTAGGAGTAGACCCAAGGTACTACAGACCGACAGAGGTTGATTTGCTTCAAGGAGATGCTTCCAAAGCAAAGAGACTACTCGGATGGTCACCTAAGGTTAGGTTTAAAGAACTCATTGAAGAGATGGTTGACTCAGACTTACGTGAGGCGAGGAATGAACTTAGAACGTAAAAGAGTGTGCGTCACCGGAGGCGCAGGATTCTTAGGATCGCACATAGTAGATAAACTGTATGAGCACGGATGCCTGAGCGTAGCGGTTCCAGAGTCAAAAGACTATGACCTACGCAGACATAACGATGTAACTAGGATGTACAGGACATTACAGCCGGACGTAGTGATACATGCAGCAGCGCACTGCGGAGGAATACAATCTTGTTCCGCCAGCCCAGCAAGCTACCTATACGACAACTTAGCAATCAATTCCGAGGTTCTAGAAGGAGCCAAGACACACGGAGTGGTCAAGTTCGTAGCGATCAGCAGCGTTTGCGCATATCCATTGAACGTAAGCCTACCAGCGCGAGAAGAAGATTTGTGGAGCGGATACCCAGAAGAGACAAATGCACCGTACGGCATAGCTAAACGAGTTCTTCTGGAGCAGTGTAAGGCGTACCGCAAGCAGTACGACATGAACTGCATAGGGTTGGTACCAGCCAACATGTACGGACCTAGGGACAGCTTCGATACGGCACGCTCGCACGTCATACCATCTCTTATACGAAAGTGCCTAGAAGCAAAGAGAGACGGTACAGACCTAACCGTGTGGGGCGCAGGTTCAGCCAGCCGAGAGTTCCTGTACGTAGAAGATTGTGCAGAAGCCATAGTGCTTGCTACAGAGTCTTATCACGGTGCAGAGCCTGTGAATATAGCCACTGGAGACGAAGTGACGGTAGGGCGCATTGTGAGTTTACTGACATCACTAATTGGATACCAAGGGTTAGTGAAATGGGACACTTCTAAACCAGAGGGACAGCCTAGAAGATTGTTCGACACCACCAAGGCAGAGCAGTTTGGATTTAAGTATAAAACTCCGCTGTGGCAAGGTCTGCAAAGAACAATAGATTGGTACATGGAGAATGAATGTTCAAGCCAAAAATAGTAGGACCAATCTTAGGTTATGGATTCGGTGAGCAGGAAGCTCCTGTGTCTATAGCAACTGATACGTTTGATTTTACAGATGACTCACCGTACAGGGTTTTCATACAGCTAGAGCCTCCAGACATAGTTCCTACAGAACAGCAGTTGATTGACAGCCACACGTTCTATGACCTGATACTAGCTTGGAACCAAAGAGTGCTAGACGGTTGCCCAAACAACGCAGTGAAGTTCATCTTTGGCACATGCCGCTGGGCATCAAACCCTCAGGATCACTGTGATGCATCAAAGAAACGCTTTGCAGTATCCTACCTAACCAGTTCCAAGACAATGTGTGCTGGGCACTATTTTAGACACGAAATTTACAAAAGACTACCAGCAAGTATAGGACAGTTGGAAGTAACTAAGTACATGTCCTCGGCTGGCGGCGGCATGCCAGAGGCTCAGCCGCAATTGGAATGCAAACGTCCTCTGCTCTACCCTTACCAGTACTCAATCGTAATGGAAAACGGGAAGCGCACAAACTGGATAACAGAGAAACTAATCGACTGTCTAGTGTCGCGCACTATCCCCATATACTGGGGTGCACCAAACGTAGGAGAGTTCTTTGACGCAAGAGGGATTCTTTCTTTTGATACCTACGAAGACCTGTCAAGGATACTAGAGGGTCTAACACCAGAGTTTTATCAGTCACGAGCAGAGGCTGTTGAACACAACCTGCACGAGGCTATGAAGTACACGGACATACATGCGCGTGTGGACGAGGAAATCAGGAGACGACTCAGCAATGATAACCTTGGGACAACTATCAATCAGCGAAATGGGAAAGAAGTACGTCAACGACTGCCTAGACAACAATAGGCTATCAAAAGGGAAGTACACAGAGACGTTCGAACAGGACTTCTCTAAACTTCATGGATGCAACCACGGAGTATTTTGTAACAGCGGAACGTCCGCGTTGCAGATAGCGTTGGCTGCACTAAAGGAACGGCACCACTATGAAGACGGAGATGAAGTACTTGTCCCGGCGATCACGTTTATCGCAACGTCTAATGTGGTTCTGCAGAATAACCTTACTCCGGTTTTTGTGGATGTTGACCCGCTTACGTTCAATATCAACCCAGATAAGATCGCAGAGAAAGTGACAAGCAGAACCAGAGCAATCATGCCTGTGCACCTGTTCGGACTGCCAGCTAACATGACCAGAGTTATGTCCATTGCACGCTACTATGGACTGAGCGTTATTGAAGACTCTTGCGAAACAATGTTTGCAGGTATCAACGGTAAGTCTGTAGGCTCCTACGGAGACATGGCGTGCTTCAGTACGTACGTTGCGCATCTCATTGTAGGTGGAGTCGGAGGTTTAGTAACTACTAACCACGACGTGTACGCCACAGTGTGCCGCAGCCTAATGGCGCATGGTAGAGACAGTATTTACACCAGCATCGATGACGATGACAAGATCAGCAAAGACATGATAGAGCGTCGTTATAAATTCGACCGCGTAGGCTACTCATATCGATGCACTGAGATAGAAGCTGCAATCGCCCTGTCTGAACTAGAGAGATGGAGAGAGAACATACAAAAGCGCAGACACAACGCATGGCTTTTATCTGCCAGCCTTGTGCACCTCCAAGACAGGTTGCAACTGCCGTTCACACCTGAAGGTTACGACCACTCGTACATGATGTACCCATTTGTCTGCAAAGAGGGCGTAGATCGTGACAAGCTACTGCTGCACCTAGAACAGAAAGGCATAGAGACGCGCTTCATGTTTCCATTGCTTAGCCAACCTGTGTACAAGAGACTATTCCCCGGCATGGCAGAGAAATACCCAGTGGCTAGTTACTTAGAGAAGCAAGGTGCCTTCATCGGAATGCATCAGGGTCTAGAAGACGAGGACATGTTCTTCGTTGCAGACACCATCGAGGAGGGACTATGCGCCCAGTGACCGTAGCGGTGCTGGGAAAGTTCCCAGACATCTTTGATGGGTTTGTGGAGAGTGCCGATAAGAATTTACCAGACATTCCAAAAGTGTTCGTACGGGATGGGTCCGCTATCGTCATGCCAACTGGGCCTATGTGGACATGTCTACAAGGACCGCCAGTATTTAGCAACCCCGGAAACGCCAATCAAGCATGGCAAGCTGCCGCGTCCGACAGTGACATACTATACTGCGGAGACGACGTACGGTTCCTACAACCAAACACATGGGAGTTGCTGCAAGAAGTAGCATATTCAGACCCGAAGATAGGAATGTTGTCCCCACGTATAGTAGGAGCAGCAGGAAACATCCTACAAACCAACCCAAAGCTAGAAGGGGTTACGTACTCCAGTCAACGCTTAGCTTTGATATGCACGTACATCAAAAGAGAAGTGATAGAAAAGATTGGCTACATGGACCCAGCATTTGGAGGTTCATACGGCAGTGACGATTCCGACTACAACTACCGCGTACGACAAGCAGGCTACATGCTAGCAGTCACCTCTAAGGTAAGTGTGGAACACAGGCACGCGGCCAGTACGTTTACGCGAACCGGACCCGGAAACGATTGCACAACAGGAGCAGAAAAGTTCCGTAAGAAGTGGGGAATGGAAGCATGGATAGACACAGAGACTTCTATGACGTTAGACCAGCCCTATACACCGGAGCAGCAGAGAGTACCAGTCGAACCATCAATACGATTCAGGAGAATTCGGTGAAGATTTTGATAGCCGTCGTAACTTGCCACGCACACGCATTGCATCAGCAGTGCATACGTGAGACGTGGCTATCACTGGTTCAAGGAGCAGATGTTAAGTTCTTCTTCGGACCATCGGATAGGCCCCCAAAGGACGACGAAGTATTCCTTGACTGCGACGACTCCTACGAAGGCTTGCCTAGCAAAGTGCAAAGTATTGTGCGGTGGTCTTTGGAGCAAGGCTACGACTACGTTGTAAAGCTAGACGACGATGTAGTTATTAACCCTGTGCAGTTTTTGTCTGGGTTTCAAAACTATGACTTTACAGGGCGTAGAAATGACATACGAGAGTACCCTGTGCCGTTTGGATTTTCCTATTGGATGAGTCGGCGCTCTATGCAGCTTGTAGCAGATGCGACTTTGCCAGTGGACAACAACGATGAAGCATGGGTGACCAGCGTACTATCCAAAGCAGGTATAGTACTCCACCACGAGGCACGATACATAATGTACACTGGGCAAAGGTCAGAGTTCGTACCTAACAAACCCAGAGCATTACGAGCACCTCCTCGCACTAGACTTCCAAATATAGTGCCGGACTTAAGCACAGCAACGGCGTACTGTATATACCTCAACTGGAATGGACACAGATGCACACCAGACGAGCGCATAGTAGCTGAGATGAGAAAGGTATTCAAAGAGCATGTCAATTCACGATGAGATTCAGACATCGAATGAACAAAGCAGAAAAGAAATAGAAAACTCTAAGAACGAGCACTTAGCATTCTTAGAGCAGCAACGCGTGGCATCAGAAAACGCCATGCAAAACTCAGTAAAAGGCAACTGGGAAAGACTCATTGCCAAAAGAGGCATATCACAAGTTTTGCGGAAACTTCCACTTCCGCGATTGCAGTAAAACTAAATGTATCCGCGAATAATGTCTATATTAGACTAGGCGGGGAAAAGAGAACAAGATGTCTAACATCGTAGCAGGAATTTCACTTCAGGAACTTTGCTTTCCTGACATCACAGGTAAGACCATCGGTGCGTGGGGAACGGTTCTGTTTGGGTACGGACTGAACTACACCACAGGCGGAATCCCTATGGGTCTGGTCGCGTTTGCAGATGTGCGAACCGTCGATTTTAACGGATTCTTAGAGTGCCGCGTATTCGATGAGACCGCAGTGAGCGGCACCCTGTACACTTTCCGATATGTACCATCTACGGACAAGCTACAGATTTTTGCAGCAGGAACAGAACTGAGCAACGGCGCTGTGTTGCCCACAGCACTGCTGGTTGATTCAAGTGTGATCTTCCACGCAGTTTGGAATCGCACTGTAACTCTTGGATAATACCCTTAAGGAGAAAATATGGCTTTAACAATTGATCAACTCCTTGGGTCTGCGGTTAACTTTGAAGTGCTAGGCGCTTCTACTGTAACCAACTCAGGAGCGACAGACATAAACGGAGGGAACCTAGGGTTGTACCCCGGTACTTCCGTCACGGGATTTCCTCCCGGTATCGTAGAGTCACCTTACGTGCAGCACATTACTGATGCAACGGCAAGCGTTGCACAGACAGACGCAATGACTGCATACACTGGCTTTCAAGCACAGCCGGGTGGCGTAACTGTAGTAGGCAACTTGGCTGGGCAGACACTAACCCCCGGCATCTACAAGTCAGCAACGTCTATGGACTTGTCCGTAGGTGGAGTACTTACCCTAAACGGACAAGGCGATCCCAACGCGGTTTTCATTTTCCAGATTGGATCAACACTGACGATCAATACCAGTGCCACTGTGGTGTTGACAAACGGAGCGTTGCCACGAAACGTTATTTGGTTGGTAGGAAGTTCTGCCACAATCAACGCCAGCGCAGTAATGGTAGGAGATGTTCTTGCACTGTCTTCTGTATCCTTGGGAACAGGAGCAAAGATGACAGGAAGAGCCATTGGATTGACCGGAGCAGTTACTTTGCTTGGCAACACGATGATCTCACCTATTCAAGCAGGCACAATTCCAGTGGTTCCTCCATTTGGCACTTCGTCCTCCAAAGCTACCGCTACTCTTACTGAGCTTTGCTTTCCAGACATCACAGGGAAGACAATAAGAGCGTGGTTAATTATCAACGTTATTCCCGGTGGGTATACCACCGGTGGAATCCCGTTGGGGTTGTTCACATACTTGGATAGTGTCACTGTAGACGTTAACGGATTCTTAGCTCTGGAAATTCAGGGCGAGGAATCAGTAAACGCTATCGGCAGTGCCAGCTACACTTACCGATACATCC